>FSZS01000516.1_pt1 | contig 116876 bp, 100 predicted proteins | sample 1638881 | NCBI WGS metagenome assembly FSZS01 (sample SAMEA3914813, study PRJEB12502) | metagenome | biome: forest; material: soil | place: Canada | collected 2011-07-07 | depth 0.3 m
CCTAAACACGGGCTCAAGATACTTGGCGTGCATGGCCAGGCGCGGGAGCAGGACGTCAGGTGGCATGCTCAGCGCCAGGCGACATCGAGCAACATCCCGCGGCAGCAGTAGCAGAAGCGGCGGGAGCCTCGGCGAGTGCGGCCTGTGCGACGTCCAGGTATCCGGGGATGCGGTGTCCCTCGCCACGGTTGTCTTCTCGCGGGGCTGGGCCCTCTCTCAGAACCGCCCTTGACAGCAAGCGGTTGGATGCAACGCAGGATGTCTCCGGCATCATGATGCAGTCGGGGCAGGCTCCGCCCGAGCTGTCGCACAAACTTCCGGCCCCGCACATCAGGGTCCTTGGAGACAAGATTTGCTCAAGGAACGTGGTGTTGTAGTTTCTCCAGAGAGCCGAAAGATTCCCGAGGTCCATCGTCGTCCCATTGCGATACACCACGAACGCGAGATCGGCTGGAAACAAGTATTCCCCCAGCGAACTGAGGTCCAGGCCGGAGAACTCGGTGATGGCCTTCATGAAGGTGTGCGCGTACGTATGCAGCAGCGTATAAACGTACCGGTGGGTCATCGGGGGCCCCTTATGGAGCTCAGTCAAGAATTTCCCGAATGGCAGCGCGCTCTGAAGGACGTGAGCCCCCAACTTGAGATCGTCAGCTGGCGCCCATTCAGGCAATTCGTCGGGTCCAACACCCACTTCGCGCAGCCAGTTGTAGACCGTCAAGGGGTCCAGCCGAACGTAGATGGCCTCATTGGCCTGGGTGACGACATAGAGCGGCCGCTTGCCGGTTCCCAGCGACGGAAACAGCCTCAACCGTACGGGAAACCATTGCGATTGCTGATCGTTTTTCTCGATCAATGGGTCCGTCGTCATGCGGGTGTAGCCGTGCGTGAAGCGACACAAATCAAACTCTCGAATGAGACCGAGCTCCTCGAGACCCATGGCCTTCATGAGCAACTGGGTTCGGGCTCGTTGCGCCACGAGTTCGGGCTCGGTGCGAGGTGCCATGTCCTTGTCCGGAAAGGCAAACCGCACAAACTTCGAGCGGCCATCCAATGGCCCGGTGACCTCGAGCTTGCTCTTCACCAGCGCCTCGTGTTCTACCGCCAGCACCATCGGGTCGTAGCGGCTGCCGAACTCGGTGCGCCGGGCTATCTGGGCCTTTAGCCACGCGGGGGTCTCAAACTCGATGCGAATCAGCTCGGGCGTGTTCTTCCAGTCGGCCATGATGAGGGCCATCTGGTTTTCAAACTGGGCTTCCATAGGATTACCCAGGTTTTCGTCTCGCTTCGATTGCATAAATCGATACAGGTCTACTTTCGCCTGTTGTCCCGCCTTGGCGAGCATCTCAAGAATTTCGTCGATGCCCGGCACTTTTGCTCCGAGACCAAACTTGCTTGCGATGAACCGGGCCAGGTCGTCCTGCTGTCCTTCTTGCATCAGCATGAACAGGTCGCGTTGCTCTGCGGCAAACACGACGAACTGCTCCGTGTGCGGGTAGAACGCGGCGGACGCCCGGTAGGAGACCGGCTCCATGCGTCGCCATCTCGGGGGTCGTGTGGTGCATTCGTCGCCTAGGATTTCGGTTGTGTCGCGGTCGTTTTGGAGCCAGCTGTCACCGTCCTTGTGGCCGTTCTCGCACTCGAAGACCCATTCGCCGATTCGGGGTGACTTGTCTCGCAGATAGAACCGTTTGCTCTGACAGATGGAACAAGCCTTGATTGGAGGCTGGAGGTCGTGCTTTTCGAGACTCCACTCCCATCGCCCAGGCTGCGGCGCGCTCCAGTTTCCCGACCAGTGAACGAATACGACGTCCAACTGCCTCCAACGGCACTTGCCCTTTGCGCCTTCCTTGTTCGTGTCGCAGCTCTCGCGTGAGAGACCGCCCAGCCCGCCGGCGGCTTCAGTTGCACTGTCGAAATCTCGGAAGCGGCCACACGTGTTGCACGCGAAGGCCAGGGGCGCCGGCACGTAGCCCATGGCGCGCGGATTGACCAACTCGAACATGGATGCGGGCGGGGCGTTGAAGGCCCCGTCTCGGACCAGCAAGGGGTCAAGACACTGATACGCCAGGGCTGGCTGCTTGTCGTTTCCACCCTGCATCGCACGCGCAAACCAAGTCTGCCAGACCTCTCGAAGGCGCAGATGGACTTGAGTCCGCGTTTCTGGAGAAATCTGCGCCAGGTCCGGATACTCGCCTTGGTCCGGAATCGAAAGACAAGCGCCCAGCCCACCTTCGAAGGTGAAGATGGCGCCGGGCGAGTAGGCCGATGCCAGTTGGCTGCGGGAGCGAATCATGCTCGGTGCGCGCGGCCCTTTATTCTCTGCGAACGGGGTCTTGGAGGTTGCCATGTGTTGTCCTATGTGGCGGCTGTGACGCTCAGTCAGCCAGGTCGGTGCTCTCAGCGACGCCGTTGCGGATGAAGCCCATCACGAGGCGAGCGGTGGCGTTGTTCAAGCGCTTCCCGTTCAGGTCCTTGCCTCCAAGGTGAATCATTCCCGACTCATCCACATCGCGAAGCGAAGTCATTGGCCGGTTCATGACGCTCTGCTGCTCCCGGAAGTAGCTGTACAGGCTTTCTTGCGCCAGCAAGGGATCGCTGGCCCAGTGGCCCAGCATCGCGTGCACCTTGTCTTTGATGAGCTTTTGGTAGTGCTGCTTGCCACCGGGCGCGAAGTCTTCGTTGTCCAGGCCTATGGCCTTCTCGATGAAGGCGCACAGACCGTCGACGAGTGGCTTTTGAAGTGCAGGCTTGCGGTAGAGCTTGTTGATGTTAGGTATCCAGGAAAGGTCCTGGACAAACTCCTTGTTGTCAGGCTCTGCGCCCGTGAAGTCCCGGACGTAGGTCACCCCTGCGAGGTACGCCTGGATGAAGCTGGGCATGATGCGTTCGATGGCCCGCCCGGCCCACCGGTCGATGGCCGCCGGCGACACCATCCGTTCGAGGAAGCGATGGAAGCTGTCGAAGACTTCGATGATGTAGCGGTCGCGGCGACGCTGCGGCGTCGGAACCAGCACAACGAATCCGGGGTGGGTCCGCCCGATTCGCGAGGACGCCTGGATGTACTCGGCGATGTCGGACGGCATACCGGCGAAGAACATCGAGTTCAGTTCCTCGACGTCGACGCCATGGGACACCGCCGAGGTGGCGATGACCGACCGAAGCACCTCTTCGAGGGGTTCGAAGGGCTGGCCGGGGGCTGGGCGGCGCTGAGCGTCCTCTACCGTGCGTTGGATGTCGCCCTGAGACACCGAGCCCGTGATGAGGCTTGTCTTCAAGTCGACGATCGGAACGTTCTTGTCAGCATGCCGCTTGCGCGTCTCTTCGAACTCGGCGGCCATGATTTGGTCGCCGCCCTTCTTGTTGGTGACATAGGTGAGCGCGATGCGGTGCAGGTCGATGACGGTAGCGATCTGCATCGGAGTAGCGCCGGCCAAACACGCCGTGTACAGCGGCAGCTCCGGAGTGTTCGACAAACCCGTGCGAAGCAACTCCTTTGCCGCCTCCGAGCGTGTAGCGTCCCCTGACGTAAGCGCGAGCAAGAGCTCGGAGATGATGGTGTGGAAATTCGACAGCACGGCGACGGTCGTGGCGGTGTGAGGGCGCCCGTTCGTCATGAAGCCGACGTAGACCCGAGCCCATTGAGCCCAGCGTTCGACATCGACGGCCTTCAAGGCAGTTCGCTCGACCTCACTCTCTACTGGAGCGGCCGGCTCCGCGTAGAACGACTCGTACAGGCTCTGGCCCGGGTAGGGGAACTGCATCGCTGGCACGGGGCGTTGATACAGGTGTTCGAGCTGGCGCTGCGGGTCCGATACCGTGGCCGACGCCGCGATGATCTTCGCCCGCCGTCGGGTCTGGCCATCAGGCTCGCGCGAGACCAATGCGTGAAGTGGCTTGGCCATCTCGAAGAAGATGGCGTCCAGCGCCGATTCGAACAGCCCGGCGAAGGTGCCCAAGGACTCGTCCAGCAGGTGGGCCTCATCCTGGATGATCAGGCTGGGGAAGGGGTCGAGAAATGCCTTCTGGCCGTTATCGTATGCCGGGTACAGCCCGACACACCCCTGAGCTTCTGGGCCGCCCTTGAAGTCCCGCGGCTCATTCGGTATGCGGAACCGACCTGTCGTCGTGTCCCGCCAAGGCGCCGCGCCGAGCATGCCGTAGATCCGCCGGAGCGTTCGAGAGGACTGACCGATGAGCGCTAGCTTGTCCACCGTGCCCAGGAGCACCGAGGGCGCAAAATCGTAGATATCGGTGTCGCAGATGTAGAAGGGCAGCGCCCGCCAGCCGCCGATGTTCGAAAAGCACTTCGTGCTGCCGCAGACATGAGCCAGCGTCTTGCCTTTGGACTTAAAGATCCGAAGGGCCGTTTCGGTCCCACAGAATGGGCACCTCGGAATCTTGTTCCAGGCGGCGTTCTGCAGGTCGTAGTTGACGTCGGCTTCCCTCAGCGCCATTTCCGTGGCGACGCTGGCATCTTTTTCGGTGATATCAGGAACGAACGCCATGCCCGGATCCGAGGGACTGTTGGGCGAGCCGCCGCTGCCCACCCAGAAACCAATTGCGAACTCGTCGCCGGGCACCTCGTACTGCAAGCGAACCTGTTCGGCCTGGGCCAGGACTTTCGAGCATCGCTGCGCTTGCTGGATCGTGAGCAACCGAAGCGGGTATCGCAGCATGGCCGTCACCCCGGACCGCTTGCCCCGCAGCCGGTCCAGGAACAGCGTGAAGACCAGCAGGCCGAAGAACGCTTCTGACTTGCCGCCGCCTGTTGCGAAGTAGAGCAAGGTCACCGTGTCGTCGCGGTCTTTGACAAACTCATGTCGCAGGCCGGGCATGCGGCTAGCCATTGCCGGCACGTTGGCGATGATGAAGGCCAGCTGGAAGAGCCGCCACTGCGCCTTCTCGGCACCCACCTTCGCGGCAAGCACGGCGAACATGGTCTCGTTCATCAGCAACCAGGCTTCGTAGACGTTCGCCAGTTCGCTCGTCTGCTCGCCCCGCTTCTTGGTCTTCTCCCACTCCTTCTTGGATTCCGCCAGGATGCGCAGCCCCGCCTGAACCGCGTCGATTTCGCGACGCCAGTTCAGCTTGTCCGCCTCGAAGCCGGCCGACTCCCTGGCAAGGCCTGCGTCGTCGGACGGCTCCAGCCCATCCGCAAGATTGACATTTGAAGGAAGCTCGGCGAACCAGGTCTCCAGCCGGGCGCCCAGCGAGGCAATCCCTGACAGTCCCTCGGGCTTGGCGAGCTCCCGCATGTGCGGCAGGATGTCCGGATACGACTTGGGGATGATCCGCGGCTGCGTGTACCGCGGAGCCCAGGTGGTATGCAGCAGCACGTCGCCGGGAGCGCTGGTCGGAACGCTTTTGGCGCCACCGTTGAAACCCATCGCCGGGTACTCGAGGTAGCGGTTGTAGCGGTATGACGCCTTGACGCGGCCCAACTTCAGCGGCGCATGCAAGGCCTTGGGCAGGGCCATCTCCAGATGAACCTGGAAGATGGCCTCGTCGGTTTCGTCCTTTCGTTGTTTCGGTTGCGCTGAAGCGTTTTCGAGCGCGACGTGCACGTTCAATCGATTGGGCTGGCCCCAGTCCTGGGACACCGAAACGTCCCACTCCAGCTTGATGTCAGGCAGGGCCAGTTGCAGGCCGCCTTTCCGCACTTCCTCAAGAAACTTCGCCCAGCCCTTGTAGTGCGATGGATACACCCTCAGCCCCGTACGGTACCCCCACAGCCGGCCCTCATCGCTGGCGGCCCATGCGGCAATCGCCAGTTGCATCTGCCCAGTGAGGTCGGCGCCTGCCGTCACACAGGTCGCGTTGATGCTTGCCCGGTCGTTTGTGGGCAAGAAGACCAAGCCCTTGAGTGGCAGCGGCTCGAGCGGAATCCTCAGCCACTTGTGAGGCACCTCCATCGGTTTGAAGTGCTCATCCTTCAGCACGATGCCCGAGCCCTCTTTGACCTCAAGGCCGCTCCCCGCACCTTCCTCTCCCGCCGGACTACCGTCACCGGCCGGGCTGCCGTCCCCCGCTTCAGTTGAAAACAGCGACTTGATGTCTTTGGGCAGGCCCAGCTTCTTGTGCACCTCGTCCCGGACCTCGGCTTCGATTTGCTTCCAAAGGGGGTGCTCGAAGCGCTTCTTGTAGCCGCCCTTGGCCGCTTCGATTTCCCAGCGGGCCTTCAGCCCCTCGCGAGTGGCGATCTGCAGCGCCTTGCGGGTCTCGTCGTTAAGGCGGAAGCGTGGCGCGCAGTCGGGCCGCTTCAGGTCCTCGACCGTCGGAAGCACCCGCACGTACACGTGCAGGACGGGCACGACACTAATGGATGCGCCGGTCTCTTTGAAGACTTGGAAGTCCAGGCCGTGAGCGCTGATGTGGATGGGCTGGGTAACCTCGTCGCCGCTGACAGCCGTCCGCTCTGGGCGGGGTAGCAAGAAGGCTGAACTAAGCAGGGCTCGCGGCCTGGCGCCGTAAAGCACCCTGCCCTCGGCGCCGTGTCCGCTGATCCGCGCGAAGGTCAGATTGACCAACGAGTCGACCACGGCCTCCTTCAGCGACGGTGGCAGCGTCGCCGGGTCTGCGCGTACAACGACGGTAGCGGCAGGAACGGGGGCGACAGTAGCGGCCGAAGCAGCGGGAACGACCGGTTCACTCATGCAGCAACTCCTTCAGTGCGCTTCACGGCCTCGATGGCGTAGACGCTTTCCTTGGCGCGGGCGAACAGCATCGCGACGATGGCCGGCTTCAACTTCTGATGGACGCCGACCGCTTCGGGCTCGAGCAGCATCTCGGCATACACATCCGACACGCGCCTGCCGTCTGCACGGCGTACACCTCGAAGTGGCTGAATCACCCACTTCCAGTAGTACGTTGCCTGCACATCTGCGACACCAAGGGCGCTCGCGAACGCTTTAAAATGAGCCTCGGCCCGAGGAGCCTGCGGCGTGGCATCTTCGAACACTGTGGCCTGAAGCTTGTCCACATCCAGCCAGTTTCGGACGGTCGATGCCCGTGGGAATTCCGCGGGCGCGTCGGGGCGACTCAGAATGGCGGCGTGCAGCAGGCGGGCCTTGTCGAGCAGGTTGCCGGTCGGGAACTTCGCACCGGTCGCGTCGACGATGAGCTTGTGATAGGCGCGCAGGTCCGTCTCGAACCGCTTGTCGTGCGAGAAGGGGACGCCCGCTTCACGAAACGATGTCTCGACCAGCTCACGCAGTTCGACGGACATGACGAATAAGCGCTGCCCTTCTTCCAAATCTTGCACCGTGATTGCTTTGAACCCGCGTGTGCTGGTGTACCCGAGCGAAGCGTCGTAGATGTACGCCTTGGCAGTAGGGCTGCGCCTGACACGCAGGCCGCCCTCCAGCACGAACTCCCACGCGTTCGGATCTCGGTCTTCCTGCTCCGACACCGCTGCTGACAAGCCGGCTTCGAAGGAAAATGTTGGCAGCACGAAGTCGCCTCTTGACATCAATTGCCGCTCGTCGATGCCGGGGAAATCAGGAAGCTGCGCGAGGATGGGGGTGACACGGGCAGCCAGGCTCGAAAACTCAGGGATCGCAGAAATGGACCGAAGGGTGACTTTGAGGTGGGCGGCGTTGCGTCGAGTCAGCAGCAGATAGCAGGGCGACGAAATCCGCGGGTCGAGCATCAGTAGTCGAAGCGACTCCTCATCGAGACCGGCGAATATCAGCGTTTCCTTCGCCCGAGGGGCCTCGAGCCCGGCAAGATCAGAGTCCAGCGAGGCCGACACGACGAACCGCACGCAGTCCTGCAAAACCTCAAAGCCAGCACCTTCGGGGTAGCCCTCGTAGGTTTCAAAGTACCGCTCAGCAAGGCGCTTGGCTGTTGGGCGGGTGAACACGACGCAGCACTTCTCTGCACCACGCGTGTGTTCCTCGATGAGGGTCGCAAGCTGCCGAGCGAAAGGCGTCCCGTCCTCGTAGTTGCGCCACATCTCGTCGCCCCGTTGAAGCAGGCGCTCCAGGCGCTGCCGTTCGGGGAAGTCGGGGTCCCGAAGCAGCGGCGCCAGCTTTGCACGGTACGTTGGCCAGGCGTAGTTCTCGCGAACCGCCATGGGCACATCCGCCTGTTCTAGCCACTGCGTCAGGACGCGAGTGCTGGACGGAAGTGCGGCCAGCATAGTTAGATACGTCATGGCCGCCGCCAAAGAGGCTTGCCAGTCCTCATCCTTCAGCGAGTTGCGCAGGCGTTCGAACTGGCCGATGACCTCGGCCGCATCTGTATCCGTGAACGCAACGCGAACATCTCTGCTCGCTGGGGCGAGCGGCTCGACCGCCCCTGCCAGCAGCACGCCCTCTCTTGCGGATGCACAGGGAATGCCAAACAGGGGAATGCCGTCCCGTTGGATCGACTGAAGGGTCTCACTGCCCTTGCCTATCCTCTTGGCGACCTCCAGCAACAACTGGCCCTTTACCCATGGCTCGTCTGTCAAGATGCACACTCCTGGCGTCGCTGTCGGCCAGACCTCGAGAACCTTTTCCAGGAATTTCACCGTCTGCAGCTTCCAGCCCTGGTTGTTCTTGCGTAGAGCCTTGCTGGCATCGACCAAGATAACGTCAGGGGACCCCAATGCCTTAAGCGCCTTGAGCGCCTTGGCAATGTGCTCCGGCGGAGTTCGCCATCCCAATGCGAACAAGGCGTCTGGCGCAGCCGCGGGCTGGCCTAGCGGCTTGAGCGAAAGTTCGTAGAGCGACTTTGAATGAGCCCGGTCACCGAGGCGCGCCCTGATGTGCCGCAACAGGTCGCCATCGCAGGCCTGCCACGATACGAAGTCCAGGTCTGAGTAAAAGTGAGGCAATAACTCGCTAATGGTAGGGTGAACATTCTCGGTGCCGGCACCTTTGATGCTGTTGACCGAAAGCAGGAATGGATCCTTGGCAGGATAGGTATGGGTGACCAACGGATTGGGAGCTTCTCCCGAGGGCTCGCAAAGCGCGCTAGCCAACTGGCCCAGTTCCTTGCGATTGACCTGAAGTTCGTTGAGGCCCCGTAGGAAGTTCGACTTGGCCGGGTACAGCAGCGTCCGAATACCTCGCTTGTTTCCATCCTGCCACTGCGAAAGTGTCGCAACCGCATGGGCAATCGCGGGCTGTCTAAGGGACCCCGGCCAAAGGAGAGCAACTTCAATCTTGCGACTCTGGGCCAGATGAAGCAGATGGCCGCCCAGCACTTCGACAGAACGTGAGACTTGCACGGCGCCGGGCCCGTCGGCCTTCAACAAATGAAGACCGCACTGAGCGGGCCTTGTTTGCCTGGGGCCCTTCGCTTGCGGAGCAGGGGCAAGACGCGCCTTGGCTTGGTCCAGCGCAGTACCCAGGTCGCGGGCCTTTGTGGCCGTGACCGTGACGCTCGAGCCCTGGCGTACCTTGAGGTACTTGGCCGTCAGCTCCGTCTTCGCGTTGTCTACTGTCGGGGGCTTGGGCCCCCACTTATTGCTCTTCCGAAACGGGTCCACGTTTTGTCCTTGACCTTGTAGCCCCTGCTCTTCGGCAGGCCTCCCGGCTATGAGGCTGCGGCTTCGTACGCGCGAAGAACCGCTTCATCAAAGCTGTCTGTGTGCTTCAGTGCCTCGGCCAACGCTGTCGGAGCGGGAAGGGGAAGCTCATTGAGTTCAGAAATCGCGACATTGCTGGCCCCTGAGATCGCTCTGAAGATGCGGTTGACTGCCGCCGAGTTCAGTAGCTTGGCTAGGATACCTGACGACGCCGCGGAAGCGGAGGTTGGCAGCAAGGCAATCACGTGGTTTTCGCAGACGAAGCCGCCCTGACCTTCCGCCCATGTCTCCGGCACCACGGTGGCGATCAACCTACTGCGTTGGTTGCTAGAGGTCAGCCTCTGCATCAGGACGGCCGGTGGCTTGACGACGCCCACTCCGTCACCGGACACCCGCACATACCGCTTGGTTCTGACCAGCTTATGCGGCCGGTCGTGTTGGAACTTCCCGTCCGGCGTGATGTCGGTGGCCCACACAATGGGAAGGACTGAACCAGGTCGAGCACGCAGAGGGTGCTTCTTGTACATCGGCCTGGCGTCGCGGTACCCGACCAGGTGACCCACCTTGGCGACATAGCCGAAGCTCGAAAGGCGGCTGGAACTTTCCGCGGCACGAAGCAGCAGCGTGGCGTCCCCGGCAGCGCGTGGAATCGGCCAGGGCTTTCCCGAGGCGGGCAGCAGGCACCGGCCGACGTTTTCAAACTTGCCTTCGGGCGTCAGCACAAACACTTCGGTGCTGGTCGGCGCCATCTTCTTTGGCGGGCGGGTCTTGAGTACAGTGACAACCGTTTCTTGCTGGACGCCAAGGAACATGGCGACCCGGTCGCTTAGCATGTCGATCTGAAGCAAGTCGGAGTTCGTCAACAGCTCGGTGCGCAGCTTTGAAAAATACTGGCCCGACAGGAAACTGGTGGGTGTCAGCAGCCCCACCAAGCCATCGGTCTTGACCAGCTGAAGGCACCGTATGATGAAGAGCCCATAGATGTTGGGCTGGCCCTGAATGACAACCGCGTACATCGGCAGGTAGCCGGCGACCTCAGCGGCCTTGAGCTTTCGGTAAGGTGGGTTGCAAATCACGACGTCCGGTGGCTGCGCACCCCCGAAATGTGGGCTCAGCCCGTTGGCCTGGGTCAGTTGGAACTTCAGGTCGCCCCCCCCCACGTCGATGAGGTCGAAAAGCGCCATCCGCAAAAACTGGTCGGATACGAACAGCAGTACGGGGTCCAGGTCATTGCCGCTCAGGTTCCGCTGGATCCGCGCCAGTACGCCTGCAGGGCCGAGTCCCTGGGCTTCGAGCACCAGCCGCATGCGTTGAGCCACCGGCACCAGGAAGGCTGCGCCTCCGCACGCCGGGTCGTGCCACCGCCCGCTGGCTAGATCAGCTCCGCGAAGTACCAAATCGTCGATCACTCGGTCCGCCAACCTCGGGGGAGTGAAATACAGCGCTCTCTCGCTCCTGACCGCCTCAGTGACCCACATCGCGTAGGCGGTGGCCAGCCAATAGGCGCTCTCGTTGAATTCCTGTGTAGCAAGCCACTCCGCGAATCCCTGGACTTCCGGGGTTTCCAGGAATTGCTTCGACCCGTGCGGTGCCCTGCATGCTAGAGAGGAGAATTTGGACTTCTGCCAAATATGCAGAACCGTTCGCACCAACAGCTCGGCGCCACCTTCCTTAGCTCGGGCTAACGGAGTAAGCGTCGCGATTCGGCGAGCAAAACTGAGTCGAGTTTTCGGAATGACCATGTATCGGAAGCAAACTATTCAAGGGCCGCCCCCTTGCCCACGTCAGGAGGGTTAACAAAAACCTGTTCCTCCTTACGTTAGTCTCCTGCAGGATCTCAACGTCGTGTCGGATGATACCGGGACAAACGACGGATCCACCACGAAAGCGGACTCCTGCATCAAGAAGCTCAACGCCCGATCCGTGGCCGAGGTCATCGGTAGCGCGGCACATTCCGGGCCGCACAACGCCTATGCAGGCGAAAGCAAATCGCAGATGTCCACGCCGAGCGCGCGCGCGATACGTTCGATGTTGTCGAGAGACGCGTTGCGTTCGCTACGTTCGATCGACCCGATGTAAGTGCGGTGCAACTCCACTTTTGCCGCGAGCGCCTCTTGCGAAATACCCTGGTCGGCGCGAAGCGCGCGCATGTGTCTGGCGACACGATCGCGTGCTGATTCAAAGTTGCGTCCCCGGCCTCTCATAGGGGCGAGAGGTTCGCATTCGAGATGAGTTTGAGTCTACAGACTTAAAGTAGCATTTTGACGGCGGTACATTCCCTCTCGAAGCGGCAGCTCGAACCCGCTTCGAGCACCCCCTTCCGATGGGTCACACCTCTCGACGGAAGGCCTTCAGCTCTTTCGTCTCGGCGACTTGATTTTGGGCTGGGCTGAGGGCGAGGTCGCTTCCGCCGGCAATGCCGGCGGCATGCGCTCGAGCATCGACCGCATGGTTTCTGACTCAGCCTTGGACGCCGCCGCGTCCTGTCTAGCTGCGGCGAGTTCTCGGGAGGTGACGTCGAGTTGATCCGATAGCTCGCGACGCCCCGCCGAGAGTTCTCGGATGCTCCCCTGTGCCGCGTCAAACTGCGCACGCAACCTGCCGAGTGTGTCGGCCTGCTCCAGTTCGACCTCGCGATGGCGTGCGCCCTCCTTCACCGCCTGGCCGCGCACGGCTTCCAGTTGCTTCTCTGCCTTCGAGCGAGCCTGGCGTTCTTCGTCAATTTCAAGCAGCGCACGACGCTCCGCGGTGTCCGCGCGTGCGCTCGCGGCCTCAACGGCGCCCTGCGCCTTCGCCAGGTCGGCGCTGAAGGCCACTCGCATCGCGTCCTGACGGCCGATTAGTTCGTCGTGGTGCCGCTTGAGCTCCTGCATCCGAGCGGCGGTACCGGCGTGTGCGCGTCGCTCAGCCTCGAGTTCGGTGCTGGTCGCTCTCGCGAGTTCTTCCAGCCTCCGAATCTCCAACCGAAGGGCTTCTGCCTGAGCCGCAGATTCCTCGGAAGCGCGACGGCAGGACGCCAACTCAGTTTCGGCGCGTGTGACGTCGGCCCGTGCTTCGATGCGCACCTCCGCGAGCTCCGCCCGAGCCGCCGCACTCGCCTGCCGCCAGATTTCGGCGATGGCATCCGCGGCGGCAACCTTGAGCCCCTCCGGCAGGTCCGGATGGTCGATTTCGATCCGCGCCTTCGCCCGAAGCTCTTCCCAGAATTTGGCCAGGGCGTCGGCCGGCGCGCTCATGGAGCCGCGCCGGGCGTACTGGTAGAGCTTGCTGGCGGTCGGCGTGATCCCGTGCCGAAAGAACAGCAGCGCGCAGACTTCGCGGTACAGCGCTTTTGTGTCCAAGAACCGGGCTTTCAGGGACTCGACCTCGCTCTGGATCTCGGTTTCGGTACTCATGGCCTAATAATACAACGTATTACGTTGAGTTTAATGAGTTCCGCCGAAGTCTCAGGACATAAGTTCCATAATGTCCTGTGATTGAGTGGGCATGAAGGATTTCGCGTGCCGGAGGCAGTCACGGTTCGAAAACTCGTTGCCCGACCCGTCCATGGCGGTGATTTCGAGGGTGATCAGACACATCCTCAAATTGCCGCGCGCGATGTCGCGCACCCGTCCACGCGCATGTTCCCTGCATTTTTTTCTACCACTCCCGACTAAGACGTACAGAACTTGCCGGGTAAGTTCCAAATGACGTTGCCGAAAGTACAGTCTTAGGTCATCGAGATCATGCGGATAGAGCGCCTCCTTGCAAGCGGGATGTTCGTTTCCGTCATGATGGTTTGATGTACGCCGCCCTGCCCTTGCGCTGGCAACTTCCTGATGGCCGCACGGTCACGCTGCGTCCAATTGCGCCGGACGACTTCGCGATGGAGACGGCCTTCCTCGATGGCCTCTCGATGGAAACCAGCTACAACCGGCTGTTCTCTACGCGTCTGCCGTCGCCGGAGGAGATCCGGCGCTGGACAGACGTCGACCCTGCGCGCGAGGTCGCCTTCGTCGTCACAACGCCCGATTCTCAGGGATCCGAGAACATGCTGGCGGTCGGTCGCCTGGTGCACGACCATGACACGCCCGATGCCGAATTCGCGCTGCTAGTGGGCGATGCCTGCAAGCGCCAGGGAATCGGTCGTCACCTGCTGGCGGCGCTCGTCAATGCTGCACGGGCGCGTGACTTGAGAATTCTCTACGGAGCGACGCTGTCCACGAACGTCGGCATGCTGGCGCTCGGCCGGCAGTGCGGCTTCGCTGCGCAGCGCGACGTGGGCGACTCGATCGTTACCCGGCTGACGCTGCGTCTCAGATAGCCATGAACGACACCCCGGAAGTCCACACCGCGCGCGTGTGGGGCGGGCAGCGCGGAGACGCCGGGCTCGGTGCCGCCGTGCCAGGGTTCGCCGCTCCGCAAGGCGAGGCTCGTGACACGCTGCTCGTGGTCACCCCATGTGATCCCCTGCGACGCCGCAAGCGCTGCGCCGATGCCATCGTGCGCGAAAGGAGTGAATTCCAAGTATGCCCGGCGTTCTCGGTGCCGCAGTGGCGATCTAGCTGAGTCCCATGCACCACTCGAGGTGTTGGTCCCGGCGGCATCGATTTTTCTCATGACCGCAGGGTAGACGAAGACCGGTGCGGCATGCCTAGGCGCATGCTCCGTTTCTTTCTTCTCAGGCGCGTCACCCGCGCTCGACCGCGAGCGCGATGCCCTGCCCGCCGCCAATACAGAGCGACACGACTGCGCGTCTTTCGCCAGTGCGTGCGAGCGCGTGCGCGACCTTGGTAAGAAGGATCGCGCCGGTCGCTCCGATCGGGTGACCGTGCGCGATGGCTCCGCCATCGACGTTGAACTTTGCAGGGTCGATCCTCAGTTCGTCGCGCACCACCAGTGCGACGGCCGCGAAGGCCTCGTTGACCTCGAAACGATCGACCTCGCCGACCGTCCAGCCGGCGCGATCGAGCGCCTGGCGGATCGCGGGCAGCGGCCCGATGCCGAACATGCCCGGCTCGACCCCCGCCAAGCCAACGCCTCGGATTGAGAGCATCGGCGCGAGCCGCAGGTCATTTGCCACCGAGCGCTGGGTGACGATCATGGCCGCCGCGCCAGCATTGACGCCGGGTGCATTGCCCGCGGTTATCGTCCCGTCGGGGCGGAATGCTGGCTTGAGTTTGGCCAAGCTCTCGACAGTGGTGTCCGGGCGGTTCCCCTCATCGGCTGCGAATCGCACGACGCCCTTGCGGCCCGAGATCTCGAGCGGCGCGATCTCGCCTTCGAACCAGCCTGCAGCCTGCGCAGCGGCGAAGCGCTGCTGACTCTGAGCGGCATAGGAATCCTGCGCCTCGCGCGTGAGACCGAACTTCGGGACGAGATCCTCTGCATGCCAGCCAGAATGCTTGTTCGAGAACGCGTCGTTCAGTCCGTCCCGCAAAAGTGCGTCGATCGTCTCAACGTTGCCCATGCGCGCACCAAAGCGCATGCCAGGCAGCAGGTAAGGAGCACGATCCATGTTTTCGAGGCCGCCCGCGATAACGACGCGGGCGAGGCCTGATGCGACCTCGGAATACGCGCTGACCACAGCCTGCGCACCGGAGCCGCAGACGCGGTTGACTGTCAGGGCCGGCACCTCGACCGGTAGGCCGCCGCCGATCGCCGCTTGACGCGCGGCGTTCATACCGTTACCCGCTTGCACGACGTTGCCCATCACGACTGCATCGACCTGCGCCGGGTCCAGCCCCGAGCGCTGCAGCGTGGCGGCGACTACGTGCGCGCCAAGCGAAGTTGCGGGCGTGTCCTTGAGAGTGCCGCCGAAGCCGCCGATAGCGCTGCGAACCGGGAAGCTGATGACGATGTCATGGATCATGATGGATCCTTCAAAGGAAATCTATTGGGTTATGAACATAATATAAAGGTGGGCGATTCAACGGCGCCATTCACCGCCGAGACCATGCGGCGACCAGTCCCTCTGAGTCTTGTCAGCGACAGAGTCAATAGGTGGCGTAGCGCTTTGCCCGAGGCCGGCAGGCTAGCCCCTCCGCTGCCGACCGACGACGCTAGCGTTGCCGATCTAGGCCGTCATACCGCCATCGACACTGATGTTCTGGCCGTGGATGTAGCGTCCCGCAGGTGAGAGGAGTAGCAACGCGAGCCCCGCAACGTCCTGCGGTTCTGCAATGCGCTGCATCGGGATGAGGCGGTTTAGTGCCTCCTCCCTGGCTGGATCTTCCCAGAGACCTCGCGCAAAGGCCGTGCGGACCGGCCCTGGACAGATCGAGTTCACGTTGACGTTGTAAGGCCCCAGCTCGAGTGCAAGGCTGCGGACGTATTCGTCCAGGGCGGCCTTTGCCATGCCGTAGATGCCTAGCGTCGCGGAGCCTCGCTTGGCGGCCCGGCTCGAGATTGCCACTATCGAGCCGTCCTTGCCTGCCTTCATTGAAGGCGCCAAGGCGCGGACCAGCTCGAGATGCGTCTGAACCGAGCTCATCGCCTGAGCGAAGACTTCCGGCCCCTGCGCCGTCATCTGGCCCGACGCGACTGGTGCAGCCGCGCCGAGAACGAGGCCATCGACCTTTGAGTGTGCCGCGAGCACTCTTTCGGCCAGCCGCTGCGCCTGGTCCACCTGCGACACCTCGAAAGCGAAGCCCGATGCCCGAATACCTTCCTTCTCCAATGCTGCAACGGCAGCGGAAACGGTCGCCTCGGACTGCCCAGTGATGATCACATGCGCTCCGACCCCCCCTGCGGCGAGGGCGATGGCCTGTCCCATGCCCTTGGTTCCCCCAGTGATAAGGATGGTCCGACCAACCAGATCAAACAGCTTGCTCATATTCAACCTCCGATGCGTTTCGGCCAAAGTCGGTCTCCGGGAGCAGTCCTTTGGATCCGCACCTCCCCGCGCGGAACTTCGGCTGCGCGGAAAGGAAAGTGTGAAAGGACTCCTTGCACTCGGTTAGCGTACGTCGCCAACGGGACCACCTGAAGATCCGCTCGCGTCCCCGCCAGACGTCCCTTTTGGCGGATTCATCGACGACGACGAAGATGTAGGCGCGAATCGCCCAAGAAAATTGCCATGCGAGGCTTACGAGATCGCACCATCGGCCAATCGTTCGTTTGAGGAGCGCCCTGCCCGACTTCGTGCGGTAAGCCGCGTCGCAATGCTTGTCGCTCCGATCGAACCAAGAGTCGGTGTCATCTGCTGGCGAGAGAGAACCAATCATGCCCTGACCGAGGATTCGCCGCTTTCAAGGTACGGCGCGCGGGCGACAACGCCAGCAATGCAAGATTGCAGCCGCAGCAGTGCCTGCTCATCGAGCGACCGGCAGATCAAGCCAAACCGACCAAGTGCTGCTTGTCGACCGTGCCCGAAGACACATCGTTCAACGAGTCGGGCGGCGCCGGTCATCCTCGACGAGAACGTCTTGGCACAGAGCGGCAAGGTCACGTTGGCTCGCCAGCCGCCGAGCCGCAAACCAGGCTAGGCCGCGGATGTCGCCGACGCTGACGCCGGCGTTGGACCCCTGCCAGTAGACAGGAGGACCAGGGACACGAGCTCGCAGGATGCACCCACCCATCCGAGATCTGCGAACGAAGCGTGGTTGAGCGTGAACGCCCCGAGTGCCGCTCCGAGCGAAAAGCCCACGAACATGAATGAAGCATTCAATGACAGCACCACAGGTGCCACCGCAAGTCCGGCGATGCCGATGAGGCGTGCCTGCTGCGCCGGGAAAAACGCCCAGGCTGACAATCCCCAGACCACGACAGCGGCGAACACCGGCACCGTCGCGGTGGCGTGGCTGAAGACGTGCGCCGTCAGGGACAGGCTGCCGAATGCCATCGCCAGGATGGCGAGCGTGGGCCTCGTGACGTGGGACGCCCCTAGCTTGTCGGTGAGATAGCCTCCCAGGAACACGCCGGAGGCGGCCGACAGGCCCCACGCGAACAGCACCGCGCTGACGCCTGCGCCAACAAGGCCCGCCGCACCGGCAAGATAGATTGCGATATACGTGTACACGGTATAAGCGCCAGTCGCCCATAAGGTGGTCACCAGGAGTGCCTTCAACACCTGCGGATCGCGTGCGACGGCGAATCGGGCCCGCAACGAAGCGACCGGAATGCCAGCACCGAACCCTCGCGGCAACCCGAGTTGCAGTGCGATCGTGGCGATGGCGGCCAGCACAGCGACGCCAGCAAACGTTATACGCCATCCGGCGGCATTGCCGATGACGGCGCCGAGAGGGACGCCGAGTGCAATCGCGAGGCTTGTCCCGCCATTGACAATGGACAGCGCGCGCCCTCGCCGTTCGGGTGGCACAAGGGCCGTGGCAACGGCATTCGCGCTCGGGACGTACAGACCGGCGGAGAATGCGAGCAGGAGTCGAGCGCCAAGCAATTGCCAATAGCCTAACGAGCTGAAGGCGATCAGGTTCGCGACCGCGAAGGCGCCCAGACAGAGGATCAACAGCTTGCGTCTGTTGACCGATCCCGTGATGACGGTGAGGATCGGAGAGCTCAACGCGTAAGCCAAGGCAAACGCCGTGACGAGCTGGCCCGCCATAGCGATGCTGACGGTCAGGTCTGCCGCAATACTTGGCAACAACGGGGCAATCATGAAGCCTTCCGTGCCGATGGAAAAAGAGCCGAGAGCGAGCCAGTAGAGCGGCTTCGGCACTGTCGTGGAAGCGACCGTGGTTGTCATTGGGAGTGTTCCTCTTCGGGCCGCATTGCAGGCGGTCCGTCTTGGTGTCAGTTTGGGAGATGCGTCGATCGACGCGCCGGCTCAACGCGGGATCTTGTCGAATGCGAGCGTTTCAAAGCGCTTGAAGGCACGCGGACTCTTCTCGAACGGTCATTGGGTCACGTCTTTGAGGAGGCTCAGCAACTGCTCGTCAAGACGACCGGCGACGGCGTCGATCTCCTTGCTCCCGAGATTGCCGAAGAGACTGGAAGGCCTGTCGTATTCGATGGTCGAGCCTCCGCCTTCGTTCTCATAGAGGATCACCCGAATCGGCGCGTATAGGCCGGCAGCCAATTGGTATCGCGTCATTTCTGTCGCAGTGAGAACGTTGCCGATACCGTACTGCATTGCGTTGCGAGGTTTGCCGCGCAGTGCGAGGGCGACGCCATGGTTCAGCGTCTGCAGGATCATCAAGCCTGTTGGCGATGCAATCCGCTCGAGCTCTGCACGTGCGCCCTCGACGTCTCCATTGCGAATCATCAAAGCAACGTGTTCGTCGTAGCGCTTGAGCCGTGACTCCAACGCCGCCTTCACCTCGGCAAACGGCTTGGGAGAAATGATCCGGATGTGTTCTATGGTGACGCGTTGGGCTGTCACCTGCGCGCCGGACCCGGACTGCGACTGCGCACGTGCTCTCGGAGCGAGCGCCAGATAGGCAAGCAGGATCAGAGCTGCGGCAACTGCCGCCCACACCCAGCGGATCGAATGCCGCCCCGCCGCGGTGGCCGCTGCCGGGGCGGCCGATGCCGCGGGTGCCGGGGTGTCCCCCGCGGTGGCTCGCATCCGCTCGTCGAAGGCCAGGAAGAAGTCGTCGGCGACCTTGGCGGCGACGACGTCAACCAGGCGAGATCCGATCTGTGCCAATCGGCCGCCAACGTCCGCGCGTGCCGTGTAGAGCAGCCGCGTCCGAGTGGCTCCGTCCTCTGACAGGTGCACGTCAGCGCTCCCCCTACCAAAGCCGGCCGTTCCGCCTTGACCATCGAACGCGATCGAGTAGTGCCGCAGCGCCTCGATGACCTGAGTCTTCACCGTGCCCTTGAACCGCGCGCTGACCGGGCCGACCTTGAGCGCCAGAGTTGCGGACAGAACACCTGGCTCGACCTCTTCGAGGGATTCGCAGCCTGTGATGCATCCTTTGAGTACCACTGGATCGTTCAATGCTTCCCATGTGGCGGCCAGCGGCGCGGCAATGACTCGTTCACCGTTCAATTCCATGACAACACCTGTCTCCTGTCTCGGTCTTCCCTGGCAAGCGCCCGTGCGCCCGAACCCGCGGTCTAGCTCGCAAACACATCGGACAGCGCGCGCCGCAGCATCGTGCGACCGAGCTGCAGCCGATAGCGCGCGTCGGCAAACCTGTCCTCCAGAACTGAAACGCCAGTGAAGGCATCGGCCACGGCCTTGTCGATGTCCTCGGCCTTGACGGATTTGCCTTTCAGTACCGCTTCTGCGGCCAGAACGCGGAACTGATGGTCGGCCAAGCCAGTCGCGGCAATCCGCACTTCCTTGCACTCCGAGCGCACAACGGAAGCAACGACCGCGATGCCAGCGACCGCGTAGCCCGACGCAGGATGTCGGAACTTGCGATAGGCGGCACGCGCATCCGCCATGATGGGCGCGCGGACGGCCACGATGACTTCATCCGATGCCAACGACGTCTCGAACAGACCCTTGAAGAAGTCGCGCGCCGCGATCGTGCGCTTTCCTCGCGAGCCGATGACGTCGATCACCGCGTCCAAGGCCAGGACGGCCGCGGGCCAGTCCGCGGAGGGATCGGCGTGTGCAAGCGAACCCCCGATGGTCCCGCGGTTGCGTACGGTCGGGTCCGCGATCTGGTGTGCAACTGCTGCCAGCAAGGGCAACACCGCTGCCAAATCCTTGTGGTGTTCCAGGATTGCGTGCGTCGTCGCTGCGCCAACGACAACCTCACTCCTACCTATCAAGATGCCGTGCAGGTCGGCGAGCTCATTGATGTCGACGAGCACTTGCGGTGCTGCCATGCGCAGCTTCATCATGGGAAGCAACGAGTGTCCGCCCGCGATGAGCTTGGCCGAATCCCCGTATCGCGATAGCGCCGCAAGGGCTTCTGGCAGCGTCCCTGGCCGGACGTAGTCGAACGCGCTGGGAGTCATTGCGGTTGCCTCCTGGTTTGTTCTTCACGGGCTGCTTCGATGGCGTGCCAGACCCTGGGTGGTGTCAAAGGCATGTCGATGTGCGTGATGCCGAATGGCTTCAGCGCATCGCATACGGCACCCACGATGACCGGCGGTGCGCCAACGCAGCCTGCTTCACCGATCCCCTTGACGCCCAGCGCGTTCGTGGGGGAAGGAGTGATTTGGAAGCTCGTCCGCATCCGGGGGATCTGCTCGCTCTTGGGGAACGCGTAGTCAAGCAACGAGCCCGTCAGGAGTTGACCGGACTCGTCGTAGTCCACGCCCTCGTACAGAGCCTGGCCGATGCCCTGTGCGATGCCGCCATGCATCTGCCCATGGCATAGCATCGGGTTGATGAGTTTCCCCACGTCGTCGACGGCGACATAGTCAAGGATCTCGACGAAGCCCGTCTCAATGTCGACCTCCACGACGGCGGCGTGGGCACCATTCGGCGTACCCATGCCGCGCGGCTCATAGAAGACCGTCTCATCGAGCCCGGCCTCCATCCCAGGCGGCAGTTTGTACGCCACGTACGCCATGCGTGCCACCTTGGAGAATTCCACTCGCTGCTGCGGTTGCTCGGTCACGCGAAAGACACCCGAACCGTAGATGACGTCTTCGGGTTTGGCCTCCAGCATGGCCGCGGCGATCAGCTTGGCCTTGGCCAGCACCTTGTTTGCGGCGGCATGCGCCGCCGACCCACCAACAGGCATCGAGCGCGAGTTGAACGTGCCGTGCCCGGCGGCCACTCGGCCGGTGTCCCCCTGCACGACGTCGATGTCGTCCATGGGGAGCTGAAGCACGTCGGCCACAATCTGCGAGAACGTCGTGGCGTGTCCATGCCCTTGCGGCATCGAGCCGGAGAACAGCGTCACTTTGCCATCGGAATGGACGCGAACTTGAGCGCTCTCCCATCCGCCACGATCGAACCCACGCCCCCTCAACAGCCGGGAGTTGCCCATGCCCACCATCTCCAGGTAGCACGTCACACCGATGCCGATATAGCGGCCTTGCGCGCGCAGTTCCCTTTGACGCTTGCGCCAATCCTCGTATCCGAGTTCCTGCACAGCGGAATCCAGACACCCTTCATAGTTGCCGCTGTCCCAGCGCAAGATGGGATTCCCATAGGGCGCATAGGGGAACTGGCTGGAGCGGATCAGGTTCATTCGCCGCAACTCGACTGGGTCGATGTCCAATTCGTGCGCGACGGCGTCCATCACCCGCTCGATGATGTATGCCCCCTCCGGCCGACCGGCTCCCCGGTAAGCATCGACCGGCGTAGTGTTGGTTGTCACCAGTCGTACCTCCGCGTCGAGCGACGGAATGTCGTAGTTGCCGCATGCATAAGTGACGGTGTTGATCGTGGGGATCCCAGTGGCCATGTTGGAGAGATAGGCGCCGACATTGGCCACCGACCGCACCTGGATACCGAGCACCTTGCCGTCTTTCGTGACTGCCGCCTCAACGTATTCGACGTGAGCGCGCCCGTGCGTGGTGGCCATGTGCGCCTCACTGCGCGTCTCGGTCCAACCGATGGGACGATCAAAGAGACGCGAGGCATAAGCCACAAGGATCTCTTCGGCGTAGAAGTGCATCTTCGAGCCGAAGCCGCCGCCGATGTCCGGCGCGATCAGGTGGATGCGGTGTTCGGACCAACCCAGCGTCTCCGCCAGCCACCTGCGCGACATGTGCGGGACCTGGGTCGGCAAGTAGAACGTGAGCCTGTCCTCGGATGAGTCGTAGGTGGCCCGGACCGCACGCGGCTCGAGCGCGCTCGGGATGAGGCGGTTGTTGACGAGCCGCACCTTGACGCGCTTGTCTGCCTGGGCGGCCGCAGCCGCATAGTCGCCACCGCCCGTCTTATAGGTGCCGATCAGGTTCCCCGGCACATTGGCATGCAATTGGGGCGCATCGGATCGCAGTGCAGCCTCTTCCTCGACGACGGCCGGCAGCACGTCGTAGTCGACCTCGATGGTCTCCAACGCGTCAGCGGCCTGTTGCCGCGTGTTGGCGACGACGAACGCGACGGCCTCCCCGACGTAGCGCACGACATCCGATGCGAGGGGCGGATGCGGGGGCACGATGGAATCTCCCACCACCCAGTTCGGGCGAATATCACCCACCTTGCCCGCGATGTCCGCATAGGTGAGCACACCAACGACCCCCTCCATGGCCTTGGCTGCGGCAGTGTCGACGGAGCGAATACGCGCATGCCCGTGTGGCGAGCGAAGTACCGCTGCATGTGCCAGTCGCGCCAAGGCGATGTCATCGGTGAATCGGCCCCTGCCACTGAGAAGACGAGGGTCTTCCCGCCTCAGTACCGATTGGCCAACTTGGGGCTGATATGCGAGCGCGTCGTCGTGGTTCATGGTCTGTCCTCCACTAGTCGGTCGCGGTCGATGCTTGCGGCGAAGACCGTTTGGCAGCCAGAAGAACGGCGTCAACAATGTTCTGGTACCCAGTGCAGCGGCACAGGTTCCCGTGCAGAGCATCGCGTACCTGCTCTTCCGTGGGGTTCGGTACCCGGTCAAGCAGCGCCTGCCCAGCCATCACCATGCCGGGTGTGCAGTAGCCGCACTGGAGCGCATGAGACTCGTGGAAGGCCTGCTGCAGGGGCGTCAACGAGTTGGGGGTGCTGATGCCTTCGATGGTGGTGACGTTGTGGCCCTCCGCCTGCATTGCCAGTACCGTGCATGATTTGACCGTCTTGCCGTCCATGCGTACGGTGCAGGCGCCGCACTGGGACGTGTCGCAACCGATGTGCGTACCCGTCAGCCCGGCTTGCTCACGGATGAAATGCACCAGGAGCACACGCGGCTCGATATCCGCGGATACGGCGTTGCCGTTGATGGTCATCGAGATGTGCTTGAGTGCAGTCATACCTTCTCCATGACGTTCTGTGATCGGCACTCGCCGAAGCCGATGAACCTGAAGGCATCGCGACGGCACATGCCGCGAAAGAAGGCCGTGTCTCCGCCTTCGAGGAAAGTGCGCGCCTCGCCAGGTGGCAGCGTCAGCGGTTCTCGGCCGCCCGCGAGACGTCCGCCCCTGCGCAGAAGTGGCGTGAGGCGTTTCGGGCCACGCCCGCCTGACTGCCCTGCTCGACGGCCGGCTGTAGCGCCTCCGGCCGTGGGCCCGTGAGGGTCCGTCCGACGAGGTTGCACGACCGATCGTTCATGGGCAGCACGGTGACGTGCCCAAGTTTCTCTTTCATAGGCGATGTCTTGAATCATGGCCTGACGGAGAGGTTCGATTGAACGATGGAATTTATCTTATCACTGCTAAGTTTGAGGAGGCAACTGCAAAGTCCGGGTGGGAAAATGGTCTATTGGCCGCCAGAGGCCGACGAAACGTCTCGCGTCATCCGTATCATTCCCATCTCACAACGCCTCGAGCACCATGCCTCCGCCTGAAGCCGAAGTCATCAAGAAGCGCCGGGCGGCCCCACCTGCCCAGCGGGACGCCGCTGCGTATCACCACGGCGATCTGCGCAACGCGCTGATCGCCGAAGGTCGCCGGCAAGTCAACGAAGTCGGCTCGCACGACCTGAGCTTGCGCAGCCTTGTTCGAGCCGTCGGCGTTTCCATCGCCGCGTCGTCCTACCACTTCGAGGACAAGGAAGGTCTGCTCGCAGCGATAGCAACAGACGGCTTCAACGAACTGGCATCGATGCGGCGGAAGCTTGCGGCCTCGACTCCAGATCCCATCGAACGCGTGTATCGCATCATGGAATGCTATGTGCACTTCGCCGACCGCGAAAAGGGGCTCTTCAATCTGATGGTGGGCCCACAGGTGCTCAAGCGGCCACACAAGGACTTGTTCGCTGCCAGTACGGCATCGTTTGAATTGTTCGCGTCGGCTGTGTGTGACTTCGCGACATCGAAGGGTTGGCCTCCGCGGGATCTCAATCTTGTGGTCCACGCGGCATGGTCGGTCGAGCATGGCTTGGCGACGTTGCTTCTCGCGCACCGAGCACCCTTCCACCGACGAAAGGTGGGCACAGAGGAGATGATCCATTTTTCGCTCTCCATGCTGCTTAGCGGCATTGCCGGCGGCCCCGGCCAGTTACCAAGTATCGGGAAGCGCTCTGCGCCCAGCGCATAGCGCATAGCGCATTCAACAGCGGAGCCGGCACATATGGCCCGGAGAAACACAGCGTGGCCGGTCGTTCGACCCAAACACAGATACCAAAGTGATCACGGCAAACATCTCTTTCGGCACTTGCCGCCAGGCAACCGATTCGGTACTAATGCCTAGAAGATCTGTGCACGCGCCTTCGCACCAGCAGGTGCTCGTTGGAAAACAGCTTCAGACAAGTCGCCGATACGCCATCCAGGACTTAGGCGAAGATCAACGCGCCCACGAGATCGCCGACCCAGACGGTGACCGGCATGTCGATCGCGGCGGCCAGTCCCCGATCGTTCGACGCGCGAGGCCGAAGCCGGTGTACATCACGTAGCCCGTGAACAGCTCTGCACCCGCGAACACCGTCAGGATCAAGCCAATGCCGAAGGTAACGCCGAGCACCAGTGGACGCACACCGGCGGCCAGTCCTGCTGCACAGCTCAAGGCCAGGATCATCGCGATGCCGATGTAGGCGCCTGCCAGCATGGCGCCCACCAGGAAGCCGAGGCGTGAACGCTGCAGTCCCGCGGTCTTGTCTCGCGCGACCTCGGCGAAATGGGCGACAGAGACTTCGTACACGATTCAATCCTTGGAGTGGAGGCCACTGACGCCGTCGCGAGAGACGGTCAAGTTGCACTCGAGCGCTGGCAGGGCCTGTGTGATGCGCACGGGCACAGATTTGTAGGACGGTGTCAGGCTGTCCGGGTCGAAGTGCTCAAGCGCGATGAGAGGTTGTGTCTCCGGGTAGTAGGAGGCGCAGCAGCCATCGGGGATGTCGTAAGCCACCAGCATGAGCGCTCGCACGACACGGTCTTGCCGAGCATGGGCCAGCGCCGTCCAGACGTCGACGAAGTCGCCCTCGGACATGCCGAGCACAGCCAGGCCGCCTTCGTTGATGAACAGCACGTCGCGCCTACCGAAAACTCCGCGGTAGCGATCGTCCAGGCCGTAGATCGTCGTGTTGTACTGATCGTGCGAGCGCAGCGTCATCAGCCGAAACACCGACGGGTCGTCCGTCTCTGCGTCCTCCTGGAGCCCTGGAAAGACAACGAAGTTGGCCTTGCCAGTCGCGGTATTCCAGATGCGCTGCTGTGCGGAGTTCGGAAGCTGGAAGCCCCCTGGTTGGCGAATGCGTTCGTTGTAGTCCTTGAAATCGGGAAAGACCTGCTCGATCTTGTCGCGGATCAGGTTGTAGTCGCTCACGAGCAGATCCCAGTCAGCGACGGATCGCTCGCCTAGCACGGCCTTCGCCATGCTTGCGATGATGGCGGGCTCGGATCGCACTTGGTCGCTGGGCGGCTCCAGGAAACCGCTGGAGGCATGCACCATCGACATCGAATCTTCCACGGTGACGCTTTGCCGGCCGCTTGCCTGCAGGTCCAGTTCCGTCCGACCCAGACACGGAAGCAGGTAGGTCGTGGCCGCGGTGAGCAAATGCGTCCGATTGAGCTTTGTCGCGATGTGTATGGCCAGCTCCAGTTTGCGGAATCCCTGGATGCAGGCGAGCGGATCGGACGCGGCCACCGCGAGGTTGCCGCCGAGGCAGATGATCGCCTTGGCATGGCCGTCGCGCATTGCTGCGATGGTCTCCACGACCGAATGCCCAGGCAAGCGAGGCGGTTCGAAATGGAAAGCGTCGCGCAGTTTGTCCAGGAACGCCGCGTCTGGTCGCTCCGTGATGCCCACCGTGCGGTCGCCCTGGACGTTCGAATGACCGCGCAGCGGAGATACGCCGGCCCCAGCTCGGCCTATATTGCCCTTGAGCAGCAGCAGGTTGGTGATCTGCTGCACGTTCACCGTACCGGTGCGGTGCTGGGTGATGCCCATGCCGTAGCAGACGATCGTGGCCTTGGCGGAGGCGTAGATCCGAGCGCATCCCTCGAGCTCTGCGCGTGTGAGGCCGCTGGCCTTCTCGATGGCTACCCAGCTCGTCGCTGCGAGGTCGCTCGCGAAGGCATCGAAGCCTGCGGTGTGGGCAGCGATGAACGCGTGATCGAGAACGGGGGGGAGCCGGTCGGCCTGTGCCTTGGCCTCGAGCTCCAGCAGGGATTTGCAGACCCCCTTCAAAGCCGCCGCGTCGCCGCCGACCTTGACCTGGAAGTAGCGCGTCGCAATCGGCGTAGCTCCGAAGGTGACCATCTCGACGGGATCCTGAGGCGCTTCGAAGCGCTCGAGCGCTCGCTCTCGCAGCGGATTGAAGACGAGGATCGTCGCGCCGCGTCGAGACGCTTCCCGCAGCGAGGTCATCATCCGCGGGTGGTTCGTCCCCGGGTTGTGGCCCATCGAGATGATGAGGTCGGTGTGCTCGTAGTCCTCGAGCGTGACGGTGGCCTTGCCGATGCCGATCGAACGCGGCAAGCCGACCGAGGTCGCCTCGTGGCACATGTTGGAGCAGTCCGGGAAGTTGTTCGTGCCGAAGTTGCGTGCGAACAGCTGGAACAGGAACGCCGCCTCGTTCGACGCTCGACCGGACGTGTAGAACTCGGCCTGGTCGGGATGCGACAACGATCGCATGTGCGTTCCGATGTCGTCGAAAGCCTCTTGCCAGTCGACTCGTTCGAAGCGATCCGACGCTCGGACATAGCGCATTGGGTGCGTTAGTCGACCCTGACCTTCGAGCCAGTGATCGGAGCGCTCCCACAGGTTGGCGACGGTGTGGGACAGGAAGAAGTCCGGGCCGACACGCTTGGCGGTCGATTCCCAGGTCACCGCCTTGGCGCCGTTTTCGCAGAACTCGAACGACGACGTGTGCTTGGGGTCGGGCCACGCACAGCCGGGGCAGTCGAACCCTTGCGGCTGGTTGGCCTTCAGCAGAGTCCGGATTCCCCGAAAGATGATCTGCTGGCGCGCCAGCGTCTGTGCAAGCGCCTTCGTCGCGCCCCAGCCCCCTGCGGGGTCGTCGTACGCCTTGATGCCTTCAGGACGGGGTTTGCTCATCGCATGTTCCAGGTGGCGAGTCTGTTCCCGCCGAGGCGCTACTTTGCGACGGGCTGCGAAGCTTGCAATCTGTCGGAAGTGGCAAAGCGCGAAGTCTCATCGTGGTGAACACGGACGGATGAGCGCGATTGCTTGAGCTGTCGCGCTTGAGATCTCCCGGCGACTCCCGTGGTGTGCTCTGCAGATGTCACTTTCGACAGGCGCTTCTGCCGCGCAAGCTGCATGTGCAAGGTAGATCGGTCACGATTTATCTCTTTGGGCGGATTCCACTTTGAGGTTCTTCCGGCTACTTTGCTTCTTCAGGCGCTGGCACTTCGAATCCGAACCGCCTTTTCAGCGAGCTCCCAATACTAGTTTTCAGATCACCAAGATATGGACGATCTCGACGTGCTTGTGCTTCAGAACCTGCGTGACTGGCGTCCCGCCCGTCGCAGCGCGTTGCTGAGTTGCTCCAGATCGCCCAAGCATTCCGTGCCGGGATGAATCAGCTCCCGGTGTCCAATCCTCCGGCGCCCGACCTAGTACTGGAGCAGACGAAGATTGGCGGAGTCTCCGCGCTACGGATTCTGGCGCCAAGCGTGCGAACGCGACCGAGCAGATGAAACGGTAGTGCTGCTGGGCTCCGCGGTGCGACGCCGCAGGACGCTCTCCGCGGCCTCCGCCTCAACCAGCATGGCCAGCGCATGGCGATGCAGTTCCTCGCCGATCGCCGTCACGACGAAACGACGCGAGGCGTGCTGGATCAACCGCGCGCCCAGCGACGCTGCCAGCGCGAGGACTCGCCGACTGACGATGGATTTCGGCAGGTCGATCACCCGGGCCGCGGCGGTGGGGCCTCGGTGTTCGACCGCTTGGGTGAAGTAGTAGATTCGAACGAAGCGTGGCCGGTGCTCAGTAGGCGGCGGCTTCCGATCCTGACGACAGGAATGCCGCGGCTTGGCGAGTGAAGGACTCATGGAATTGGGACAGCGCGCCGTGACCGGAATCCGGATAGGTCAGGAGAACCGCGTTGGGGATGTTCTCGCTCAGCCAGTAGGAGTTGCGCACCGGGATCATCTCGTCGAGGACACCGTTCACGACGAGCGTCGGCTGCTTGATGCCCTTGAGAGTCGAGAAGCGCTCACCGGAGACCTGCTCCCATTCGTGGAAGGCCGTCATTTGAGCCTGGGCGATGGCTGGGCCGGAGATGGGCTCGCGATCCGAGCCGCGTTTCATGAGGCGGTCGATGAACGCCGCACCTGCCTTCTGACTCGAGTCGGTCGGGGCGAAGAAGATCTTCTGGAGCACCGCGTAGCCCTGGAGGGTCGGATCGCTCAGCGGCTTGGCCAGGCTCGGCTTGTCCAGATGCATGATGTCTTCGCCGCCGCGCGGCGCCGTACCGGCGAGGATCAGGCGACGGATGGCAGTCGGTCGCTCCAGCGCCATCTGCTGGGCCACCATGCCGCCCAGCGAGAAGCCGAGCACGTCTACCTTGCTGATGTCAAGCGCATCTAGGAACGCAAGCGCGTGCGTTGCCATGCCCGCGACCGTCTTCGGTACCGCACCGGTCGAGCGGCCGACGCCAGCGCTTTCGAAGAGGATCACCTCACGCCCTTGAGCGAGTGGGTCGACAACGGCCGGATCCCAGTTGTCCAGGGTGCCGGTGAAGTGCTGAAGACACAGCAGTGGCAGGCCGGGGCCAGAGCCGAAGCGCCGATAGGCATACGTCTCGTTGCCAGGCTTCACGAAGCGGGTCGGGGTGGTGATGTTGCTGGTAGAACTTGCGTTGGACATTCAGATACTCCTTGTTGAGGGGCGGATTGAAGTGTTCGGGGGTGTTGGTCAGGGGCCGGATACAGGCTTCGCTTTTCGAGGCTCTCGGGGTGTACGCTGATTACTCCGTATAAGACAGGTCGCTCGATTCCGAGCACAGCGACCCGGCGGGCATAGCTCTGTCTAGGGCCAATCGAGCGCTCAGTCGCCGCTGAAATCGAGCACAGGACGCGGCTTCCCGGCCTTGAGCGCCTCGACCGCGGATTTCAGGCCACGTTGGACGTCGTAGGTATCGAACAGAGGCATGGCTACATCGAGCATTGCCTCGTCGGCGGCGGCGACGCCGCCCACAGCCCAACTGCGTAGCAGCGCCTTGTGGGCTGCGTAGGCGCGCGTTGGCCCAGCTGCGATCTTGGCGGCAAAGGCGCGGGCCTCGCCCAACAACTGCGCATCGGGAACCACGCGGTTGATGACGCCGAACCTCTCCATCGTCGCGGCCGACACGCGCTCGGAGGTCATCGCCCATTCAGAAGCTCGCGATCGGCCCGCACGCTCGGCGACGCGGTAGATCCCGCCCAGCACGGTGACAATACCCAGCGACTGCTCGGGATGACCGAATGTCGCTGTCTCGCCAGCGAAGATCACGTCCGAACGGAGCGCTAACTCCAGGCCACCGCCGAAGCACAGCCCCTGCACGGCGGCGATCACGGGAATGGGCAGGTGTTCGAATCGGTTGAACACGGACATGTAGCGATCGAACCGAGCGCGTAGCTCTCTCGAACTGGCGCCAGGCCAGTTCATGATGTCACCTCCGAAGGAGAAATTCTCACCCTCGCTTCTCAGGAGCAAGGCGCGCGCGCCTTGCTTGCCGACTTCATAGACGGCCTCATCGAGTTCTTCGATCATTTGATCGTCGATGCGGTTCTGTGGCGGACGGTCGAGCACGAGGGTGGCAAGACTGCGTTCGAAGGTGACGGTCAGGTTGGGCACGGTGAACTCCAAGGACTCGGTGGTGATCGGGCGCTCAGCCCAGATGCTGCTTGAACCACTCGACCGCGGCGGCGCTCGACTGGGCGAACTTCGCGACGTAGGCGTCGAAGTGACCACCTTCGAGCATGAGCAGGCGCTTGGGCTCGAGCGCGCGCTCGTAGGCGGCCAGCTCGACGTCGGTCAGCGTGATGGCATCGTGCGTGGCCACGACCATGAGCAGTGGAGTGGGCGAAACACGTGCGATCCAGTTGCCGGGCTCGTACATTCGAGCCAAGCGCGTGGAGCGCGAGGTGACATCGTTCTTCCAGACGCCTTCAGGCAGCGGCTGAAGATAGAACTCGATGGCATCCTTTGCGCGATAGGACGCGGGCACATTCGGATCGGCGCCAACGACCGCTTGGCGGCGCAACGGCTCTCCGCGCAGTTGAGCTCGTTCGTCCTCATCGAACATCTGTTCGATCGCGGCGACGTTCTCAGGCGCTATACGACGCAGCCCTTGCTCGAAGCCGTTGATGATCGGTACATGCGCCACGACGCACTTGAGCCGCCGATCGGTTGCGCCGAGAACGATGGCGTGGCCGCCGGCGTAGCTGGTGCCCCAGAGCCCAATGCGAGTCGGATCGACGCCGTCCAGCGTTTCGAGATAGCTGATGGCGCGCCGCCAGTCGGCGATCTGGCGCCACGGGTCAATGTCGTGGCGCGGGGTGCCATCACTGGAGCCGAAGCCGCGGTGATCATGCACCAGGACGACGAAACCAGCCTCGGCAAACGCCTTTGCGAAAGGATCGAGCCCGTGTTCCTTCACACCGGCATAGCCGTGCGCCATCGTAATCGCAGGGCGACGCTCGGCGCCTGGTTTGGCATAGAACCAGCCGCGCAGCTTGGCACCACCTTCGGCTTCGAATTCCACATCAGTACGTTGAACCATGGTCGTTCTCCTGTGAGGTTGAGCGGCTCAAGCGGCGTCGTAAAACATTCCGTCGTCGACCCGGCCCTTGAGGCGTCGTCCCATCTCAGCAGAGAATTTCAAGGCTCCGCCAAGCGGACGGTGATGAATCGCCACGCGTGCAATCTTTCCTTCGTCGTTGCGCTCGAGGATGGTGACGCCCTGGATCTTTTCGCCGCCGAATGCCTGCACCTCCCACTCGAGATAGGTACGCGAGCCATCGATGACCTCGCGTTTGAACTCGAGTGACTCGTAGAGCAGGCTGGCCGCCGCCATGACAGTCCTCACTTGATCCACACCGATTGCGGGTTTGTCCATGGCACTGGCCTCGAGCACGATGTCGGGCGCGAAGGCATCTGAGAAGGCTGATGACGACTTCTGCTCGAAGGCCCGCGTCCAACCCTGCGCGGCAGCACCGTCCTTGGCGGCGATGGTGGCCACAAAATCCCCTAGCAGCTTCGCAAAGGCCACCGGTTGCTCGACGTTTACCCAATGGCCGGCTTTGGCGATCGTGGCTTGCTTGGCATCCGGGAAGCGCGGCGCAACACCCGTTGAAACCACCTCGGCGGTGACGAAGGGGTCGCCTTCGCCACGGACGAGGAGCACGGGACCTTTGAAGATCGTCCTTCCTTCCCCGAGCGGATGTCCGCGATTCCAAAGGTCAGCGAGCTTGGCCGCAGACAGTGGCTGCACCAAGTCGCCAAGGCGGCCGAGCTTCTCCAACTTCTCTGGCGAGATGTCGACGGAGTTCTGCTTGCGCGCCTGACGTTGCAACGCGGGATTGGAGCCGAGGCTGCGGAAGATCTGTATCGCTTCTTCTGGCAGATGCGTGCCCCTCAGCGGAACCGGCGTCAACAGCACCAGCCCCTGAACTTGCTCCGGCACCCGTTCTGCAGCGAGTTCGGCGACCTGAGCGCCCATGCTCTGACCCACGAGCACAACCGGCCGGTCGAGTTCAGCGACCTGGCGAGCCACGTCCTCTGCAAATCGGTCCAAACTGAAGGGGCCCCGTTCCTTGGCGCGGCTGCCCATGCCGGGCAGATCAAGGCTGAGCGTGGACTCGACGCGGTCACCGAGGGCATCGACGACATCGCTCCAGACGGCCGCACCGTCGAGGAAGCCGTGGATGAAGACGATCGCCGGACAAGCAGAGGCGGCATTCATTGCGTTCTCCCGTTTGGATGTGTTCAGCGGGTCGAGCCAGAGGCGTTCGAGCACATGCCGCTCGCGCCTACTGGCTCTCCCAACCACCACCCAGGGCGAGAAACAGATTGACCTGATCGGATGCCAGCTTTGTGTCGGCAGCAGCAGCGGTCTGTTCCACGGAGTTCAATGTGCGGTCTGCATCCAGGACGGCCAGCGAGCCAAGCCGCCCTAGCGCGAACAGACGACGGGTGTCTTCGTCAGCCTTCTTGGCTTTGACTCGGGCAGACTCGAGAATCGTTCGCCGTTCCTGGTCCTGGGCGTAGACCTCGAGGGCGCTCTCTGTTTCCCTCAAGGCGTTGAGTACCACGCCGTCGAAGCGCGCAAGCGCGATGTCGCGGTCAGCGTCTGCTGCCCGGATACGTGCCTTGGTACGAGAACGATCCGGGAACTCCCAGGTGATCAGCGGCCCGAGCGAAAACTTGTAGGTGTCGGCGGCGAAGGCGGTCTGGTCAGCGCCGATCGAGGCTATCGAAGCTCCGAGTGAAACCTTGGGGTAGAGATCGCCGGTGACGACTCCGATTCGCTCCGATGCTGCCTGCACATCAAAGTCCGCACGCCTTACATCCGGGCGGCGTTTCAGCAGGCTCGCGCCATCGCCGACCGGGATCGCCTGTTTCAGGTGCGGTGTAGTCGCGCAGGATCCGACTTCAGGCCCAAACCCTTCTGGCGTCTTGCCAGTCAATACCGCCAAACGGAAAAGGGCTAGACGACGCTGAGCAATCAGGGTTGGAACTGTCGAACGGACCTGTCCTTCGAGAACGGCGGACCGGTCCGTGTCCAAGGTGGCGGCGCGCCCGTTCTGAGCCAGCGTTCGAGTCAGTTCGGTGCTCTGCTTTTGCAGTTCTACTTGTCGCTCAGCGACTTCGATCTCATGACCAGCCGAGCAAACGTCCAGATAGGCCCGGGTTGTCTCGGCCACGACCGTCACTCTCGCTGCATCACGCGCCGCTGCGGCGGATCCAACGTCGGCTCGGGCTGCATCGACGCTGCGTTGGATTTGGCCAAACAGGTCGACCTGATAGGAGACGCTGAATCCCGCACCGTAGACGAACTTGTTGGGGAACGGCTTGCCTGGATGCAGATCCTCCTCCGCCGAACGGCGCCCGTATGTGGGTGAAGCGCTGATATTGGTCGTCGGCTCCTGGGCCTTTGCGGCGACGTCAAACCCTGCTTCCGCCTTCTGCAGATTGGCTGCCGCCGCTCGAAGGTCAGTGTTCGCCACGAGTGCTTGCTGGATCAAAGCGTCGAGGGCAGGCGTGTCGTAAAGCTTCCACCAATTGCCCTCGACGGGCCCACGAGTCACGTCTTGTGCCAAGGTACCCACGAAGTCACCATTCGCCGCGGGGCGGTTGACAATCGCGTCCGCTGGAAGCGACGGCGTTGGCGGTATCCCTTTGCACGCCGCGAGCAGCCCGAGACCAAGCCAGGTCGGGATCAATGCAGACCTAGGCGATAGCGGCCTCATGGCGATACCTGCCTCGAGGCGACAGCCGCCTGCGAACTCGCACCTTCGACAACGTCGACCGTCGCGGTGCGCCCCATGATCAGCCGCTCGTCCGCCGGTGGGTGGTCAAGCTGTACCCTCACGGGGATGCGCTGAGCGAGCCGAACCCAGTTGAAGGTTGGATTCACGTTTGCAAGCAAATTCGAACTTGGCGTTCGTTCTCGGTCCTCGATGCCGGCCGCAATGCTGTCCACATGCCCGTCGAGCGTCCTAGCATCGCCAACGAGGCGCACATGAACAGGGTCGCCCACGCGAATTCGACCGATCTTTGTCTCTTCGAAGTACCCCAGCACATAGATGGACTGCTTGTCCACGACCGCCAATACTGGCCTGCCAACGCTGGCGTAGGCGCCAGGTCTGAGATCGAGGTTCGTCACCCATCCATCAACTGGCGCCCGCACCTGCGTGCGCTCTAGATTGACTCGCGCATCGTCAACCGCGGCCATCGCGGCCATGAGCGCTGCATCCAGTTGCTCCAGCTTTTCGTTGCTTTGCTCGCGGATCTCCGTGGGAACCAAGTCGGCCAGCGCCACGTTGCGCTTGTCCTCCCGCTGCGATTGCGATATCTGCGGTTTCAGGCCGCGAACGGCCGCTTCCGCTCTGGCCAAGGCAATGCGAGAACGCGCTGCATCGATCGTAAAAAGAATGTCTCCCCTTCGCACCTCCTGGTTGTCTCGCACGGCAACTTTTTCGACGATTCCGGAGACATCCGGGGCGACCTGGACCACGTCTGCGCGGACGCGTCCGTCACGCGTCCAGGGCGCTTGCCGGTAGTAATCCCACAGGTAGTCGACGGCGATCAGTCCCACCACAACGAGTGCGCAGGTAGCAGCGACAGATACGGCCTTTTGAAATTTGGCATTCATACGAGTTTCATCCGAGGAGCATCAAGACCTGGAGCGGCAGCGACGCAGATGCCCTGGCAAGAAGAGCCCACAGCACGAAGAACATGGACAGATCAGCCAATGGCGGGTGCCAGAACCTCTTGTAGATGCCCGTCCGTACCAGCACTCGACGCAGCAACAGCAGAACCATTGCGGCCGAAATCGCCGTGGCCAGAGCGGAATCCAGCAGGACGCCGAAGATGTTCAGGTCAGCGAGCACTATCGGTACTCCGGAGGGCAAACGCTGTGGCGCCTGGGAAGAGGCCGAGCCGCAAGCCGCTTGCAGCGGTCAAGCCCCGTTGCCGAGTTGGGATGGACTCGGTTTCGATTAGCCTCTCGATGGCGACATCGATGGCTTCAAGAAGCCCTGGTTCCGGTGCGTGCTCGGCATGCTTCAGAACGACTCGAAAATGCGTAGCGACGCAATTCAGCAATCGCTCGACAGCCGCACGCAGCGGCGGGCTTGCGTGCTCGGCTACCTCGCGCAAGTCAATAATATTTACGCCCAACCGGAGTTCGCTCAGCGCTTGTTTCGCTTTTGTCTTCGCGACGCCATTTGCGCCTGCAAGACGAGGTATCAGCATACCAACGCGATCTAACATTTGGCTGGCCCAGACCGCGCGAGCGCCTGCACTCGTTCGCTCAGCCAGAGAGGCCAGATCTCTCCAGCTTGCCCGTAGCAAGCGCCACACACTCGTTTGAACGCTGATGACGCGGACAAGCGATGTCACGACAAGCGCGACGATGCCACCAATGACGGCGCCAATTGCGACGCTGCTGAAGCTTACGAAGTCGGCCCCCAGGGAGGGCTGTAGTGACATCAGCGACTGGGAAATTAGCGCAAAACTCAGAGCTGGGAGCCAGTAGTTGGGTGTCCCGAGATAGAGGCCGGTCAGAAAGAACATAGGCGAAAGAACAACCGCCAATTCGATGTAGCCATCGACAAATGGGAAGACGCCAAAGACATATATGGCGGCCACCGGTACGGCGATGATCGTCCACTCGACAAGAGTGCGAATCATGACTCGCGGGTCGTCAACGAAGGCGAAGACTCCGCTCGCTGCACCAGCAATACCCATGGCGAACGCGCCCTGAGGCCAATTGGCCAGCCAACAGATGCACGACGAGACAATGACAGCGAGCGCGGCAGCAAGCCCGGAAAATGCGGCCAAACCATGGTCGATGTGCAGCGATCGGCGAGGAGTATTAGCAACGAGGACGGTCTGCGCGCGTTCGCCATCGACGTTCTTTCCGTGCAAGCGCGCTGCGAGGCATTGGCACTCGTTCCAGACAACCAGCAGTTCCGCGATCCTCTCCATCGCGCCAACGGACAGTACCTGCTGAGCGACATTGCTCGTTGCCGACAGAGCCAAGTCTCTGCCCGCTTCGGCAAGCTCGATGGTACGTGCGCTGTCGGGCGCCCCTGCTATGTGAACACGAACAGCGGCGAGATGGGTCATGATTGCGGGAGGGATCGGATGCTCGGCCTTGGCCATTGCAGCCAGGCGGTCTTCGACGCCAGAGATGAGCGGCAGCAGTGCCACCATTCGGTCCTCCAGCGTCAGAATGAGCTCAATCTCCCGCTTGTCGACCTCGACCTCGAAGCGCAGGTTCGCGGCAAGCGTACGAAACTCGGTGAGATCGACAGCGAGTTTGTGCCGCGCCGTGCGCTCGGCTTCGACAGTGAGTTCTGTGCTCAGGCCGCGTTCAATCCAACTGCGTGTGTCCTCTATCATCGAAGTGAGCTTGGCAAAGAACAACGCACCGACACTCTGCGGGAGAAATAGCGTGTGAACGGCGATGGCGCAGACCGCACCAATCGCCACTTCCTCCGCCCGAAGTACCGCGGTGTCGAAGATGGAACCGGGGTCGTTTGCCAGGGGCATGCCCACCAGGGCCACGGTATAGCCCGCCAGCATGACGGCATAGCCGCGAGGGGTGCGATCGAGGAGCGAGGCGTAGAGGCACAAACCTACCCAAGTGGCTACGCCAAGCACCATGAATTCGGGCGCGTCTATGAGTCCGGGAATGATGACCAACGACGCAACGACGCCCGCAACGGTTCCTGCGACCCTGTAGAGCGACCGAGCTACAAGTGCTCCGGAGGCTGCCGCTAACGGCTGACTGGTGAGAAATACCGTCAGACCTGCCCACCCTGCGTTGGCAAAGTTCAGAGACATCGCGATGAAGATGGCAAGCAATGCGGCCAAGGTGCACTTGAGCGCGAAGGCCAGTCCTCTGAGATTGAAGGCGTTCATGAACACCGACGCGTTAGGGGTACGTAGCAAATCTCACGAGGTAGTCCGTCGCTCACCCGCGAGGGCAACCTCGAGTTGCGGCGCGAACGCATGCCTCGGCTCCATGATTTGGATTTTGCGACTTTCGGTGTCGTCCAAAATCCGTCAAAGGTGACAGGACGATCACCTCAAAATGGATGCTGTCCAGCCTGAGTTGGCGTCGAGGCCGATCCCTCCGGATGGGCTGAAGCTACCGAATTGGATAGTGGTTGGTGCGCCAGAAAGCAGACCATTGTTCGGTCGCTCAGAACCAGGTCGACATCCGCATGCGAAGCGTCGAGTGGACAGCCCCGTCAGGCCGGCTTGGGCCAGAGAACCATCTGGGTGCAACGGAACAACGCGATCGTCTTGCCGCTCTCGCGATGCTTGACGGCAGCATCCCAAACCTGGGTGGTGCGACCGAGATGCACCGCCGTCGCAACACAGTCGAGCGTGCCGTCGCGCGCCGTCCCGAGATAGTTGGACTTGAGCTCGATCGTTGTGAAGCCTGCCGCACCCTCCGGCAAGCTCCGTGCGCAGCCATAGCCGCAAGAGGTGTCCGCGAGCGTCACCACGCTGCCTGCGTGCAAATAGCCGTTGGGCGCCATCAATGAACGTACAACGTGCATTTCGGCGTGCACTTCAGTTCCCTCAGCTCGCAGGATGACGATGCCGAGATGGCCGGGCAGATAGCCGGCTCCATTGCGATTGAGATCCTCGACGGACATCGGGCCACGAAAGCTGGTCATGACGCGAGCTTGGTGCAACGACGTGCTGTCAGCGATTGAAGCCGAATCGGGCCGGGAGCGGCGTCTCGCGCCACCCTCTCGTCGCGCAGCGGGTTGGCGTCGGACGTTGCCGCGCGGCGACCTGCTCGAATGCGAGCTCGAAAAAATAGGTCAACCGTTGCCATGACAGCTCCTTGTGGGTTTTACCGTGTCGGGCGGCGTTGAGAATCCAGCTTAGGCAGCCTTCTGCGTCGCTTGCAGTCACCGAAGTGAGTACGACAGCCATCTCTTTCGGCGTACGGCACGATCTCGTTACTGCTCGGGGTCATATGGCCCAAGACGATCCGCGCTAGTGACATCAGCGTCAAGATCCCCCCGATTGCGAAGCGAGCGATAGCGCTCACCAAACTTCCCGCATCGACTTCCACTCGTCCCATTCGCTGGAACTCGCCAAGGCCACCTCGGGAGTCTGAGATATGAATCTGCCCTCCGCTGCCGGCTGAAATACCATATCCATCGGCCCCGGATTCAACGACGGGGATGGGTCGCGATGGTGCCGCGCGCTTGCGTAGTCCGCTGGAGCGGGCGGCTCGGCCAATCCCCGCGCCTGAGCGCGTTTCACCTCGCCGGCATCGGCGGTCTGGTAGGCGGCGATCGTCGCGATTGAGGCCGCGATGATGCGATGTTTGAACATGAAGAGACTCCAGAATCGGCCGGCCCGTGTTCAGAAGCGTGGGCGGCGAAACGCTTGGGAAAGTCGCTCGACCACCTTGGATCAAGCACGGAAGATCGGGCCACCCCAGGGCGCGCCAGTGGAACCACCGTCGACGACGACCTCCGCCGCGGTGATGCCCGGCGTGCCCGCAAGGAACGCGACGGCAAGGGCAACCTCGTGGGCCTCGGCGAAGCGGCCCAGCGGGATTCGCGGCGAGAGCGCCTTCTCGGTGCCTTCGATCGTCGCGCCGGCGCGCGCACCGCGTGTCCAGATCGGCGTACGGGTGCCTCCGGGGATCACGGTGTTGACACGGATTCCACGCGGCGCGAGCTCGGATGCGAATACCTTGGCCATGCTCGTAACGCCACCCTTGGTCGCCGAATAGGCCGCCGAGCCTGGGGAGCCCAGTTCGCGCATCACCGATCCGTTCAGCACGATTGCGCCGCCCTCCCCCATCAGCGGCAGCAGCGACTGCACCGTGAAGAAGACCGAGGTCAGGTTGGTACGCAGGATCGCCTCGAACGCCTCGAGCGTCGTCGTGCCGAGCGGCGTCGGGCCCGAAATCCCTGCATTCGCGAACAGGATGTCTAGACGCCCGAACGCATCACCGACCGCCTGCGCGACGTCGGAAAGCGCTTTCGGGTCGGTCAGGTCAACCTGCAACGCGAGCACGCCGGAGCCGAGTTCAGTTGCCGCTTCGTCGAGCTTGGCGCGGTCGCGACCGGTGATGGCGACACGCGCGCCGCGCGCGGTCATCACGCGTGCCGTTGCGAGGCCGATACCACTATTGCCGCCAGTGATTAGCGCAGTCTTGCCTTGGAGGTCCATGTTCGTTCCTTCGAGTTCCAGGACATGTCGCAACGGAGATCCGTCACGCGATGACGTAACTATAAAAGAAGTAGTGACTATCCTAATGAAATGGACTTTGCTACACTCACGTCATGGCCCGCATCGCCGCCCCAATGGTTTCCGCCGCTGCGCGTGACGTCGAACCGTGCCCGGTCGCAGCGGCGCTCGATGTGATCGGCGAGAAGTGGACGCTCCTCATCCTGCGCGACCTCGCGCGTCACCCTACCCGCCGCTTCCAGGATCTGCAGGAATCGCTCCAGGGCTGCGCGCCCAACACGTTGTCTGCGCGCCTCGCCTCGCTGGAGCGCAATGGTCTGGTCGAACGCCGCCCCTATTCGCAACACCCACCTCGCATGGAGTACGTGCTTAGCACCACGGGCCGCAATGTTCTGCCCGTGCTGACAGCGCTCAAGCGCTGGGGCGCGACGCTGCAAGCGACGAACTGACAGCGCAATTGCACGCCTAAGCCGTCCCACCGAGCAGAGGTCTCGACCGCTGCGCCGACCGTGCAGGTTTTTTGAATCCCCAAGCGGTATCCTGTGCTACTCCGGCGTTCGGCGCGGTCAAGCCCAAGTCTCGTCACTGCCGGCGGATGCCTGCTACAAAGGCGATATGGATCAGAGGACAGATACCGAAATTCGCTCGGAACCCGAGGAATTCAGCCGACGCGAGGTCATCCTCATCGGCAGCACCGAGGTCTTGCCCGCCACCGGCGAAATTTTCCGCGGCGGAGAGACGGGGCTATTGGGGCGTCGCGCTCTTGCCGTGCTCCTGGCATTGGCCGAGGCGGACGGCGAGATGGTCGCCACAGAGACCCTCATGCAGAGCGTCTGGGCAGGAAGCATCGTCGAGCACAACACCCTGCAATCCCACGTCTCCATGCTGCGCAAGGCGCTGGGCCCGGACCGCGACCGTCTCGAGACCTATTCCGGCCGCGGTTACAGACTTAGAACTCGGCCGCCCGTCTCGGCACCCGCCTCGTCGAAGGCGGGCGACTCAACGAGTTCCATGCCGCAGAGCGATAACTACGCGCTGAGCGCGCCGGACAACCTGCCGACTTCTTCATCGCAACTGATCGGCCGCGAGGCCCAGGTTGCGTCGCTGCTTTCCTTGCTTCGAAGCGGCAGTGTGGTCACGCTGACGGGTCCGGGCGGAATCGGCAAGACACGCCTCGGCCTGGAGGCCGCGCGAAGATCCCGAGGCGAATTTCCTGGAGGCGTCTTCTTCGTCGACCTGGCGGCGGTTTCGACGGCAAGCGAGGTCATGACGGCCGTGCTCTCGTCGATCGGGACACAACGACATTTCCATGCCTCGATCGAGGATCGCGTCAAGGGCATGGGCCAACTGGCTGCGTTGGTGATGATCGACAACTGCGAGCATGTTGTCGAAGTGGCAGCGCGCGTTGCCGAGACCATCGTCCGGTCGAACGAGGCCGTCGTCGTGCTGGCCACGAGCCGCGAGCCGCTGCGCGCCGAAGGCGAGTACGTTTTCCGGGTACCGGGGCTGGACCTGCCCGCTGCGGGCACTCTTTCGCCGTCGGCATTGCTCGCATGCGATGCGGTCAAGCTTTTCATTGATCGCTCCGTCATCGGCCGCGAACGCCTGGCCATGCGCGAAGTTCTCGCAGTCGACATCGCACAAATCTGCTGTCGGTTGGACGGCAATCCCCTGGCGATCGAACTTGCGGCGGCGCGAGCGGACAGCATCGGAATCGAGGAATTTGCGATGCGCCTGGATGACTGCCTCAGCATCCTGGTCGATGGCAGACGCACCGCACTTCCACGCCACCAGACCTTGCGAGCAACGCTCGAATGGAGCCACGGACTGTTGACCAACGACGAGCGCAAGGTCTTCCATCGGCTCGCGGTTTTCGCCGGAGGATTCACGCTTTCCGCAGCGTTCCGAGTGGTAGCGGGTAGAGAATATTCGGAATCCGACCTGCTCGACCTTCTGAGCAGTCTGGTCAACAAATCCCTCGTGGCGACCGATGCCGACCCGACGCGGCGTCGGTATCGACTCCTGGAGACATCCCGGGCCTATGCACTGGACCAATTGGCAGCATCCGGCGAATTTGAGCAGGTGGCGAGCGCGCATGTGCGCTACTACACCGCCACGCTCGACACCTCGGGCGCCCGCACCAGCAGCGCAATCAACGATTTCGCGCGCGAGCGCTTCCGTCCCGAGATCGACAATGCCCGAGCCGCTCTGAACTGGGCGTTCTCCCCCGGGGGCGACCCGCAGGCCGGATTTGCCCTCGCCTCGGTCACCGTCATCCTGATATACGAGTTGCTGCTGCTGGAAGAGTGCGCTGCCGTCGCTTCGCGTGCGCTGACCGCCGTGGATGGCCGCGCGGGAAACTCGAGGATGATGGAATTGCGCCTCCGGACGTCGCTTGCCGCTTCGCTGGTCTACCTGCGCGGCCCCGTGTCGGCGACAGTCGCTGAATGGAACAGCGTTCTGGCGATTTCCCGTGAACTGCATGAAACGGGATACGAACTCCGCGCGCTTTGGGGATTGTGGACGTGCCGCACATACGCAGGTCTGCCGGGGCTGGCGATGCGGCATGCCGAGGAGTACGGGAACGTCGAACTATCGAGCGCAATCGACGTCCGCAAGAGCGGCGACAGAATCATCGGAATCGCGCACCACTACCTAGGGAATCATGCGGCCGCGCGGCATCATCTCGAACTGTTCATCAGCCTGTACCAACACGGCAGTCAGTCGGTACCCCACGCGACGCTGATTGATCACGCGACGTTGGCACGCGCCACGCTGGCGCGCGTGCTTTGGTTCAGCGGATCCTTGGATCGCGCGCGCGACGCGATGGAGATCGCGATCACGGAGGCGCTCACGGCCGAAGATCCCGTTGCGATTTGCTACGTGGCCGTTGAATGTGCGCTTCCGATCTCGACGCTCTTGAACGACAGGGCGGCAGCGCGCGAGTATTTGCTTGTTCTCCGCTCCGCATCGAAGAAGCATGGGTCGATGTTCTGGAAACTACTTGATCAATGCTACGCCGCGCTTCTGGATGCCGATGCCGATGCCGAGGTCGACTTAGATGCGCTTCTGCGACTCAGAAGAGGTATCGAAGGATTGCATGACTTGGCCTTCGATACTTACAGCGTCGACCTCCGCAATCGCTTTGCGCACCTGCTGCACCGACTTGGACGTATCGACGAGGCCCTCGCGTTCACGAACAGGACGTTGGAGCATGCACGCGAGACAGCGGAACGTCTGTGGGAGCCCGAACTCTTGAGGACGCGCGCATGGCTGACCATCGAGTCTGGAGCGCCGGCTGCCGAGCAGGATGCGCAAACGGACTTGCAGCTAGCCCTTGACCTGGCTCGTGCGCAGGGCGCGCTGCCGCTCGAACTGCGCGCGGCGACTCAGATGGCGAAACTGCTGGCAGTACGCGGGCAACGCGCGCAAGCTCAAGATCTGCTGAAAAACGTCTGTGACCGCTTCATCGAGGGAAGGCAATGGCGTGACCTGCAGGAGGCGCAGGCCCTTGCCGCGTCACTCGCCTGATGCCCGCTGCCTAGCGGCCAATGGGACGGAAGCCGGTACAGGACTGATTCTGGCGACGATGACGACGCCAGCAAGTGCAAGCCCGCATAGTCCTGCGGCGACCAACCAAGCCAGCCGGAAAGAGTCCGTATGCTGGACGATCGCACCCGTCAATGCCGGGCCGACGAGGCCGCCGAGGTTGGCGATCAGGTGTGTGAACCCACTCGCTCGCCCGACGCTTGCGGCTGGTACGACGTCTTGGACGACGGCCCAATAGGATGTCCCCGTCACGTAGAGCGCGAAGAGGGAAACCGATGCGATGGCGATGGCACCGCCAACGGTCGGTACGTCGGCGAGGAATGCCGTCCCGAAGGCCGCCATCGCCAGTCCGGCCACTTGCGGAATGCGCCTCGATGGAAGCAGGCGCCCGGAAGATCGGAAGATGGAGTCGGACAACAGGCCACCAGCCCAGAGGCCAGCGAACGCCATGATCCAAGGTGCCGATGATCCGAATGCCGCGCCGCGAAGGTCGAGGTGATATCTCGACATGAAGAAGATCGGCATCCAGGACAAGTAGAGCGACAGGAGATACGTGTAGGCGAAATACGCAGCAGCGTTCGCGACGATGATCGGATTGCTCAGCAGCCGTGAACGCTTCTCGGTTGGTCCGCGGGCTTCCGATGCACTGGACGCCGCGGCGGGCAAGGACGCAGGCGGCATGGATGCAGATATCGGTGCAGCCGGAACGGCCTGACGCGCGAGCCGCGACCATGCGCTTCCGTAGCGACTCCAGATGACTGCAAACAGGATGCCGCCGACGCCGGCGAGCACGAGCGACACTCGCCAACCCTCACCAAGGATCAGCGCGGCCATGACAGGCCCGGCGATGATGACGCCGGCTGGCGTCCCCGAAGCACCGAACGCGATTGCACTGGACACCTCGCGTTTCGGAAAGCATTGATTGACCAGCTTCGCCGAGGCGGCCCCGAAAGGGCCTTCTGCGGCGCCGAAGAGGACCCGGATGACGAGCAGCGATGCGAATCCCTGGGCAGCCGCCGTCAGTCCGCAGCACAGGGACCACGCGATGATGGAGACCAGGAGCGTCCGGTTCGGCCCGAACCGATCGGCGGCCCAGCCTCCAATGAAATTGAACAGCGCGTAGCCTAGGAAGAAGCTGCTGAAGACGATGCCGAGTTGCTCGGTGCTGAGCCCAAGATCCGCCTTGATGACCGGCGAGGCGATCGAGATCGACGTCCGATCGAAATAATTGAGAAGAGCAACTGCAAACAGCAGCCCTGCGACCCGCCAGCGAACTGCGCGATGCATTGATGACGCCCTACTTCTGTGGTGGTTTACTGCTCGATCGACGGCGCACGAGCACGCCCTCGATCGGTCCCATGCTCATCGTACCAACGGTCGGCCGTCACCTCTCGCGCGTGCGACGCGCGCTTTCGACTCGCGGCTCCAGGTTTTTTCCAGGATTTCTCCACGCCGGGCGGCGTCCGGCCGGGCTACGCTGGGCCACGTTCCCCTGTTCGTTGCGCCGATGTCGCGAGCTGTCGCGACTCGCCCGCAGGCGCCGTTGGGCATGCGATGCCGGGGACGCGAAGCCTCCTGTCGATAGAGAGATGCGATGCACAACCGCACGAGCGATTCGGCGAAACCATGGAGACGGCTCCCGGGGCTCGCCGCGCTTTGCGTCGTTACAGTTGCCTGCACGGGATCGATCGCCTTTGACCCGGAAGAGGTCGTCGGCCCCACCCATCAGAGGGGCGGCGCCCTACCTAACGCAAGAAACGCGGGAACCGCTGCCGATACAAGATCAGGCTCAGCGGCGGTCATGATCGTGCCCGAACGCACGAATGCCGAACAAGCCGAGCATGACTTACGCAGTCCGACGCTGTTCAGGTCGAATGGCGCTTGGCTGAGCCTGCTCGCGGCGTTGATTGCGGCGACCCTCGGGATGCTGCGACTGCGAGACTGGGTGCGGGGCCAGTTTGAGCGCCTCCGGATAGAGGAGCGTCGGCGGGAGCGTGCGCACGTCGCGAGAATGCTGCACGACACGCTGCTGCAGGGCACGCAAGGTTTCATTTTCCTGGCTCAGGCAGCAGCGAACCGCATGTGTTCAGACGATCCTGCCAAGGCGTTGCTGGAGCGTGCGCTGTTGCGCGCCGACGCGACATTGCTCGAAGGGCGCATCCGCCTGCTGGACCTGCGGGATTCGGAGCATACGGGCGCTGACTTGTCGTTGCTGCTGACCTCTGTTGGGAAAGATCTCGCGGCTGAGCATCCCGAGCGTTTCCGGTTCAAGGTAGACGGCGTCGCGCGGCCGATGCGCCCGTGCGCCGCGGACGCTGCGTTTCTCATCGGACGCGAGGCGCTCGTCAACGCGTTCAGGCACGCGGGCGCGAAAGCCGTCGAGTTGAGGATCCATCATGCTGATCGGCATCTGGCCGTCTGCATCAGCGATGACGGCTGCGGGATCGAGCCCGACATCCTCGCGCAGGGAGGATTGCCCGGACGCTGGGGCCTCCGCGGCATGCGCGAGCGGGCCGCAATGATTCCTGCGCATCTGCAGATGCGTCGTCTGGGCGATCACGGCACGGAAGTCGAACTGCGTATCGACGCGCGCACCGCCTATGGTCCGCAACTTCGACCTCGCTGGCATATGCCAGGCTGGGCTGGCCTGCATGCTTGGCAGTGGCCAGTGTTCGAGCGTCAGCAGCAGCAATCGGGATCGATGACCGCAGCTGCGTGCCTGCCGGCCGGCGCGATCGCGGGCACCGATTGCGCCCCGTGCGAGCGTAGTAACAGCGCGGACGTCATTCGCCTGCGTAGTGCCGAGATGTCATGACCTACCGGCCTTCACGACGGCACGGAGCGCCGCGGGGCCGGCCACGACGGCGCTCAAAGCCATGTCGATGGAAAAGTCGATCATCCGCTCCAGCTCGAGGTTGCGATCGGGCCGGGGCGCCCGATCGGCCAGGATGAGCGTCGCGAGTCCGTGCTCCGTGGCCCACGCGCTATGGGCGACGAACTCCACTTGCGAGCGCGGCCAGCCGCATTCGAGCGCCAGATCGACCAGGCTGGTCGAAAACAGGTCGAATGACTTCCTGGCTTCTTCGGACAGCTCCACGTGGCGGCTCAAGTCCATGATGCGCGGGCCGACCATCAGGTTGAACACGCCCCGGTTCTCCTGGGCATATCTCACGTAGGTGAGCATCATCTGGCGCGCCTTGGCAAGCTTGCCCAGGTTCGCATCGATGGTCGCGAGGCGCCGGGCCGCGAGATCGCGAAACCCGTCTGCGGCAATGCCGGCGAGCAGCCCTTCCTTGCCTGCGAAATGCTTCGACGGTGCCGCTTCGGACACGCCCACGCGCCGCGCACACTCGCGCAGGCTCAATTCGGCTACGCCCTTCTCTTCGAGCAGCAGCCGGGCTTCGCGCAGCAGCGCGTTCCTCAGATCACCATGGTGGTACGCAGGCACGTCCTGACGCGACGTGGATCTGCCAGTTCCCAAAGGGGTCTTCATCCGGTGGATTGTGCATCAGCGTGTGCGAGGTTTACGATCGCGACGTCAAATGTTCTCAGTGATAACTTTGCATGGCAAAGCAAGCCATGTCGCCCGCTTGGAGCACGACGCGCGAGCAGTTCACTGGCTGCCATCCGGTAGCACCCGCCATACGTCCGACAACGACCCACAGGAGACAGAGATGTCCATCGTTCTGTTTGAAAAGGACGGCGCCGTCGGCGTCGTGACGCTGGCGAAGCCGCCGCACAATCTCATCGACGAGGCGCTGCTGCAGGGCCTGCTCGAGGCCTACCAGCGGGCTCAGGACGAGGGTTGCCGCTCGATCCTGCTGCGCAGCGGCATGCGCCACTTTTGTGCCGGGGCAGACGTCGAAGGTTTCAAGGGCGGCGGCCGCCGGCGCGATCAAGCCGGCTTCGAGAAGCTCCTCGACGCGCTGGAAAACGTTCCCCTCCCGTCGGTCGCTGCGGTGCACGGTGCGGCGCTCGGCGGCGGTCTGGAGCTTGCGGTCGCGTGCGACATGATCATCGCCGCGGACACGGCGTCCTTCGGCATGGCGGAGGCCTCGCTGGGCCTATTGCCGCTGCTCGGTGGGGTCCAGAGGGTCGTGCAACGTGTCGGGCCAGCACGCGCCAAGGAGTTGGCCATGTTCGGTAGGCGCAACGATCCTGTGGCGCTCGAACGCTGGGGTCTCATCAACCTGGTGGTCGCCGAATCGGAGCTGCCGGTCGCGTCCATGTCCTGGGCCCGGCAGCTTGCGGCCGGGCCGACCGTGGCGATCGTCGGCATCAAGAAACTCGCGAACCTATCGGCGCGCCACGGCATCGCCGGTGCCGACGCACAACAGACCGAGGTCAGCAACCGCATGTGGGAAAGCGCTGACTCCAAGCGCGGGCTCGCCGCGTTCATGGCGACCGGTCCGGGTTCCGCCGTTTTCCAGGGAGACTGAGATGGACGCACCTCTTCAAGGAGTACGGGTGATCGACTTCACCCGCGTGCTGGCAGGGCCGCATTGCACCAAGGCGTTGCGCGACCTGGGCGCCGATGTCACCAAGATCGAGCCGCCGGCGGGCGACGCGGGCCGCGCCGGCGTGCCCCACATCAACCAGATGTCGGTCTACTATGCCCAACAGAACGCGGGCAAGCGCAACCTCAGCCTCGACCTCAACTGGCCGGAGGCGCGCCAGATCGTCGCGGACCTGTGCCGCGACGCCGACGTGATCGTCGAGAATTTCCGCCCCGGCACCCTCGCCCGCTTCGGACTTGGCTACGAGCAGGTCCACGCGTTCAACCCGCGGGCGGTGTACGTCTCGATGAGCGGATACGGCCAGACAGGCCCGTGGCGCAATCGCCCGGCATTCGCGCCCACGGTGCAGGCCGAGACCGGGCTGACGGACATCCTGCAGCAGCACTACGGAGACTCGCTGACCGAACTCCGCAACGATGCCTGCAGCCATGCCGATGTGTACACCGGCCTGCAGGGCGTGATCGCGGTACTGTCGGCGCTTCGCGCGCGGGACATCACCGGTGTCGGCCAGCACGTCGACGTGTCGATGGCAGCCACGATGCTGTCTGTCAACGAGCGCGCCGGCGCGCAGTTGTCAGGCATCGACACGCAAGGCGAGCCGCCGGCGCTGAGCGCCCCCGAGTCCCACATCTACCAGTTGGCGGACGGACGCCGCGTCACCATCGCTGCGAGCCCGATCTACTCACCCATGTTCGTGCGTTACAGCGCGATGATGCGCCGCACGGACCTGCTGACCGACCCGCGCTTTGCGTCCGCCCCGCTACGCCGCGCGAACCTGAAGGCGCTGCTGGCCGAGGTCGGCGCGTGGATCATGACGTTCACCGACCTCGACCAGCTCCAGGCACAGGTGAGCGAGGCCGGCCTGGCGATCGGCGTGGTCCGGAGCACCGCCGATCTCGCGGAGTCGGAGTGGGCCAAGGACTGGGGCGCCGTGGTCGAAGTCGACAATCGCGGCGGCGGCACGATGCGCATGCCTGGCCCGCCCTGGCGCTTCAGCGAATCGGTACTTCCGCCACCCGGCATCCCGGCATTCCAGGGCGAGCACAACGCGGAAATCCTCTCGGAGCGCAACGTGGATCCCGCGCTGATCGAGGACCTCCGAACGCGCCGGGTGCTCCTGAGCCGCCGGTCTGCCCGAGGCGCCTATGACTGAGATCGATCACACGCATGACGCCGCCGCGACGAGCTGGCTGGTGTCTGCGAACGGTCACGCCGACTTTCCGCTGCAGAACCTCCCGTTCTCGTCGTTCCGACGGCGCAGGGCGGCAGAGGAATTCCGCGGCGGCGTCGCGATCGGCGACCAGATCCTCGAACTGGCCGCGCTGCATGGCACGGGGCTGCTGCGCGGATCGGCCGCCGCGGCGGCGAGAGCTGCTTCCGGCTCGCATCTGAACGACCTTCTCGAGATGGGTCGCGCTGCCTCGAAGGCACTGCGCCATGCGTTGTTCGAACTCCTGCACTCGGATGCGGAGGAATCGACTCGGCGAAGCGTCTCGTTGTGCCTGGTTCCCCAAGCCGAAGCCGAGTACCAATTGCCTGTGCGGATCGGCGACTACACCGACTTCTACACGTCTGTCGATCACGCAACCAACATCAGCAAATTGTTCCGCCCCGGCGAGCCGCTCGCACCCAACTTCCGCTGGCTGCCAATGGCCTACCACGGACGCGTTTCGAGCATCGGCGTGTCGGGACAGAACGTGCGACGGCCCTTGGGACAAACCTTGCCTCGCGGCGCCACGGAGCCCGTGTTCGGCCCCAGCGAGCGACTTGACTACGAGCTCGAGTTGGGCGTCTTCATCGGGCAAGGCAATCCTCAAGGCGACCCCATCGAACTGTCCGATGCCGAGAACCACGTATTCGGCCTCTGTCTCCTCAACGACTGGTCCGCACGAGACATCCAGCGCTGGGAATCCAATCCGCTCGGGCCATTCCTCGCCAAGAACTTCGCGACAACCATCTCGCCCTGGATCGTGACGCTGGAGGCTCTCGCGCCGTTTCGACTGCCATGGACGCGAGCGAAAGACGAGCCTTGTCCGCTGGCCTATCTCGATGCGCCCGATGTCCGGCGCGAAGGCGCTGTCGACATCCACCTGGAGGTGTGGCTCGAAAGTGCTCGCCATCGCACCGAGGGTACGGCGGGGCAACGCCTCTCCGCGACGAGCTTCCGCCACCAGTACTGGACGTTCGCGCAGATGGTGGCGCACCACACCGTCGGTGGCTGCAACCTCAACCCCGGCGACCTGATCGGAACAGGCACGATCTCCGGACCAACCGCCGCGGAGGCCGGTGCGCTGATCGAGCTCAGCGAAGGCGGCGCCAAGCCAGTCGCTCTGGCGAACGGCGAGCACAGGACGTTCCTCGAAGACGGCGACGCCATCACGCTGAAAGGCTACTGCGAGAAGCCCGGCTTCGCGCGGATCGGTTTCGGCCAAAACCGCGGCACCGTCACGCCTGCGCGCAGCGTACGACGCTAGCGGTGATGACAAGCGACAAGCCGATGCTACCGGGGCATTGAGGCGCTCGTTCAAGGCGGGCTGCTCGGAGCGTCTGCATCCACGACGACACCAAGGAGACAAGATGAACACCCCCACCATCGGCGCTGTCGACATGGCGCTCGCACCGGTACCCGCCGGCGCCGCTGAGGCGTTGTACAGGAAGGTGAACTGGCACATCGTGCCGTTTCTGATGCTTTGCTACATGATCGCGTTCCTGGATCGCATCAACGTCGGGTTCGCGCAGTTGCAGATGAAGCAGACGCTTCCCTTCGGTGACGTGACCTATGGACTGGGCGCAGGGATCTTCTTCGCGGGGTATTTCCTCTTCGAGGTACCCAGCAACCTCGCGCTGACGAAGATCGGGTTCCGTAGCACGCTTGTCCGCATCATGAGCGCCTGGGGCGTTGTGGCGGCGGCCATGGCATTCGTCCACACACCCGCCCAGTTCCTCTGGGCGCGTTTCCTTCTGGGAGCGTTCGAGGCCGGATTCTTTCCAGGCGTGATCCTGTACCTGACCTATTGGTATCCGTCGACCCGGCGCGGCCAGATGATCGCGCTATTCATGGTCGCCAATGCGCTCGGAAGCATCATGGCGGGCCCTCTTTGCGGCGGCATCCTGAAATTCCTCAATGGCGCGGGCGGCCTGCACGGCTGGCAATGGCTCTTCATTCTGGAAGGCTTGCCGGCATGCCTGTGCGGTGCCGCGGGATTCTTCCTCTTGAGCGACGGTCCGGACCAGGCGAAGTGGCTGAATCAGGACGAGCGTCGCTTCCTCGCTCGGCAACTGGCGGCGGACGAACAGGGCCCTTCTTCCGCGAAGCACGCCGGAATGGGTGAGTTGCTGCGAGATCCGAAGGTCTATGCGCTGTCGGCTGCCTACCTGTTCCAGCTTGTGTCGATGTACACGATGGTGTTCCTGACACCGACTCTCATTCGCCGCTGGGGTGTCGCGGACCTGTTCGTGGTCGGATTGTGCGCGTCGCTGCCGCACATCTGCGGCATGGTAGGCGCTATCGTGCTGGGCCGCAGTTCGGATCGGCGACACGAGCGCCGCGGCCACTACATCGTCGCAGTCGTCGGAGCCGCGTTCGGTGTCAGTCTGATCGCGTCGATGGGAGGCAATCTGATACCGTCGTTGCTGGGGCTGTGTCTCGCCGCAACCGGCTGGATCGCGGCGATGCCCCTCTTCTTTGCCGCGGTCACTGACTACCTGCCCAAGGCCAGCGCGGCAGCCGGCATCGCGCTGATCAGCAGTCTTGGCAACCTCGGCGCGGCCATCGGGCCGGCGCTCAACGCGTGGCTCGATTCAGTGTCGGGCAGCATCCTGCCGGGCCAGTTGATGGTCATCGGCTCCTGGCTTGTGGCGGCCTGCATCATGTTCCTCACCCTGCGCGGAACGCGCAGAGGACGCGCGAGCATTCGACAATAGGAGCAGCCCTTAAGACTTCGATGATGCACTTCATTGAAGTGGTCGTTGGGGCCTCTGGAGCTCGCAGCCTGCGTCCATTCTTCAGCGCGGCTGTAAGCCTGTTCGGAACTGGGCAAATGTCGTCGGCCGAGCCGATTTCCCTCTTGACCTCGACCGACGTTGCCAAAGGAATGCCTCTTCGCCATGCCGTCGACCTCGGCAATCGCGCATCGCTGCATGGGTCGCGGCAGTTGGATTTGTATGCCGAAAGAGACATGGAACCTCGGCGAGCGACCACTCAGAATGGATCACACCGTCGCGGCGAAGGACCTCGCCGCGACCAACGAGCGGATCGATCGAGCAGATCGGCGCAACACCTGTCGGAGCGCGCGCTGCGCATGCCTCTGCCACGGTTCCAAGTCTTGCCTAAAGGAGGCTATCCATGACGAGTTCCATCGAAACCAAGGCCTTTGTGCTGGAGGCCTTCGACACGCTGTTCAACAAGCGCGACTACGCGGCGGCGGCTAAGTTCTGGTCCCCCGACTACATCCAGCACAGCGCGCACATTCCCCCGGGCAGGGACGGCCTCTTCAACCTCGTGAAGGCCGCCCCGCCCGAGTTGCGGTACGAGAACGCAGTGACGGCGGTCGACGGCGACTACGTTCTGCTCCACGGCCGTTTCACCGGCAATGGCCTCCCGCGCGCCTGGGTCGCCGCCGACGTCGTGAGGATGGAGAACGGTGTCCTCAAGGAGCACTGGGACGTTCTGCAGGACGAGGCGACTCGCGAGGAATCGCAGAGCGGACTGCCGATGTTCGGCGATCACTTCTCTCCCGCGAAGTCGGCGTTGACGGTGGAGGCCGCAAGGAAGATCGTCGCGCCCCTCTACGATGCGCTCAACCAGCCGGCAAAGAAGGACGTCGCGGCGCTTCTGGCACAGGCCTGCCACCCCGAGTACCAGTCCTACTCGACAAACGAGGAGTGGCTATCGCGCGACCAACTCACTGGCGTATTCAAGCAGATCGGTGCGGCCATTCCCGACCTGGCATGGACCATCGAAGACCTCTTCGTGGTCGGCGATCGGGTCATCGTGCGCGGCAAGGCCACGGGCACGCCGACCGGCGAGTTCTTCGGCGCCAAGCCTACCGGCAAGAGCTTCAACACGATGGCGGTCGATGTCTTCACCGTTCGGGGCGACAAGCTCGTCACCGCCTATCACGTCGAGAACTGGGCGGGTGCGTTGCAGCAGATCAACTGATCAACAACTTGGGCGCACCAAGGACGCTCCATGCTGGCGGTCACGCCGCTCGCGGCCTTGTCCCTCAGCATAGCGACACACGTGGCCGAGCTGTCTTCGGCGCGGCCTTGCCCTTCGCGCCGAGGAAACTATGTTAGTCGCCATAGTTGGCGAACTGCGATCTGCATATTCGGAAGGACATCCCATGCCCAAGCGTCGATATGCTCTTCTCGCGATGCTGATCTCGCTGGTACTGATCGGCTGCGCGACACCACCCACCTCGAAGCAAGAGAACTCCATCATGACCCTCGAACAAACCCGGCACGCGCTCGTCGGCGACTGGGCCAGCATTGCTCCGGAGATTCGCCCCAGCGCGCTGAAGAATCCGGACGGGACGCTCAAGCCGCTCTATCTGACGCGCGAATTCAAGGCGCTGCAGGACGATCGCTTCCAACTGGTCGTCGTCAACTCCGCCGACCCCAACGGCAAGGTTCCCCTCGCGCGCATCGTCATCAGGGGACACATGCTCTGGCGTGGCGAGCATCCTATCGCGCCAGGCGCGCAGAAGGTGGACTTTGTGGCCGACGAGGCCTACGAAGTCACGCCGTTGCATCAGGGATTCGCCGACGTGCTGAACCAGGTTGCCGGCAAGGACAAGGACTATGCGAAGTGGAACGTCGGTGAGATGCAAAGCATCTTCGGCAAGGGCTTCGCACCGTTCGGCCTGGTGGCCGGGAAGAACTTCATGGAGTACGACCTCGTGTACTTGACGCATGACATGTTGTTCTGGGGCGCGCGCAATATCGACGGCCGCGGATTCGACACCGAACAGAACAGGCCCACGAACTTGCAGATTCCGCTGGTGCGCCGCTGAGGCGCCTGAATCGGCGCGGAGCGCGCTCATGGCGCGGGACGAGCTCACCCAGACCAAGTGAGTTTTGTCGAGGCGCTACGCGTCCCGCGCTCGCTCGGCAGCGTTGCCTCCGGCGCCAACTGGAAGCTGTCTCTACGGGCCTGTCGACGAGCTCATCCTCGGCGCCACGGCGAACTCGGACTCCCCTGTGAGCGGCTCGCCGTGACAATCGCAGCGTTCATTGACATGATGTCCACGGAATGCTGAAAACCGACCTCCAAGCCCAGGCTTTGTCCGAAGAAATCGTCGACGGGAACCGTCTCACCCAAGCCGCGCGCATCTTCGAGGACAAGGTCGGCAAGCGATTGCCGAGGCGGCCATGGAGAGCTTGATCGGCATTACCACGTTCGTCCAGGCCGCGGAGATCGGCAGCTTCGCGGAGGCCGGGCGCGTCCTTGGAATATCCGCATCGGCGGTCGGCAAGACCATTGTCCGACTGGAGGATCAGTACAAGGTCAGGCTCTTCCACCGAAGTACGCGCAGCATCAAGCTGACGGCCGAGGGCGAGATGTTCCTCGTCCGCTGCCGCCGCATCCTCATCGAGATCACCGCCGCAGAGGCTGAACTGCTGAACGCCAGTGGGCTGCCGCGCGGCAGGCTGCGCATCAGCGTGCCGCAACTCACCGATCTCGTGATGCCGGTAGTGCACGGCTTCATGCTGGCGTTCCCGGACGTAGACGTTGACCTCGATTTGTCGGACCGCATGGTCGACATCATCGAGGAAGGCTTCGACGTCGTGATCCGCACGGGCGACCAGGTGGACTCCCGGCTGGTATCGCGCCAGCTGGGCGTTTCGCGCCGCGTTCTTGTCGGATCCGACGACTACTTCGAGCGTCACGGCGTGCCGGCGAAACCCGCCGACTTGCTGGAGCATCGCTGCCTTCTTCACAAGTTCGCGGCCAGTGGCCGCCTCGAGAAGTGGCGCCTCGAGATGCCGGATGGCGGCAGCGAGTTGCCGCTGCGCGAGACGCGCATGTTCAGCACCGTCGAGGCGATCACTTTCCTCGCGCGGCACGGTGGCGGGATCGCCTACGTGCCCGAGTTCCTCGTTGCCGAGGATCTCGCTGCCGGCCGCATGCGCACGGTCCTCGACGCGTTTATCAACGACCCCGTCACGTTCTGGGCCGTGTGGCCCGCCTCACGGCACGCATCGCCGAAGCTACGTGCATTCGTCGACCACGTCCGAGCCAATCTACTCGCCGACCGTTCCGCGCCGACAAGCCCGTAGTCTGTCGACGACGGGATGCACTCTGGCCCAGGTTCCGCAAGACGCTCCTGCACGCTCAGGCCTGCGGCCGCGGAGCGCTGTGTCCGCACTCTGCGGAACGGCAGATGCCGTCTCGCCGCAAGGGCCCGTACGTCTCGGAGACGCGGTCGTCTCCATCCACGTAGAGGCAGGCAAGCGCAACGGCGCCGTCGTGCAGATCGACATTTCCGGCAACGAAGGCGACCTGCGCATCTTTAACCCCTCGGCGTTCGGCGGCGTCGGCGACGACTACCGCATCTTCGGCACGCGCGTTAACGCGCAGCCCTGTGTCGAGATGCCGGTGCACGCGAGCTACGCCCGCATCCCCGACTCGGCACTGCCGTCGGCAATGCTGGAACTGGCGGAACTGTATGCGGCCTACGCGCATGACGCCGCCACGGCAGCCGCCTGGCACCCACGTTCGAGGATGTCGTCGTCCTGCATCGCTTCCTCAGTCGAGTGACGCACGATCCACGCGAGGCCAGTGCCACCGCGTCCATTGCGGAGTCCTGAGTCCGAGGTGAACGGCCTCCCAAAGCGCTTTTGCCCCGGTTCCGGCACCCCAATCTTGAGCAGCAAGGAAGTGCCCAGCGCCAATCACTCGATCGGCAGCATTCCCTCCGCGCATCGCACCAACGTACCAAAGAGGTATCCCCATGTCCAAGCTGTTCAGCCCCGCCAAGGTCGGGCGTTACTCTTTCTCCCACCGAGTCGTGCTGGCGCCGTTGACGCGCATGCGCGCTGAAGCGGGCGCCGTTCCTGGGAAGCTGATGGCCGAGTACTACGGCCAGCGCGCGTCGCAAGGCGGATTCCTCATCGCCGAGGCGACGAGCGTCGCTCCGAACGGCAGCGGCTACCTCGGCGCCCCGGCTTTGTACGATGACAAACAGATCGCCGGCTGGAAGAAAGTCGTCGACGTCGTCCACGCGAAGGGCGCAACCATCTTCCTGCAGCTCTATCACTCGGGTCGACAGTCCCATGCCGACTTGCAGCCCGGTGGCGTCCGGCCGGTCGGACCGTCGGAGGTGCTGCACGGCGGCGTCGCCCACACGGACAGCTGGGTGCCCAACACGCCCAACCGTGCGCTCACAATCGTCGAGATCAAGGCTCTCGTCGAGAGCTTCCGCAGCGCCGCGCGCCGCGCAATGGTGGCGGGATTCGACGGCGTCGAGCTGCACGGCGCGAACGGCTACCTCGTCGATCAGTTCCTTCAAGACGGCAGTAACAAGCGCACTGACGACTACGGCGGCGGCGTCGCCAACCGGGCGCGTTTCCTCTTCGAGGTCACCGACGCGCTGGTCTCGGTCTGGGGTAGCGACCGCGTAGGCGTGCGCATCGGGCCGAGCGGCAGCTTCGGCGACATGTCGGACAGCGATCCCGACGCCCTCTTCTCCTTCGTCGCGCGCGAGCTCGACCAGCGCGGCCTCGCGTACGTGCATCTGATCGAGCCGCGCATCCTCGGCGTCATGGAGGACGACTCGAAGTCGCAACAGCCGCTCGGCTCGAGGCTGATCCGCCGGCACTTCAAGGGCACGATCATTGCGACCGGCGGTTTCACGGGCGAGGCCGCCGAGGCGATCCTCCGAGAAGGCGCAGCCGACCTGGTTGCCTTCGGCCGCCACTTCATCGCCAACCCCGATCTGCCGGAGCGCCTGCGCCGCCAGCTGCCGCTCACGCCTTATGACCGCGACAGCTTCTTCGGTGGAACGGAGGTCGGCTACACCGACTATCCGTTCGCGGAACAGGAACTCGTTGCTTAAGCGAAGACATCGCCAGCTAGGTCGATAGAGACATTCCATCTCTCGGCGTGATTCCTAGAATTGAGGCTCGGCTCTTCCCTGGCCCATCGGATCTGTACGCCGGTGGGCCGGCCTCGTTCGAGCCTTCAGGCAACCGAATGACAGTTCTACGCTCGATGCGGAGGTCGCATGTCGGAATCCACGACTGGAAGGCGGTTCGATCAGGCAAGGCGCGGCGCGATGCTGAGCGTAGCCGGCACGCTAGCGACCACCATTCCGCTTGCCAGCATGCCGTCTCCAGGATGGGCCAGCCCGAATGGGAGCGGAGAGAACAGGCGGCAATCGCTCGAGGTCGCATGGCGGACGATCGATGGACTCAAGATTCGCTACGCGGCGAGTGGCAAGAGCGGCGACAGCATCGTGTTGTTCAGTCCCTGGCCGGAAAGCATCCTGGCGTTCGAGCCCGTGTGGTCTGGGCTTTCGAGTCGATTCCAATTGCTGGCGATCGATCTTCCGGGCTTCGGCCGTTCTGAGGGACGCGACGAACTCTTCTCGCCGCGCAGGATGGGAGAGTTCATCACGAGGGCCTTCGACGCGTTCGGCGTTTCGTCGACCCACGCAGTGGGACTCGACGTGGGGTCGCCATCGCTCCTCTACGCCGCACTCACACGTCCCGAGCTGTTCCGCAGCCTCGTCGTCGGAGCGGGGGCTTCGACTTTTCCGCTGGTCGTCGAGGGCAACCTCAAGACGATGATCGAGGCGCCGACCTTGCCTCATCTCGACTCGGTCGAGACTTTGGGCAAGTTCCTGGGGACGATCCGCGGGTACGAGGTGCCGAGTTCGATTCGCGACGACTATTTGGCGTCCTATGCCGGTGACCGGCTGACGCGTTCCGCGGCCTTCGTTCGCGCCTATCCGACCGACCTCGCCGCGCTGGCCCCGCGGCTGGCATCCATCAATTTGCCAGTCTCGATCCTTGTCGGTCGGAACGACGCCTACGGACTCGCCCGTGACGCGGCCATTCTTCGCGAGCGATTGCCGCGCGCGCGACTGGATGTGCTCGAGTCCGGTCACTGCGTCTGGGAGGAGCGCGCGCCCGAGTTCGAGGCGATCCTCACGCACTGGGTCGGCGGTGGGTATCAAGCGTAGTACCGTTTCGCCCCCGTCGGTTGAGTGAGGAGACGGGCCCGGACTTGTGCCGGCGCTCATCAAGGGCAAGTACCCGGACGCAAGGAGGTCTTGGTGAACAAGCAGGCATGTCGTCCCGCCATCGCGCGCGGCGAGCCCGGCGGCTGAGACGACATGTACTGCATTGCGGAGCGACATGTCCGCTCAGACCGGATCGCCCGATTCATTGTGGATCGGACGGGCGTCCCCAGACTCCAGACTTCAAAGGAGTCACTGCAATGACATCAACCAACGACTCAAGTGTCGTCCCCGCCTCCGTTTACTGGCTTGCCGTCGGCGCTTTCGCCATTGGTACTGAAGGCTTCATGATTTCGCCGCTGCTGCCGAGCCTGTCCTCGGATCTCGGCGTCAGCGTAGCGACAGCGGGCCAGTTGGTCACGCTCTTCGCTCTCGCGTACGCACTCAGTTCGCCAGTGCTGACGGCGCTCACAGGCGCGTTCGACCGCCGCAAGGTGCTTCTCGCAAGCATCACGACGTTCGCCGCCTCCAACCTGGTGGCGGCCATCGCTCCGTCCTTCTGGGCCCTGATGGGCGCGCGGGTCCTTCTGGCGTTGTCGGCGGGACTTTTCGTGCCCGGTGCGAACGCGCTCGCCGGAGCGATCGTGTCGCCGGAGCGGCGAGGACGCGCGATCGCCGTCGTCAACGCCGGCATCACGGCGGCCATCGCGCTGGGCGTGCCACTTGGCGCACTGGTCGGACGCCATCTCGGCTGGCGTTCGACATTCGTCGTCGTGGCCGCTCTGTCTGCATTCGCCGCGGCCGGAGTCGCGTTCGGACTAAAGAAGGGCATCGGCGCTGGCCTGCCGGTGGCTAGCCTGCGCGAACGCGTGGCCGTGGCCGGGCACCCTGCTGCGCTAGTGACCCTGCTGAGCACGACACTCTGGGCAACGGGCGCCTATACCCTCTACACGTACCTGTCGCCGTTCCTCGCGGCAACCGTCGGACTCGGTCCGACGCAGATCAGCGGCGTGATGTTCCTCTGGGGGCTTTCCGCCGCGGTGGGCGTCTTCGGGGGAGGCGCGCTGACCGATCGTGTCGGTACCTTGCGGGTCATCGTTCCCGCGCTCACGCTCGGCGCCACGGCGTTCCTTGCCCTGGGAGTCAGCGCCACCGTCGCCGAGCCTGGCCGCTTGCTCGCACCGGTGCTCGTCGCCGTCGTGGTCTGGGGGCTGTCGCACTGGGGCTTCTGGCCGGCGCAGCAGGCGCGCCTTATCGAACTGGCCGGCGTCAAGGTCGCCCCCATTGTCATGTCCTTGAACGCCTCGTTCATGTATCTAGGTTTCTCCGCTGGTGCGGGCCTCGGTGGGTGGACGATCGCACACCATTCGGTGAGCTCGCTCGGTTTCGTCGCCGCGGGTGCGGAACTCGCGGCCGTCTTGACGGCTTTGATGCTCGCGGCAGCGCGAGCCAAGACCCGCACCGCCGAAGCGGGCGGCTAGGCGCCCCACCGGCTCTCCACTGGTGCGCGCGAGCGCGCCCATGACCCTACCCCAGCCGAGGTTGTCGGCCGATCTCTTGAAAACAAGATGACCGGTCATATACATTAGTCACACCAACCACTTACCGCACAAGGAGTGCAACATGAAGCTCACCGGCAATACCATCCTCATCACTGGCGGCGGCTCGGGCATCGGTCGCGGCCTCGCCGAGCAACTGCATGCGAAGGGCAACAAGGTCATCATTACCGGCCGCCGCAAAAGCAACCTCGATGCGGTCGTCAAGGCCAACCCAGGCATCGTCGCCGTCGAGATGGACGTCACCGATCCGGCCAGCATCGCCACGGTCACGTCGCAACTGGTGAGGGACTTCCCGAGGCTCAACGTCCTCATCAACAACGCCGGCATCATGCAGATCGACGATGCGTCGGCGCCCGTCGACGACAAGCTGATGATCTCGACGATCGAGACCAACCTGTACGGCCCGATCCGTGTGACGAGCGCCCTCATCGAGCACCTGAAGAAGCAGCCCGACGCGACGATCTACAACGTGACTTCCGTTCTCGGTTTCGTGCCGCTCGCGGTTTCCGCGGTCTACTCGTCCACCAAGGCCGCCCTGCACTCGTACACGCAGTCGCTGCGCTGGCGCCTGCAAGGCACCTCGGTCAAGGTGCGCGAAATCGCTCCGCCCTGGGTGCAGACCGACCTGCTGAACAGCAGCGAAGAGCCACGCGCGATGCCGCTGGTACCTTTCATCGCCGAGACGATGGAACTGCTCGCCACGGACGCCAACGAAGTGCTGGTCGAGAATGCGAAAGCGCTGCGCAACGCGACCGGCCCGGACAATGGTGCCTTCGCGCTCCAATTCAACGACGCGTTTGTCGCAGGCTGAGGCCTGAAGGACGGACGCTGCTTCATCGAGTCATAGACCATGGGTAGACCCAGCGTTCGTCCTCAGATCGTCCAAGCCGGCCTGCGCGTCTTCCTGCGTGGCGGGTTCGGCGCCAGCAGCGTGCAGGACATCACCGAAGAGGCCGGCGTCCCGAAAGGGTCGTTCTACAACCACTTCGAGAGCAAGGAAGCACTCGGCGCGGAGATCATCGATCTCTACGCTGAGGGTGGTGAGCTGCGTCAGGTGCTCGCCGACCAATCGCTGCCGCCGCTGGAGCGTCTGCGCCGCTACTACGATGCGTTGACAGCCATGTATCGGGAACTCGGCTTCACGCGTGGCTGCCTGCTGGGCAATTTCAGCGCCGAGATCTCCGACTCGATGCCGCTGATGCGCGACCGCCTGCTCGCGGTGTTCCGTCGCTGGACGGACGAGATCGCCCAGGTGATCTCCGAGGCGCAGGCGCAGGGTCAAATCTCCCGGGATACGCCAGCCGACGAACTCGCCGCGTTCCTGCTCGATGCGTACGAAGGCGCTGTCCTTCGCATGCGGGTCGAGAAGAGCGACGCGCCTCTCGTCCGCTTCCAGGCGATGCTATTCGACCGGTTGCTGCGCTGATCGCGCTGCACGCTGCAACTCGTTGATCTCGGCGGCTGGCATTACTTTCGGCCAGCGGAAGCTAGTCTCCTCCGACGCATACGCCGCCGCCTCACAGGACCGAAACTGGTCGTACCCCTTCCGCAGAGCACATCCGCCGGGGTCACGCATTGTTCTCGAATTCCAGCAACGTTGTCGAAGAGGAGCGCATCATGGGTGTTTTGGTTTCTTTGCTCAAGCCGGTGGTGACGCTCGCCGTCGCAGCCAGTCTGTCGATCACGGCGATGGCCGCCGCGCCGCAGCACAAGACTCAAGCGCCAGGCTATTTCCGAGTCAAGGTCGGTGCCTTGGAGGTGACGGCGCTGTTCGACGGCGCCGGCGCGTTTCAACTCGACTGGCTGAAAGGCAAGCCCGACGAGATCGCGAAGGTCGCCGACTTTCTCAAGAGCAATCCCCACTTCCTCGATGGCAACGAGAACGCCTTCCTGGTGAACACCGGCAAAAAGCTGATCTTGATCGACGCCGGCGCAGGCACATGGTTCGGCGGCGGCGCCTTTGGACACGTTGGCGCGAGCCTTCGCCAGGCGGGCTACACGCCCGAGCAGGTCGACATCGTGCTCGTGACACACCTGCATTCCGATCACATCGGCGGTCTGACCTCGAAGAGCGGCAGCCGGCTGTTCCCGAACGCGCAGATCTACGTGGCCAAGGCCGAGAGCGACTTCTGGCTGTCCAAGGACGTCGAAGCCAAGGCGCCGGCAGACGCCAAGCCGTTCTTCGATGACGCGCAGGCGATCGCCGCGCCCTACATCAAGGCCAACAAGTGGCGCGCATTCGATTCGAGCGACAAGATCGTCGACGAACTGACCGTGGTACCCCTTCCGGGCCACACACCGGGCCACTCGGGCTACCAGTTCGAATCCCAAGGGAAGAAGATCCTCTTCTGGGGCGACACCATCCATACCGTCAACGCGCAGTTCCCGTTTCCGGACCTGGCCGCCGTCTTCGACATCGACGTCGACGCGGCCCTCGCCAAGCGCGCGACCGAACTCGACGCCCTGACCGGGACCGACATCCTAGTTGCGGGGCCGCACCAGAGCTTCCCGGGTCTCGGGCGCATCTACAAGTTCCAGGGCACCTACGTTTGGTCTCCGATTTCCTATTCGCAGGAATGGGTGGAGCGTTGATCGGCAGGGGCTGACCGCTCAAAGGAGCATCGACTTGAACGCGTCCAGGACCTTCTTCATCACTGGTGCATCGTCGGGCTTTGGCCGAGCCATTGCCGAAGCCGCCGTGACCGCGGGCCACCGTGTCGTCGGAACTGTCCGCAACGAAGACGCCCGACAAGCCTTCGAGGCGCTGGCTCCCGGACACGCCTTCGGAAGGCTACTCGATGTCACAAAATCCGGGTCTTCGGAGGTCGTGGTGGACGAAGTCGAGTGCACCGTTGGTGCGATCGATGTCCTCGTCAACAACGCTGGCTACGGACACGAAGGCGCCATTGAGGAGTCCACGCTGGATGACTTGCTCCGCCAGCTCGACGTCAATCTGTTCGGTGCCGTTGCCGTGCTGCAAGCGGTGCTGCCACACATGCGGCGTCGGCGCGCCGGGCGCATCGTGAACATCACGTCGATGGGTGGCTTCATCACCTTGCCTGGACTCGGCTTCTATCACGCGAGCAAGTTTGGGCTGGAGGCGATCTCGGAGACGCTTGGCAAGGAGGTGGCGCAGTTGGGCATCCGCGTCACCGCGGTCGCGCCGGGCGCGTTCCGCACGGACTGGGCGGGCCGCTCGATGGTGCGTACTCCGCGGTCGATTGCGGACTACGACGGCGTGATCGACCCCTGGCGCGAGCGTCGGCAAAGATACAGCGGGCGTCAGCCGGGAGACCCTGCGAAGGCTGCCGCAGCCATCCTGCAACTCATCGACAGCGACTCGCCGCCAGCTCACCTGCTGCTCGGTAACGACGCCATCGATCGCGTGCGCGAGAAGCTTGCCCTGCTCAAAAGCGAAATCGATGCGTGGGAATCCGTCTCGCGGTCGACCGACTTTTCGTAGACCGCCTATCCGGGCGGCAACCTCCATCGTCCGCAATCGATCGCCCAGGTCGCGGGCGGCGATCGCCTCAATAAAGGGAGATCGACATGTCTGAACTCTCTGCAAGCACCTCCGGAACCTTCAAAATCGGGGGCGAACTCGAGATCAGCCGCCTTGGATTCGGTGCGATGCGCATTACTGGGCGCGGCATCTGGGGCCCGCCGGCCGACCGTGCGCAAGTCTTGCGCACACTTCGCCGGCTGCCGGAACTCGGCGTCAACTTCATTGACACCGCGGACTCCTACGGTCCGGACGTGTCCGAACAGCTCATCCGCGAGGCGCTCCATCCCTATCCAGGACTCGTCATTGCGACCAAGGCCGGCCTGACGCGCAGTGGCCCGGATCAATGGTCGTCGAATGGCCGGCCTCAGTACCTGATCGGACAGGCACTCAAGAGCCTGAAAATGCTGGGCGTCGAGCGCATCGACCTGTGGCAGTTGCACCGCATCGACCCGAGAGTGCCGCGCGACGAACAGTTCGGAGCCATTCGGCATTTGCTCGACGAAGGCATCATCCGGTTCGCTGGTCTGAGTGAGGTCGGCGTCGACGAGATCGAAGCCGCCTCGCAGGTCTTCCCGGTGGCGACCGTGCAGAACCGCTACAACCTGGCTGACCGCGGTAGCGAGGACGTCCTCGATCATTGCGAGGCCAACGGTATCGGCTTCATCCCCTGGTTCCCGCTCGCGGCCGGCCATCTGGCCAGACCGGACTCTCCCCTGCAGGCCGCCGCGCGGCGCCACGATGCCACCCCAAGCCAGATTGCGCTCGCGTGGCTGCTGCGCCGCAGTCCCGTGATACTACCTATCCCTGGCACGTCGCAGGTGGCTCACCTTGAGCAGAACGTCGGCGCGGCCAGCATCGTGCTGTCGGACGCCGAGTTCGCCGCCATCGACCGGGGCGCCTGATCGTCACATCGCGACGCCGCCCTGGAGAACCGTCCGGCACGGCGCGAGAGGATCAGGCCGTCGCTTCCCTTTCCTCCAAACCAAAGCAGTCGCCTGGGCCGCCCGCAAGCGCTGAAGGAATTGCTGCCGATGTCTCTTTCGGCGCATTCCTCCGGGCCGCGAACGAGGTTTCAATGGAGATTGGCGCGCTGCGTTCAGATGGCGAGCCGACCATGCGAAAGGGAAGCTTGATGTTCCAACCCCAACGAATTTTCGCCGCGCTCGTAACAACGGCGTGGCTCGCGCACGCCGCGGCCGCCGACGGCCCGTCGCTGGTGAAGTCGGACCAGTGCACCGCCTGCCATGCCACGGACGGCAGGGTTGTCGGGCCCTCCTTCAAGGAGATCGCGGCCAAGTACAAGGATGAACCTAAGGCCGCGGATAAGCTCGCCGCGAGCATTAACGGCGGCAGCAGCGGCAAGTGGGGCCCCGTGCCCATGCCGCCGAACGCCTTCGTGAACGACACGGACGCCCACACCCTCGCGGTGTGGATCCTCGGCCTCTGACCGCACGAGGTACACAGAATGATCACCTTGCAGATCAACGGGGAGCGGCGCGACCTCGACGTCGCCGACGACATGCCCCTGCTCTGGGCCCTGCGGGACACCGCGCACATGACCGGAACGAAGTTCGGCTGCGGGCTCGGCTTGTGCGGCGCCTGCACCGTGCACGTCGACGGCGTCGCCACGCGGTCCTGCGTACTGCCCGTCTCGGCGCTCGCGGGCAAGAAGGTCACCACCATCGAGCACGTCTCCACGCTGCCCGCCGGTCGCGCCGTCCAAGCCGTGTGGCTGGCCCGCGAGGTCGTCCAATGCGGTTACTGCCAGTCGGGCCAGATCATGTCCGCGACAGCGCTGCTGACGCAGAACAAGAAGCCATCGGACGCGGACATCGACGCGGCCATGAGCGGCAACGTCTGCCGCTGCGGAACCTACCAGCGCATTCGCGAGGCAATCAAGGAGGCGGCGGCCTCTCCGCTGCTGAAGGGAGCTTGACCATGACCACCGAACTCTTCATCGCCACCAGCGAGGAACAGCATCTATCCCCGACCCGCCGTACGTTGCTCAAGGCTTCCGCCGCCAGCCTCGTGGTCGGAGTCTGGTTCAGGCCCGGGCCTGCGGACGCGGCGCAGGCGGCTACGCCAGCGCCGCCATTCGTGGCGAACGCCTTCGTGACCATCGGCGCGGACAACAGCGTCACGCTCACCATGGCGAAGGTCGAGATGGGGCAAGGGACGTACACCTCGATCCCGATGCTGCTGGCGGAGGAACTCGAAGTCGACCTCGCCAAGGTTCAATTGCGCCACGCGCCGCCCGACGTGAAGAACTATGGCTTGCCGTTCGGCGACCAGTTCACCGGCGGGTCCACCTCCATCCGTTCGATGTACAAGCCCATGCGCCAGGCCGGCGCGGCCGCGCGCACGGTGCTCGTCGCGGCAGCGGCGGAGCAGTGGAAGGTCGACGCAGCCACCTGCTTCGTGGAGAACGGACAGGTCGTCCACAAGCCGAGCGGACGACGGCTCGCCTATGGGAAGCTGGTCGCACGCGCGTCGCAATTGCCGCTTCCCAAGGACGTCCCACTCAAGCCCGCCTCCGAATTCAAGATCATCGGAAAGCCGATGAAGCGGCTCGATGCCAAGGGCAAGACCGACGGCACGGCCAAGTACGGCATCGACGCGATCGTGCCCGGGATGAAGTACGCCAGCGTGGTGAACTCCCCCGTCATCGGCGGCAAGGTGAAGTCGGTGGACGACGCCGCGGCGCGCGCTATGCGCGGCGTCCGCGACGTCGTCGCGATCGACAACGCTGTCGCCGTCATTGCCGACAACACGTGGTACGCGAAGCAAGCCGCCGCAGCACTCAAGATCCAGTGGGATGACGGGCCCAACGCGAAGCTGACCACCGACGACATGCACAAGCTGATGGTCGAGACCCTGAAAAAGCCGGGCGTCGTCGCGCGCGAGGACGGTGGCGCTCTGAAGACCATCGCTGCCGATCCGAAGCACATCGAATCCACGTACTTCAACCAGATGCTCTCGCACGCCGCGATGGAGCCGGTCAACGCCACCGTCCACGTCAAGGCGGATTCGGCCGAGATCTGGACCGGCACGCAGGTGCCGGCGCGGACACGGGACGCGGCCGCGAAGCTATTGGGCCTGCCGCCGGAGAAAGTCACGCTCAACAACTTCCTGCTAGGAGGAGGCTTCGGGCGCCGGCTGTACCACGACCAAGTGGACCAGGCCGTCCTCATCGCCAAGCACGTCGACGGCCCGGTGAAGATCACCTGGACACGCGAGGAGGACATTCAGCACGACGTGTTTCGCGGGTACTACGCGCACACTGTGTCGGCATCGCTGAACGAGCAGGGCTTCCCTGTCGCGCTGTCGCACAGGTTCGCCGGCCCGTCCAACCTCGCGACCTTCGCTCCGCTCTTCATCGGCCCGGATGGCGTCGATTCGGAGGCCGTGGAGGGGTCGAAAACCCTGGCCTACGACATCCCGGGGCGGCATACCGAGCACGTACGCGAAGAAGGCCCGGTGTACACGGGCTTCTGGCGCGGCGTCGGCCCGTCGCGCAATGTGCCTGTCATCGAGAGCTTCATCGACGAACTGGCAGCGCATGCGGGCAAGGATCCCGTCGAGTACCGCCTGGCCATGCTCGAGAAGAATGCACGCGCAAAGACGGTGGTGTCGCGCGCGGCTCAGCTGGCCGGCTGGGGCGGGAAGCTCGAGGCGCGACGCGGCCGCGGCGTCGCGCTGCTATATGCCTTCGATACGTACATCGGGCAGGTGGTCGACCTGAGCGTCGACAAGGATGGCCAGGTCAGCGTCCACAAGGTGACTTGCGTCGTCGACTGCGGCCTCGTGGTGAACCCGGACACGGTCGAGGCGCAGATGCAGAGCGGCATCAACTTCGGCCTGACCGCCGCGATGTATGGCGAGATCACGCTGAAAGACGGGCGCGTGCAGCAGAGCAACTTCCACGACTACCGGCCGCTGCGGATGAGCGAGGCGCCGGAGATCCACGTGGAGATCGTCAAGAGTGCCGAAGCGCCTGGCGGCATCGGGGAACCTGGCACTGCGGCGGTGTTGGCGGCATTCATGAACGCGGTCTTCGCCGCGACGGGGAAGCGACTCTATGCTCTGCCGGCCAAGCCCGAGCAGCTGCAACTGGCCTGAGTCGATGGTGTACTGGCGTCGCCAGCGCGTCCGCAACGAAGGAGAAATCGCATGTCCGATCTGAGTGGGAGAAAGGCCGTCGTCGTCGAGGCGCTGACGCGAGCCTTCAACGAGAGGGACTTCAGCGTGCTGGAGGCCTGGTGGTCCCCCGAATACATCCAGCACAACCCGTTCATCCCTCCGAAGCGCGATGGCCTGCGCGGCTTTGTCGAAGCGCTGCCGAAGGATCGCCGCTATGAGCATGGCCGCGTGTTCGTCGACGGCGAATTCGTCATCGTCCACGGTCGCTACGTCGGCGGCGGCAACAAGACGCTGGTGGCGGCAGACTTCTTCCGCTTCGAGAACGACAAGGTCGTCGAACACTGGGATGTGCTGCAAGAAGAGGTTCCGCCCGAAAAGACGGTCGCAGGCAACCCGATGTTCACCAAGGACTAAGCCCGAAGCGTCTGTGGCGTCCGAACGACGCAGCCTCAGGGCGGCCAAGCAGGCAATGTCTCGTTCGGCTGATTGCAAGGACGAGGTTCTGAGCTATCACGGGGCGGTGCATCAACCAAAGGGAGCCCGTCACGTTCGGCCAATCGACGTGGGCGGGCGCCTGCTCGATCTCAGCCCATGCAGTTCCTCGCCGACGACAGCATCTCCTTCGGCCGACACCGGCTCTATCCGAACCAGCGAGCCCTCCTGCGCGACGGCGTTCCCGTCGCGCTACGCGGCCGTCCGATGGACCTTCTGCTCGCGCTCGTCGACCGCGCGGGCGAGATCGTGCCGCTCGACGTGCTGGCCGATCGCATCTGGGAGGGCGAACGGGTCGAGGAAGCGACCATCCGAGTGCACATTGCCGCCCTGCGCAAGGTGCTGGATGCCGAAGCGGCGCCGTTCCCCTGCATAGCAAACATTCCTGGCCGAGGCTACAGCTTCGTCGCACCTCTCTCGCGGGTCGCCCAACCAAGTCTCCAGACAGCCCCTCCGACAGCCGCTGCGCGAACGAACTTGCCCGAACGCATTTCGTCGATCGTGGGCCGGGGCGAAGTGATCGAGACGCTGCTTGGCGCGCTGACGCAGCGTCGCCTGGTCACCATCGTGGGGTCCGGCGGCGTCGGCAAGACAACCGTCGCCGTGGCCACGGCACGGGCATGGACGAGCCATGAAGGCAGCCCGGCCTGGTTCGTCGACCTCGCCGCCGTCGACCATGCGTCGCTGGTACCGAGCGCGCTTGCCGAAGTGCTGGACGTGCCTGTCGGCTCCGCCGATCCGTGCCCGCAGATCCTGAGCACGCTGAAAGGGAAGACGGCGCTGATCATCTTCGACAACTGCGAGCATCTTGTCGAAGCCGCCGCCTCGCTCGCAGAGATCCTGCTTCGAGGCACATCCGACACTCGAATCCTTGCGACAAGTCGTGAAGCGCTTCGAGCAGAAGGCGAATCGGTCCATCGGCTGCCGGCACTCGACTATCCCACCAAGGACGCGGTGTCGACTGTCGAGCAGGCCGCGTCGTTTCCGTCGGTCACGCTGTTCGTCGAGAGAGCCATGGCTGCGCAGTCCAACTTCCGCCTCGACGACAGCACCGCGGTCGCGGTCGCAGACATCTGCCGTCACCTGGACGGCATCGCGTTGGCCATCGAGTTGGCTGCCGGACGCGTTGGCACGCTGGGCGTCGCCGGCATCGCCGCCCTGTTGTCGGATCAGATCGGCGTGCTGTCGCAGGGTCGGCGGACGGCCGTTCCGCGCCATCGAACGCTGATGGCCACCCTGGACTGGAGTTGTCGCCTGCTCTCCGACTGGGATCGCACGGTCTTTCGGCGCCTGTCCGTGTTCGTCGGCCCTTTCTCACTTGCATCCGCCAGCGTTGTCGCTGCCGATGACGCTGCCATGAGAGCCGCTGTCGTCGACTCGATCGCGAGCCTCGTGGCCAAGTGCCTTGTGACCGTCAGCTTCGAAGGCGGGCGAACCGCCTATCGCCTGCTCGAGACGACGCGGACCTACGCGCACGAGATGCTGGGGCGCGCCGACGAGGCTCCCGTGATGTTGGAGCGCCATGCGCGCATGGTGCTTGAGGCGCTTTCGAGCCCGGAGAGCGAGCGCGAAGAGAAATTCGGACCCCTCGCACAACAGTTGGGAAATATCCGCGCTGCGCTCGCGTGGGCATTCGGCCAAGGGCAAGGCAGGCTCGCCTCGGCCCTTGCCGCCGTAGCGGTCACCGCGCTGCTCGACCTGTCCCTGATCGCAGAATGCAATCGGTGGGCGACGCGGGCCTTGGACGGCCTGGACGGCGTCGACAAAGGCACCCGGGTGGAGATGGAACTGCTGACCGCGCTAGCCGTCACGTTGCCCTTCACCCAGGGCAATCGTACCGACGTCGCCGACGCCTGGCGCCAGGCGCTTGCATTGGCTGAGGCGCTGGACAACACGGAATTCCAGCTGAAGCTCCTCGAGGGCCTGTTCGTGTACCACCTTCGGGTCGCGCAGTTCGGCGAAGCACTGAACCTCGCCGATCGCTCACGGGCACTCGCGCGGCGATTCCCTCTCGCGCCGCCCATCGACCTAGAATGGATGCACGGCATCGTCTGCCATTTCATGGGCATGCATTCGCGCGCAACGGCGCATTGCAGCGCAACCCTGGAGAGGACGGCGCGCCCTCGGCACGCCAACGTGGTCCGGTTCGGAGTCGATCCGCGCCTGCATGCTCACTGCGCCCTCGCCCGCTCACAATGGCTGCAGGGACGCTGGTCGTCGGCCCACCGCACGGGCGAGAACGCCTTGCGGGAGGCTCGCTCGACCGGCCACCCCACGTCGCTGTGCATGGCCTTGACATGGGCCTCTGCCGTGCCGTATTGGAGCGGCGACCTCGAAACGGCCGCCTTGCAGGTCGAGGAACTGCGGGCCGTGGCAGAGGAGCACCGGCTCGCGCCTTATCAGGCGATCGCACTAGGCCTGCGGGGCCAGATCGCCCTGCAACGGGGCGACGTCGACTCTGCCCTGAGTCTGCTGGAGGCGAGCCTGCTGGCTCTGCACCAGGTCCGGCACGAGATGCTGATCGGTGTCTTCTCGGCCGATCGTGCAAGCGCCTTGTCGGCGTCCGGCCGGCACCACGAGGCGAAGGCAGCGATTGCCGGGGCGATCGCGATGGTGACCGAACGTGTCGAATGTCTCTACCTACCCGAACTGCATCGTCTCCAGGCCGTGATCCTGGCCGCGGAACCGGACGACGATCCTCGGGACGCCGAAGCCGCGCTGGCAAAGTCCCTCGCCTTGGCGCGGGAGCAGGAAACGTTGGCGTGCGAACTGAAGACCATGTCGACGCTCGTCGAACTGCGGCGCCGGCGCGCCGGGCATGACGATGGAGCTGATCAGCTGCGTGGTCTTCTGGCCCGATTCGCCAATGAGCCGGAGTTCAAAGATCTGCGCAACGCACGCGCGCTGCTCGCGTAGGCATCATGAACCTCATGGACCACTCGAATGGCGCGATCGAACTCCTGCCGACGAAGCGCCCGGCATGTTCAGCTCAGAACTTCCGCCGCCAATACATACGACGTCGATGGCGATGTGGCGCCCGAACTCCATTCCGGCTTGGGCGACGCATGCGGTTCGTCGACCAAGCCGCGTCGAGACGCGATGCGCGAGGTCCGATTGCGACGGAAGGCGTCGGGCCTTCCCATGAGTGCCCTGACGTGCGTCCTGACTTTTCCGACAGTGTTCCTCAGTCGATGGGCAAGCGTTCCGGCGTACCGCTCCCGCGCGAAGAGATCGAGTTCCCCCACCTCTCGCTGCGCCGGGGCTGCGCGGCCAAGGCCTTCGCAGATTCGCTGGGCCACAGCCGGCGAGCGGTGGCTCGCGCCGCTCGCGACGACGTTGATGCACCTGGTCAATTCGTCGATCCCGCCACCCAGCAGCAGGTATCCGTCAACCCCGGCTTCGGGCGCATCCCGGGCATCCTGTTCGCGCTCGCGGCTCGTCAAGAGAAGAATGCGCGCTCGTCGCTGGGCGTGAGCCGACTCGGCAGTGAGTTCCAGCACGCCCTGGCGGTCAGCGATGACGATGTCCACCGAGCCGTCGAGCGAGGCGGGCGAGCCCTTGCCGGGCGTCAACACGTCGTAGCCGGCCTGCTGGCGCAGCACTGCAGCAAGACCGAGGGTGAGCAAGGGTTCGACGTGCCAGATGAGGATGCGCACCTGTTTGATTTGTTTGATCTCAAGCGGATTCATGGGGACCTCCGAATAGCTTTGAGCACTTGTTGTGGCGGCGGTAATTCACCGCGATCCCATCTTCGTTGCTCGTCCGCTGGAAGGCGAGTTATTGCTTCTAAAGCGTTGAAATCCCAGGGTTCCTCAGTACAGCTAGGCAAAGCCTTGCAACTCTTAATTCGCCACTGCAGCAACACTCCTTCATCATTTGCAATCAAGCTGATCACGACGGCAGCCAACTCTGCGCATGAGACGAGTTCCCAAGCCCGATCCCGTCATCTTCACCCCGGTCCGGCTAGGTGCTTTCAACCTGGCCCACCGGGTCGTCATGGCGGCCGTCCGCTCCTGCCTGGCAGGGCCCGACGGCGTACCTCGGACGGCCGCGACCGACCACTATCGGGAGCGCGCCACCTTCGGGGGGTTGATGATCAGCGAACCGACGCACGTTCTGCCGGATTTCCATGCCGACCGAAACTGTCCCGGCCTCTACAGCACCGATCAAGTCAACGGGTGGCGGGACGTCGCCAATGCCGTGCACAGACAGGGCGGCATCCTCCTGGCGCACCTCTCGTTGCCTATTCCAGATCCCTCCGACAGCGTCTCGCTCGACCGGTTGATGCAGAGCTTTCGAAGCGCGGCGGAGAACGCCGGCGACGCTGGATTCGACGGCATCGAGATAGGCGCTGGGCCCGACACCTTGGCCGGCGCCCTGCTTCGCGGCGAATTCAAGGCGGAGCCCGATTACGGCGGCAGTCTCGAAAACCGCCTTCGTTTCCTGTCGGAGGTACTGGAAACAGTGTGTGGAGTGCATGGGGGCAGCAGCGTAGGCCTGTGGCTGCCCCGGCTGCTCCACAAAGATCTGACTCAGACACTGGCGCTGCTTCAAGATCAGTCCGTTGCATACCTTCACCTGTCCGAGCCACCACCAGGAGAGCCCGAAGCAGGCGCCATCGGTTCCGACTGGCAGCGCCTGCGCGATGCCTGCGGATCATCGGCCCTGATGCTCTCGGATATGCCGCTGGACGCGCTGCCAACGGCCGCCATGCACGCAGGCGCGATCGACGCTGTCTCGCAAGGCGCGGCGTTCCTCGCCAACCCCGATCTCCCACGGCGCCTGCTGCAAGGCTTGCCGTTGAATTTCGCCGATGCCACCCCCTAGCTCGGGCGACCCGGATCACCGACACCAGGATCGCGTGGCGGCGGATGGCAGCATTCCGTAGTCTCGCCCTTGCAGACGAATCGATTCACGCGACCTCTGCTTGCGTCGCCTTCTGCACGTGAACACTGAGGAGCGCGGTCCGCCGGCTTCTCGACACGGGCGAGACGCGCAATCCACCGCCATGCCAGCCGAGTACGTCTTTGGTCCGTTTCGCCTGATCCCGTCGCGGCGCCTCCTCCTCGAGGGCAATCGCGCGCTCGAACTCGGCAGCCGCGCGTTCGACGTCCTGGTCCATCTCGTGCAACGAAGGGGTGCTCTCGTCTCGAACACAGAATTGATGGCCTCAGTCTGGCCCAACACGGTTGTCGACGTCGGCAGTCTCCGGGTCCACATGTCGGCACTGCGCAAGGCGCTGGGCGACGAAGGCATGGGACACCGCTACGTCATCAATGTGCCCCTCATGGGCTATCGCTTCGTGGCCCCGGTCGTGGAGACGGACAGCAGTCCGTCGCCGGATCCGTCGATTGGCGACGAGCGGGCGCAGCCCATTTCCGCAAACATGGCCTCCGTGCCTCCCCAGTTGTCCCGCGTCGTCGGCCGCGACCAGATCGTCGGCGAACTGGAGCAGGCCACGTCCTTCCGCCGATGCATAACGATCGTCGGCCCTGGCGGCATCGGCAAGACGACCGTCGCGACGATGCTCGCACGCCGACTGGCGCAGGCTCATGGATACCCGGTCGTGTTCGTCCCACTGGCCGCCGCGGCCGATTCCCGCCACGCGCTCTTCGCTGTGGCTTCCGCCCTTGATGTCCCTACCGGGGAAGGCCAGACCGTCCAGAGCATCCTGAACTTGGTCAGGCAGCGCCGGATGTTGCTCGTCTTCGACAACTGCGAGCAGGTGATCGACACGATGGCCGAACTCGTCGAGCAGGCAGTGCGGACGGCGCCGAAGCTGCACATCATCGCCACGAGCCGGGAGCCGCTTCGAATCGACGGCGAATGGGTGTTCAGGCTGGACTCTCTGGAGGTCCCGAGCAACACGCAGCCCATGACCGTCGCCCAAGCGAAGGCTTATCCGGCTGTGGAGCTTTTCGTGGAGCGCGCGACCTCGTGCTCGGACATCTTTAGCCTAGACGACGGCAACGTCGCTATCGTCTGCGATATCTGCCGCCGTCTCGACGGCATCCCGTTGGCGATCGAACTGGCGGCGGCCAGCATCGATTCGATCGGGCTGATGGAACTTCGCGAGGGCTTGTCGAGCCGCCTGTCGCTGCTGACGCGTGGACGCAGAACCGCCCTCGCACGGCACCAGACCCTCCAGGCGACTCTGGACTGGAGCCACGACCTACTGTCCGAGTCGGAGCGCACCATGCTTCGACGCGTCAGCGTCTTCGTCAGCGCCTTCACCGTCGAGGCCGCTGTGGCATTGCTTGGAGGTACCACGAATCCCGCGCAGGTTCTTCTCGCTACCGACACCCTCTCCGGCTTGGTCGACAAGTCCCTGCTGGTGGCCGACGTGCTGCGCGACCCCGTCGAGTACCACCTTCTGGAAACGACGCGCGCCTACGGGTTGCAGAAGCTGTCGGAGACAACGGAGGAAATGCCGTTTGGCCGGCATCACGCGCGGTATTTCGACGAATCGATGGCCTGTCGACCACCGGAGGCGGACCCGGAGGCTCTGACCCGATGGATCAAGACGCACGTCCGTCGCATCGCCGATATCCGCGCCGCCATCGAGTGGGCCTTCGCCAACGACGAGGCCGCTATCGCGGTACGGCTCACCGCCAACAGCGCCGCACTCTGGTTCGAGTTGTCGCTGGTGGCCGAGTTCAGGGCGCTGGCCGAGAGGGCCCTCGACGCCGTCCGACTGGGCACGCCGGTCGAGGACGCTGCCGAAATGCGTCTGTGGGAGGCGCTGGGCCATGCCCTGTGGCACACGCAAGGCGACAGCGTAGCGATGAAGGCCGCCTTCAGCAGGTCGCTCGAATTGGCTGAGAAGCTGCGGTCCACCGACCTGCAGTTCCGCTCGATCTGGGGACTGTGGTTGATCAGCAATTCGCAAGGGAGCTATGACCGCTCGATCTCGCTGGCCCGCCGCTTCGGCAGCATCCTTTCAGAAGCCAAGCGGTGGCGGAGAGATCTCACCTACCTACGTATGATGGCACTCGGCTTGCACCTCCAGGGCAAGCAAAGTCGCTCTCTCGCCTACGCACGGCGAGTGCTCGAGCATCCTGTGACGGTGAACCATCCGGCGCGCAACAGCGGCTTCCAGTTCGACCAGCGCGTAGCTGCCTTGACTGTCCTCGCCAGGTCGCTCTGGGTGAACGGACATCCAGAGCAGGCCCTGGCGCATGCGACTACCGCATGCGAGGAAGGGCTGCGGCTCGGCCACAGCCTGTCGCTCTGCTACGCCTTGGCGAACGGAGCCGTGCCGGTGGCGCTCTGGTGCGAGCGCGTTGACGAAGCGGCGCGCTTCAATTCGCTGCTCCTCGCGCACGCGACGGAGCACTCGCTGCACTTTTGGCGAACATTCGCGCTGTTGTATCGCCGTGCGCTCGAGCGGGCCGGGGCCGGCATGGATCCGTCGAAGGGACCACCCGAGCGATCCGACTCCGCGCCGTCGGTACTGCTGCTGGAGACGGTGGCCACGCTTGACAGTTCACTCGCCGACCCGATCACGCTGGAACGTGCCAATCGGCGCACGCCGAGTTGGTGTTTACCCGAACTCATCAGGATATTGGTGACGCGCTTGGCGCCCACTGACGCCTTGGCGTGCGACCACGAGCGAAACCTGAGGGAGGCGATTCAGATCGCCCGCAGGCAGCGTGCGCTGTCATGGGAGCTTCGCTGCGGTGTGACGCTCGCAGAACACTTTGTCGCCACGGATCGTGTAAGCGAGGCGCACGCGACGCTAGAGTCCATCATGTCCCGAATGAAGCTGGACGAATTGGGCTATTTCGGTACACGCGCCCGTGCCCTGCTGTCCGGATGACGCGCTCGGGATCAGGCGAGCCCTCCTGCCGCAGCAGTCTGGCGTACATACGACACATCGCGTGCGATGAAGCACGGCGGCTATTGACCGCCGCCCTGAGCATCGAGCCAGCGAACGATGTTGGCGACCGTGTCGGTGTAGAACGTCTCGTAGAGTCCTTTCGTCACGTAGCCGATGTGGGGCGTGGCCAAGAGATTGGGCAGTGTCCGGAAGGGATGATCCAGCGGTAACGGCTCTTGCTCGTAGACGTCGATGGCTGCGCCGCCGATCGCGCCGCGTTGCAGGACGTCGATCAGATCTTGCTCCACGACGATCGGCCCGCGCGACGTGTTGACGAAGCGCGCACCTGGTTTCATCAGTGCGAACTCGCGCGCTCCGATCATTCCCCGAGTGCGATGACTGAGCACCAGATGGACTGAGATGATGTCCGACGACGAAAGCAGTTCATCCTTGGTGACCAGCTTGGCGCCACTCGCTTCTGCCTTTTCGGCCGTCAAGTTCTGGCTCCAGGCGTGTACGTGCATTCCGAACGCCTTCCCGATCCGGGCCACCTCGGAGCCGACGTTGCCAAGGCCGACCAAGCCGAGCACCTTTCCCCGCAGATCCTCGCCCATGCCGATTTGCCATCCGCCGTTGCGCAAGGACGCGTTCTCCTGCGCGATATTCCTCACGCAGGCGAGGATCAAAGACCAGGCGAATTCGATCGTGGGCGTCGACCGGTAACCCGTGTGGGCGATCTCGATGCCGCGTGCCTTTGCCGCGGCGACGTCGATGGACGCATTCACGGGCCCGGTCGACGCGATGAGCCTCAGATTCGGAAGCCGCTCGATCAACGTGCGGGTCAGCGGCGTCCGCTCGCGCATGACGCAAAGGACGTCGAAGTCTCGCAGCCGTTCGACGAGGGCGTCCTCGCTGTCCAGGTGATCGGTGAACACCACAACCTCTGCGTGCGCCGTCACGCGCGACCAGTCAGCGCTCGTCAGCGCCACGCCTTGGTAGTCGTCCAGTACCGCAATTCTTCTCTTCACGATTGCCATTGCGCCATCTCCGATTAGCATGCATACGACATCGACCGCGCGCGATCCATCGGTGCCTCTCGGCCTTCAGGGATCGACGCCATACCCGTACTCTCAGAAGCGGCCGGACAGCAGACTGCCAGCGTTCGGTACACGAGGCGCCAGGTCCAGCGTCTTGAGGATGCGATAGACGGTCGACACTGCAGCGGACAGGACCGGCTTGCCTAGGCGATCTTCGACGCGCTGAATCGCCGGCAGCGAGGGCATCTGCACGCAGGCCGACAGCACAACGGCATCGGCACCCGAGACATTGAGGCGATCGGCATGGCCGATGAGGTTCAAGGGATCGAGGCGGCCCACCTCGAGGTTGTCCGGCACCTCGAGGCTGATTGAGTCGATCACCTCGATGTCCTCACTCTCGATGTACTCGACGACCTGTTGCGTCAGCGGTTTCATGTACGGCGTGATGATCGAGACGCGTCGAGCTCCGAGCGCCTTGATGCCCTCGATCAGGGCGCCGGCGGAGCTGACGATGGGCGTGGGCGCCCCATTGGCTTCGGCCGTCTTGCCCAGCCGCGCTTCCGAAACGCGGTGGTAGCCCGGCCCCTGGCACATGATTGCGACGAGGCACGCGTAGGCGAGCACATCACAACGCGCGTCGCTGAGTTCGATCGCACAGCGGTCGCTGTCCACGTCCATCTTCTTCAGCTCTTCCGGCGTGACGTGCATCATGCGCATGCGCGCAGAATGGAACGTGAAGCGCTCGTCCGGGAACAGGTCGAGCCGAGAATTCAGCATGGCCGGGATCTCCGTCTCCATCGTCGTGTTGGAACTGGGGACGATCTGGCCGATTCGATAGGTCTTCATGATCAGGTGGTTGAAAGTGGGTTGAAGATCAGTTGTCGCTCGTGAGCTGGACGCCCCGGGTTTCCCGAAGCGTGAACACAAGGATCGCGGCAATGACGTATGCAATCGACGCGACGCAGTAGGTCATCGTGAAGCCGATGACGGGGATCAGGACGGGCACGAGCTTGATGCCGGCGATCGCGCCAACGCGTCCGAAGTTGAAGCAGAACCCCGCCGCTGTCGAACGGATGCTCGTGGGAAAGAGCTCCGCATACCACGCACCGAAGCCGCTGAAGTAGCCTGTGAAGAATCCGAGCACCGCCGAGAGCGTTCCGAGTGCGGCGACGTTGCGGGCGGTGAACTCGAGCTTGCCGTTGGTCAGTGGAACCATGGTCGCGCCGTACGCGAACAACGGCACGGCGATCGCGATCCCGATGAAGAACACCGCGAACGCAACGCGGCGGCCCAGCCGTTCCGCCAGTTGGCCGTAGGCGAGATACCCGAGCGTCGCGCCGATGCCCGTCCACACCAGGAAGACCGGCGCCTGGTCGATACGCACGTGCAGGATGCTCTGAAGGTAGGTCGGCGTGAAGGTGGTGATGATCCAGTAGCCGTACATGCCGAAAACGGAGATCGCGAGCGCGAGCAAGGTCGTTCGGCGGTATTCGGGACGGAATATCTGCAACAGATTCCGCTTGCCCGCGTGCGCCTTCAGGAACTCGCGATTCGCAAGCCACACGGGCGACTCCTTCACGAACACGGCAATGAAGAGAGCGATGCAGTAGGCCGGCGCGGCGGACAGCATGAAGAGCCGGCGCCAGGAATCTGGATTCGAGGCATCGAGCAGCGTCCAGGCAAAGACTGCGGCCAGCAGACTGCCGCCGGACCAGCCGGTCTGCATCACCGCGATGGCCTTCGCTCGACCCGACGGCGGCCAGATCTCGCTCACGAGGGCGACCGCGGCAGACCAGAGCCCGCCTACACCGATGCCCACCGCGAAGCGGCACAGGTTGAGCTGCGTGATGCTGTCCGCGAGTCCACACAACAACGTGCCCGTCCCGTAAATGAGCACCGAGATCAGCAGCGTGCGCTTGCGCCCGATCCTGTCCGAGAGGTTGCCAAGGAAGAATCCGCCAATGCCCGTCGCGAGCAGGAACCACGCGACCGTCGATACGACTTCGCTCAGCGACACGGAGAACGTGTGCGAAATCGCGAGGATCACGAATCCGAACACCGTCGCGTCCAGCGCGTCGAACAGCCATGCGCCCCACGAGCCGGCCAGGGTCATGTATCGCCGGGGCGTCTGGTCGGAGGGCGCGACTTGCGCCATGCGACCGGTCTCCATTGCTTGCGTATTGCTCATTGTTGTTCCACGAATCTTCGAGGTAGCCTCGTTGCTTCATTGGCCCCCGATGGCGTCCATCAGCGGTGCCGCATAAGTACGACGGGTTGATCCATACTAGGGAGGCCGTCCGGCGATGTACATCATTGGATGGCGATCCCACCATCGCGGTCCGTTATGGCAGAGGCGCGACCACATGTCGTCACTCGCTCGCACGAAGGTGTTCAAAGAACAGGCGCGCCACGGGCGAGAGCGCATCGGCACGACGAACGCACACGACGATCTCTCGTTCGGCCCATGCCTCGTCGAGCTTTAGCAACCGGGTTGCCGGCAGGCGATACAGCGCCGCGACGCCAGCAGGCAGGATGCCGACTCCCATGCCCACCTGCACCATCCTGCACAGCGCGTCGTACGAGGAGACCTCGACCTTCGCCCGGAGCTTCCTGCCCACCTGGCTCGCCTGCATCTGCATCTGAAAGCGCAGATGCGTGCCGGCGCGAAGCACGACGTGTTCATGATCCAGGGTGTCCGCGTAAGAGACGTGTCGCCGCCTCGCGAGTGGGTGCGAGGCAGGGACGAGCACGCCCAGCTCATCGGTTCGAAATGGATGGGCCTCGATATCGGCACCATGCGGCAGCCGCGTAAAGACGCCGATCTCTGCGATGTTCTCGGCGATGCTCTCCGCGATCGCGAGGCTGTCGCGCTCCAGCAGGGAGACGTTGACTTCGGGGTAGCGTTCGCTGAACGACTTGACGATGGCCGGCATGAAGGTCGCGGCTGCCGAGATGTTGACCAGGACGTGCACCGACCCCCGGAGCCCGTCCGAGTACGCCTTCATCTGCAGGACGATGTTGCGCAGGTCGTCGAGGACGTCGCGCGCGAGCATCGACAGGTTGACGCCGGCGGCAGTGGCGGCGATGCCTTTGTTGGTGCGCGTCAGCAGCGGCATTCCGAAAAGCTCCTCGAGTTCCCGCAGACGCTTGCTGACGGCAGGCGCGGCGATATGCTCCTGCTCGGCCACACCCGCAATCGTGCCGATCTCCACGACGCGAACAAACAGCCTGAGAGAGACGGGGTCGAGCTTCAAGACGTGTCCTCCAACGGTTCGAGGAAGGGAACGTCATCGAGAGCGGATTCGATCGGGCCGGTTCACGACGCTGCTGGCGGCGGCGCCTGTTCTCCTGCGCCCGTACCCCATGTGCCGCCGAGCGCACGGATCAGGCCGACCGTCGCCTGGTATTGCCCGGCGCGCACATGGAGTTCGACTCGGCGATCGCCGAGCTCGTTGCGGCGCGCCTCGAGCATGTCGAGTTGGCTGACGTAGCCGTGCTCGTAGCGCAGCGTTGTGAGCGACGTCGCGCGCGCAGCGGCGCTCACTGCCTCGGCGGTCGAGCGCTTCTGCTCGTCCAGCAGACGCAGGCTCGCGAGCTGATCCTCGACGTCCTGCACCGCCACCAGCACCTGGGCCCTATATGCGGCCGCGGCTGCGTCCCACTCCGCACCCGCCCGGTCGACACTGGCCTGGCGGCGGCCCGCGTCGAATATGGGCAGAGACAGCAACGCGCCGACGCCCCACGCGCGAGCCGACCACTTGAAGAGGTCTGAGGCATCCGTCGACGCGTAGCCGGCGTTTCCCGTCAACGTTATGTCCGGGAACCAGGCTGCGCGTGCGACGCCGACGCGGGCCTCGGCAGCCTGCATCGCCTGCTGCGCAGCGGCGACATCGGGACGGCGTGCCAAGACGACACCCGGGATGCCGGGTGGCACCACCGGCGGCTCGCCCTGCCAGGAGGCCTCGGCCAGTGTGAAGGTGCTCGGCATCTCGCCCAGCAGCACGGCCAGGGCATGCTCTGCCAAGGCGCGCTGGCGATCCAGGTCGAACGCCTGCGACTCGGTGCTGGCGACCTCCTCGCGCACGCGCGCTACGTCGAGGTCGGCGACGTCACCGGAGCGGTATCGGCTCTCGGTCAGCTTCAGGGTGTCGCGATAGGCCGCCACCGTGTCGCGCAGCAAGGCCCGTTCGTTGTCCAGAGCCCGCAACGCGAAGTAGGACTGTGCGACTTCGGACTGCACCAGAAGCACCGTGCTCTCGCGCAGTGCCAGGCTGGACCGCGCATCAAGGCGGGCGGCCTTTGTGGCGCGGCCGATCTTGTCGAAGATGTCCGGCTGCCAGCTCGCGGCCGCGCCAACCGACACATTGCCCAGCGCCTGGCCAGGGCCGCCTCCGGTGCCGGGGATGTAGGTCGCGCGGCTCGCGCCGCCCTGTACGCCGACCGCCGGAAAGAAGCCCGAGCGCACGCCCGCGAGGATGGACTGGGACTCTGCCAGCCGCGCGGCGGCGGCCTGCAGGTTGGTGTTGCGAGCGGCGGCGCGGGCCACCAAGTCGTCGAGGATTCGGTCGTCGAAGACCCGCCACCAGCCACCTTGCGGGAGGTTCGCGAAGTCGGCCGCGACCCAACGGCCGCCGGCCTCCTTGAAGGAGACGGGTGTCGCGGACGGCGCGACCGAAGGTGCCGCAGGGCCGCTCGCGCAGGCCGCCAGCAGCGACGCCAATACGAGCGCCAGCGGTCGGCCAACCGTGGTGATGACGATCTGCATAGTCTCTCCCGGTGTTCTTGCCAACGTCACTCGCCAGCCAGCGGCATGTCGGGATGGACATGCGTGGCCCCGACACCTAGGGGGGCGTCCGGCTTGGGGATGTGGCTGTGGAGTGTGAGACGCCGGTTGTGCGTGAGCGTGCGCAGGATCACGTAGAAGATCGGCGTCAGGAAGATCCCGAAGAAGGTCACGCCGATCATTCCCGAGAAGACGGCCACGCCCATCGCGCGCCGCATTTCTGCTCCAGCGCCGCTCGCGAGCACCAGCGGGACGACGCCGAGGATGAACGCCATCGAGGTCATGAGGATGGGCCGTAGGCGCATCCGGGCCGCCTCGATCGCCGCCTCGACCGGAGTGCGCCCCACAAACTCGAGCTCGCGGGCGAATTCCACGATGAGAATGGCGTTCTTCGCGCTCAATCCCACAAGCACCATCAGGCCGATCTGCGTGAACACGTTGTTCTCGCCGTGGGACAGCCACAGGCCGGTCATCGCCGACAGGATCCCCATCGGAACGATCAGCACGATCGCCAGCGGCAGCGTCAAGCTCTCATACTGTGCTGCGAGCACGAGGAACACCAGCAAGATCGCTATCGGGAACACAAGGACGCCCGAGTTACCGGCAAGGATCTCCTGGTAGGTCAGATCCGTCCATTCATAGTGGATGCCACGCGGCAAGGTCTCGGCCGCGACGCGGCGGACGGCGGCTTCAGCCTGGCCGGAAGAGTACCCCGGGGCCGGGCCGCCGTTGACATCGGCGCTCATGAAGCCGTTGTAGCGCATCGCGCGCTCTGGCCCAAAGCTCGGTTCGACGCGCAGAAGGGCTGAAAGCGGCACCATGTCGCCCGAGCCGGTGCGCACCTTCAGCTTGCCGACGTCCTCGGCATGAGAGCGGAACTGCGAGTCCGCCTGCATGCGGACTGAGTAGGTGCGCCCGAAACGGTTGAAGTCGTTGATGTACTGGCTGCCGAGATAGCTCTGCATCGCGTCGAACACATCGCTGACCTGCACTCCCAGCTGGTTCGCCTTGGTGCGATCGATGTTCGCATGCAGTTGCGGGACGTTGACTTCCCAGCTCGAGTACAGCCCGGCCAACTCCGGTGTCTGGTAGGCCTTGGCCATGAACGCGTTGTGGGCAGCGTCGAGTGCCTCGGTGCCGAGCGATGCGCGGTCTTCGAATTCGAGCTTGAACCCGCCCGTCGTGCCCAGGCCATCCACGGGCGGCGGCGGAAAGATCGCGATGAATGCGTCCTGGATCTGGGAGAACTTCTTGTTCAGGCTCTGCGAGATCTCCCCTGCACTCAGGTGCCGGCCATCTCGCTTTTCGAAGCTCTCGAGATTCACGAACACGATGCCGGAGTTGGTGCTGTTCGTGAAACCGTTGATCGAAAGCCCGGGGAACTGCACGGCATGAGCCACGCCAGGCTCCTTCAGCATGATGTCTCCCATCCGTCGGGTCACGGCTTCGGTGCGATCGAGCGTTGAGCCATTGGGCAATTGCATCATTCCGACCAGGTACTGCTTGTCCTGCGTGGGCACGAATCCGCTCGGCACCGCCCTGAAGACGACGACGGCCAGCGCGGCCAGTGCGAGGTAGGCGCAGAACAGGATGGCCTTCCTTGAGACCACTGCGCGCACGCCGCGTCCGTAACCGTCCGAGCCTCGATGGAAGGCGGTGTTGAAGGCCTTGAAGAAGCGGCCCAGCACGCTGTCCATGGCACGCGTCAGCCAGTCCTTGGGTGCGCCGTGGTCGCGCAGCAGGAGCGCTGCGAGCGCGGGCGACAGCGTCAGCGAATTGACCGCCGAGATGACCGTCGACATCGCGATCGTGAGGGCAAACTGGCGATAGAACTGCCCGGTCAGTCCGCTGATGAATGCGAGCGGGATGAACACCGCGCACAGCACCAGCGCGATCGCCACGATGGGTCCCGAGACCTCTCGCATGGCTCGGTAGGTCGCATCCCGCGAGGACTCCCCGGCCTCGATGTTGCGTTCGACGTTCTCCACGACCACGATGGCGTCGTCGACCACGATACCGATCGCCAGCACGAGCCCGAACAGGCTCAGCGCGTTGAGCGAGAACCCGGTCACGCGCATGATGCCGAAGGTCCCCACCACGGCCACGGGTACAGCCAGCAGCGGGATGATCGAAGCACGCCAGGTTTGGAGGAACAGTACGACCACCAGCACCACCAGTGCGATTGCCTCGAGCAGCGTGTGCACGACGGACTCGATGGAGGCGCGTACGAACTGCGTCGTGTCGTATACGATCTCGAACTTCATGCCCTCGGGCATCGACTCCTGCAATTCGTCCATCGCCTCGCGCACGCCGTCCGCGATTCGGATGGCGTTTGAACCCGGCGAGGCGAAGACCACCAGCGCCACCGCGTCCTTGTTGTCCAGCAGGGATCGCAACGCGTAGGTGTCGATGCCCAGCTCGAGGCGGGCGACGTCGCGCAGCCGCGTCACGACGCCCTCGGACGAAGTCTTCACGATGATGTCACCGAACTCCTCCTCCGACTGCAGCCGTCCCTGTGCATTCACTGGCAGTTGGAAGTCGACGCCGTCCTGCGCCGGGGCGCCGCCGATCACGCCCACAGCGGCCTGGACGTTCTGTGCCTGAATGGCTCGCGAGACGTCGGCCGGCGTCAATCCGCGGCTCGACACCTTCTCAGGATCCAGCCAGACTCGCATCGAGTAGTCACCCGAACCGAACAGCAACGCGTCGCCGACCCCATCCACGCGCGCGATCCGGTCCTTCACATTGATGAGGGCGTAGTTGCGCAGGAAGACCTTGTCGTATCGGCCGTTCGGCGACACGAGGTGCACCACCAGCGTCAGCGAGGGTGAACTCTTGACGGTGGTGATTCCAAGGCGCCTCACCTCGTCGGGCAGCCGCGGCTCGGCCTGCGCCACTCGGTTCTGCACAAGTTGCTGAGCCTTGTCGGGATCGGTGCCGAGCTTGAACGTGACGGTCAGCGTCATCAGCCCGTCCGTCGTGGCCTGGCTGCTCATGTAGAGCATGCCTTCGACGCCGTTGATCTGCTCCTCGATGGGCGTGGCCACCGTCTCGGAGATTACGCTCGGGTTCGCGCCCGGATAGTTGGCGCGGACGACGATCGACGGCGGGACGACCTCTGGATACTCGGAGATCGGAAGCCCGCGCACCCCGATGACGCCGCCCAGGAAGATCAGCAGCGACAGCACGCCTGCAAAGATCGGGCGATCGATGAAGAAGCTGGAGATGTTCACGCGAGCTCCTTCAGTTCAGGGCGTGCGTCGTCACGCTCGCCATGGTGACGACCGTCGGTTGCACCGGCGCGCCCGGGCGGATGCGCTGCAAGCCACTGACTACGACATGCTCACCAGCCTGCAGGCCGGTGTTGACGACGCGCAGCCCCGCTACACGCGGGCCGACCGTGATCTCACGGTAGCTGGCCTTGTTGTCCGACCCGACGACCATGACAAACTTCTTGCTCTGCTCGGTGCCAATCGCACGCTCGCTGATCAGCAGGACGTGGCGTGGCTTGGCCTGCCCGAGATGTACCTGGGCAAACTGCCCGGGGATCAGTTCGCCGTCTGGATTGGGGAATACGGCGCGGACACGGATGGTTCCGCTGGAGGTATCCACCTGGTTGTCGATCAGTTGGAGGTGCCCCTCGACGGTCGCCGAACTGCCGATCGTGTTCAAACGCACGGGAATCTGGTCGAGGCTGCCGCGCGCCTTGCTCCCGGGTGCGCGCACATCGCGTAGCGCCTGAACGACGATGTTCTCGTCCGCGTCGAAGCTCGCGTAGATCGGGTCGACCGACACCAGCGTCGTCAGCACGGCTGCGTTCGGCCCTGCAGCGACAAGATTGCCGACCGTGGTGTCAATCTTTCCCATGCGACCGGACACCGGCGCGCGCACTTGCGTGTAACCAATGTCGAGCGTCGCGGTGCGCAACTCGGCCTTCGCGGCCAGCAGCGAGGCCTCGGCCTCACGCCAGGCGTTGGAATCAGCGTCGTACTCGCGCCGAGAGATCGCACCCTCCCCCGACAGGTGTTGCGCCCGGTCGAACTCGATCTTCGTGTACGCCGCCCGCTCCGTCGCGACTGCGACCTGCGCCTGTGCGCGCTGCACCGCGGCCGCATACGGCTCCGGATCGACGGTTACCAGCAGGTCACCCTTTTTGACGAGTTCTCCCTCGCGGAAGTGCACCTGCTGCACCGGCCCGGACACCCGGGCGCGAACGGAGACGCGCTCGATGGATTCCAGGCGACCGGAGAAGTCGTCCCACAGGGCGGCATCCTGCGACTCGACGGCGGCCACCGTGACCGCGGCGGCCGGCGGGGGCGCCTCGTTGGCCACGGCCTGCGCACCTGGAGTGCGCATGCCCAGCAGCAGCACGGCGACGACACCAATTGCCCCGCTCATCCAACCCAGGAACTGCAGCCGGCGCTCGGCGGAGAACACGCGTGACAGTCCGAACATCGCCAATCCTTTCGTCTACGGTGTGCGCGAACCTGCAGCAAACTCTTGCGTTTCAGCCCAGGAGCTTGATCGAAGAATGGATGAGTGCGCTGGCGTGCGAAAGCGCACGAAGTGACGGCGGGCAATAGCCCGAACGTGATACCGGACGCTGCACCTGCGCAGCAACGCGCGATCGACGCCCGCGGATCTGACCGGTGCGGCCCCCTGCTCGCCGGAAGTTGAATCGGTCAAAAGAGATATCCGGGGCCAGCGCGATCGACGCTTCTCGCGGTCGATACGCGCGTACTACGCTGCACCAGTGCAACGGGCTTTCTCGACCTTTCCTTTCGGTCTGACCGGCTTCGCGCTCGCGGCTTTCAGGATCTGCGTCGCGGGACAATCGCTCGTCCGCTTCTGGCCAGCGGCCTCGCACTACAGTGGCTGGTTGACCATCACCGCCATCGCCCTTGCGTTCGGATTGCTGCTAGGAATTGCGACGCCCTTCCTCGCCCTCCTCCTGGCGATCGCGCGACTGGTACAAGCCATCGCGTTCGAACAGAACTGGGATGCCGATTCGGCGTTTGGTATTGCGTTCGCCCTGGTTCTGACGGCTCTCGGGCCGGGGGCCTATTCGCTGGATGCAATGCTCTACGGACGACGCAGGATCAAAGTCTCCTACGAGGACTCGGGGGAGAACGCCTCGCGAGACAATGATTCGAAACCATCGCTCTGACGTGAGGCCTTCGAGGTCGCTAGAAGCCGATGACGCCGCGTTGCAAGCCCATGGTCACCGCGTGCGTCCGGTCCTTCGCGCAAAGCTTGGCGAGGATGGTCTTCACGTGGTTCTTCACAGTGCCTTCCGTGATGTCGAGAGCGCGTGCGATGCGCTTGTTCGAATGGCCGGAGGCGATGAGCTCCAACACCTCTATCTCGCGGGCGCTGAGATGCTCATCGTTCGTGTGATCGGCCAGTTGCAGGGCAATCCCGGGTGCGAAAACTTTCCGCCCGGAGTTCACTGCACGGATGGTCTCAACGAGATCGGTCCTCACCTCGGATTTCAATACGTAGCCGCTGGCGCCACCTTTGAGGGCTCGCTGCACCAGCGCGTCGCCCGAATAGGTCGTCAGCACGACGATCCGTGCCTTCGGGAACTCAGTGCGAATGGCCATCATTGCGTTGATGCCGCCCATCATCGGCATCTGGAGATCCATGAGCGTGACGTCGGGCTGGAGCTCGCGAAACCGTTCCAGCGCCTCGATACCGTTCGAGGCTTGGGCAACCAGGCTGATGTCCTCGGCGATCGAAAGCAATCCGCCGATGCCTTCCCGCAGCAGCGGATGGTCGTCGACGCACATGACCCGAATGACCGTGGGTGCCGTCATGTTTTCCAACTCAAACCGGCAATGTGGCGAAACCACTGACGCGGCCCTGCGGACTTGTGAACATAGGCCTGCCGTGCGCAAAATGTCAGTTCGATCTCGGTGCCCGCGGCCTGGCGGCTCCAGATCCTGAACTGGCCGCCGAGTTTGCGCACGCCGTCCTGCATGGCGCTCAGCCGCTCCTGCACGCCCGGATCCCGACTCCCGTTCGTCGCAGTGATTCCGATGCCATTGTCACGAACGCAGACCCGAAACCTCCCGTTCGAGAAGTCGAGTTCGACCTCGACTAGGGACGGCGCCGCGAAGCGGACAGCGTAGAGCACCGCGACCCGAACGACGCGATAGATTTCGTCGCGCAGCAACGGCCGGACGCTTCGCGGGAGCCCTTCCTGCAGCACCCGATACTCGATCGGCGCCCCCCCGTCTGCTTTGCCGATCTCGCGCCCCAACGCAGCGATGGACTCGACCATGTCGTCGCGATCATGATCGCCGAGATGCAGTTGCTCCATGGCAGCAATGTACTCACGGAGCGATCGGTCGCCTTGCCTGATCGCATCGTCAAGCACCTCGATGGCCTTCTCCTTGCTGTCAGGCAAGACATTGCGCGCCGCCTGCATCAGGAAGAGCAATCCGGCGAACCCTTGAACCATCCTGTCTTGCAGGTCTCGATCTGCAGGCATGTGTTCGGCGCTCCCTCATCTACACGCAGTCTTCAGTCCGCCCGCTACCGCGCCACTCGGCCAACGCATCGTCATTCCGTGTGATCGGAATGCCGACAGACGCCGCAGCGATGATCACGGGTTCTCGCGCGCCTGCAAGCCGGAGCCGCCGCCGCGATTGGCGAGTCATCGCTGTCGAGCTGTTCGCAGGCTACATGCTGCTGGCTACATGCTTTCGGCCAGTATTCCTCCACATCGAGGGTAACGCGGATTCGAAGGCCGCGGAATCAGCCAAACGAGACACTCGCGCGGCGGCGAATCTGGACAAGAATGCTAACTGGCCACCTATGGCGCCTCTCTTGAACTTGGCCGGCGTCATCTTCGCAGGAGACGAAGGTTGTCCGCGTCCCGAGATCCCATCCGCGTCCTGGCAGTCGACGATCACCCGTTGGTGCGCGAAGGAATCGCCGCGTTGATCGCCGACGTGGAAGACATCAAGCTGGTGGGGGAAGCTTCCTCCGGGCTCGAGGCCATCGAGCGCTTTCGCACGCTCCGGCCCGACATTACACTCATGGACCTGCGTATGCCGGTCATGGGCGGCATCGAGGCTACCATGGCCATCCGCAGCGAGTTCAACGATGCGCGCATCGTCGTACTGACGACCTACCCGGGCGACATGCTCGCCCAACGCGCACTCAAGGCCGGCGCTCAAGGCTATCTACTCAAGAGCGAAGTGCACCGGGACCTCGTGGACATGGTGCGCGCCGTGAATGGCGGCATGCGCCGCATCGATGTCGAGGTGGCCCAGCAGTTGGCCCAGCACACCTGCGAGGAGCCGCTCAGCTTGCGTGAGCTCATGGTGCTTGAGCTGGTGGCGAAAGGCAACGCCAACAAGGTCATCGCGCGAGAACTCGACATCGCCGAGGGAACCGTCAAGAGCCACGTGCAGCGCATCCTGGCCAAACTGCAGGCCGAGGACAGGACGCAGGCGGTCTCGCTCGCCCTGCGTCGGGGCATCATAGAGCTCTAAACGGCGCGTCGCTTCGAAAGTGACATCCGCGGCCCGGCACATCGTCGTTCGCGCCCGGGTCTCGTCGGAGCGATGCTCTGCGGTTCCCGCTCGCCCAGACTACCTGGAATCCCAGGAGCGGAACGATGATGACAGGCAGAACCCCACTCGCCGCGGCGACCCGGACACACTGGCCATGCAGTGATCGAGCCAACAGGGCAGCCACGCTCTACAACATGCTCGAGCCCCTCGGGGGAGCAGTTGACGACAGCCGGATCCTGGAGGCACTCCGCAGCAGTTGCTCGCAGCCTCTCTCCGTCCTCGCGCGCTGGATCGTTGACCGGAGGGTGCTTCATCTGCCGTGGGGGTCGGCGACGTTCTTTCCCTGCTTCCAGTTCGCTTCCGATGGACAGCTGAGCACGTATGCGCCGATTCCTGGCGTGCGACGAGCGCTGGTCGAACTCGATGGCGTCTTCGATGAAATGGAAATCGTGGAATGGTTCGCAAGACCGAACGACTGGCTGGGTTGGCGCGCTCCCGCCACCGTCGTCACAGCGGACGCGGATTGGGTGGTGGGAGCGGCTCGTGCCGATCGCTACATAGCCAGCGGGTGGTAGCGGGCCGCCGCCCCTGGATTCGCCGCCGCCGATGAAGCAGCGTGAACGCCTCCACCCGGGGGGGCGAGGGAGAGGGAGGCGTACTGCGGCGCCAGCGCATCGGATTCGAATGAGCATTCGCCTCGCAGTCGCAAGCCCCATTACCTTCGCACGCCAATTTCTCTTTGTCCCTTTTGGCGCATGGATTCGACTGGATCGCTGGTCCAGAATGAGGTGCGGTCGCATGTCGCTCGTGGCCCCTCGCGGGAGATGGCGGCAGTGCACACATCTCACCGTTTCCGAAACCCTTCCTTTGACCAGGATCGAAAAGCCATGAAAACCATCGTATTTGCCACCGTTCTTTTTGCCATTGCGACTTCGGCGTTCGCGCAAGCGTCCGCACCGGCCGCATCGCCCGCTGCTTCGGCTCCCAAGCACAAGTTGTTGCAGAAACTCAAGAACCACCGCCCCGCAAGCGCCGCCGTGAACCCTGAGGCGTCTCCGGACAAGAAGGGCGGCCAGTAGTTCTTCCGCTGGCGCCAAGCGCGCTGCTGTCTCCGAGCGACAGCCACGACATCCGCATGAGGCTGTCGTTCACGCCAGGCCATCATCTCCCAGGGAGCGATGGCAGCCGGCACCTCATTCAGTCAGCATCACACGGATCGTGAAGTCGCAGCATGTACGCGAATGACCAGGAAGTGTTGCAACGCGCCTTGGAGTGGGCGCACGGAGGTCATCGGGTCGCTCTTGTGACCGTGCTGTCAACCTTCGGCGGCAGCCCGAGGCCACCAGGCTCGATGGCTGCGATCCGGCATGACGGCGTCGTCGCCGGTTCCGTATCCGGGGGATGTGTCGAGGACGATCTCATCAGCGAAATCCTCACGGGATCTCTATTGAGCGCAGGCACGCCCGTCGCGCTACGTACCTTCGGCGCCACGAGCGCGGAACATGCTCGGTACCGCTTGCCCTGCGGGAACACGCTTCGGGTGGCGATCGAGAACAACTGGGATCAGGTTGCAGCGTCTGTGGCACTGCGGACAATCCAGCGCCAAGCCTCCGTCGCTCGACATGTCAATCTCATTTCGGGTCGCACCTGGCTGAGCGAATCATGGAGGGAAGCTTCGTTCGGCGAGGCCCCGGAGAGCTTCTTTCACGTGTTGGGCCCGCGGTATCGCGCGCTGGTGATCGGTGCGACGGAGTTGAGCCGCTACGTGGTCAACATTCTGCGAACCTTGGGCTTCGCGATCACGGTGTGCGACCCTCGTCCGGAATATTCGGGTGACTGGGACATCGACGATGTTCGGCTAACAACGGGCATGCCGGACGACGAAGTTCTGGCGATGCGCTGCGATCCGCGCAGCGCCGTTCTCGCGGTTTCCCATGATCCGAAGCTGGACGATTTGGCATTGCTTGAGGCGCTCAAGACTCCGGCCTTCTATGTTGGCGCGCTGGGATCCTCGGTGACGACGAACAAGAGAAAAGATCGGCTGCGTCACTTCGAAATCTCAGAGAGCGCGATAGCGAGATTGCACGGCCCCATCGGCCTGGACATCGGTTCGCGGACTCCGGCGGAGATCGCCGTGTCCATCGCGGCGGAGATGATCGCTGCGCGACGTGCGGTGGAACGAGGCGAACTGGATGTGCACCCGATCGTCGCCCGTGTAGTCCTGCACGGTGAACCTTAGGACATCCGACATCCAGGTCCGCCCGCACGAATTCGTCGAGAATGGGCGGCGTCGTCGGGTCTGCACCGGCGGCTCAGTGCCAGCAGCCAATGGGTGCCCGCGTGAGCGGTCGGCGTTCGCCAATGACCCGCACGGTGCCTCGCGCAGTGCGGCGAGAGCAACTGTATAGACACTGACATGGATCCTTCAAGGCGCGCGCTTTCGAACCCCTTCGCGATAGAGGATTCCGCCGATGGAGATGAGGACGATCATGTCGTCCTCGCTGAGTCGAACGCGAGCGAGGTCGATCCATCCTGCGACAGCAACGACGGCCTCGCCTATGGATTCCGATGATGTTTGCGCATCGAGGAGTTCCGCCTGCGCCTGAAATTGGCCTATGAGGGGATGAATGTTGGGAGCGTCAATAGGCTAGACGGCGAGCGATGAGCGTCAGGCGCATCCTGCGCGCTGCACAGAGCAACGCCTCGGGGTCTGTCATGACCAGTTCCAGAGGGCACACTCGACCTAGAAAATCGCAGGGCCGGATGAACCATGCGGCCACGCCCTCATCGCCCATCAGGTCGGCGAGATGTGGTGCCGCATCGGCAACGCCCGGATGAGGCGTCATGCGCGGACGCACGAACTGGAACATCGGCAGCACGATTTTGGCGTGCCACATGAAACTCACGACTTTGTGATCGACGATCCACTTCGCGAGGACGGAGATTGGCTGACGCCAGAAGGGGCGCATCAGGTAGATGACCTCGTCCGGCGATGCCAAGCCGCCATGTGCACTGTAGCCATCGATCAGTTCGGACAGGACTGCGTCCTCCCGGCGCCTCAACGGGACATCGAAGCATCGTGAATACGACGCGGCTCGAGATGGGCAATTAACAGCTTCCATGGCTGATCTCCTGTAGGGGACGAGAAGACAGCATCCAACTCGGAGCTCAGGCCGCAAATCGTCTATTGTGGGGTGAATCCATCCCCCATTAGAGACACAAACACCACGACTCCAAGCGCCGTCATTCAAGCTCACAGGAGCATTGATTTGGCCCCGAAGACCAAGTCATGTCCGCAGCAGTGATGTTCTATAGCCTGGGCTTCTGAACCTCCGCGCTTCCTCCAGCCTCAGTACCGCCAGGCCTCGGCCAACGCGACGGGCCCGCATTGCAGCCAAGACATTCGGTCAATTTTCACATGTACATTTTGGGCGATAGACGAGGCAGACGCTCGCGTCTCTAATTCCCCAAGCGGAGTTTTTCCTCCATTCGATTGGAACGGAAGCGCTGCCATCGTCGCCAACCACCCATCAACGAGGAGAGAGCCTTGAAGAACCTTGCACATCGCGCTGCGCGTCTGTTGACGTGCGCATCCCTGCTGTCTGTTGCCGCCAGCCAGTCCATGGCCGGCACGGCCGATCTGGACTGCAAGCTGCAATATCAGGTCAAGGGCTGGTCTGCCGTAGTCAAGGTCGCCAACGGCAGCGGCACCGTCACTTGTTCTGACGGAACGACAAAGGCGGTCACCATCAAGCTGCGGAGTATTGGCGCCACGGTCGGGAAGTCCCAGATCGACAATGGCGTGGGCAAATTCACGGACGTCCTGTCGATCGACGACGTCGTTGGCACGTACGCGCAGACAGAGGTTCATGCGGGCGCCCTCAAATCAGCATCGGCGCAGGTGCTGACGAAGGGCACGGTCTCATTGGCGCTGGCTGGAGCCGGCGAGGGCATCGACTTGGGTGTGACCGTCGGGGAGCTGACGATCTCGGCAGCCAAGTAGAAGGACAAGCCTGGAGGTCAGCGCTCAAGCCTGCACGGATATCTGATTCCGATGGGCTTTCCCACGAGCGCCAGCGGGGCGATTCGACGGCGTTGCCCAAGACCCCGTGCCCGTATTCGCATCATCTCGGGCCCGGGCGCGATCTCGACGGGGCAGAAAGGCGTGGCGAGCGTCAGGAAGACGGAAGCGCGGGGAATGCGTGGAACCCGTCGGGGGGCGCGCAGTCCTTCGGATACTGCGTCCAACGTGTCACGAACCTAGCAGCCGCGTCGAGCGCGCGAGAAGATGATTCCTTCGTCCTTCCTGTTCCCGCTCGCCATCTGCGCGGTCTGTTTTCCTTGCGCGCGCGTCGGCGAGGTACGCATCCTGCCGTGGCTGGTTCTCTACGTTTTGGCCACGGCCCTTGCGGTGGCGGCTGGCGCGGTGACGCTTGGCGGACTGGTCGCGCTCGCCTTCCTGCTCGGCCTCGCGTGGGAAGCCCATCGGGCCAGCGGGCTGGCGAGGCTCGTGCTCATCCTGCTGTTCGCCGCGCTCGCGCTCGCGTTGTCGATCCAGGCGGTGCCGGGGGTCGGCAAGGTGACATCGCCTGTTTCCAGCCTCAACGTCGGCAAGGTCAGTGCCGGTCTCCTGCTGTTCGCGCTCCTGGTGCCGCGCGTGTCGAGCACCGCAGACGTCCGGCGGTTCTGGAAGCCGACGCTGGCCATCGGTGTGACAGGCACTGTGGTCACGGTGGGTGCGGCGGTAGCGATGGGCTACGTGCGCTTCGACCCCAAGCTGCCGCCCGGGACCGCTGTCATCCTAGCGTCGAACCTGCTCTTCACCTGCATCACCGAGGAGTCCTTCTTCCGTGGCCTGCTGCAGGAGGAGATGCACCGCGCCGCCGAGCGCTCGCACCGTCGCTGGCTGCACGCGGTGGCCGTGGCCGTGTCGGCCATAGTGTTCGGTGCGGCGCACGCGGCCGGCGGCCTGCACTTTGTGCTGCTCGCGACCTTGGGCGGCGTCACCAACGCACTTGCGTATGGGAAGTCGCGCAAGGTGGAGGCGAGCGTCGTGACGCATTTCATCCTGAACGCGACTCACTTCGTCCTTTTTACCTATCCTATAGTCGCCCGCTGATCGAGCACGCCAGGTAAGATTACCGTCGTCGTGAAACTCGGCGATCAAGTCGACGGTGAATCGCCGACCGCTACGCAGTTGCGGTCGATCGCTTCGTCGTGGCCGATGACTCAAAGCCGTCCCACAGCGAGCCTCTGCGCCACACCTCAGCTTCAATTCGCGGCACAGCTCGACGAAGCGGCGACAGACGTTGCGAATGCCGGTGCCGTTGTCACGACGGAAATCGGCGATGGTCTTGAAGTCTGGCGCCAGGCGACCGGTCAGCCACATGAGTTCGAGATTGCGCTGGCACTCGCGCTCGAGCCGGCGGCTTGACTGCACGCGGTTGAGGTAGCCATAGATGGTAGATCTTGAGCAGCACCGCCGGGTGGTACGACGGACGACCCGTTTCGGCGGGCTGGGTGCCCTCGAATCCGAGCGCCTGCAGATCCAGTTCATTGACGAAGGCATCTACAACGTGCACTGCGTTGTCCTCGGCGATGAAGTCGTCCAACGACTCAGGAAGCAGCGTGACCTGCTGCCGATCTTGGCCTTCGATGAACCTTGGCATATCGACTCCCGACTTCGATATGCCCCTGAACTCTACGCCGCCACCTCGCATCGCGGACCCGGGTTTTCACACGGGTGCGCCGGGAGACCGGCAAGGAGTAGGTGGTGCAAGTCCACTGCGATGAAGGAGTAGCGAACCACATCGGCCCCGAGCCGTGCGCAGGCATCCGCGAGGGTGTCGGCGAAGCGTCGGTAGGGGAGCGTGCAGGCCAGCCATTGAGCCACGATAGAAAACTCTCCCCGAGTGCCGACGCTGTCTGTGTAGCGGAAGGCCACATAACCGAGCGCGTCAACGCAAGCGCTCGGGCGACTCGGCGTGGTCGGAGAACCTGGCATGCACGTACGCTCCTTGCACGGGAACCGGGAGATCTCGGGTTTGACCAGCCGCTGTCTTGGACTGGCCCGCACCGGGAAGGCGAGGAGCCGTAGCCGATGATGAACGAACCCGAGAAGTCAGACTCGGCCATAGTAGCGAAGAAGCCTGCGAACAATGCCGCCTCGGCGGCTGCGGAGTGGGTGGAGCCAAGGGCCGGGACCAAGGGGAACACGGGCCAACCGCGCACGCAACGGACTCAGCGCCGAGCAAGTGTGTCACCGGGGCTGGAACGTTTACGGAACGCTGCACGGCAGCGGAAGAAGGAGCAGTTCACAGCGTTGCTGCACCATGTCACGATCGATCTACTCCGGGATGCGTTCCTGGCGCTCAAGCGCCGTGCCGCATCCGGGGTCGATGGCGAGACGTGGCAGGACTACGAGGTGGGCCTGGAGGGCAACCTTCAGGATCTGCACGCGCGCGTCCAACGCGGCACGTATCGGGCGTTGCCCGTCAAGCGACGGTTCATACCAAAGCCTGACGGTAAGCGACGTCCCCTGGGGATCACGGCGCTGGAAGACAAAATCGTCCAGCGCGCGGTGGTCGCGGTGCTCAACGCGATCTACGAGGGAGACTTCCTCGGGTTCTCGTATGGATTCCGGCCTGGGCGCAGTCAGCACGATGCGCTCGATGCACTGGCCTTTGGAATCGGCACCACCTCGGTGAACTGGATTCTCGATGCCGACATCCGAAGTTTCTTCGACAAGATCGACCAGTCGTGGTTGGTCAAGTTCCTGGAACATCGTGTCGGCGACGAGCGTGTCATCCGCCTTGTGCGCAAGTGGCTCAAGGCGGGCGTCCTGGACGATGGGAAGTGGAGCGTCAGCGAGACGGGGACTCCGCAAGGGGCGGTGATCTCACCGCTGCTGGCAAATGTCTACCTTCACTACGTCTTCGATCTCTGGGCCGCGCAATGGCGACGGCGCGAGGCGACCGGCAAGGTCATCGTCGTGCGTTACGCCGATGACATCGTGGTCGGCTTCGAGCATGAAGTTGATGCGCGGCGGTTCTGGGACGCGATGCGACAGAGGCTCGAGCAGTTCGCTCTCGAGCTTCACGGGGAAAAGACCCGGCTGCTGGAGTTTGGCCGCTTTGCTGCGGCACGTCGAAAGCGGCATGGGCTGGGAAAGCCAGAAACCTTTGCCTTCCTGGGGTTCGTCTTCATCTGCGGCAAGTCCCGGCGCGGAGCCTTCCAGCTCCAGCGCAAAACACGGGGCGACCGAATGCGGGCGACACTTCAGGAGATCAAAGCGCAGCTACGCGTCCGCATGCACGACGCCATCCCGGCCCAGGGCCGATGGCTGAGAACTGTGGTCGCGGGTTACTTCGCCTACCACGCGGTGCCCACGAATTCCAGGGCACTCGGGGCGTTCCGGTACCACGTCACCGACCTCTGGCGGCGCACGCTTCGGCGGCGGAGTCAGAAGGACGCCATGACGTGGGCGCGGATGACGAAGATCGCTGCTGCCTGGCTTCCGCCGCCCCGCATCCTTCATCCATGGCCCGACCGGCGGTTTGCCGTCAAACACCCAAGGTGGGAGCCCAGTGCGTGAATTGCGCACGCTGGGATCTGTGCGGGGGGCGCCCAGTAATGGGCGTCCCTACCGCAATCCTCGCTGCAAAGAAGGCGATGTCTAGCTGACGCTGACCACGTCTCGACCGTGGCACCGCAACAAGCCGCCGCACCGCCAACTACTCGGAGAGCGCATGCGGGTCGGTTCGATGACCGCCATGCGCTCCGTGTCGTACTCGCGATTTGTGCCTTGAGCTCTCTTCAGCGCGAAGCCCTCGCCGGAATCGTTCAATCAGGGGTATGCCCCGGTACACCGGCGCTCGGTGGCGAGGCGCCCGACTGGATTTCCGATCCGGCGCGTGAGGCCAAATGGCCGTGGGCAAGCAGGAACGGCGTCAGCCGCTCTGCGAGTTCGCGAGAGAGTTGGGCGATGTGAACTTCGGTCAATAGTTCACCTTCTTTGATGCCGGACTTTCCTAGGGCCTGCCAGGCCTGTTCGACTAGGCGCTCACGCTCTCGGTCGAAGGAACCGGCGATCGCGACTTCCATGACGGAGTTGTACGCGGCGGTGCGTCCTTCAATTTCGTCGTACTCCCGTTGAAAAAGCGATCGAACTTCGGCCTTGCCGATACCGAGTTTGAAGTCCGCCTGCAGAGCATCACCAGTACGCGGGTCGATGAGGTAGCCGGCGTGGACCTCCGGTCCCGCATAGTCGTCAGCGAGAAGAACCAAGCAGCGGTGGCATCCGAAATATTCCACATAGGCTAGGAGTTGGCCTTCCGAGCCGCGACTGCTGATACACACACTGTGCAGGACGACGCTTGGACGTTCAGTCAACGGGTCCTTGGTGTAGTAGTAATCGAATGGCGGCACGTCTCCATCGCCGCCGCCAGTGATTGTGTCGAGTCTCGTGAAAGGAGGCGTCGCGGTCGCGGCATCGGGATGTCGATCGCCTTGAAGCAGGTATCGACGTGCCTGACCGCACAACGTGGCATCGACGCCTTGCATCGCGGCGTACACCAGCGCGGTCTTGACGATCGAGCGTCCGGTGCGCGGCCCACCAAACGGGAGATTAACCATCACAGGCGATTGCAGGTAGTGGGTCGACGTGCTGGCGTTGCGCAATGTCTCGTCCACGTCGATGCGGTACTTTCGCGACGCGCCTGTCAGCATTCTCTTGGCCTCTAGCTTGTCCCGCGCAACGATGTGAATGCGGGTCTTTGAATCTTCGAGGGGCTGCTTCTCGAAGATTGGACGGCGCATCGTCATTGATCCGTCGTTCAGCAGCAGCAGTTCCTCTCCCGAGAGGGTCGAAATGGGCATCGACGGGACGGCTCCGCGATCACGAACGACCTGGAACATCAGCGAGAACCAGTTCAACTGATCGCAGAGCGTGCTATCCCATTCCTGTCCGGTCCAGCCGTTGCAGCCCTTGCAAAGCAACGACTTCACCTTGAGCAGGCCACCGATGGCTTGCGGAATGACGTGTTCAACGGAATCGTTTTCTTGGTCGATCTCGCAATCGCAGAGGATGCAGCTCATTGTGGTTTCGATCTTCAGTTCAGCTGTCGACAAATCCGACTGTTGTGGTGCTCCACTCCGGCGGCTCCGCGAGAGCGAGCCGTTCCATCTGTACGTTGGCGACGTCTATCCCGAGCTGAGCAACCGCGGGCGCGAGCGCGGCGAGTGCGATAAGGCGCAGGGAGTTGCCGTTCATGCACCGCAGCTTAGAGGCCCCGCGCCAAGTCGCAATTCAGACGTCATCGCGATTCGCCTCGGCAGCGAGGAATCGCGCATGTCGCATCCGCAGACCGCCCGTCGATGGCTGTTGTGCCGTAGTCGAGGGCAGCGTCTTCAGCGTCGCGCCGTCATAAGTGCGGTAGTCGCTGAACTTCAGGCGCTTCGACAGGTGCACCCTGAATCGGTCATCCACGGAAAGCAGGTGAAGATCGAACAACGTGTGGATGTCGGCGCGAAGTAGAAGGCCGTTCGACACGCGGTAGTTGGTGCCTTCTGCATGCGGCACGATGTGCGCTGCTTCTAGCAACTCCTCGATGCGCGTGGCCGTGACGGCACACCTGCCGCCGTAGGCACCGATCAAGTCTGCACGGAACTTCGGTTGTCCGCGCCGTACCTTGATGCTGGCCCATCGCCGGTAATCGTCGGCGCCGGGGGAGTTGTCATCGTCCGCCGGAACCGGGCCGCCTTCTTCGTCTGTGCCAGGCGGCACGGCGCGCACGATGAGCCACTTGCCGGCACCATCGCGTCGGTGGACGAACCACGGCGCGTCATCCAGCTCTCGATAGTCCACACGCGTAGGTCGGACACCGGCATTGATGATCACTCTCACTGGGTGGTTGAGCCGATGCGACTCTTCGAGAGCGAATTCGAAATCTCGGGCATGGCGTGCCTGTTGGCTGATCGCATTCCGGCGTGAGACATCGATGCCCGGCTTCCGACGCTCTTGCTCAAGCTCGAGGCGATGCCGATGAACATCACTGCGCGACACGATTCGATATCCCGGCTCCTCGACGAGATCGTCGAACCACAGGCACAAGACGAACCCTTCGGTTGTCGAACCGAACGACCAGTCCGAGCAGTAGTTGGGGTTGGAACGCGGGCTGGCCACAGGCGCGCCACTAGCATTAAACGCCCATTCAGACACGTCGACGCCAGCGCGCTCGACCAAGTCCATGACCGGCTCGACAGCCCTGGGTCGAAGATCCTCGAGACGAGTCGGCGGCGCCGTGACGACGGGGACATCAGCTTTGCGAAAAACAACGCGCTGGGTGTCTAGATCGACACGCGCAAGCCAGCCCGCAGCAACCCAACCCCTCGCCCAAGAATGCGTCGGATCATCTGCCGAGTTTGCCCACCATGCAGGGTAGTCGCGCGCAGCAGGTGGAAGCGTAGCGCCAAGGATTTGCTCCACGTCGGCGAACGTCAGCGTCAGCTCGTCGCCGGCCTCGGAAACCAAGCGCTGAATGAGAGGGTCGTACTTTGCCACGATCGATTCCTTCGGAGGGAGACGGGATTTAGAGGTGAAGAACTTTGTCGAGCCGATGACCGCACGCCTCCGAATCGCCAACTGCAGAGTCTTTCATGAATCTCGGCCAACTATCAGCCAGTAGTCGTTCGGCCCCGCAACCTATTCGCCAGAAATGACGTCTGGCACCTTGACCTCGACCCCCACGCTGACACCTAGCCAGTCGGAGCGACGCCCGAGGATCAGAAAGACCATCGGCTCGGGCCGAGGCACGGTGATATCGAGCCAGTTACGCAGGTCGATGCCCGACGGAGTCGGATGATCTTCCGGATGCGTGTGCCACTCGCCCATGTAGCCCATCGTCTCGTCCGACTCCTTCCAGCGTCGCATCGCCGCAGCCTGGTGTGCCTTCGCGTGACGATGGAATCCGAACCGAGAGCGCTTGTCAGCGTTGGTGGGCCGCGTGGCTTCGACGATGTGCAGATGTGGGCCACGCCGAAACCCCAGCAAGATTCCGCCAGACTCTGGCGAAGCCGGCGTTAGTTGCCGGAAAGGCGCCAGCACCTGGAAGATCTGCGGCTCGACCAGCAGCCGCGCGTCCGGATCAGGCGAGAACGGGTTGACGCGAATCATGATCACGCCCGCAAGCCGGGCACTTCGGGTTGCGGTCGACGGTCTTGTCTTTGACCTTGCGGACGTCGGCGTTCGCGATCGCGCGCGTGCGGAATCGCGGGTGGGGCGACTTCCTTTGCAGCCAGTCGACGATGACCTCGATCGCGAGCGCGGCCGCGGCCATTGGGGCAGCCACAGAGTACGGCGTGAAGCCGGTGCACCCTCTGCGGCGGCGGATCGGCTGGGCATTCAAGACCTCGAACCGTTCCTTGCGGTGCTCCCCCGCATCGGTGCTGATCAAGCAGCGTAGGCACGCGTGGTCGATGCCTTCGGCCCAGAAGGTCTGAACGCATTCCCCGTTGCCTCGGATGCGAACGTGCAGGATCGGTGGCGCGTTCTTGCCGCGCGCGAGTCGCATCGCGTTGAGCATCTCGCTAACGCTTTCCTCCCCGGTCGCGTCGACTACCAGGTGCGCACGACCAAACGACAAGCTTTCGGTCACGTCCTCGGCGACGGGCACGACCTCGGCGAGCGGGAACTTGGACTTGATCTCGCCCGCCAGCTCCGTGGCCTTGTTGCGAAACAACGATCGGTAGCCCAGGAGGTGCCGCCCAAGGTTTTCTGGGCGCAACGTGTCCCCGTCGATCACCTTGAGCTCGCCATCACCGGCGCCTGCCCCAAGCCGGGCAGCCGATTCGGCCAAGAACGAGCCGATCGCGCCGCAGCCAATGATGACGATGCGTCGACCAGACAGATCCGGATAGATCAGATTGCGGCTGTGCACGAATTGAGGTCCGAGCTCGACCAGCTCCAATCGCGTGATCGGCGTCTTGGCGCCCGTTTTGTGCAGGTACTGCTTGTACAGGGCCGGCCGCTTGATCGAACAAAGCCGTGTGTGCTGGTTCAACTCGAAGCAGAACCCAAGCCAGGTGTCGCGGCAGCGGATCACGAAATGCGCGCTGGCGAACCTCAGGTAGTCGACCTCCTTTTCGAGGACGCGTTGCATCGCGGTGAACAGCTTGTTGTCCCAGGCCTTCATCCACGCGAACAACTCACCGACCGTCAAGGGCATGGATGCTGGCACGTACGGAGGTACGTCCGTAGTGAAGATCCAGCACGGCATTGGCACGCTGATCGCTGGCTTGCCCGTCATCGCCATGGCGAGCTTCTGGGCCTCAGCGTGGTCGTCGGCCACGACGATGATTTCACCCTCATCAGCCTTGAAGACGAAGTAATTGGATCGTGGTCTAGTCGCGTCGACGGTTCCAAGCAGCACGCGCACCGTGTCGCCGTCGCCGGCGGCGAGCCAGTGGTTTGCGAACTCGTCCTGGACGTCGCCGGTGCGGTAGGCGGGGTCACTGCGAATGTCTCCGACAACCTTGGTCGCCTGGACGATGCACTGAGCCACCGACGTGGCCGGGTCGTAGCGGTCCAACACGACGCTGCCTGGCGAGAAATAGCACAGGCAGCCTAGTCGGTCGAGGTGCGGCAGCAAGTCGGGCAGGTCCGCCGGTGTCTCCAGCACGCGGATCTCAGGATACCGATGGAAATTCCAGTCCGAGAGTGCCAACGAGACCTTGATGCCGCCGCCTTTGCAATCGAGCACACCGGTAAAGGTCCGTACCCCCTTGGCGAGGCCTGTCGGCTCGAAACCGTACGCACGTATGGTGCGTAGGGTATCGCCGATCTGCTCGCGCGAAGGCATCAGCCCGCCTGGGTCGCCGGTACCGCCGGCGGGGGCACGCGCCGCGCTTCGACCTCGCGAACGCTGACCGAGCTGGCGTCGACCTCGACGAGCTCGATGCGGTTGGGCACACGCCGGCCCAGGACGGCGGTGTACACGTTGACGGCGTCCTGCGAGTAGCGCACGTTGAACATCCGCGCGCGGTTCAGCTCGTGATAGAGGTGCTGCGCCTTGGCGCACGCGAAACTGCGCTCCTCGGGGCTCATGCGGTTGAAGTCTTCCTTGCCTTCGCAGATGGCCGACTCGAAGACATCGCCAGCGAAGCCCTTGACCAGCAGAGCCGCTGCGGCCTCCAGGGCGCGGTCGTCACGGCCATCGAAGCGCTCGAACGCCCGAGCCACGATGATCATGATGAGCACCGACGTCGGGCCGCCAGACTTCCAGTGGAAGTCACGCCAGGCCTTCAGGTAGCGGCAGACGCGCAGCAGTTGATCCTTGAACTCCATCACCCGCTCATCGAACCAGATGGCAACTTCCTGCGGATCCGACTTCCACCATTTGCCGGCGCGCGTGGCCATCGAGATATCCGTCAGCTCGCTCCAGGTCTGCTTCGGCTGCGAGTCTGCGCGGATCGAATCAAACGTGACGCCGCCGCGGCTCTCCATCGCCGCCTTGAGCAATGCTGCGCGCTCGACGATCGACTCGAACTCCCTCTCGGGGACGGCGTACAGCGGCATGTCGATGTGCGCGGTCGCCGTGATGTGGATCCGGATGCACTGGTTCTTCTCTCCGTTCATGCGCCAGCCACGCTTCTTGCAGAGATCGGTCAGCAGGCGCTCGACGAGGTCGAAGTAGGCCTTGGCCATCGCCGCCGGCGGCCCGTTGTCCTGCCATACCGTGAACGGCAGATACATGCCGAAGTCCCAGTCCATCTCCTGAGGCGGCGTCGAGTACGGCTGGACGCACGTGTCGTAGGCCCAGGAGCCTTGAGTGCGGAAGCGCGGCGTGACCGGGTGGTCCATGCCGAGCTCCTTGGTGGTCGCGGCGCGCACCAGCGGCTTCAGGTAGTCGCGGATCTCGTTCTTCGCGTCGACCAGCACCTTGCGTTGCTCGGGCGTTGGCTTGATGCGATTGATGAACAGGTCGCTGTCGATCGTCGAATACAGGATTCGATTGAGCTTGAGCATGGCCGTCTACACAGTCTTGTTCTCGCCATGATGGAAGACCGGTTTGGCTGGCGAGTGAGCCAAAAAGGCTTTGAAAGCTGGGTCGCTGCTGAGCGCCTTGGACCTTTCAGAGGCGGCGCCGAAAAGCGCCTCCTTGGCGTAGCGACTCGTGTTGTCGAGGGCAATCACCGCGGCGCGCTCGTTGCTCGGGATCTCATCGACCGGTAAGAAGCGCTGCTCGAGCTTGTGTTCGAGCATCTTCGTGGTGAGCGTCTCCTGGACGGAGATGGACAGCCCGAACAGTCGCTTGGGCATGTTCCAGAAACGGTTGTGGCCCCAGTCGACCGCACCGCCGCGGGTTCCCTGCTTGGGGTTGACGGTGAACTTCGACGACATCGTGCCGATTGACATCAGCCACACGTCCGTGCGGCGTTTGTCGAAGAAAATCTCCGCCTCGTGCAGGGCCAGCAGGCCAGGTGCGTTGGCGTACAGGCCGCCATCCACGTACTGGCAGTCGTTGAAACGGTGACGCGGGAAGTACGACGGCGCCGCGCTGGTGGCCATGGCCACGTCGACGATGCGGTGGCGATGGTCACGCCGATGGTCAACATGGTCGGCGTCTTGAACAGCACCGGCTCACCCTGCGAGTAGTTGATGCTGGGCACGATGACCGGATGCTTGCAAGCCCCGAGGAGCCGATCGCCGAAGAGATCACGCTGCTCGAGAAGCTTCTGCAGCTGCGTCGGCGAGTAGGACGACTGGAGGAGGCCGAACATCGACGGTCGCCACCTGAAGATCTGATTGCCGTGTTCCTTGAAGAACTCGACCATACGAGCAGCGGGGATTTCGAGCGCGAGTGCCAGTGCCAAAATCCCCCCGATCGAGGTTCCTGCGATCAGATCGAAGTAATTGGCAATACGCTTGTCGCCGAGATCCCGCTCGATATCAGCAAGTATCTTTGCGGTGAACGCTCCACGGAATCCTCCGCCCGACAGGGCGAGGATCTGGAACCGAGAGGGAACGGCTGAAGTCATGGATTGGATCTTACACCTGACGCTATACGTAGTGTAGTTGGCTCTGGGGTGCACTACCCGTAGTGCAACGGTAGTTTTTACACGACGGTGGGTTGATTCCTTCCAGTTATGTTTTCATCACTTCTTATGCTTGACATGCGCAGGTAAATTCTGCGCGATTTTTGATCACCTATATGTTTTGCGCCTGTCATCCAATCCCAGTAGACAGATTCGAGCGCCTGAAAAATGAAGCTCGACAAAGTGGGATTAAATCGAACGCTTTCAATTTGATCGAACGCGGCGAGAACTACACTGTCGAGGTGCACCGCGCATTCACACCAGCAGGATCAGGCGTCCGCCGTTGCACGTATTGGCATCCGCCAACATTTGAGCAGCCGAGCCCGGCTGCAGGAGACAAGCGATGGCGACAAAGCATTTCCCCAAAGGCCTCGACGGCCGCATGCAGGACAAGGACGGAGAGATCCGCAAGAAGCGCGGTGATACCCAAGTGGGCACGCTTCGGGAGACCTACGGCGAGAACTTCGCGGCTGGCCGTCGCTCCGACATGCGTTTGGACACGCTGTTGAAGCAAGAAGGCGTCGAGACGCTCGATCAGTACCTGAAGAAGAAGCGCTGACACTCGAGGAACTGCTGTGCGCGGCCAATCCGGCCAACCCTCAGGCAATCCCGCAGATCCAATGTCGCTAGCCGATTCCGCCAACTCAGACGATTTCAAGGTGCCTGCGCGTGGCGGCAAGCCTGGCGGCGGAATCAATTGGACGATCTCCGCGCGAGACCGCGTGCATCACATCGCTCTGCACCTGGCAGAGCCGGAGGTCACCGGCTTGGCCGCGGCCGCGCTGGCGGGAGTTCCCGTTGGGTTCGTTGAGGGCCTATTGCCCGAGTTGTCGCTGTCGCAGCGCGGGCCGGTGAGATGCTGGGCCTCAATCGCCCCACGCTCAGTCGCCGCCATCGCGAGGCGCAGGCGCTGGAAGCCAGCGAAGGCAAACGCGTCATCGACCTAGCTCGGCTCCTGGGAATCGCTCTGGTGCACTCGGCGAACTCGGTGGAGGGCCGGAAGCCGCAGCTGCGTTCAGCTGTGCGCGATGCCGCCTGAAGAGCGTCGCAGGAGGTCTGGGCCGCCCGGTCAGGATTCTCGGCTGCCAGCCTCCGGAATGGCACGCGCGGAAGGAGCTACAAACTGCGTGACGTGTTTCCATCACGTTCACCAGGAAACGCGATGGCTCGCGTCTGTCGCGTCGTGTCGCGCGTCATCTTCGGTGTGCACATAGATGCTTGTGGTGCTGAGCGAAGCGTGTCCCATGTTGTCGCGAACATCCGGCAGTGACGCAGTGCCGGCCTGGTGACTCGCTGATGTGTGCCGCAGCCAATGCGTGGATGCCAGCTCGATATGGGCAGCAGCGTCGTCGAACTCGGGGCCCTTAGAGCGAAGCTGCTCCGCGGCGCACCGCATCGTGGTTTTCACGATCTCGTGGATCGCGGTGCGCGCGAGTGGCTTGCTCGACTCCCCGATCAAAGGCAGGATCAGCGGGAGGTTCTCGCTGGCGGACGGCAGCGGCTTTAGTTCATTGGCTACGCGGTAGCGCGCCAGTTCATCCATGAGTTCAGTCGTTGCGGGAATCTCCCGGGTTTTCTCGCCCTTCCCTGTCGCCTCAAGCCACCAGCGCTCTTTCCCGTCCTGGCTGCGTCGAACAAAAAAGTCGCTCACCCGACCGTCGCAGACTTCGGACACGCGGAGGCCGCCGATGTACAGCAGCGAGAACAGCCATCGGGCCCTAGCAGCTCGGCTAGCCTTCCGCGGTGTCTCCGTTGGCATCGACAAGATTGCGGTCTTGACGGCCTGCCAGTGCTGGTGAGGCAGAAAGCGACTAATGCGCTTGCCGCGGGGTGGCCGCCTCTTGCGTTGGAGCGCCACAGGATTGCCCGCCAGATAGCCGGCGCCAACGAGCCAGTTGAACATGCCGTTGATGATTGACATGGCCTGGCGTTGGCTCGAAGCGCCCAGAGGGCCCGCGAAGGGGCGCCAATCGGCGGACGAGCGCGGTGGTTTCTGCGCGACCGTCATGATCCACCGCTCTGCAGGCTGGGGGTCGCATAGGAAGACCTGATAGAGCAGGATGTCTTCGTGCGTGAGGTCCGAAAGCGCCCGCCGATGCTGGAAAACGCACCAGAGCAGAAATCGCTCGGCTTCCTTGCGGTAGTTGTCGAGCGTCGCCTTCGAATCGACATAGCGTGCCAGCCAGGCCAAAACGGCCGATCGATCGTCGTTGGCGGCGATCTGGGCCCGGCCGACGCCACGATTTCGGCCCTGCGCGCCCGAAAGCGCCGGCGGCAGATCGAGACTTTCGAGGGGAGCGAGGGCTGGGAGCACGTTTTGGCCACGCATGAGCTAATCTATGGACATTATATGAATTATGTCCATAGATTGCGCAAGGAGTTCTTGATTCTTACGTAGTACGTAATATTATTGAATCATGAGCACCGAAACCGAGATCCAGACCGAAGTCGACGCCCTGAAAACGCGGTTTTCGGACACGAAGGCGCTCTACAGGGAAGTCTGCGCCCTTCTCTTCTTTCGGTACGGAATCACCCCGACGGTCAGCAAGCTCTATCAATTCGTCCGCAAGGGCTCGATGAGCGCGCCCACAGAGGCGCTGGAGCAGTTCTGGACGGATCTGCGCTCGAAGGCGCGCGTCGAAATTGACCACCCCGACCTTCCCGACGAGATCAAGGAGGCTGCCGCCTCCGCGATCGCCGCAATCTGGCGCCAGTCCAGTGCGGCCGCCCGAGAGGAACTCCGCGTTCTGCGCGAAGAGGTCAAGGTCGAGGTCAATGCGGCCAGGACTGAACTTGCCACCTCCAAAGGGCTCACCGACAGCCTTCTCGACAATATCGAGATCGTCCGGGATCAGCTCGCAGCGGCCAACGCCGGAATGGACGCCCTGCGAGCGGAGTTGGAGGCCGAGCGGAGATCCCACGTCGCAACGGCAGCCCGGAACCAGGAACTGCAGCGACAACTGACCGACCAGCAGTCTGCTCAGGAGTCTGCACGTGCGGCGTTCGCCACAGAGATGGACAAGTCTCGAGCAGCGGTCACCGAAGCTGTAGAGCGCGCCGCCGCTACCGAGCGACGCGCACTGCTCGAGGTCGACCAGGAGCGCCAGGCGCGCAGTAAGGCAGAAAAGGCACTCGAGTCAGTTCGAGCGGCTGCCGCGCAGACTGAGGACCGACTTCGTTCGGACGTCCAGGCAATGTCGGAATCGAATGTGCGGCTAACGGCCAAAGTCGATGGCCTCGAGGCTACGAATCGGCAACTGACAGCGAGTTTGGCCGAAGTGTCGGCAGCGGCTGAAGGCCTTCGAGACGAACTCAGAAAGGTCGAGGATGAAGCGGCGCGAGCCAAGACCGAAGCCCAGACGCTTCGAGACGTGATCGAGAAGCTGTCGCCCGTGCCCTCTTCCGCGGGCGCTACAAAGCCGACTAAGGCGCGCAAGAGCCAGTCCTAGGCACAGTCAGGGATGACCGCCCTCGCCGGGTAAAGCTCAAGGTCGGACGTGGCCCATTTCGCTGGCAAAGGCGTCGCCGGCAACCCCTGCGATCTCCTGCACGTCCTTCCAAAGATCGATGCCACCGTGCCGTCGAACGGCCAAGTCCAGCAACGTGTTCACTGCACCTCCCGAGCTAGATCTGGAACCTCACACGGAACGCAGGCATTTCGCCGCACCCAGCGGCGGCACTTCATCTAAGCGAAGTACTCAGGCCCGAGGATCGCATTCAGCCGCTTGGCCAACTCTTGCGAGAAGGGCTGAATGACATCGAAGGGGCTATGGAACAACTTCACATTGGTGATGAGGCCCTCGCCGCTTCGCGACAAGATGGTGGTTCCGGCAACCGCAATGCCGAACGCAATGCCCTCCCATTCGAGGTAGGTCTTGGCGTCATCGACGGCCTCCGCCGTGAAGGCAAGTTGCTCGTACAACTTGCTGGTGGCCGAGAAGAATGCGGAAATGAGGCGTGGCCCGACGAGCGGCCTTCGAAGTGCGCTCGCCTGAAGCGTCGCGTCGGGCGTGAATGCCGCGTCGAACCCGGGAGTTCCGTTTTTCAGCACGATTTGAAGCCAGTCGGCGCCGAGCTTTGCATCAGTGTTGGACATGTCGCGCTCCACAAGTTTGAGGATATTTCGCCTTCTTCACAGCCCTCAGACCCGAAGATGTTCCTGTAGGAATGCTCCTGCCCGTCTAAGTGCGCGGTGCGCGTCGCGCTGCGATCCCGTACTGAGGTGCCAGACGTGGGACATCTTCGACCAAACCTCGAGCTCTACATCCCCGCCCGCACTGCGCGCTCTCCGATCAATTTCCAGGGAGTCGTCCAGCAATATCTCGTTGCTTCCTACTTGGATCAGGAGCGGGGGAAGCCGGTTGTTCAAGCCCAGCAGCGGTGAAACGCGTGGGTCTGTCAAATCCAGACCACCGGCGTAGGCCTTGATCATGGTCCGCATGGCACCTACGGTGACAACAGGATCTCGTTTCGCCAGTTGGGTGATCGATGGTAGTTCCAGCCTGAGATCCGACCAGGGGCTGATCAGCAGCCCGGCACGCGCCTTGATATGCCCGTTCAAGGCGGCATGATTGAGCACACCCAGCACCATTCCGCCGCCGCCGGAGTCACCTGAGAGGCAAAACCGATGGCCGGACACCCGTAGCGACTCGTAGATCCGGATCGATTCATCGTAGGCCGCCGGAAACGGATGTTCGGGTGCCAACGAATAGTCGGGCGCAAGGATGGTCGCCCTGGCAGCTCTCGACAATTCCCCCAACATTCCTCGATGGGTTTCGGGTGACCCAGCGACCCAGCCTCCGCCGTGGAAGTGGCAAATGATTTGGTGGGGGTTGGCGCCTGGAGCCAGAATTCGCAGCGCAGGCACTCCGCCAATCTCTGTCCGCTCCAGCACCAGGTCGGGTGCTGGAGGATTGGACACGGGGATCTGGTTCATCCCAGCACGGAACGCTTGGGCGACCTGGAGCAACTCGGGGGCGACAGTTGCGTCATGCGCGTCATCGAAGGACATCTTGGCACCGCGATCATTGCGCATGATCAAGCGACCCTGACGACGGACTTTCCAAAGCTGCGCCCGTTCAGCATTCGGATGAATGCACGAACGGTCTCATCAAATCCTTCGGCAATATCTTCTTGCTGGCGGATGGTGCCGTCTCTTAGGCCACTGACGATCTCCTGCTCAAACTCCTCGCGAAGTTCCGGATAGCTCGTGACGAGAAAGCCGCGGATGGTGAGGGCCTTCGAAAGAATTTGACGCATCGCTCCGGGCAATCGGTCCGGACCCGGAGGCACGGGGCGACCGAATTGCCCCACGAGACCGCAAACGGGTACGCGAGCATTCCTATTCAGCAGCGGCCACACTGCAGTGAAAACATCGCCACCTACGTTCTCGAAATAGACGTCCACGCCGTTCGGACATGCCGCCGCCAAGCGCTGCTCAAGACCCGGCTCCCGATGGTCAACCGCCTCGTCGAAGCCGAACGCCTCCTTGATGTAGCTGCACTTCTCCGGACCACCGGCTATTCCGACGGCGCGAGCTCCGGCCCGGTGGGCGAGTTGTCCCACCAACGATCCGACGCCACCGTTCGCAGCGGCCACCACGACCGTTTCCCCGGGCGCGGGCCGTCCGATTTCACGCAGTCCGACCCACGCTGCGAAGCCAGCAATGCCCAGGATCCCAAGCCACGAAGTGATAGGAACCAGATCGGGATCCAGCTTGCGAACGTTCTCGCCGTTCGACAGACAAAGGGTCCGCCAGCCCGTCCAGGCCAAGACGATGTCGCCGACTTGAAACTGGGGGTGATGCGAGGCCGCCACGCGGGCAATGCCCTGCCCAATCATGACTTCACCGATTTCAAGGTGAGCGGCATATGACTTGACAGCATCCATCCGCGCCCGCATGTACGGCTCAAGCGAAAGAAACTGCGTCTCGAGCAGCATCTCGTTCTCTCCTGGCTCGGGAACGGGCGAGGTCTCGAATCGAAAGTCGCGCTCTTTGACATCGCCGTCGGGGTGCGCTGCCAACGCGATGCTCCGCACAAGTCTCTCTGCCATTATCTTCTCCGACTCTTGAAACCAAGGGCGCACCAGGACTGGCAGGCAGCCGTCATCAGGCATGCGATAGGTACCGAAACCGAGGCGCGTGATCGCGACGCCCTCTGCGCGGCGAACAATGGCTGAAGAAGAGGCAAGAAGCGCGGTCCGCCATGCATGCACGCGCGCGCCCCAGCGTCAAGACCGCTGCGGCGCGTCAGGCGGGGTTGGCAAATGTGCCTGGGCTTGCTGCCGTCGCACGCCATTCGGGCTTACGTTCGGCGCTTGCCTCGGCCAATGCCCGAACGACTCCGGCTGCGTCGAGGTCCGTCGTGTAGACGCCCGTTGCAGGCTGTTGACGCCAGGATTCGTCGAGGGTACCTGCATCGATCGGATCGAATCCGATCTCTTCGATGATTTGCATCACGGCCTGCTTGTCCGCCGCGCGGTCGCCTGCCACCGGCAGGGCGATTCTGCCGCGCGCACCGTTGGGTTTTCCAAGGGTCAGCAAATGCAGAGCCGCGATGGTGTTGAACGCCTTGACGACGGGGCGCCCGAGCTGCTGGGCGACCCAACGGCTCTCGGTCATGCCTTCCTCGATCTGGTCGATGCGACCGTCGCGTTGTCTCGGGTAGTAGTTGCAGGTCTCCACCACCGCAACCTTCTCAGGCACCCCCGCAAACAGGTCCTTCGGGAGGTCTCGAACGGCGAACAAGGGTATCGATACGACGACTAGATCTCCCGCGCGCGCCGCCTCACGTGCCGTGACCGCGTGCGCCCCGGTTTCAACCGCCAACTGCGCCAGTGTGGACGGTTCGCGCGAGTTGGCCACGAACACCTCGTGGCCAACGGCGGTGAACCTGCGCGTAAGCGTTTCACCGATCGGCCCAGCTCCAATGATGCTAATCCTCATGCGTGTCTCCTTGGTCGCGCCGGGCGAGTTCATTCAGCGAACACGGTGGGCGCCCGACTTTCGGACACCTTGTCGCGACGTCGATTTGCGATGCGACGCATGCCTACTATGCGGAACGAGTTGAATTGAACGATCGGCCAAAAGTACTGCGAGAGAGCACGTCTCTAGGGATAGACGCCCTAAGCAAAGAGCCAATCCGGTCGCCAGAGAACCGCTCGGGAAGATGCTCACATGCGGGCGCCCCCAGACGGTAGCCTGGTCTCCCCCCTGCCATGCGAATCCGGACGAGACCAATTCGTCTCGCGCATCGCTGTAAGTCACGACCGCCATTCGACCGCCGGATCTGGCTCCTATAGGTTGTGGCGATTGGCCCCGCACTGTGGGGAAATCTGAGCATGAATCGCACGTCCGCTTCCAAGCAACCCACGAGCAGAGGCGAGGTCGCAAAATCCGACCTCGCTCAGACCCTTCGGTAGACGAATTGCCACGGCGCGCCGTTTCTACCCAACCGTCTCGTGAGCGCGTTGCAGCGAATGTTCGCCGCCTTCGCGAGAAACGGGAACTGACCCAAGGGAAGCTCGGGGAGCTTGCTGGGCTGCATCGCACGTACATCGTGTCGATCGAGAAGGCCGAGCGCAATGTCTCGATCGACAACATCGACCGTCTGGCTGCGGCCTTGGAAGTCGACGCGCAAGAGTTGTTGGCGCCTTCGGCGTAATTCCGTACTACCGGCTCGCAACGGCTCGGCGACGTCGAAGGTCTCCTGAACAGCCCGTCCCAGGAGCGAGCACCGCGCTACTCAGCAAGCCTTGAAGACTCACCAGCAGCCAAGTTTTTCGCGGTGCGGCTGCCAGGAACTCTCCTCTTCCGTCGTTCAGCTTCGAATCGTGCCTTCGCCTCATCACTTGAGTGCCTGACGATCCGCTCCAACGATTGCAACCGACCGATCCCAAGCCGTCGCGCGATCTCTGCGAATGCGATGCCATCGTCAATCCATTGTCGGATGCAACCACTTCGCAAAGCGTTCGGTCCGCCGTGGGGAATTGGCTCATCAGTCTCCTCGTCACGAAGATCGACCGACTGCTAGATTTGGGTCTACAAATAGCTACGTCGACCGCTCTGAGCTGTCGTCTCCGCTACGGGCGCACGGTCACCGCGCCAAGCCGTAGTGGACGTTCCGGGCCTCCTTCATCCGTATAACGGAATCCGAAGCCGGGACCCGACATCCACCACGATTCGCTGGCGAGTGGCATCTACAGGCCGTACACCGCGCACCGGACGACGTCAGAGCGGAAACTTCATGTACCGAGGGTAGATGCCCAACTGATCGACATGGCCCAGGTAGCTCGCAAACTTTGGTGCGGAAGACACCAGAAACAATGGCGAAGGAGGGTTACTCGGCACATTCGGCTGCAGCCATTCGCACACTGAATACTCGGAGCCGCGCATAAGGTAGCCGAGTTCACGTCTAAATCCCAACGCCTCTCGAACGGACTCCTTCTGCAGGATTGAGACGTGCTTGACTGTCACACCCGCGTAGATCTGATCGAAGCTCGGATAGCGAGTCCCGTTCGGACTCAGCAGCACGAGGTCAATCTCATGCAGCGAATTCTTTGCCGACACCGCGCTGACGTGAACACCTTGTTCGTGCGCGATCATCGCGCTCAAGCCGCTGAACTGCACCGAGACCCACGCTTCAGCCCAAATCTCGGTCGGATCCTGAAGCGAACCCAGCGCAAACCAAGCGTATTTCGTCTTGTCTGCGCTCGCGGGCGAACCCGCAAAGGTGTTGGCCGCACCCTTCGTGGGCTGTTGGAGTTGAACCAGCCCCCCTACAGCGCGATACGTGAGAAGGATCTCCGCTAGAACCGCGAGTTCGTAGAGCTTTGCCGCACTCTTTCGCTGCGGAAACTTCAGCAGAGGCGCGTCTGAGGCCAAGCCCAGCAAGGTCGCGATCTCATCATTGAGAGTGGCTGGGGCCTTCTTGACTTTGGAAGATGCGACGGGCTTTTTCTTCGGTGTCGGATTTTTAGCCACGGTCTGCCTGCCTCTTCGAAAAGGGTCCGATGTCCTCGATCTCTTCCAGGAATCGATCGACCGTCGCTTGCTTCTTGATGGTCAGCTTTCGTCCCGCGGGTAACGTCTCTTCGAGCGACCATCGCCGAATGGGCTCTTGGCTCTGTTCAAACTCCTGCGGCAACCTGGAGTCGAGGTCGTATGGGCGGTCGCTCTCCGCGTAGGTGGCAAGGTGGATCGGCCCGAGAGCCTCACCCTCAATGGCCTGATTGAGTCTGCCCAGCACCTGGTGGTACGACTCCTTCGTGGGAGGAACTACCTCGAACAGTAGCGCGCCGACCAGGGCCTTGTACAGGTCGCTCACGCGACTGTCGTATCCCTGACCCTCCGGGATTGGCTGATCGGCCATCGCAAACAGCGATTCAAAGAACGCTTGTCGCTTGCCGGCGTAGTTGCTCGCGTACTGCCGGATCTGCGCGATTGCGCTGATCATTTCGGATGTCGTTCTTGCCAAAGGCTTCTCCCAGGGAAATTCTCAGCGGCCTTATTCTCTTGCCAGCGCCACTGTACCCACTGGGGTACAGCCGCGAACCTCAGGATAGCTGCCAACTACACCTGAAATCCGGTGAAAGTTCCTAGATTTCGAGCTTCTTCGCACGGTCGTCGATCATGGCCGGCCGTTCCGCGGGCTAGCAGTTGGACGGTCACGAGAGTCGGACACCGACGAGCTCCTGTGGCACTGCCTGCAGGCCTGGAGTGCGGGACAGCGGCGACGCGTGTCTGAAGCCGGTTGGCAACGGGAGCTGGCTCACACAAGCTCCCCGCTCAAAGCCCCGAGGTTTGCGCCTTGAGCGCACTGAGCGCCCAGTAGCGGCGACCGCGTTGCGCACGGCTGCGCGCAGACACGAAATGCACCCGCTCGGTACTGCCGCGAGTGATGTCGTCGTAGTCACCCTTCGTCGACACCTTTCGGCTGCCCGTCCGCCCTACCATCGCTTGGATCCGTTCCATCCGAGCCAGCGCGCGTACTTTCAGGCAGCCCTGAGAGCCATCGCCGTCAAAGCGCCAGGCCGGAACGAACGACTCTGGCTCAGGGGCAGTCAGCCAGTCTACCTGGGCCATGTGTTCAGCCAGCGAGGCTTCCGCGTGGCACCGGGCGAACAGGCCAAGCACCTCCAACTCCATGACGACCTCTGCAGCTCCATCCCGGCTGGGAAGCGCCCCGAAGGACTCGAGCAGGAAATCGGCTCGCCGATGCTCCCGCAAAAACGGATCGAGCATGCCGTAGAGGTTGGCCGTGCGGTAGAGAGCAGTGCTCGCGACTGGAAGCGAATGATTCAGGCGAGAGTACTGCAGATATACCCACGGCTTGTCGGGAGGCGGCCGGTCGTCGACGCCGGCCTCAGTCAGCACGGCTCGTAGCTTCCGCAACGTCGCCAGAACTGTCCTGGCGACAACGAAGGTCTCGAGGGTCGACTCAGAAACACCGATCTGGTGAGAAGTCTCATTCCAGGCTAGAGGACCCAGATTGTGAGGCTCCGACCAGTCAACGTGCCTCCAGGCAGCCCGAACGAAATCCTGGCTTTCGCAGACGTCTATCGATCCACGGGCTTGGCTCGACCGATCAAGAACTGCGCGGGAGGTCTCGCCAGCGTCGTCGTGAGAATGTCCAATCTTGAGGCGCAGCTGATCGAACGGCGCCCGCGGTGGCGGCTCAGTCTGATTGATTTTCCATCCCGGACGACGCAGCGCGTGGCCGCAGCGGTTGCAGCAGAAGGGGCTGACTCGAAGCGTCTCCAGGTCAGATTCCAGCCGCTGCCCACAGGATGGGCAGCCGCGCTGCAATTCGACCTGATGAACGGGGCAGTGCGTCACCAACGCCTGCTGGAAGACGACTGAATGCCGCCCGTCGCGTAGGCAAGCGAGGCAGTAGCGCAGATCCGTGAAGATCAGCGCCTCGGCGCGCTCTCGCCGCGAGAGCGTCTGGAAGCCCGTACCTAGCAACTTTCCAGCGACCGACGTCTCGAACAGGCGCGCCAGGTGCGCATGGTCGATGTCGAAAACGCTCTTCGAATGCTTGTATCCGAAGCTCGGGTGCCTGGCGAGCTCGTCTCGGAGGGGATACGTTCGCTCAAATAGCGTGCAAACTGCGACGTAGGGCGAGACTTCAAGCGCGCATCCGTGACCACCGCTCTCGGTGAGATCTTTTGAGAAATGCTCCATGCTCTGGCTCACATGAAATGCTTCATGACGGTGTCGAAGCCGGTGACGGTCAGCGCACGACGGATGAGACCCTCGTCGATCTTGGTCGAGTCAGAGCAATCGACCAGCTCATAGATCGCGTTGTTGAGCGAAGAACGCAGATACTGCATGGGAAGACGGATCTCGCCTTCCAGTCCCAAATCCTTGCTCATCGCGGTCAGTGCGCTGACGTACTGCGGAGCCAAATGGGCCAGGCGGAAGCCGCGAGCGGCATAGCGGTGAAGGATCTTTTGGGAGATCTCCTTCTCCTCGTCGATGGCCTCCAGCAATTCGTCGAGGCGCAGCGGGTCGATTCCGGAGAACCGATGCTCGACGGAGAAGAAGCGTCCGACAATCTGCAGGTCATCCGCGGTGTCGAACTGCTTGCGCATATCCTTGAGCTTGGGTTCGCCCACGAGGAGCACGAAGCACTTCTTGCCACGTAGCTGCAGCCCGTTGAAGAGAATCATCAAGATCTGGAAATGCTCGCGTTCGAAGCGGTGTGCTTCGTCGAGGATGATGAAGATCCGCTTCGCGTTGACGGCGTCGGCTGACGAGACTAGGTGGTCATACAGACGAGCCTTCAGAATGCCGATGCGGCTGTGGTTGATGGCATTGCTTCCCGACTGAGCGAGCCAGTCTCGAATCGTCTCGAGTTCGCCCTTCATTCGCGCAATTTCGATGTTCCAGGTGAATGCAACGGTCGTTCCGCCGAGAAGGTCAGGCACGATGCGTCGCAGGTATTCGGCGCAAAAGCTCTTGCCGATTCGCTGCACGCCGTAGACGGACGCACCGGGAAGGTCGCAGCGAATCCAGTGGGCGACCTTGATCGATAGCTGCTCGATCTCAGGCGTCCAGCAAGGCGTTTCGCCGAAGAGGTTCAGATCCTTGCCGCCTTCAGCGGCGACGATGGTGGTTTCAGACATCATTGATTCCAGTCATTTGAGGTTCCAAGCAACGTTGCCTGGGGGCACACCTACCCCTGCGCGGGGCGCATAGGCGTGCGGGTTTTGGAGGTCAGCGAGAGATGGAGTGGGAACGCCTAGATCGGCCTTCGCCTCGGCTCGCACGCGACTCGCATGAGCAAGTCCCTGGACAGGTGGCTCTTGCCGTGCCGAGGCATTCCGTGGACGGCGGCGCCACACGTTGTGCGTAGCCATTCCTTCAACTGGCCGAGGACAGCGTCATCGAACATCGCGTTGGCCGTTGGGGAAATCGCCTTGCGGCGCAGTTGCTGTTTACGTTTCGACATTTCAGATTCCTTGGTCTGTGCCCTCAAAACTGGGTTTGAGGGCCCTGGTAGGGACCGGGCGACGCGAGCCCGCGCGTGCCCGATTGCAGCGGCAGGCGTCAGCCTCGCAGGCGACGCGGCACCGCCATGCGCACGCGAGGGGCGTTGTCGACGACGAGCTTGGGCGGCGGCGGCGGCGCGGGCGCCGGAGGTTGAGAAGCCGGGCGTACCGAAGACTCGACCGCTGGCGCAGTGGCCGCCACGGCTTGGGTCACCTGGGCAGATGCTGGCTGGCCGGTGGAGTCTGCGGGGGCAGGTGCGCTAGCAGGCGGCGCCGTGCGAGCCTCGTTCGCAGCAGGCGACTTGCTCCCGATAGGTACCATTCCGCCCCACTCCACCAAGACCGCCGCATCTACATGCTGGGAGAGGTAGTGGGTGACATAGGCCACCCGAACGACTTGTCCCTCGTGTGGATGTCACCCGAACGGCTTGTCCTTCGCCCCCTTGAAGGTCTAAGTCGTTCGGTTCGAGGGCGATTCACCTATGAGAACGGGCCGAGCGACTTAACCTGCGTCGTGCAACAGAAATCACGAAGCTGGCGACTGGCGCCGCGCGTGGACGAATCTTTGACGAGCTGGCTGCCTACTGGCCTCATGACCACAAATGTCGATGCACTTGTGGCCACACAGCACCTAATCGTCTGTCTTCGCCACGCTCTGGCCACAAGCACTAAGACTGGCTAACTTGTGGCCGCCGTGTCGTCCTATGGCCTAGCTCTGGCCACCAGGAGGTCCAGTCGCTGCAGCGTTGTTCGCGCACAGGAATCCCGGCCAGCGCACTCGCGATCAAGGGTGCGGGCGTCAGCGACACCGTGCCGGACCACCCTGTCCTGCTGGCGAAAGCGAATGCCTGAACCAGCCAGGAACGCCCGTTGCTCAACAAA
>FSZS01000390.1_pt1 | contig 63243 bp, 68 predicted proteins | sample 1638881 | NCBI WGS metagenome assembly FSZS01 (sample SAMEA3914813, study PRJEB12502) | metagenome | biome: forest; material: soil | place: Canada | collected 2011-07-07 | depth 0.3 m
CACGAACGCGTGCTCGGAGAAATCGACAAGGCGAGCGGTGGCAAGACGATCTGGCGTACACCGCAAGAAGCTGTGGCATAATCCAAGGCTGTCCTGATCGCAGGGCAAAAAATTATCGGGTGGTTAGCTCAGCGGTAGAGCATTGCCTTCACACGGCAAGGGTCACAGGTTCAATCCCTGTACCACCCACCAACGGAAAGCCTCGCAAGTCATTGATTTGCGGGGCTTTTTTCTTTCCGAGCTTGTCGACTCGGTATGACTCCTCGTGACTCGAAATGACTCTGTTTGACTCGCTGAGTGTGCCGCCAGTGTGCCACGGAGCTCTCCAGCAGCGAGCAGCTGGCCAGCGGATCGCATGCCATGCCTCGCGGTGCTGGGTCTTCCAAGGTCACGCCGAGTCATCGGCTAGTCACTTGCTGCGATAGGGGGAGATTTGCTATGCTTGTCGTGCCTCTTGAATGACTCGACGACGGCTCGCTTATAGACGTGGGCGGCTGTGGGCGCGAGGAGCTTGAGGCGCTCGCGGAGGGTGCTCCCCATAACAGGTTGGGTGTAGCGCAGAAGATCTCCGTGCCGACGGCAGTGCCGTCGCCCCCTGCATGCTGCAGGGAGCTATAGGCAGCCATGCGTAGTACCGGGGTGTCAAACCACCAACCAAGCCCAGGCAGGTAATGAAGCTACGCGAAACATGTCGGCCCACTGGGGGGCGCTCTTGATTCAAGAGACCCGACATGCTGTCCACCCCCTCGCGTCAAACAGACGCGCCGATTCTTGATGCCGCGGGCCTTGCCGTCCGCTACCATACCTCTCCCGGGTATATTCGCAAACTCCACGCGAAAGAGCCGTCGCGGCCGCCTCCGCGCCTGCCAATTGGAGGCCAACGTCTGCTGTGGCGCCTCGTCGATGTCGAGGCGTGGGAATCTGCCAAGGTTGCGGCGAGCGTGTCTGCACCCTCGCGTCAGGCTACCCCGGCCCGCCGCGGCCCTAAGTCGACGGCATCCAAGGCCGCTGCGGCGCGGTCAGGAGCCGCAGCATGATCACGCTGAGCCCTCTCGCAGCCCGCGCCGCGGGCCTCGACCCATTCGATGCCGAAGTGCTGACCATCGCTGAATACGCAGGCTTGCTGGGCCGCAGCACGTGGACGGTCTATCGCTGGCGCAGCGACGAGCCGGAGCTGCTGCCGCCGTCGGTTGTTGTGGGCGGAAGGGTGTATTTCCCCGTTCGTACCGTCGTCCAATTCCGTCCGCCGTCGAGGCCCAGCATGCGCGGCAAATGGCCGCGCGGCGCAAAGCCTGCGGCTCTGGCCGTCATCAACGCAGCGCGCGCCAAGCTCGCGCACTGACACCGACAAATGAAAACGCCCGCGTGAGCGGGCGTCCATAGTCTTGCGCGGCTTGGGGAAGCTGTGCGCCGGACTATAGCCCCCGCGCGGGCGGCCTCCAAGGGGCCGCCATGGATATCCGTACGCCTGAGTTTCACCTCGGGCTGTTCTTCGACGTCACGCACGAGCCGCTGCTGCTGCACCGGCCAGGTCTCCACAACGAGCCCGGGCGCGTCGTGCTCGGCATAGAGCCGCTGGGCGGCCGATTCAGGACGAAGCTCGTTGACGTCGATCAACTCGGCGCCCACCTGGCCGAGCTCGAGCCCAGCCCCAATTGCAGCTACTACCTGTCGCAGCACACGATGCGGCCAGGCGCCAAGACGCGCCGCGCCACAGACGTCGCCTGGCTCAATGCGTTGTGGCTCGACATTGACCTGCTGCACCCGCCAGCGTCGTACGAGCGCGCGCAACTCCCGTTCGGCGCCGGCCTGGCCGAGAGGTTCAACCAAGCCCCCGAGGAACTGGCCGACCTGCTGTGCGACCACCTCCACGAGCTGGGGCTGCCAGCGCCGACGCTGACGATCGATACCGGCCGCGGGCTGTCCGTGAAGTGGCTCCTGGAGCAGCCGCTGGCCGCGCAGTCCGACTTGCACCGCTGGAAATCGCTGCAGGCGCAGCTGTGCCAGGGGGTCGCCAAACACAATTTCGGCACGGCGCTGCTCCCGCGACGCTGGCCAGTCGACCAGGGCGTGCGCGATCCCAGCCGCGTGCTGCGACTGGTCGGCACGACCAATCCTGCGAGTGGCAAGCTTTGCAGGATGCTGCGCACCGGGCAGCGTGTCGATTTCGATCTGTTTGCCGAGTGGCTTCCTCCCGTCGCCGTGGCACCGGCGCAGCGGAGGCCTCGAGCGAGAGATTCGAGAGACGCGAGCACCGACCTGGCGATCACCGGGGTGGTCGACGCCGCGGCGACTGGCCTCTGGGCGCGTCGCCTGCGGTTCGGCCTCGCTGTGATTCGGCACCGCGGTGGCGCGCAGTCTGGCGAGCGAAACGACTCGTTTTGGATCCTAGCGAATGCGCTCGCCTGGTGCGCCGGTGGGGTCGGCGACCTGCGAGCGCGCCTGGAGCGGCTGCATAAGGGCCTATTCGCTGGGGGCGCTGAGCCGTGGACGCGCGAGGAGGCAGCCGGCTCAGCCAGCAGCGTCATGAGTCGCCTCGATCAGGGCAAGGAGCACCTCTACAAGATGCGCGCCGCGACGTTCCTGCGTCGCCTGAGCGTGACTCCTCCGGAACTCCAGCAATTCGGCCAGATCCTGACGCCCCGTAGCAAACGCAACCACGGTGCAATGGGGCTGCCACCGCTTCGAGGCCTCACCCCTGAGGAGTTCGCAGTCGCCAAGCGCGCGAGGCAGAAGCAGGGCGGCCGATTCACGCAGGCCCAGCGGCGCGAGAAGCGCGGCGTCGACGGCGGTACGCTGAGCCGTGCGATTCAGCTGGCCTCGCAGGGTGAATCGCGCGCCACGATCGCACGCGAGCTGGACGTGTCGGAGCGCACCGTCCGACGCTGGCTTAAAAAGCACGACGGCCTTCGCAACTGGCTCGTAGCGCAGGAGGCCGCGGCGATCGCCACGCGGCAACTGGAGGCGGAGGCCGAGGCTGCGAGTCGTCGCCAGGCGGCCGACCTTCTCAGCTGGCTGCGCGATCAGGCTGGCCACTGAGGTGGCAATGCCTAAGAGCGCCAAGAGATGCAAAAGGGGGGGCGCAGGTCTTGTATGTGGGGGGGGAAGCTGTTCGTCTTGCTGGCTGCGCCTGGCCTTCCCCACAACCCTCGCTGGCCTGGCCAGTTCTGGCGTTCTCACTCGTTGGATTGGATCGTGGCCGCAAGGTCCGGCGCGTCGAAAAAATTCGCCAGCGAAGTCGAGATGCACGCCTCCGGCGCGCAGACGGGGAACGCCGCTTCGCGGCGCCGTCAGGCCACCAAATCCCTCACCCAGGCCGCGCAACACACGGCACGGCCCGGAAAACCCCTCTCACGCCGGCGTTTGCTCGGTCGAGCCGCACGGCCTGCGTCCGCCGCGCCAGTCGCTGCGCTTTGTGGCACGTCGGCCGCGGACGGCCGCGCTCCGGGAATCCGTCCGCACCTGCACAACGAACCGGAAATGCCCCCCTTGTCCCCCGGCTGGGCGAGGGGCGCAAGGGGGGGCATTTCTTTTCCGGTTCGTTGCACAGGCACGGCCGGATTTTTCATTGGCCAACAGCCCCCCCCCCCCCGCCCCGCCCCAAGGCGGGGAGCGAGGAAGCAGCTTCGTGAGGCATGCGTTTTAACCACCACCGAAAGGGAATAGATGAACCGAGATTTTGACAATCAATCCGCACTCCGCTCGCTTCTGGCAGCGGCGCTCGACGTGACGAATGGCGGTCGCCAGTTGCACCCGACGCGAGCGACCGAGCTCGTCGACAAGCTGCGAAACGCGCTCGAGGTAGCTGAGGCCATTGCACAGCCCGCCAGCGGGTCGTGGACCGGCGAGTGCGTTCTGAACGCGATTGCCGACACGTCGCCGCCGGAGTGGATCGCGGCGTTCGATGACGCCGAACTGGCGCGGGCCAGTCGGCCCGAATTGCTCGCGCTGCTGGCGACGGCCCCGAACGCGGTCGCGGCGGGCTTCCTTACCGGCGTGATCACGCAACGCAATTTCCACTGATCGGAGTCACCACATGCAAACCGAGTCGAAGAAGATGATTTCTGCAAGCCGCCACCGCAACCTGGCGCGCGTTGCCGAACGGATGGCCATCGTTAGCCTTGCCGCGAGCCTCGCCGCATGCGGCGGGGGAGGGGGCGACAGCGGCACACCGACTCCGCCGCCACCGCCTCCGGCCCCCGCGCCGGCCCCGGCGTCGGCAGGCGACCTGAGCACCACTGTGCACGCGACGACGTACGCAGCGGGCAGCAGGCAGGCGCTCGCATACGCAGTTCTGAACACCGTTCGCCTGACAGGCGGGTACGGCACGCTCGCGCAGTCGGCAGATCTCGACGCCGAGACTCAGAACCAGGCCGACTACGTGTCCGCAGACGACATCGTGATCAACACCGTGCTGGGCGGTCCGATGTACGTTGACTTGACGGTGCTTCGAGAGCCGGGTGACCTCGAACTGGCGCACGCGCAGCTTCCAGGCACCCCCGGATTCATCGCGTACACGCCCGCCGCGCGCGCAACGCACTTCGGCTACACGAGCGCGAATCTCGCCGAGGTGTCGGCTGCATACACCACGCTGCCCGCCCCGACCACGGACAGCACTGAATGCCTCGCGCGGCTGCTCGCCAGCCCTGGCCACAGACAGGGTCTGTTAGATCCGCGCTTCCGCGATGTCGGGATTGGATTCGACACGCTGGCGCCTGCCGCGACCGACGGCAGTCTGTTCGCTATGGGGACGTGCTATTTGACGACCGGCGCGGCGACCGGTGCTGCTACTGCGCCGGCCGGCTGGGCCGGCATCTACCCGCCAGATGGGTCAACGGTGTCTGCCCTCGATGACGGACACGGGCACGGGTACGCTCCGAGTGTCGTTGTCGATTCGTCGTTGACGTTGACCGTGAATTCGTTTGTCGTCACGGACGCGAACGGTACATTGGTGCCGGTGACGCTGGGCCTCGACGCGGACACCTCGTTGACAAACTGGGCGTTCGCGACGCCCAACGCCGCACTAGCGCCGAACACGGAGTACACGGTGACGTTCAATGGCTCGGCCGGCGGCCGAGCCATCAACAAGACCTGGCGGTTCACGACGCCTGCGAGCTGATTGCGGATCGCGGCCAGACCGAAGAAAAACGCCCCGTCACGCGGGGCGTTTTCGCGGGTGAGTGCGATGCGCTCAGTTCGGCATGCCCGGCATCACCTGGCATCCGCCAGGGCCCTGGCTGCTGCCGGTGAAGTCGTTCGCCGTAATGCCGTACGTGGTCGCCACACCCATGATGCCGTTGCCGTAGCGGCTGATGTTGGGGCCGCTGGCGCAGTTGTAGTAGTCCCCGATGTAGCCCGAGTTGGCGTAATCGTAGTAGTAGTTCGGATCGGTCCAATCGCCGACCAGGCCGTACAGCACCGATTCGGAGGCCATCGCGTCGTACAACGTCGAGTCGGCCATGTTCGCCTGCAGGCCAGCCTGAGCGGCCGTCATGCCGGTTTTCGTCGCCGTCGTCACGGAAATCGTGGGCGACGTGCCCGAATGCTGCGTGATGAGGAAGCCATAGCTCTTGCCGGAGGCCACGGTGAATGTGTACGTCTCGGTCGTACCCGACTTCACACCGGTGACCGTGGTGCGACCCTGGTACGACGTGTTCGTCGTGTATTGCACAGCGGGCGGGCACGATCCGGTACACGTCGACGGAACCGTGAACGACAGCTTGACCGTGATCGTGTCGCCCGTGTGGTTCACGTACATGTTGGTCTGGCCCGGCGTCGACGACCCGTATTGACCGTCCCACGTGGCGAAGTCGAACCCGAAGTACCAGTTGCTCGTGGTGTTCGGGATAAACAGCGGCGAGCCAGTCAGGATGTTCGTGGTTTGAGGCGGCACGCACGTGTTCGACGTTGTCGTCCAGGCGCTGCTCGACCACGTGTAGCTGGTGCTCGCGTTGCAGGTGTTCGTGCGCGTCTGCGTGACCGAACCCGTGTAGCCCGCCGCGTAGCCAGCGGCTTGACACGTGATCGTCTGCGAGGCGGCCGGCGTTGCGGGGCAGCTCGGGGGCATGCACGACGCGCTGCCGAGGCTCCATCCTCCGTTGCTGCAGGTGTACGTCGCAGAGCCGGTGTAGAACGCGGTCGCGTTGGTGACCGTCGCGCCCGTGCCGCTGGCCGTCGCGGGCAGCGTGCCAGCGCAGGCAGAACCCCAGCCCACATTGCCGGCAGAGCACGGCAACGGCTGGGCCGTGCAGGACGGCGTGTACGGACCCGCCCAACTTCCGTTGTTGCATGTGAACTGAGCGTTGCCGCTGAAGTTCGCGACGCTGTTGGTCACGGACACCGAGGCGCCGTTGGCTGTGTTGGCCACCGGTGCGCTGCAGCTCGAGCCCCAAGAGATCGTGCCGCCGCTGCAGTTCACCGGGATGCCAGCGCACGAGTCGCCGCTGAACGACAGCGAGCCTGCGGTGCAGCTCGCGACGCTCGAGCCCGTGTAGCCAGCGGTGCCGTTCGTCAGACTCGCGGACGTGCCGCTGGAGAGGGCTGGCACGGAGAACGAGCACGAGCCGTTGGTATGCGTCGTCGCCTGGCACGGGTTTGCCGTGCAGCTGCCGCTTGCGCCCGTCCATGAGCCGTTCGAGCACGTGGCCTGGGCGGTGCCCGCGTAGCCCGTCGTGACGTTGCCCGCCACGGCCGTCGTACCGCTGGTGGAACTGGGGAAATTGAACGAGCACGAACCCTGGCTCATCGTCGTGCCGCTGCACGACACGGTGGTTGGCGCCGTGGCCGGCGGCTGCTGGCAGCGCGCCATGCCGTTGACCATCTGGTAGGTCGTGCCAGGTGCGCAGCCGAAGCCATTGCGGCCGGCCAGGTTCGACGCACCGCCAGCGGTGGGAGCCTGCGCGCCGGCGGGAGCGCTCAGTGCGAGCGCCAGGAGTGCGGCCGCAGAGGCCACAAGGTATCGAAGAATCATCGTGTTCTCGTGTGGATGGAGGGAACCGGGCGCAGCTCGCGCCTGGCGAAGTGAGTCAAACCTTCGGCGGGGAGTCGGCGCCGGGACCGGACGGCGGCTTGGGGCCGCCTTTGCCGGCGCCGCCTGGGGACTGTTTGCGGCCGACGTCATCAGGTTCGCGGCCCCGATGCCCAAGGTGGCCATCAATACGAGCACCACTTGCGACAGCGAGAACCCACCGAAGACGGGCATGATCCCGCTAATGCCCGTGACCATCCGGATTGGCAGCCACACCGTCGAGATGCGCTTCCCAAGCGCTTCGCCGGTGTTGGCGGTATCGACGATAGCGCTGCCGATGCCGTAGCTTGCCCAGACGACGCCTATGGTGAAAATTACGGCGTTGTAAATCGCGAACAACGTGCCGAACAGCCCACTGTTGCCGCCGGAGATCATCGATAAGGGGTGATCCCAGAAATCACCCAGCAAGAACCTGAAGAAGCCCGAAGCCGCGTCCGTCGACGACGACGCGGCGCTCACGATTCCGCTGATCGACGTGGCCGGTTGTGCGAGTGCTGCGCCGACGAACCCGGCCAGCCCCAGACCCGCGAGCAGCGGGCCGAATCTGCGGCCCTGAGCGCCGACGCGGGCACTCATTGGTTGATGTCCGAAACCGAGTTCTGCGGAGCCAGATCCGTTAGACCATTCGGCGTCTCATCGAGAGGCCCCAAGCCGAACGCGGCCCGGTCTTGAGGCCGCCTGAGACTCTGCTTGCATTCCTCGAGCAGGGCGGGATATTTTTCGAAGGTCCACGCGCCGAAGATGATCATTCGCTGCTTGCGTGCTGTGCGTTCCGAAGCGGCCCGACGCGCGTCGAGCGACTTCTTCTCCTCCTGCAATTGGAGCAGTCGCTGATCGAGATCAGCAATACGAGCGAGCTCGCGTTTCGAGAGGGGCCTGACCGGCCTTTGAGATTGCATTTTTGAGCGTCATCGGTGTGTTGCGATTACGCAATTTCATCGGTTCTGCGGATGAGACGCAAATTTCGAAAACTGCAACGCCACATGCACCGGCGTTATGGCAATGTCTATCCATTCAGATAGCTCGGGTATTGAGATGACTCTGAAACTGCCTCCGAAAGAGGTCAGGGTGTGCTGGACTTATCTTGTCCGCTGCATGAACATGTAAGCAGCGCCTCGGCCCTCGGCCGTGGAGAGCGCAACATTGCGTTTCTCTTCGCTTCGCTACGAGAAACGCATGTCCGCGGTCAGGGCAAAGCCCCGACACCCCATCACGTTTGCCGTCCTTATCTTGGCTATCTGCTACATCGACATCAAAAACCTCTCCCGCGCGACAGGGAGCGCTGGCAAGCACGTTCAGTACATCGCGCGAAACGGCGAGTACGCGCGCGGCCGGCCCCATGGTGAAGAGCGCGATCGCGTAGTGCACGTCGAGTCTGCAAATATGCCAACGTGGGCCTCTCGAGGCAGAGGGAATGGACGCGGAGCGCTTTCGTGCAGCGGGCGGGCGCTACTGGCCCGCGGCGGACATTCACGAGCGCGCCAATGGACGGCTCGCGGTGAAGGTAGTGGTCGCAATGCCAATCGAACTGACAGCGGAGCAGCAGATCGATCTAGCCCGTCAGTTCGCCATCCGCATTTCGACACTCCGCCTCGGTGGCGTGCTTCCGATCACTTGGGCACTCCATGAAGGCTACGGCGTGAATCCGCACGTGCACTTCGCGGTCAGCGAACGCATCAACGACGGCTACTCGCGGTCCGAGTCGACCTGGTTCAAACGCGCTGCGACCGGCGCAAAGCCGATCGAGGCGGGTGGCGCAAGAAAAACGCGTGAACTGGCGCAGGACTGGGTCGCAATTCTTCGCGAAGACTGGGCACAGATGGCGAACGAGGCGCTTGAACGCGCGGGCAGCGAATCTCGCATCGACCCCCGGAGCAACGCCGAGCGCGGAATTGACGATGTGCCCGACGAGCACATCGGCTATGGCAAAGGAAGAGCGCGGCGCCAGCAATCGAATCGGCGCCGGCGCGACCTGAATGAAGCGGTGCGCAGGCTGCGTGCCGAACGCGAACGCATCCTGAATGGATCCACCATCGACCTGTCCGAAGTCGGGCAGGTCCAACCTGAACTGACGCACGATGACAGACCTGATCACCAACGAATTGCTCGACTTTCTGGACACGAGCGCGAGCATCGCACCGCCGACAGCGATGACCGAATCGAGGCCGGATTCCACTCCGGACCCGATGATGGCGCTGATGCCCCAGGAGACAGAACTGACGCCGCCGCGAGCGATGAACGTATCGACCCGGTGCTGATGCGGCTGCCGGCGGCGCGCCGACCGCCGGAGAAGACGGCATGCTCGACGTGCCCGTCGGCGATGTGGATCGCGGGGGAGCGGGATGTGAAGGCGTACTGCCACGTAATGAAGTTAGTGTCGTGGTCGAACGAGATGCAGGAGGATCTGACGGCGTGCGACGGTCGCGAGGCCAGCCTGGTGGCGATGGCAAGCCGGGAATGATTCGTAGCCCAGATCTCGCGCCGCAGTTCGTGCTGGCCCGCGCTGATCGCCTGCAGCGCTGGTGCGGTGGGTCTGACTGGCCGATCCACCAGCCGAAGGCTGCCAGCAAGCCACTTTCGTTCACGGACGCTTTCGCTGCGGCACAGGGCGACCCGTTGGTTAACGCCGCACTCATCTGGGGTCAGCTCGGCTCCGAGATGGGCGAACGGTGGCGGCGCGTGCTCGCGCGCTTCGAAGTGATGAGCGCCATGCGAACTGCCCAGGCGGGCCAGGTCGCGGCGGCGCCGGCGCGCGTCAAGGCATTGCGGGACGTCCCGACGCTCGACCTGCTGCCGCGGATCGCGACGCTGAAAACGCTCGTGCTGCCGACTCCGGTTCGTGTCCGACGGCCGGATCAGCTGAGTGACCGAGACCTCGCCGAGCAGCTCGTAATCGCTCGGCGCGCGGCCAAGGAGTCGACCTGGACGACGCTGTCGACGTACGGGCGCACGCACACTGCCGACGCCGTCATTGCGGCCGCCCGGGCGCGCCACGCGGAACTGCAGTCGCGCGTCGACGAGCTGCAGGCCGAACATCAGGCCCGCGAGCAGCAACGCGCTGATGCCGCGGCAGCGGCGGCAGCATCGAAGCCTGTGTCTCCGGAGGTCAGGGAGATCGCTGCGCGGTGGATGGCGCTTCAGGCGGCGCAGCCGTTGGCTGAGGCTGCCGCGCCGAACCCGATGAGTTCCGGCGCGGAGGCGGTCGCCGCGCGTTTTGCGGAATTGCGGGTGCCGCGCACTCCAATCGATACCCCGAGTCTGGTGCCTGCGCCGCAGGCGGCTGAGGCCGCGCACGGCGACTTGGCCACGTTCACCGACGTCCAGCTGCGCGACGCTCTGTCGGCCGCGACGGACTCGGCAACGCGTGCGCAGGCTGCTGTGCTCGCGGCGCAGTTGCGTGGACTCGAGATGGCACCGCGACAAGCCGCGGCTGAACGCGCACAGGAACGCGTGCACGAGATTCGCGCATTCCAACTGGAGCGTGAGCAGAAGGCGGGCAATCGAGACAGCGATAGGCCACGCCGGGTCTGAAATTCGCCTCGGTGAACAGGCCTGGCCGACGGGCTGCAGCAGGGCCAGCGCAGGGCTGTAGCCGTGCGCAGATGGGACAGGCATTGGTGGATGCTCTCGCCAGGGCGAAGGCGCTTCGTCGACGGGCGGCAGCCGGGCCATAGCAGGGCCGCAGCAGGGCTGTAGCCATGCGCAGACGGGACACACATCGGTGGATGCTCTCGCCACGGCGGTCGCGCGTGGCCGACTGGCTGCAGCCGGGCCATAGCAGGGCCACAGCATGGCTGTAGCCATGCGCTGAGCGGACGCGCTCGGTGAATTGCTCCCGCCAGGACGAACGCGCCTTGCCGAAGGGCTGCAGCCGGGCCATAGCAGGGCCACAGCATGGCTGTAGCCATGCGCTGACCGGACACGCTCGGTGAATAGCCCCCGCCAGGACGAACGCGCCTTGCCGAAGGGCTGCAGCCGGGCCACAGCAGGGCTATAGCCATGCGCGGCGGGACATGCATCGGTGGATGCTCTCGCCACGGCGGATGCGCCTGGCCAACTGGCTCCAGCCGGACCCCAGTAGGGCCACAGCAGGGCTGCAGCCATGCGCTGACCGGACATGATCGGTGAATCGCTGCCGCCAGAACGAGCGCGCCTGGCCGACGATCTGCAGCCGGGCCACACGCTTTGGCAAATCTAAGTTCGTGGCTTGATTGCAGGTCGGATCATTGAACGTATCACTTAAGGGTGATACGGGACCAAGCGTGAAACATCGTCAAGAATGCGCCATGCCGCTCGTGTTGAACGCACGAAGTTATTGAATGGCAAAGGCTTTTTGGGCTTCACGCGTCGTGGTCAAAACGGCGTGAAACAATCGCTCTGACTGCCAGGTACGTATCATTTTCACGTTGCAATCAAGAGCACGTTTCAGCGCTCGTGCTCAGCGCTGCCACACACACGCCTATGAACCACTCATTGCCGATGGCGGTGCAACTTCAATGACCAAACCGGGGTCGAATGCGGGGTTCTCGAAGCCGCCGCTTCTCAACGGATAGCCCCGCGGATGGCAGACCACTCGCGTGCTGCCGCGCCTGTAGTCGAAGCTCGTGTACGTGTGCCCGTGCACCCACAGCGCGGGCACCTCGAAGAACTCGTCGGGGAGATCGCTCACAAATGCAGGCGTGACCCAATCGTCCGCGAACTGCGGCGCGATGGAAGCAGCTGCTGGGCCGTGATGGGTGACAACGACGGTCGTGCCGTCGAATGGCTCGAGCAACCGCGATTGCAACCAGGCGCGCTCGGCCTCATGAAGAGCAAGCGTGTCGTTCGGCACCAGGTTTCGCTGCGCTGCTTCGGGCGGGTGGAACCGGATGGCTCGATAGTCGGTCAAGTGCTGACGCGCGGCGTCCATCGCGACACGTGGGTCCGAGGCTTCGCCAGCGGGGGTATGAACAGCAACGCGGAAATCCGTCCACAGCGTGCATCCGAGAACGCGTACCTTACCGCCATCCAGCAGGAGTTCGCCAGGGTCGAGAAGGTGAATGTTCGACCCAACCGCGTCGGCCGCGACCTTCAGCTGCTCGCGCCTTCGCTGCAGCACGCCGCCGTAGTACTCATGATTTCCAGGCACGACGATGATGGGCCTAGCTGAGCCGAACACCGAGTCTCGCGCTGCCCAGCGCAGCACCTTGTCGCTTGGGAGGATGTCGCCTGCAAGAATCACGGCGTCGACGCCGTCCGGTGCGTGTGGTGGCGGTACGAATGCAGCGAACTCGACGTGCAGATCACTCAGGATGAGCAGTTTCATTTCGGAATACCACGAGGGCTCGGCGCGATCGGCTCGTCGACCTCGATGATCAACTTGGGATCGAAAGCCGCGTTCTGGTGGCCCCCGCCGCGCAGCGGGTAACCCCTCGGATTGCAGACCACTCGCGCGTTGCCTCGTCGGTAGTCGAGGCTGACGTAGGTGTGACCGTGCACCCACACTGCGGGCACCTCGAAGAAATCATCGGGCAGGCTGTTCACGTATGCCGGCATCAACCAATTGTCCGCCCATGTCGGTGGAACTGAGCCCATGGCCGGCGCATGGTGGGTGACGACAACCGTGGCGCCGGCGAATGGCTCCGAGAGCTTGGCGATGAGCCAAGCGCGTTCTGCCTTGTTGATGGACTGAGTGTCGGTGGGCTCCAACGCACGGAGCGAACCGATGCGCGTCTGGAATTCGATCTCGCCACGGTAGTCGTGCATATGGCGCCAGGCTTCTTCGATCGCGTAGCTCTCGTTGGACTCCCGGCCATCGAGGTTCACGACCGGCGCGCGAAAATCCGTCCAAAGTGTGCAGCCCAGCAGGCGCACGCGACCATCGACTACGAGTTCTCCCGGATCGAGCACATGGACGTTTGGCGTTGAAGCCGCGGCCTCCTGCAGTTGCTCACGCCTTCTCTGCATGTTGGAACCGTAGTACTCGTGGTTGCCGGGGACGATGGCGATCGGCGTCGTCGATCCGAAAGCAGCGGCTGCCCACGTAGGGACGACGTCTCCCGCGCCAATGTCGCCGGCCAGAACGACGACGTCGAAGTCGACACCACGCGGCGGGACATACGGCGAGAACTCGGTGTGCAGGTCGCTGAGAATCAGGAATTTCATGCGCGAGATTCGCAGAAGGGGGGCGGCTGGCTCGAACTACACGATAGCGATCCCACAGCTCGCGGTCTACGTACTGTGATCGAGATCCGCTGGAAGCTGCCTGGCATCGACAGGCCGCCGAACGGATAGGTGACCGTTTATGGGAGTTTGGCGGGTCGGATAGGTGACCATTTATGGGAGAGTTGTCCCCGAATGATCACGGACCATGGCAGCACAGGCGGGAGTGAGCGGATCGATTTCCGGCTTCAGTTTTTGCTAAGTTATTGATTGATATGGGTTCCCTATTTGGGAGTTCCGTCCGAGCTGCCCCCTCGAGATTGCTGCCAACGTCGGCGAATGCATCTTCCACCCCACAACCGGTCGCCTTTGGGGTCAGCTCTCCCATAAACGGTCACCTTTGGGATCGATGCGTGGTTGTGTCGTCGTCCGCTCGACGGAGAAAACACTTCAATACGGCGCGTCGCCATTGCACACTGGCGGCTTGCAACAAGCGATGCTGACATGCGCCTAAGAAATGTCGCCCCAGAAGCCGTCAAGACGATCGCGACGCTGATCGACTGGCGCGCTTACGAGATCAGATTGCCAGGGTCCGAGCGTACGACACGACACGTCGTCGGATACGGCGTGGAGGATGAGTGCGTTCGTGTGAGCGCAGAAATCTCGGACGTCGTCGATTCAAGTGGGTTGGTGACGACCAGTGCCGACCATCTCTTTCGCCTGCAGGGCTTGTCGTCCGAACGGCGTGATGTTCGGCGTGTTTGGCTGTCGTGGGTCACGATCCAAGAGGCAGCTTTACTGCGCGAGGTCACAGGCGAACTGGTTCGCTTGCTCGGTAGGCTGCAATGACGCGGTCATCGCGCAGAGAGGTTTGTCCGGCTTACGAGGTCGCCTGCGACCGAAACCCTCGCCTGACCCACGCCGCAAGCAGTCCGGCCACGTACAGGCCGACCGCGGGGAGCAGTGCCTCTGCCACGACGACGAAGCCGGCGCGAATCTGGGTCTCCACCAACGATCCGTCGATTCGCTTCATCGCGTCGCTGACGATCTCGTCCCCCAGGCGTCGGCCTTCCGCGACCGTCTGTGTGTACGGTCCCATTTGCTCCTGCGGGCAGCGGCCACCATTGGCGCGCGCGCATTTGTCGAGGATCTCCGAGGCTTCGTCGAGGGTCTTCTCCGTGAGCTTCAACTGCGCGCTTTGCGCCGGCCAGAGCAGCCGGTCTCGGGTGGGGAACTGATCCCATTCGATGTAGCCGACGGCCCCAATCCATGCGGCCGAGGCGATGATCCACAAGCGCTGCCAGCCGTTCAAGCGTCCAAGCATTCGCTTTCCCCCATTGCGCCGGATGGTCAGTTGCCGGCTTGGTCTACGGGTGCCTTGCAGGCGGTCAGCGCGGCGAGGAGATCTTCGCGCGTGATCACCATCTCGCACAGCTTTCGAGGCTTGTCGTCCCCACCCATTGTCATCACGTCCACGGGGATGAACTCACCGCCTCCAAGATGACCAGCGGACTGTTCGGGGAAGAGCAAGTACCTACCGCTGACCATGCACGGCACCATTCGGGCGCCGTAGCGTGCCTTCAGCCGCTTGTACGGGTTGCCGGGGAAGGTCTTGACGTTCGAACTCATTGGTCATCCTACGGTCATTGGGGAGGCGTTGTGGCGTTGACCAGTTCACGGATCAATTGCTCGAAGGCGGTCGTAGTTGTCTCCGCGGCCTTGAAGGCCCGCAGTCGCAGCAGCTTGACCCCGGCCGCCGCGCAGATCTCGTCCTTCAACCGATCGCGGCGCTGGGCGTCTGGCGTGTTGTGGAACGAGCTATCAAGCTCGAAGAAATGCAGGGGGCGGTGATCGTCTGCTGGATCGAATAAGACACAGTCGAAGGCGCCGCGGAAGAAGAATTCGCGTGCATCGACGGCAATCTTGCCCTTGAGGGAGTCGAAGTCGAGCGCAGTGCTCATAGCGACGTTGGGGTACGTCAGAAGACTGGGGAAGACCAGCCGCATTGCTTCGTAGAAGCTTCGCTCCTGCGGCGAGCGAAACAGCGACTGAACGTGCTGGGCCCGTTTGGGCGCCGCAGGAGCCACGGCCTTCACGTTGAGCGTGCTGCGCCGCGCGTCGGCCATCTGTTCGGGCCAGTGCTGCTGCATGCGCGCAAGCAGATCGCGGGCGAGGGGCAACGCGTCGGCGAATTCGGACGCCACGCCCGGAAAGGCTTTGTCGTTCAAATCGAAGAGCGCCTGGAGCTTCAGCTCCATCACGGGGCGCCAGAACGTCTCGGCAAAGCGCCCGCGATTCGAGCTGATCACCAAGGTGATGTGGCGCAGCCGGTCAAGCAGGGGCTGCGGCGCCAAGTCGCGCAACTGGCCCATGAATTCGCTCTCGAAGAGGCTGGCCACCTGCTGCAGTACCGGATCTTTGTCGATCTCGCTGCGGTGCACGTACAGCTGCTCCGACAGCTTGTCCCAGTCCTTGACGTACAGCAGCTGATATAGGTGTTCGCGGTCGATCATGTCTCCACCAATATACGCGAGTGCGACTGAATCGCGTGTTTGGGCCGTCGTCGTGCGGCGTGACAACGCGCGGACATCATCGAAGCCGTCAGCGAGTTCGCGTCGCGCACCGCGGAGCGCCTGCGAGGGCAGGGAAGTGTCGCCGGCGCGATCGGCGTGTTCTTCTCGACGAGCCCCAGCAGCGGCGCCGAGGTTCGCGCGCGGGCGACAAGCAAGAGCGCCGATCGCTGCGGTACACGACCACGTGGGCAGAGATTCTGGTGGTGGGGACGGGGTAAGGTGGCCGCGGGCCGAGGGCCGCCCGCACTTCCGCGGGGGCCGTCTTCTTGCAGTTGTCAGTCGTAGACGGCGACCGACAACAGCAGCGCGTTCACGAACGCGAGCTGACGATGAATGCAAGCTAGGCGCAGCGCACCAGTCCAACCGTCACGAAGAGGCCGACGACGCCAACAATCACGGTCCACATGAGCCAGTTCGGGCCCGAGGCTCGTTCGTTGGCCTCTGCACGGTGCTCGTTCGCGATCACGGCTTGCTCGAGCTGCTGGACATTCACCGCCTGCGCTTGCTGGCCTTCCTGAGTTTCCAGCGTGGCAATCCGACCTTCCATGCGAGCGCGTGATTCCTCGTTGTAGACCGAGAAGCGTCCGCGATCGACCTCGGCGACCATTTCCTCCTTGGTCATGGAGTCGATCTTCGCGATCCGCTCTGGACTCAACATTTGCGCCTCCGGTTTGCAGTAGTCTACGGCCGGCCGGTATGCTCTGCGCAACAGGAGAGCTCATGGATTCCACGCAGTTGGTTCTGGAAGTACTGAAGCTGGTTGTAGGTTCTGGCATCACGGCTGTTGCAGCCTTCTTCGCCGTGAAAATATCTGCAAGTCAAAGAGACATCGCAAAGCAGCAAGCCGCAACCGCCAGGGAATCACGAGAGATCGCAGCCGCGAAGCTAAACCTAGATCTTTTCGAGGAACGGTACAAGCTGTTTCTTGAAGTCTGGCAGTTCCTGTCAATAGCCTCAAGCGTCTCCGATGAAACCCAGATTCACACTCCCTTCACGAACCTAATTCCGAAGGCTCGGTTCTTGTTTGGCAAGGAAGTCGTGGACTTTATGACCGAGGCGAATCAACGTCGAATTGCCTACATTCTGGCGGTTAGAGCTTCGTACAACCAGGATTACGACAGTAGCGAAGCAGAGAAAATAGGGGAACGCGCAAAGTGGTTGCTCGACGCAGCAAGCAACTGCCAAAAGAAGTTCGCGCCCTATTTGGACTTCTCAGAATGGCAAGCGCAGCGCTGGACGAAGGGACTCCTCTGATGACTTTTCCTCTGGCCGGTCACGTATTCTCGATACGAGCTGTCGTTGCAGGGCGTCCGGAGTCTCGTCAGCGTGTGTGAGCTCTAGGCAGCGTGTGTGACCTCTAGAAGTTCCGAAAAGCTTGCCCAACGGCCCAACGCAGTGGCCGCCGCTCGCGAGCGGTGTGTTCTTCAACCAGTTCCCTGACGACGCGCTCACGTGCCAGCAGGTCGGAAGCACACTCTTGACCTCGATGTAGTACATCCCCAAGGTACTCGTGCAACTCGAGGAAGTCGATGTTTTTCGTCCAGGCGTCTTGCCGATTTAGGGCCGAAACCTTCATCGGTTTCGAGACGCCCGATTGCCTAGTAGAGGGGTCGTCGTAGTCGAACGCGATGCCGAACTGCTCGTAAAACCGGTTGCGACGTTCCTTGTTCGCGCTGGAGGCGTCGCTGGTCTGAAGTTTGATCGGCAGCACCTCCGCGTCGGGCCACTGTCCTGCCCAACCCACAAGCCTGTCCATCAAGTACGTGCCGATGCGCTGCCCCTTCAGATCCGGCAAGTCCATGAAAACTGCGCCTCGTTCAGCGACCGCACTCGTCAGGCAAACCACGTTGCCCGCAGAGCTGTAGCTCGCAGTGAAGGCCTCGCCGTGGCGGACAGCATTGCTGTACTTGGGGAGGATGAGCTCGTGATGGAGCGTCAACGACGAGCGCCCTCTGTCATCGTCGCGAACCTCCACGGCCTCCACGATGACGTGTGCAAGGAGGCTTGTCGGCTGCTCACGATCGTTAACGCGCAGGACGAATATTCGAGGCGGGACAAGCGCACCGCTACGGTAGTCGGTCTTCAGCGAAGGCAAGTGGCTGGGTTGCATGAGAATGAAATTCTTGTCGCGATAGAGGTTGGCGTCGATGATAGATGCGGTCGCATACGTGAAAATGGGACGATGCAGCCTGATATCTCCCAAGTCGATCTCTCTCAGCCCATCTCCTTCGGAGCCGACGGGTACGTTCCGGGCATCGAACGGCCGGCCTTCGACGCGATCATCGACACGGTGCTGGCGGAGAACGAAGACCCCTTTGGCCCTTCGGGCAAGCAAGATGGTTGTCGGAGTCGTCGCAGCGGACCGGAGGTCCGTCTATCGCGGTATCAAGGTTTGGGGCGCCGATTGTTGGTTAGGAGTGATCGATGGGCTACTGGATGCGGGATTCGTTGACCTTCTAGCAGACAAGGAGAGTCGTCGTTTCGACGCGCTGTTCATGCCCTCCGATGAGTTGCTTCAACCCGGGCAAACGGCGCGCGCTCGGTCCGCGTCGAAGTACGATCCTTTGATCGAACACCTGGCCCAGTATCACGGCGCCGAGCTGACCCTCACCTTCGAGGAGGTGGAGGACTTGTTGGGCGAGAGCCTACCCGCCGCGGCGCGGACGCACCAAGCATGGTGGGCGAACACCACGGCTGACCCGACGTACACCTGGGCCAATCGCTGGACGGCGGGTGGGTGGCGTTCACAGGTTGACCTCGACGGAGAGTACGTGGTGTTCACCCGGCGCGACGGCGGCGGCGCTACGGTGACACGCTTGGCTGACCTTCTTCCGACAGGGCGTGAGGCGGTGATGGATCTGGTCGCGCGTGCCGGCGTGGATGTTTCGGCCTGGCAGTTCACCGCAGATGGTCGCGCGGTAGACCATCCACGCGCCAACCCGCACTACTGCTACGACTGGTCCTTCGGCTCCCCGGCTGAAGGATTCGTGCTTTGCCTATGGCACGGCGATCTCGAGGAGCAGGGCGATCGAATCGTCTCCGACAACGGTGTCGGCAACCACCGCAAGTTGCTTGAGGAACTGCGTGACGAGCGTGGAATCGACGGTGTTCGCCGCAGTCGGCTAAATCAGCAGATCCGGCGCGCTCGTGAGTTCGAAGAAGCGCTTGAACAATCTTGGCGACGCAGTCTTCCGTTGCGCGTCATCATCAATGCGGGGCGCCATCTGGTCCGCGAGGAAGTTGCGGACGGCTCCTCGCGTGTGGAGGTGAGGGCGCTTGACGACGAGCCGTGGTACGTACATACGCACGACGCGGCCGGCGGCCGCTGGCTGCTGGTGCGTGGCGTCGCGCCAGGTGCCGGTGATGCCGATGATCAGCAGCCTGACGCTGATGATCGCTCGCCAGGCGCCGACGATGTTCGCCGCCTCGCCACGATCAAAGTTCGGCGCGGACAGTCCGAATTCCGTGCATCCCTGATCGGCGCCTACGCGGGCAAATGCGCGGTGACCGGCTCGCGCATTGTCGACTTGCTCGAGGCGGCGCACATCCTGCCGCACGCAGAAGGCACGGACTACCGGGTGTCGAACGGTCTGCTGTTGCGCGCCGACATCCACACTCTGTACGACCTGCACCTGCTGTCAATCGACGAGCGCCATCGCGTGCACCTGTCGAAGTCGCTGCAGACGAGTGAGTATCTGCGCCATCACGGCAAGGATCTGCTCGCCTTGCCGAGCACCGTAGGGCAGCAGCCTTCGGCGCAGAACCTGCAGGCGCGGCATCAGCGGTTCCTGGAAGAAGAGGCGGGGCGGTAGGCGCCCGCCGCCATCAAGTCGGACAACGCGTCTCTGGCGCTATTCCCGAGGAGCCACGCGTCTGCGCTACCGACGACGGGAGTGAACTCGCAGCCTGCCATCACGCTGCACTGCTCGGCTATCCATCCGAGTCGATCGAGCGCGGCAACGACGACGCACACGGTGTTCGTCGGTGCATCGCACTCCCGCAGCGCGTCCTGTGCGCTCCGAATGCCGCACACGACCTCGGCTTGCAGCTCGCGGATGATTTCAAGGCGCAGGGATTCCGGCAGCGTTTCGACATCCAACGTCGCGACGTCCATGATGAGCTCCATCCAAAGGACGCAGAGTGACGCGCGGGCAGCAGCGTGGTCAACCTCTTTTGGCCGTCATGCGCGCGTGAGCCTCGAGGAACTTGATTGAGCGACGCCAGGCTCGTTCGGCAACGGATGCGCCGGCGTTCCTCCTTGCGCAGCCGACAATCTGACGATGTGCCCACGACCGCTCCTTGCGCTCGTTGCCGACGGTGTCTGGCGTGTCACGTCATGAGAAGGGATCAGCGCGCCAGGTCGGTTAGCGGCTCGAGCACTTCCGCCTGAAACCGCCGGCCGGTCGCCTCGATAGCATCCAAGCCCAGGTCGAGGGACGCGAGCAGTCCGACATTGGCGATTCTGAGTGCTTGCGCCAGGTCGTTGCGGCGGGCCAGGAGTGCTTCGATTCCGAGCCCGGCGCGCCGCGCCAGGATCGGCGCATAGTCGCCGAACTTCTGCCGCAGTGCTTCCCACATCCGAGCGGCCCACTGGCCCAGCTCGTCTTGGTCATCGCGTCGATCGCGCGCGATAGTCAGGTAGGCCAAGGCCAGGACGCGTCCAAGATCCTTGTTCGATCGCTTGTAGTCGGTGCCGGCGATCAAGGTGGCGTCGATTCCTGGATGGTGCAGCATGTTGGCCAGAGCCATCATCTCCGGGCGAGCGATCCGCACGCCGTGCTGCGTCGGCAGGGGCATCCATTCCGTCAGGGCCAGGAAGGCGAAGCTGCAGATGGCGAAGTCGCCGGCGCTGGTGCGCACGCGCTGCAGCTGCTTGGGCTCCCCGCCCGCTTCGTAGTCTGGCGGCGCAGACAGCAATTCCAGGAACCACTCGCCGGTGGCCTTGGCGCTCTTGGGAGGCTTGAGGCGCACCATCGGAAGGACGTCGACGATGTCGGCCGGCCCGCCGGGCGCTCCCCACTTCGCGTCCTGGCGCTGCGTCCAGTCCGCCGCGAGCAGCCGCTCGGTCACTTCCACGGCAGCGGCGACTGCTTTTGCGTGAGGGGAAAACAGCACGTCGACGTCCTTCGTCCGGATCGGCGCGGCGCCGTCGGCCGAGAAGAAGTGATAGCCGGCGGCCAGACTGCCGATGACGATGACGTCGCCGCGCGCTTCCACCGGCAGTGCCTCGGCCACCTGCGCGAGAACTTCGCTGGGCGTCAGCTGGTCGGGAAAGAGCGGGGCGTCGGTCATGCGTCGAATTCCTCGCTGAGTGCATCCATGCGTTTGCGCTGCAGAGCGTGTACGAAGTCCCTCGCCTCGGACTGAAGGCCGATCTCGAGCAGGTCGGCCAGGCAATCGAGCACAGACGCAGACTGAAGCGTGCCAGACGCCATGTCGCGTCCGCGCAGGGGCCGATTCATGTGGACGACCAGCACCGCCTTGGCGTCTGGATCGTCCGTCGCCTTCAGTCCGGCGTCGAGCTTACGCACGAAGTCGAGGTTTCCGTCGTACACGCAGAGGTCGAGGCGCGGCGAGGCGGTGATGTCCAGGTCGGGGTAGTACTGCTTGGTGCCGTCGACGCCGCCCAGCTCTATCGTGCGAGTCTCGCCGGCCTGCTGCAGCTCGACCAGGCGCCTGAGCATGCGCAGCGGGGATGGCGCATGGCCGGTCGGGTCCGTGAACCGGACGACCTTGCGCTCCGCGGCGTGATCGTCGGCGAGCCTGCGCCAGCTCTCCCACGGAAACTCGCTCGGCAGCTGAAAGTGGTCTCCGACGCGGTGGACCAGGCCGGCCTGCAGCATTGCCCGGATCGCCGCAGCCACCGTGGGCTTGCTGGCGCCGGTCGCGCGGACGAGCTCGCCGACACGCAGACGATTCGCCCCTGTCTGCCAGGCCTGGATCGCAGCCGTCTTGACCAGTTGCTGCGTCACGCGGCCAGGCGCGCTTTCGGATTCGCGCGTGGCCGCCAGGATGCGTTTGTCCAGCGCGAGCTCGGACGCAGGCAGGTCTCCCAGGACAACCCTTCCCGCTACGACCATCACCAGGAACATCCGCTCGCGGTAGCGCTCGCCCGAAACCTCGTGGAATCGTGACAGCTCGCTGCGCACGCGGTCGATCGACAGCCGTGTATCGACCAGCGCGCAGATCGCCCGGGTGGACTGCGGCTCTTCCATCAACGTGTACGCGAGGGACAGCAGCGCGCCGCGCAGGTCGTTTGCGTTGCTGGTGCGCTTGATCTCGAGGAGGATGTCTCCCATCGAGGACAGGAGGCGAAAGTCCGCCTTGTCGCCGCCGTCGGTAAAGTCATTACTTGCCATCGAGTACGTACTTTACCGGCAAAGTATGTACTTAACAAGCGTTCACCCCGCTTTCTGATGCAGCACCGACGTGCTCAGCGCGATGGAGTGGGCAGGAGCAGCGATTACCGCGGTACTGCACCAGGTGGCGGAAATCAATCAAAGACGCGGACGTGTAGCCGGCGACTCCGCGTCGTCCGCCCCCGTCTATTGCCCGGACGCGCATATTCCAGTGACCTCGCCGGAGGCGAAAGCACTGAACGGCACGTCGCCCTTGACCGAGCGAAGCCGGGTTCGTTCGGTTCCTTGCCTGGTACGCGTTGGGGTGGAGCTTCGCGCCGTCTGCGATGATTGTCGGAGCGACGCAACTGGAGGCAGTGTGGGGCAAGGAAGATCAAGCGGGCGCAGGTCGCTCGTAGTCGCCAGTTGGACCGTGCAGCGCGCCCTCCGCGCGCGTAGGGCAGCCTAGATCGTCAGCCTCGCGTCGTACTGGAACGGACGCAGCTTGGTCGCACGGATGCCGGCAGCGTCAGGGTGACGTGGGTTGATCAGCACGTTGAACTCTTCGGGGACGATTACAGACGGCACCTCGAGCAGCGCTGGGGCGCCGGCATCCTTGAGCCACGCCTCTCCGACGTCATGCGACACGCGACCCGATGGCTCAGCGGTCCATCCGACCGGCAACGAAGTCGCCGTAGCCGTTCTGCGTCTGGCCCAGACGTCATCAGGGACGTCGATACGAACCAGAAATCGGTTCATTGGGAGTGTGGTCGCGCCGAGGTGCACGATCGTCTCCATGCACGCCAGCGCGATGCTCTTCGACGTGTAGACGACGGCGCTGCCTTTGCGGTTCCAGCGCCCGCCAGTGAGCTCGGCCCCTTTGCCAGTCATGTCGTCCGACGTGTAGAGGGGCGTATCCGACGCGATGCGCCAGAGCTCCGTCATGCGTAGGCGCCCGATTGCATCTGGGCTACCAGGCCGGACACGATGCCCTGGCCTTCGGAGGTGTCCATGAGTTCGGACGGTGCGCGGCCGCCGAGGGCCGGGGACGGCTGCTGCAGCCAGGTCGAGACCCAACGGCTCGCTTCGAAGCCGTCAGGATTACCCGACTCCTCGACCATTGCCTGAACTTGGCCGAGAAGCCGGATCATTCCGAGCACGCGCGAGCTGTCGTCTTTCGATAGCATGGCGTCACCGCTGGCCTTGCGATCGACCGTGGCGCGCGACAACCCGAGTGTGGAGGCCATGCGTTCCTTGGGGAGGTCCATGTCCTTGGCCAATTGGTAGACCGCGGTCGCCTCGATGCCGTTCTTGACCAGGTCGACCCGCTCCAGTGGATCCGTGTAGAACAGGCGAACGTAAATCGCCTTGCGCTGCACGTCGGAATGCGTGGAGAAGTGGGCGCGGAGGAGATCCTTGCTCGTGTACGCGCGATCGCGCGTTCGAGCCCGTACCGGAGCTGGCGTGCCCGGCTGGCCGGCTTGTTGGTGGGTTGCAGCAGGCAGCGGAGTGCGCCGGGCGGCGGGTCGCGCGGCATCCTTCACAGGGCTTCGTGCCATAACGGCTCCTCATCAAATGAGCAAACATTATCGCTCATTTGAGCTGCGAGCCAGTTCTAGCGCACTTTCGTACGGTGAATTGGCCTCTCCCAACGGTCTGTGGGCAGGCGGCACGTTATGATATCAGAACGTGCGTTCGGAGATCGCGACCTGGGCGTTCTGATATGCGGACGGGGCCTCATCCGCCACGCGGCCGCAGCGGCGCAGTCGAATCGTCGTCCTCTGGCGCATCGGCATGTGGCGCCGCATCATCCGGCCGGCCTGGGCGAGCACGTGATCGGGTCCCGCGCGTGCGGGGCGCCATCGGCAGCGCGGGTTTGGCGCCGGGGGTACGGAACTCCGCGTGCGCGCTGAACGCGCTCGCGGTCAGGTCGATGTCGGCCTGGCTGATTCGGTAGCGCATGGCGACGTCGCGCCAGGTGTCAAGCACGGCGGCCACTTCTTCGATGATGGTGTCCGCGCGCGCATCGCTGACCTCGTAGAAGGCCGCAGTGGTCTTCACGAGGGCCAGGCTGGCCCGGTGGTGCTGGTCGTCGATGCGCAGGACGTGTTCGGCCTTGTGGATGTTCGGATTGACGTCGAAGGCCTTGGCCAGGCGCCAGCCGGCGTGGGTGTAGAGGAAGCCGTGGTTGCGCAGGTGGTCATCGCGGTTGCCCACGGCCACGTTGAAGACGACGCGGCGGAACATCTGCTCGAGGTCGGTGCTGCGGTAGGCGGGATCGCAGTTGTTGGCGATGAACTCCGCGATCTCGAGGTACGAGGCCTCGTTGCCCGTCTCGATGTTCTTGCGCAGCAGGGTCATCGCAGACGAATAGAAGCGGCGTTGCCCGGGCTCGCGATCGAAGCGCTTCACGCAGAACGTGCGGAACTCGTTGTTGAACGTCAGGAGGCGGGCCTCGGGCACCTCCACGCCGGCCGCAAGCGCCAGGTCGTGCGTGACCTTCTCCCACGCGCCGATGTCGCGGGTGTCATCCAGCGCCGGAAACTTGGCGATCCACAGGGTGTCGTCGACGTCGGTGAAGTTCGCCTTGGGACGCGCGCCGCCGAGGGATGCACCGGGCGCGACGAGGACGGCCAGCCAGCGACGCAGGCGCTGCAGGTCGGTGATGTTTTTGCGGGTCAGCTCGCGTGCGACGTCCTCGAGTTCGCCCAGGCTCGAGAGCAGCGGCGCCGGAAGGTCGTCGCAGGCCAGGAAAACGGCAGGGCGCTGGACGGCTTCTTCGCCGGCGGGCGGCAGGCGGAACCGCAGCGCGCCCTGCCGCGTCAGATCCTGGACGCCGAGCAAGAAGTCCCAGGCGTGAAGCGTCCGCGGCGCGCGCGCCTCATCGAGCGCCGCGAGCGACTCGCGTCGTTGCATCAGCGTCTCGCCCCAGCGGTCCGGTGACGAATCTAGGAGGGCCCCGAAGTTGGCCATGCCGTTGTCGGGATAGAAGGGGCCCTTGTCCAGGATCGTTGCCGGGTCGATCGCGAACTTCAGGGGGTTCTTCAACCATTCGGCGGCGTACTGGAAGCGCACGATGCCCTTCGTGCCGCGGGTCAGCGTGCCCACCAGGGCCAGCGGCATGAGGTCGCTGTCGAGCCAGACTTCGATCGCATCGCTCATGCCGCGCTCCCGGCATCGAGCTCAGCGTCCTGGAGGGCGCGGCCGACTTTGTCGTCAGCCGCCAGAAGTGCGAAGCTCGATTGCAGCCCGAGAACGGCCAGGACGCGCATGTAGGTGCCAATCGTGACCGAAGCGTCGCCGGCCTCCACGTGATAGATCGTCGTGCGCGAGACGCCTGCGCGCCCGGCCACCGTGGCCACGGCCCATTTTCGGCGCAGTCGGGCGAGGCGGATCCGCTCGCCGAATTCGGTGAGAAGCTTTTTCTCCGACGGGAAGATGACGGGCGGCTTGCTGGGCATGTCCACCATTGTAGTCAAATCCGTGTCTCAGTGTCCACAATGGCGGACAGGGATCCCTGGGAAGGGATCGTCGCCGACCCCCTCGATTTCGATTTCGCGCCAGTCTCATTCCGCCTTTGCCTGCTCGACATAATGCAGGCTATGTCGAGCAGGCCGCTGGCTAGCTGCATGTAATTGCAGTAATGGTGCAATTCCTGGCACCCGAGGACACTGCCAATCCGTCGAGCTCACCAGCTGGACGCATAGATGCAACCGTCCGCTACCGTCCTGCCACCAAGATCCCATGGGAGGCTTTGATGAATCGAGGGGTACTTCGCGCAGTCGCGCCAGAGGATTTTCTGGCGCTTGCGAATCACAGGCAGCAGCAGGTCGTTGTCCAGCTCATCGGCCAGATCATCGAGGCGATCGCCGATGAGGGACGAGAGCCTGATGCCTGGGACGGCCCGCACCTCGCTGCGGCCATCGGCTACGCATTCGTTGGCTGGCGCTCTGCAGCGCTGACGCTCGCGCTACGGGCCATCACCGAACCCGAACTCCGCGGCGCGCCCTTCGAAGCGCCCGGCGATGGGGGTCAAGTTGCCACGCTCAGGACGCTACGCTCGGCTCAAGAGGACCTGCGACAGCTGTCCTACCGCGATCGGTAGCCAAAGTGCCAACCCCTCGAGAACAGGCAATCCGCGAGCTGTTGGACGAACTGGCAAGCCGCGTCGAATCGGCCAAGTGCGTGCCTTGTATTGATCCCTGGCCACACGACCATAAGCCTTGCGATGGCACGTGCCACCAAACCGCCGACGATTGGGTGCGGCTGCGCCATCCGTCGTGGACGGTCGTTCGAGGGTGGCTCGTTGTGATCGGCACACCCGGCCCAGGGGCGTCCTATGAGGCCCACTCGGTCGTTCGTGACGAGCAAGACCAGCTCTGGGAAGTCACAATCAAACGAGAGCACGGTCACAGCTTCATCCAGCACTCCGGATCTGAGGCCGAATATCTGGGCAATGCAGCCCCGGGAGGATTGGCTCGAGTCGTCGATGAGATCGACCCAGCTGCTGTCTGGCCGATTTACGGACGCGACGCGGGCTTCGATTTTTGAGCGTCAGTGGTGTGTGGGGCGCGGGGATCCAGCAAAGCGCTAGCTTGGCTTCCTGAGGCGATTTTCGACAAAGCGCAGGTGCTGCTCATTCGCACCGTAGACGTTTCGCTCCGCATTCGTTGCCATGAACCCGTTGACCTGCTTGGTCAGGATCGTCGTCTCGTCAGGAATCGGCTCGGTCAGGCTCAGGCGCGCGAAGGCGCGCAACGAGGCGATCTCGTACAGCGCCTCCTCCATCGCCGGGTCGCTCAGCGCAAACCAGTTCTGCATCAGATGCACGCGCAACATCGAGCCCAATGGGTACGGCCGGCGTCCGCGACCGGCCATCGGGTAGTGCGGCGTGATCAGATCCAGCAGCACCTTCCACGGCACGACCTGCTCCATCTCGTCGAGGAAAACCTCGCGGCGCGTCTTCTTGCGCTTGTCCGCGTACTCTGCGTCCGCGAAACTCATCTGGCTCATCGTCGTCGCTCCTTTGTGGCATTCAACGCTCAGGCAGCAGAATCGGTGGACCTGTTCCGACCTTCCTTAGTTCTCGACAGGCGACTAGAATCGCGCCCGAACTGTCAGCCCGGGGCCTCTGCCTTGAAGTCAATCATGAAACATTTTCTTGCAGCCGTTCTAAGCTTGGGTCTGGCAGGCGAAGCGATCGCCGTCGGTTCCGTCAGCAACGCACACGTGACCCAAGTGCGAGTGGAAGCCGATGGCCGAGGGATAGTCTTCTTCGACCAAAACCTGGCCGGCGCCGGCGCCGCATGCGGGCAGGACAACGTCTACAAGAACGCGATGGCCTTCAACATGACCACCGGCAAGGCGCTGTTGGCCGTCGCGCTTGTCGCCAAGTCGGCGGGCACGACCATCGACGCGTACGGCTCAGGGGCATGCGGGGTCTACGGCGACTACGTTGAAGACTTCTCCTACGCTGTCAATCACTAATCGTCGAGCACTCTCACGTGCAAGGACGAGGTTCAGATCGACGAGGCGCAGGACGACATACTCTCGGCCCCCCGAACTGAGCTTGCTGCCCTTTCGGATGTCGAGCACCACCGGTGCCTTCTTCTTTGCGGGCGTTGTTTTCTCTGTCATTCGGTGCTCCGCGCGAGCCATAGCGGGACGTCGGCCCCAAACTCGACGTGCAGGTCGACGTCAATCCGATCCGTGACCACAAGGTGCCACAGGATAGGCAGCAATTTGGCCTTTGCGTCGTCGCTTTCGGCCAGGCAACTGATCAGTCGCTCGGAGGAGCTGTGATCGCCCTGTCTGGTGAGTTCGTTCAGTAGTGCCCGCTCTGCCGCATCGCTCGGTTCGATCCAGCGGTAGCGACGGAGGAACTTCAGGTTTGCGATCAGCGGCGAACGAATGTCGACGTTGGATTTGCGGACGAAGCACCATCCGCGCTCGCGGGCGAACGCTTCTGCCGCTGCGAACTTGGGGGCGTACTTCGCTTCATTGATCGCATAGTCCCTTTCGGACTTGACCTCGGTGAGCTCGCTCGGAACCGGGTTGCCACTCTCATCGGGGTGGAAGTGAACGAGAACGTCTGGCACGTAGCCATTGGCGACGCCGTTAACGGGTACTCTTACCGGCTGGACTTCGTAGCTCTTGACCCTGGGGTCGAAGTCCAGGAGGGTTAGGAAATCGTTTTCGAGCGGGGACTCAAATTCCGCGTGATCGATGCTCTTGGACGTCGCGTGGACACCGGTGACCGAGACATGGTTTTTCGGGATCTTGCGGACGGGCACATTGTTCCCTGGAGTGGCGCTGACCAGGAAGTCTAACCAGTCTCATGACCTTCGATATTCTTTGATGCGTCAGCCCGATAGAAAAGCCGCGAATGCGGCTCAAAGCCGACAGTGTCGGAGCAACGCCCGTCAAGGCGCCAGCCGAGCACGATTGCCGTGGCTCTACGAGGTGATCATGTTGCTTTGCTCTCGCCCGGCATGACGGGCTATCTATGCACAATGCTGTATTCTTCTGTTGTTCGCAACGGTACGAATTTTCGACCCCCTTCACTCCATAGCTACCATATGAACGCGACGACGATATACAAAGCTATTCGGGCTGGAGTTGGAGTAACCATTGCTGGCCTTGTAGCGCTGGCGATGTTCGGTTCCGAGCCGGCGACCGCAGCATCCTACGTAGCTGTAGGTCAGGTTCAATGGGTACGAACCCACGACGCGATAGCGTATCCGACGTGGGCGCCGCCGCGTTTCTGGTTCACGCTGACGGGCGTGTCAAAGGTCGGCAATTGCGTGGCGCTTAACGGAGGCAACGTCCTGTTCGTCGCCAACGATCTCCAGATGCTAGCGCTCGTGGTGACCGCCCAGACACATGGGGAGCAGATCGAAGTGTCGGGGGATGACACGAATCTGGTTAACACGTTTTGCAGCGTAGGCCATCTGACGCTTGGCAATCCGGCGCCAACGTTTTGAACCAAAAGTCAGGTCGGGAAACGGACCTGTCTCAATAGCGGTGGGCTGACGGCCCGAGGCTGGCAGGATCGCGGAAGTTCAGAAAGCCAGGTTGTAGAACAGCTCTGCTGCGGACATGACTTGACCTTCGGGGCCAGCCCGCTGACCCTTGCGGATCATGTGTATGACCTCGATGCCCGCGATGATCTTGGCGGCGCAGTGGAAGTCCTTGAATCCCAGCATCGACCGTGTTCGGCGCGACGCACGTCAAGGTAGTTATCGCCTCTATCACGCGGCCAATGGCTGTAGTTCTTCGGTGCGACGCGCCTTGGCGGCCACAGAGTCGCGCTCCGGGTTGAGCGCGACAGGGCCGATGGGTGTCCAGTCACGGGTGCCGCGCGACCAGCGTGCTGGGTTGCGCTCTCGCGCCTGCACATGGAGCGTGTGACGAACTGCCAGGATCGCGTGGTCGTTGCCGGCATGGAGCTGCGCCGGGCTGACGTAACGGATGCCGCTGTGGCGGTGGTCGACGTTGTATCAAATAACGCACCAGAGTGTGCCACCCCGGAGCACCTTTTCATCGACTTCCACCTCGTAGCCTTCCCAGGCACCGGGACGAGAAATACACTGGGCTGCGGACATGGCTGCCCTCCGCTAAGTTGAAGTCTCGACTACCTCAAACTAGCAGTTGCGCCCATGGCTGCACTTACGTCGTCCCCGCAGATCGGCGATGAACCAGAAAATTGCTCCAGACAAGGTCACGTAACCGACAACGACCTTCCCCAAATCTTATCCACTCCCAGGCGGCGTGAAGATGAATTCTAGGTCCGACACGGTCGGGTCCTGACCTGGCGACGATGCGGCGGAAGCAGGAATGCCGAGCATGGGCACTCGGGCGCGACTGCGTACCCCGCGGAATTGTCCGGTCGGATTGGCAGCGTCTACGGGAATGAGAATCCAGTCCGCATATCCGGTGAACGGATCCAGGTAGATGCGCCGCAAATGATGCACGACGTGCGGCCCGCGCGTATCGTCAACCAGGTCTTCCAATGAGGGGGGAAACTGCCGCGCACCACCGGGTGTCGCTGCCCAATACGATCCAATGGCGCCCTTAATCTGCTGCCCACGGAACCTCAGCTCAGCTTCCTTCTCACGCTGGGCATTTAACGTCCAGCGCTCGCCGAGCGCGGCCGCCGAGATGCCAGCGACCGCGACGATGATGAGCAGCCACACATAGAGGAAGCCCGCCTCGCTGTGCCGCCGCGGCGCCTGTGCCATATTGCGGCGGCGCTGACGCCGCCTGTCAAACTCACCAGTCAGTGAAAAGGCTGCCATCTTCACTTGTTCCGGACATGCCGCTGCGAACGTCGGCGACCTGGCCGGGCCGGGACGAGTCCGGTGGCGGGGGCAGCGTCAACCAAGAAGTCGCGCTGTGCGTGAACGGATCTGCCGGGATCGATCTCATGTAGCCCTTCGCCACCAGTTCGTCGAGCGTGTCCGGATAGCGGTCCTTGTCGGCGGCGAATTGGTCGATCGCCCCTCGCATGACGGTAAGCGAGCCGCGGAGGCTGGTTTCCCTGGCGCGTTCGATGCTGTGGAAGTAGCGCGGCGCGGCGATGGAGACGAGCATCCCAATGATCGCCATGACGACCAGCAATTCGATCAGCGTGAATCCGGGTGCGGATCGACGGCCGCTGTTGAACAGCGCCATGATCTACCAATCCCCGTAGGGTATGCCGTCGAGGCCGACGCCGTCCGACAGCGAATGCACGTCGAACACGTCCTTGCCGGGAGCGGGTGCATCGGGCGGGCTGTCGTAGCTGCGCAGGCCCCAGGTCTGGTCGGCGGGAATGCTCGGATCGGCGAACGGATCTCTCGGGAGGCGGCGCACCAAGTAAATCTTCTTGCGCAGGGTCGGATCGCGTGCGTCGACGACGCCATCGACGAGGACCGTCAGGTTCTCCGGATATCCGCTGTCCCCAACGTTCAGTACCACGTGGCCGTCCGTCGACAGCTGCTTGTAGGCATCGATGGCCGTGCGCAGCGTGCGCAGGGCAGTCCGCAGCTCCACTTCCTGCTGGCGACGCTTGCTGAGCGCGAGCATCGGATGCGCCGCCGCAGCCAGGATGCCCAGGATCGCGAGCACGACGAGCATCTCCATCAGCGTGAAGCCTCGCCACTTGTACGCGTGCGATCGCATCGTGCCCTCCGCCTCAGTTCTTCGGGTGCACCGAGATGTTGCCGTCGCCGTCCACGCGCACCGGCAGGACTTCGCCGCCATTGCCTGCATACGCCATGTCGGCGACGCTTACCCTGGACACCAGATTGGCGGCGGCAGGCAGCGCGCGCAGCGTGACCACCGTCTGGCCATGCGGCGCAAGCTGGAACGCCACCTGGCCTTCGATGCCCGCGTTCTCGCCGCTGGCAAGTTGCAGTTGCGTCGCGTCGAACACCACGGTGCCCTTCATCGTGCCGCTGGACTGGTTCTGGACGGTGACGACCGCGGTTTCGCCGACAGCGACCTCGTGCGTCGTCGTCAAGGTGACCACGGCGGGCCCCGGCGCCGGCGCTTGCGGGGTCGTGTCCTGCTCGGACGGCAGGGCCGTGAGCGCGGTGGGCGCAGCGGGCGCATCGGTTGACCTGTTCGCGCCACGGGCGCCGCTCATCGGAATCGCAACGCGTGCCGCGGTGGTGTGCAAGCGCATGCTCGCAGCGCCGGGGCTGGCGTCCGACCCCGCATCCACGGTCAGGATGGATGCGTCGGGTAACCCAAGATTTCGGACGACTCGCGGAGTGATCAGCAACACGATCTCGGTCTTGGTTCGCGTGTCCGTGTGCACGCCGAACAAGCGACCAAGAATGGGAAGCTCCGACAATCCAGGCAGTCCCTGGATGGCTTTCGTATCGTCGTCGTTGATGAGCCCGGCCAGCATTTGCGTTTCGCCGTCATGGACCCGCAGCGACGTCGTCGCATTGCGCGTTCCGACGTTGTAGGCGATCGCACCTTGCGGCCCGGTGACGGATCCGATCAGGTTCGTGACTTCGAGGTTGACTTTCATGACGACGTCGCCGTCCAGCTGCACGCTGGGTTCGACCTCGAGCTTGAGGCCGGTGTCGATGTACGTCACGGTCGTCGACACGCCGACATTGATCGTCGAAGTCGTCGTGAAGACGGGCAGCTTCTCACCGATCTGCACCTTGGCTTTTTCCCGATTTCGGGCGCGCAGTTTCGGATTCGCCAGCAAATTGGTGGAGCCGGTGTTGCTGAGGATCTGCGCCACCAGCGCTGGATTGAGGACGGACGCGGTGAAGGATCGCGCGGTGTTTAGGTCGAGCGCGCCGGTTGCCGAAGGCAGGCCGAAATTTACCGACGCCGGCCACTGCAGGCCGAGCGTGTTGAGAAGATTCGTTCCGACTTCCATGACCTGAACGTCGAGCACGACTTCCGGCTCCGCGAGGTCGATGGAGGCGATCAAGCGCTCGACTAGCCGCATGACCTCGGGCGTGTCCCGTACGATGAGCAGGTTCAGGCGCTCGTCGATGAAAAGATCACGCGATTTCGCCATAGTACGCACGAGCGTTTGCGCCTGCTTCACGTCCGCGTTGCTCAAATAGAAGCTGCGCGTCACGAGTTCCTGGTGCTCCCGCTGCTTGGCCGGGGTGTCGGGGAAGATGAACACCGTCTTGTCGTTGAGCACCTTGCGGTCGAGCTGCTGGCTCGCCAGGATCGTGCGCATCGCGTCGTCGAGGCCGATGTCGCGCAGCATGATCGTGATCTTGGCGTCGCCCTTCACTTCCTTGTCGAAGATGAAGTTCACGCCCGACGCCCGCGCCAGCGAATCGAAGACTGCGCGCAGCGGTGCGTCGCGAAATTCCAGCGTCAGCGGCTTTTGATAGGCCGCGCCCAGGACGTCCGGAGGTGGCGCGAGCGGGGTGCGGTCGGCGATGCGCTGCTGGACTGCACGCGCCGCCGGCAACCCGGGCGATTCGAGCAGGACTTCTTGTACCTTGGCATTGGCCTCCGCCATGTGGCCTGTGCCAAGCAGGCGCTCCGCATCCGCCAGCAACTGGGCGTGCTGCGCGTCGCGTTTCATTTCGAGCCGCGTCGCGGCCGCTCGCACGTTGTGCGGGTCGACGGCCTCGACACGCACCAGCAGTTCGCTCGCCACATCGTTCTGGCCAGAAAGGTGGGCGGCTTCGGCCCGGTAGCTAAGTTGGGCCAGGCCGAGTTCGCGCTCGCGCGCCTGCGCGGCGCGCAGCGCATGGTTGTCGGGATCCTTGGCCACGGCCTGGTCGAGCAGGACCATCGCTTGGTCGTGCTGGCCGCTCAATGCGAGATCCTGTGCGTCGCGCAGCGGCGATGCGCAACCGCACAGCGTCTCGACAAGCAGCGCGCTTAGGAGGCTGCCTGCTAGGAAACGATGGGTTTTGCTCGAACTCATGATTTTTTGAATTTCAGTGCCTGCTTTTTTGCGCCTGGAAGCCAGGTCATCTCGATACCGTCTGCTTCGATCGAATCGATCCGCCATTGCCCGTCGATCACGTCCGTAGCCTTCACCGCCAACGAGTGGCTCGGCCCGGATAGCAAAGCCAGGGGTTGGCCATCATCGATGCGACCGATGAGGGTGTAGGGAAACTGCGGCACGGTCGGCTCGCGCGGGCCAACGAATGCTTGCGTGACCGGCGGCGGCGGCGCGGGCGGCGGCGCAGGAGGCGCCCAGGCCAGCCACGCGGCCGATGCCGCGTCGTCCCAGTGTCGCCGCTCGGGCCGGCGCGCCGGCGCCGGCCACGGAGCGCCTGTCGCGCGCAGCGTGCTCGGGTGGTCGCGCCCCGACCGCGCGACCGGTGCCAAGACGACGCTGTCCCCCGAGTCGTCCGCGGAAGCGCCCGTGTGCAGTGCCGTCCACCCAGTGACAGCCAGTGTGAGGCACAGGGTGAACCACAACGCCCGTGACCTGCGGGCCTCGGCCTTTGTCGATGGGAAGTCGTTCATGGGGGCGTGTCAGTTCGGAGCCGCCGCGGATGACGGCGCGGCAGGTGTTTCAGGCCTGTCTCGCGGATCCGCTCGTGTGTGTACCGACCAGACCATCTCGGCCTCGAGGTCAGGTGCGTCGATCGACATCCGGTGCAGATGCAGGCTGTCGAGGCTCAACGTGGGCTCGCCCAGCAAGGCGTCCACTACGAAGGCGCGGATCGATGCGTAGGTGCCGCGCACGGGCAACGTGATCTGGTATTCGACGATGTCCAGCGGCGACAGCGACGCATAGCTGAACCTCGCCTGGCCGAACGTGAGAGCGCGTTTCTGCATCAGGTCGAAAAGGCGGCCGACCTGGGCGTCGCGCGAATCCACCGCGGGAAACGATTCGAGGAAGGCGCGCGCGGGCGGCCTGGCAGTGGCGTCGTGCCGGCCGGCGGCGGCCACGCGGGCGCCGAGGACTTGCTGGGCATTCGCCCCGCTCAGTGCTTGCAGATCGCGCGCGAGTCGGGGTCGCCACGCGAATTCGGTGCCAATCGCGGCGATGAACAGTAGCGCTCCGAGCAATCCGGGCACTCCCCACGCGCGCAGGCCCTGGAGCGCGTCCAGGATCCGTTGCCTGCGGTCGTCGGCGCGCATCTCAGCGCCCTCCTTCAACCGCGGACGCCGCTATCGGAGCGATGCAGGCCGCGACGTCAAAAACCAGGCCCGATGCGACCGCATCGGCCGCTCCGGCGTGCCGCACCTCCGCCAGGGCGACGTTCGACCAGACGCCCTGCGCCGACAGCGCCGCGACGAAGCCGAGCGCGACGTGAACGTCGGTCGCCACGCCTTCGAGCCGGATTTCCGGACGGTCGACATCGTGCTCCATCGACAGCCACTGGATGTCGGCGGGCGTCGCGGCCTCGATGGATGGCAGCAGGCGGTTCCACGGATGATCGATGCGCTGTTCAAGGCGCGCGGCGCGCGCCATAGCCTTCACGTCGTCGAACGGCGTGGTGTTGCGAAGGGCGCGACCCGGGGCTGCAACAGAAACGGGCCCAGGCGTGCCGCGACCGGGTCGCGCCGCGGATGCTTCGAGCGCGTGTTGCGAGCGAGCTACGCGGTACTGTGCCTGCTCGATCCGTTCGCGCAGGTCGCCTACGTCGCCGGCCGCAACGGCCAGAGAGATCGCTCCAGCGGCGACCCACAGCCACGCCATCGCCGGCGCGCGCGGCTTTCCGGGCAGGAAGTCCGGCTCGGGCCAATTTCTCACGCCCACGCTTGCCACCTGCGCGACTTCGATCCGGCTGCAAGAGTCTCGAGGGCCGGAAGGCGGGCATCGAGGCGACCCAGGATGGTCGCCGGAAGTGCATGGGCGTGGTGCGTGCCCTCGATGTCCCAGCCCGCGACGAAGGTCGGGCCGGTCAATTGCAGTTCCTCGACGCACGACGACAGCAGGGTGGCGAGGTGATCCATGCTGACGCCGTCCATGTAGCGCTGGCGCAATTGCGCCACCTTTCCGTCCTCCAGCGCGAGGCAGGTCACGTGCGCGCCCTCGACCCATAGCAGCCCGGCACGCTCGCCGCTGGCGAGATCGGCCAGGGCCGGCGCGGCGAATTGCAGCGCTGCGGCCCACGCGGGCGACATGCCGAGCCAACGCACGCGGTGCAGCGCGCCTTCTCGCCGAAGTGCGTCGAGGTCGAGCGAGTGCAGCGCGCAGGCGCCGCGCCCGGGCCGTTGCCAAAGGGCGAGCGGCCAGTCGTGGGCGGCGCTTCCGTAGTAGTGGACGAATTGACGGCCTGCGTACGTGCGCAGGGCGTTCGTGTCGCGCAATGGCAGGTGCGGTTCGACGACCATGGTCTGCGTCAACTGATCGGACACGATGAGCCGGGCAGCGCTGTCCGCGTGCGCGGTACACCACGCCCCCAGATCGGCGTACTCGTGCGGCTGCGCAGCCTCCTGAGGTGGCCATGCCCAGACGCCCTTCGGGTGGACGAACAAGGTGTGTGCGCGCGCGCGCCGCGCGGCGGGCACCAGCATGTCCCGCGCCTCGGCGAGGATGCGTCGGATCTGGTGGTGCGCGCCACGGCGTTGCATCTCGCGTGGTTCAGGAGGCAGCGGTGACACGGTCGATCTCTTCGAAGGTGGTTTGCCCGGCGCAGACCGCGGCCATCGCGGCGTCGCGCAGCGCGCTCATGCCGCGTTCGCGTGCGGCGGTCTTGATGCGGACCATCGGCGCGCGGCCGGCGATCAGGTCGCGCATCTCGTCGTCGAGCAGCAGCAGCTCCGCGACGGCCTTGCGACCACGGTAGCCTGTGCCGCGGCAGTGCGGACAGCCGTGTCCGCGCGCGAAAGCGTGATGCGGGGAGGGCGTACATCCCATTCGATCGAGCAGTTGGGCCGAAGGGACGAAGGGCTTGCTGCACTCGCTGCAGTTCGTTCGCATCAGGCGCTGCGCGACCACGCCGTTGAGGGCCGAGACGACGTTGTACAGGTCCAGCCCCATGTGCGCGAAGCGTCCGACGACGTCGAAGGCGTTGTTGGCATGCACGGTGCTGAAGACGACGTGCCCCGTCAGCGCGGCCTGCACAGCGATCTGCGCCGTGTCGGGATCGCGGATTTCTCCAACCATCACCCGGTCCGGGTCGTGCCGCAGCACCGAACGCAGGCCGCGGGCGAAGGTCAGTCCCTTTTTCTCGTTCACAGGAATCTGCACGACACCCGGCAGTTGGTATTCGACCGGGTCCTCGATCGTGATGATCTTGTCCGTGCCCGCGTTGATCTCGCCGATTGCCGCGTACAGCGTTGTCGTCTTGCCGCTGCCGGTCGGGCCTGTCACGAGCAGCATGCCGTGGGGCAGGCTCGCGAGCGCGCGGATGGTCGAGCGGACATGCTCGTCGAAACCGAGGGCGTCCAGCGTGAGCTGGCCCTGCTGCTGGATCTGCGTGCGATCCAGCACGCGCACGACCGCATCTTCGCCGAAAATGCTGGGCATCACCGAGAGACGGAAGTCGATCTCGCGACCCTGCATGCGCAGCTTGAAGCGCCCGTCCTGCGGCAGGCGTCGCTCGCCGATGTCGAGCTCGGACATGACCTTGAGTCGCGACACGAGTTGCTCCGCGACCGCGGAGCCTTCCACGGTGCGGACGTCGAGCAGCACGCCGTCCACCCGATAGCGGATGCGCAGGCCTCTGGGCACGCACTCGAAGTGCAGGTCGCTTGCGCCGTCCTGGAGCGCGTCGTACAGCGTCGAGTCCAGCAAGCGTACGATCGGGCTGGACTGCTCGCTCAGGTGCAGCGCCGAGAGTTCGACGGCCGCGCTGGTCGTCGGCGCGTCCGCGAAGCCCTCGTTGAATTCCGCCATGGCCCGATAGCCGGCCTCTCCGGCACCGAGCCAGGCATCGACGGCGAGGGCATCGCAGGCGATCCATCGCACTTGGCGGCGCGCGCGCGACTCGATGCGTTGCCACAGCAGAATGTCGGATAGACGATCTGCGAGTACCGCGAGCGCACCCTTCGCGGAGACGGCCATGACGGCCCGCCAACGCTGTGCTTCCGCTTGGGGCCAGTGCTCGTAAGTCAGCGCCCACGGTGCCTCAGACGCTGGCAGCCAGTGCGCAAGGTCGGCGAGGGGCGGCTGGACGGCCGACATGTCGCTCATTGCACCTGGTCCGCCAGTTGGAAGATGGGCAGGTACATCAGGATGACGATGGTGCCGATGATCGTGCCCATCAATAGCATGAGCACGGGATTGATCAACCGTGACACGAGTTCGGTCAGGCGCGAAAGCTCCTCGTCATAGAACGATGCTGCCTGGGCGAGCATCGACCCGATTTCGCCACTGTGCTCGCCCACGCGCAACATCCGCAACGATACGGGCGTCGTCAGCCCGTGCTGTTCCAGCGCGGCGGACAGCCGCGCGCCTTCCCGGATTTCAGCGATCGAGCGCTCCAGGGGCTCGCGCAATTGCGGGCTCAGGACGCCGCGGGAGCTTGACAGGGCCGTCACCGCAGGCACGCCCGCGCCGATCAGCATGCTGGCGGTGCGATAGAACTGCGCCAGCGCCAGCAGGTGCAGCTTGGGCCCGATCAGCGGCAGGCGGCGCACCCGCGCAGCGACGACGGCGCGGACGACGCTCGATTGCCACGCGAGGAACGGCGCTGCGACGAGCGCACCGAGGGCCAGGGCCGTCCATACCGGGTGACTGCCGCTGAACTGGCCGATCTCGATCAGCAGGCGGGAACCGGATGGAATCTCGCCGCCGACACTTTCCAGGACGCCCGCGAATCGAGGCACGACAAAGAGCAGCAGAAAGAGGACAACCGCGAATCCGGAGGCAATCAGCGTCGCGGGGTAGATGCACGCCGCGATCAATTTCGTTCGCAATTGATCGACCCAGGCCAGATAGGACGCGTGCTCGCGTAAGGCCTGATCTATCTGCCCTGTGCGTTCGCTGGATTCGATCATTGCGATGAACAACGGGTTGAACGATTCGGGGCGCGTCGCGAGCGCGTTGGAGAACGTCTGGCCCGAGCGCAATTGCTCGATGACCGCGCGCAGCGCGGATGCAACATGCGTCGAGGACTCCTTCTCGGACAGCGCCGTCAGCGCTTCGAGCATGGCGATGCCCGCCGCCAGCAGGACACTCAATTCCGTGCAGAACAGCCGAATCGGAAACCGCGGCGTGCGAAACGGCGAAGCCAGCCGCGGCCCCCGCCTGGGTTGGACCGACAGCACGCGCGATGACGGAATGCCCAGCCGAAGCAGCGCGGCTTGCGCATCGGGCGCCTCGACGCGCTCGCGGACGACGCCGCGTTGCGGGTCGAAGATGTCGACGATGAATTCCATGGGCGCAGCGCGTCTCGGGTGGCCGGAGTCACCAGGAGACGATGTCGGCGTCCTCGCCGTCGCCCCCGGGCTGGCCATCGCGTCCGTAGGACAGCAGGTCGTAGTCGCCGTGTTCGCCCGGCGAGACGTACTTGTACGGGTGGCCCCAGGGGTCGAGCGGCACGCTTTTGGCGAGATAGGGGCCGGCCCACTGGGGTTCGTCGGTGGGCCGCTGCACGAGCGCGGTCAGCCCTTGCTCGGTAGTGGGAAATCGACCCAAGTCGATGCGGTATTGACCGAGGGCCTTCTCGAGGCCGTCGATCTGGGCGCGCGCGATTTTCACTTCCGACTTGCCGATCTGGCCGAACAGCTTGGGCCCGACGTAGCCTGCCAGCAATCCGATGATCACCATGACCACCAGCAGTTCGAGAAGCGTGAAGCCCCGAGCGAGTCGGGGCATGCGAGGAGACGATTGGGCGAGCGGCATAAGGCTTTGAGTTGAAGATGGCGCGCGCGTCATCGTGCGGCAAGCGGCGTGCTGGATTCTCGCAAGAACGTGACCAAGTCGGCGGTCTCCTGCGCAGATAGTGTGATGGGCTTGCGCAGCGGACCGTCGTCGCGGTAAAGCTCGAGATCGACGGCCTGTTCCAACGTGGCCACGCTGCCGTCATGCATGTAGGGCGCGGTTAGCGCCACTCCGCGCAGGCTGGGAGTGCGGAAGACGCCGATGTCGCGCGGATCGAAGCTGACGACGAAGCGGCCCAGGCTGGCGACGTCGCGGTCGCGGGAGATCAGCTTGCCGACGGCATCGGGATCCGCGCTGGCGCGCGCTGCGGCGATGCGTTCGATCAGCGCGGGCAGTTGCGCGGTCACAGCGTCGCCGAGACCGAGTGGCGATGAATGGAAAGCGTCGTCCGTCAATGCCGGCCGCTGCCCCTCGGCGGCGTGGCATTGCGTGCAGTGCGCATTGCCCCGGAATGTCTGCCAGCCGCGCAAGGCGGCCTGCGAAAGACCGGACGCTGCCGCGCCACCGAGATATCGATCGAGCGCACTTTCGGGCGTCGCGAGCGTGCGCTCGTACGCGGCGATTGCCGCGCTCACGGTCTTCAGCGAGAGTGGGGTAGCTTCTTCGGGGAAGGCGCGGGCGAATTCGCTGGCATAGTTCGGCGAGCGCCGAAGGATCACGAGGACGGCCTGTTCGTCGGCCAGGCCGTGTTCCAGCGGATTGAGCAGGGGCGACGCGACCTGCTGCTCCAGTGACGGGCTCCGGCCATCCCAGAACAGCACCGGCCGATCCTTGACATCGAGTAGGCTCGGTGCGTTTCGCGTCAGCGCCACTTTCGAGGCGCCGACCGACGTGGCCCGCGCATCGGCGAAGGCACGCTCCTTGTCGTGACAGCTCGCGCAACTGACCCCGCCGTCGACACTCAGCGCGCGATCGAAGAACAAGGCTTGCCCGAGTTGAACGCGATCGTCCTGCAATGATCGCGCCTGTCCGGTTTCCGCGTCGCCGCTGGAGCGGGCGATGGCCGTACCAGCGATCAATATTCCTGCAATGCAGGCGACGAGACTTCGGGGCATGGGACTTTCGGGAATGCGCCAACTGGGCGTTGCGCGGCTTGCGGCGCATTGTAGTGCGCGGGCGCTCGCTGACTTCGTCGATTTGCGGTACGGTTCGGAACGCATTTTCTGATCAATTCGCGCCTTTGAGATGTACGTTACGAACTATGTACGTCTAATGACTGGTTAGGCTTATATTAGGGTTTAAATTCCACGCTCCGAGTGGAAAGGGTCGGCGCCCACATGCAAGAATGCGTCGGCCTTCTTGCAGCGCGAACTGCATCCGTCGCAGTCAGCGTTGGACCTAACAAAGAAAATTCCGCGTCGCCAACGGGACGGGGGAGGAGTTCGAGTGATGAGTTTGCGACTGCGCGCCGGAAGCGGCGTTGGCTTCGGCACGTCTGTGGGCGAAGTTTTCCGGGCGAAGTGGATGCTCGGTGGATTGAGCGCCGTGGCGCTTGCGATGGCTTGTAACGGCGTCGCTGCCCGAGTGGCGGAGAGCAGCGCCGCCGACGCGTCGCGGGCCCTGGAGCCCGGCGTGTTCAAGGTCGTTTACGGCGCACTCCAGTCTCCGACGCAGCCCGTGTCGGCGCACGCGCCGCTGCAAGTCCTCGCTTCAGGCGTCGCGTTCCAGCGGGACTTGTGCCATGCCACGGCCACGCTCGTGGGCCCCGCCGGCGCGGAGGAAGTCGCGGTGACGTGCGCAGGCGATGTCCTGAACCTGCGCCCGGCGCGCGACCTGCTACCGGCAGCGCACTACACGCTGATGTTGCAATGGCCAGGGGCGAGTCGCCTGCAGTCGGCGGTGTTCTCGACGCAGGCCATCGAAGGCTCGCACGCCACGCCGCCCATCGCATCTATTGCATCGACCGCAGCATCGACCATCGAGGAATGGCGCCCCGACGCGAGCCCCTCGTCGTCGTGGTACTATGCCTGGGGCGAGAAGCCGATGGCCGGGCCGACGCCGCTGACGGCGCCGGCGGGCCACACGGGCGTGTACGGACGCCTGGCGCGCTTCAACGGCCAGCCGATCGTGGCCGCCAGCGTGAGCGTTGACGGCATTGCCACGCGCACCGATGCGCAAGGCCGCTTCCTGCTGCCCGACGTCCCCGCGGGTTCGCAAGTGCTCAGGGTCGACGGCACGCAGGTCTGGAGCGAGGGCGGTCACTTCACGAAGCACTATTTGCACATCGACGTGGCGAGCGACAAGACGACCACGCTCGGGCGCCCGATCTACCTGGCGCGCGTCGACCCGGCCACCGAGGTGAGCCTGGCGTCGCCGTCGGACCGCGACGTCGTGCTGACGCACCCGGCGATGCCGGGCGTGGAGGTGCGTATTCCCAAGGGCATGGTGCTGCGCGACCAGGATGGCGCCCTGGTGACTAAGGTCAGCCTCACGCCAGTGCCGATCGACCGTGCGCCCTACGCGACGCCGTTGAGCTTCCCGCTGTACTTCACGCTGCAGCCAGGTGGTGCGATCGTGGACGCGAGCTCCGGCAAGCAGGTACAAGTCACCTATCCCAACTACCAACACGTGCCGGCGGGCACTGCGGTCGATTTCTGGAACTATGACCCACGTCAAGGTTGGAAGATCTATGGGCGCGGCAAGCCGAATGCGGACGGCAAAACGATCGTGGCCGATGGTTCGGATAAGGGACTGACGCTGCGGGAGGTCATGACCTTCGGCTACGGACTCTCGTCGGCGGCGCCAGTGCAGGGGCCTATCGCCGGAGGAACGAGAGACGGCGACCCGGTCGATGTGGCCACGGGCGTCTATGTCGCGGAGCGAACCGATCTGTCGATTAGCGACGTGACGCCCATCGGTATCTCGCGTTCCTATCAGCAGAACGACACTAATAATCCGCATGAGTTTGGGCCAGGTTGGGGGCTGAAGTACGACATGTCGCTGTACTCGCCGGCGACCAGCGAGGTTGATCTCGTGCTGGCGGACAGCACGCGCATCGCCATGCTGCAACAAAGCGACGGCAGCTTCAAATGCACGTCGATACCGGCGGGTGCTTTCTTTGGCGCGAGGCTGACGCAGATCACGAACAGCAGCTATCCGCACCCGCTGCAGTGGCAGATCGCGTTGCTTGACCAGACCAAGCTGATCTTCGATGGCGACGCACCGAATCAGCTGCTGGAGATCATCGACCGCAACGGCAACGTCGTCAGCATCACGCGCGACGGCAATCTCGCGCGCACGGGCGACATCACGAAAATCGTGTCGCCGAACGGTCGCTCCATCCAGTTCACGTACAGCGGCGCGCCAGGCAGCACGAACAACCACGTCGTCTCGGCCACTGACAACGTCGGACGCTTGGTGAACTACGGATACGACGCATCCTCCGTGCCTCGCCTCGTGTCCGTTGCGGATGCGGATCAGACGAGCTTGCCGTCGGGGCAGCAGGCGCTCGTGAAGTACGTGTACGACACGAACAGCCGTCTGTGGAAGATCTACGACAAGCGCAACAATCTCGTCTTGACGAACGTCTATAACGCGGCCGGCCAGATGCAGCAGCAGACGATGGCGGACGGCAGCACCTGGTACTACAGCTATTCGTTCATGGGTAGCCCGACCATCGCCAGTTCGATGACGGTGACCAACCCTCGCCAGTACACGACCAACTACACATTCAATTCGAATGGCTACTTGACCCAGACTGTCGTGGCGGCGAATGCGACGGCGCCGTTCGCACCGCAGACGACGAAGATCCTGCTCGACTCGAACAATTTCCCCATCTCGACGACCGACCCGTTGCAGCGAGTCACGAATTTCGGTTACGACGCAGCAGGCAATCTTGCGGCACTGACCGTCTTGGCAAACAGGAGCAGTGAGACAGCCACGCGTCACTACGCGTTTGAGCCGAACTTCAACCAACTGGCCAACTACACCAGCGAGGTCGGCGCGACGACCGCCATGGGCTATGACTCGTTCGGGAATCTGGCGAGCCTGACGTCCGCGCAGGGGGCGACCTGGACGTTCACATCTAACGATCAAGGCCTGATGCAGCAGGTAACGACTCCGGCCGGCTACTCGACCGTCATGAATTTCAATTTGGCCGACCTCGCAAGCGTGACGGACGCGAACGGCCGAACCACCCAATTCGACCGGGACGACTTGGGGCGCGTCGACGCGATTACCGACCCTGCGGGAAATCTGACGCAGTTTAGCTATGACGCCAAGGATCGGACGACCACCATCGTCGACGCGCTCTCCCAGACGACGAGCATCGGCTATGACGCCAACGGCAATTTGCAGAGCGTCCTGCTGCCGAGCCACGTCGATCCTTATGGTTTCGCTTACGACGTTCGCAACAATTTGCAGACGCAAACGGATCCGCTGAATCGCTCAGCGACATTGAACTACGATGCCAACGGCAATCCGAAACTCGGCGCGGATGCCAAGCAACAGTCGACGAGCTATGTCTTCGACCCCTTCGACCGTCCGCAAGAAGTCGATTTCAACGACGGCTCGAGTATCAAGTTCACCTTCGATGCGGGCAATCGATTGAGGCAAGTCGTTGACAGCGTAGCGGGTACTACGAACTTGACGCCGGATGACTACGACCGCCCGTCCGTGGTGGCCACGCCTTATGGCACGGTCAACTACCAATTCGATGCAGCCGGGCGCCTGCAGACGATGACGTATCCGAGCGGAACGATCGTCAGCTACCACTACAACGGCGTTTCCAATGAACTCGCTACCGTCGCTCTGAACACCGATGCGAACCCTTTTATCATCGGCTACGACGCTGATGATCGCTTCGGCACGTTGACACAGCCCAACGGTGTCAACCGTACGCAAGGCTACAACAATTCGGAGCAGTTGCAGAGCATTGCGTATGCCAGCGGCGGGACGGCATTAGGCGATTGGTCTTATGGCTACGATGCAGCTGGGCGATTGCAGGCGAGCGGCGGTGCATTGCTGAACCCCGTGGCGCCGATTGCGATGCAAACAGCGACATTCGACGATGCGAACCAGGTTGCGACACTCAACGGGTCTACATTGACCGAGGACGCGAATGGATCCCAGACCACCGATGCCAGCTTGAGCTTCGGCTACGACGTCCGGGGGCGTCTGCGCACGGCCACGTCGAGCGCCGGTGTGGCCACGTATACCGTCAACGCGTTCGGCATGCGTGATACCAAGGTCTTCAACGGCACGACGACGCACTACATCTACGATCTTGCCGGTCACGTGATTGTCGAGACGGACGGCAACAACAATACGCAGCGCGAGTATGTCTGGATCGGCGACATGCCGGTGATGGTCAGGGTGTTCTCGAGTGGCGTGGCAACCGAGTATTACGTCTGGTCGGATAGGCTCAACACGCCTCGCGTGATCACCGATACGAAAAACAATCTTGTTTGGCGCTGGGACTCGGATGCGTATGGAAATGGTGTGGCGAATGGCAACCTTGGGAATGTTCCAGGGTTGAACTTCACGTTCAACCTTCGGTTCCCGGGCCAGTACTACGATGTTGAGACAGGCTTGCACTACAACGCCGCTCGAGACTACAACCCGAAAACGGGACGCTACGTTCAAAGCGACCCTATCGGTGTGGATGGAGGGATGAACACGTACGCATACGTAGGTGGGGACCCGATCGGCTATGTTGACTACTTAGGTCTAGACCGATGGGCAACAGATGCAGGGCGCGCCATTATCTATACGCAGCAGGATCTCGGACGTACGATTTTCTACAACGCGACTAATGGTGACTTCTTCAGTTTCGACACCCGAAGCCAAGTCACACGTGCCGCCGCGCGGACGGGGGCCGACGGTCCTTATTCGGGTTCCTACACATATTGTGAAAGAGGGCACTTGCCTAGAGCCTTCGGCACCGCGAAGATGAGGACAACAGACGGGCGCGACCGTTGGATACATGGGGGCGGTTCGGGTTTGGAAAATCCTTGGGCGCCACATCAAGGGTGGAAGCCGACGGAAGGATGCACTCGCGCGCAAAATTCCGACGTCAATACCCTTTGTAACGTTCTCGACATGTTCAAAGCAGCAAATCCACAAGGGACGATCATCTATCGTCGCGATAGGATCAATCCGTGAAGATTCGACGTTTCTATTGCTTAAGTGTGCCGCTTGTCGCGATCGTGCTTTCGGTCACATCAAGTGCGTTCGCCCTCGACGCAAATTTGTGCGTGAAGGGTTTCTGCATCGACTCGACTCCGAAGAAAGCGTTTAACTCTATTGCCTCGGTCGCGACGAAGGTTCAACGATCTGACGATCAAGGGCCTTCGCTTTGTTTTTTTGATGCTACTTCAGGGTCTTGGGCTGAGTTCACATTTGGTGGTACTGAAGAGCATGCTCATAGAGATGTGCTGCGCGGAATCACGCTCACGTTAACTCCGATTTGCCCTAAGCGGTCGTCTCCTGCTGAAATAGGTTTTGGTAAGTCGGTTGACGGATTTTCGCTGGGACAATCGGAGTCCGAAGTGATTGCAACCAGAGGCAAGCCGGTGCGCGTCGATGATGCCATTGCCCGCGAGAAGCGAGATCCGATGATGGCCGGCACGCGCTACTCAGCGAAATTCGGGCCACGGGTGTTGGTATATGAAAGAAACGAAGCGACGACGTTTGTCTTTATAAGGAACGGAACCGTCGCCACGATCTGGACTTCTGTCGGTGAGTGAGCAGTTGTTTTGGATCGGCAACCAGACAGAAAAAGCAAAGGCACGTTTGAACTATGTTCCGCCAGCACCCCGGCGCACAATCATAAATTGTGCCTCTAAGCATTGAAATGGTGCGGAAGGTCGCTTTCACGCAACAAGCTTCTGAAGCGGGCGCCGAGAAATCAGCACCGACTTTTAATGGTTGATTCCCATTGTAGGCAATCCTCAATTGCAAGAGTCGAATAAGTCCAAATGAATAAAAAATTCTCAGGGTTACTCACTTCGACGCTGTGCCTGTGCACGGCATTGGCGCTGTTGGTGACGGGAGTCGCACGCGCCGGTTCGGTGACCTACGAGTACGACGAACTCGGTCGCGTGACCGAGACGACGGACTCCGCAGGCAACGTCGTGCAGTACACGTACGACTCGACGGGCAACCTCCTGAATGTGGCGACCAAGGCAGCATCGGCGCTGACGGTCTCGAGCTTCTCGCCCGCCGAGGGCGTTGCGGGTTCGACGGTCGTGATCCAGGGCAGCGGCTTCAGCACGACGCTGGCCAGCAACGTCGTTAATTTCAACGGCGTAGCCGCTATCGTGACCGGCGCCACGGCCAGCGCGCTGACCGTGGCGGTGCCTTCCACGGCCATGACCGGCAAGATCGCCGTCACGGTGGGCGCGTCCACGGCGACGAGTGTTCAGTCCTTCTTGGTGTCGGCCAACGCGCTGCCGCCTACGATCACGAGCTTCACGCCGTCCGGCGGTGCCGCGGGCACGGTCGTGACGATCACGGGCACGCACTTCTCGACGACCCCGGCCAACGACAAGGTCACGTTCGGTGGCACCGGAGCGGTGCCGAGCGCGGCGACGGCGACGTCGCTGACCGTTGCCGTCCCGGTCAACGCTGGTTCCGGCTCGATCGGTGTGACCACGCCCACGGGCACTGTGCAGAGCACGGGCGACTTCACGGCGCTGCCTGGCAGCGTTCCCACAGGCTGCACCGCGCTGTACGCGCCGAGTCCGACCACGCGCCTGACGCTTGATGGCGCTCCCGCGACGTACTCGGTGGCCGCCGCCACTACGCGGGCTGTGCTGTTCAACGCGAGCCAGAAGCAATACCTCACGCTGAACCTGCCGACAGTGACGGGCACACCGGCCCTCACGCTGATGGGGCCGCAGGGCAATGTCGTGCAATGCGGCTCGGTGACGAGCACGTCGACCGGATTGCAGTTCGTGCAGTTGCCCGATACCGGCACGTACACGCTGTTCGTGACGTCGTCGGCTGCCAGTTCGCTGAATCTCTCGGTGCAGAGCCCGATCTCGGGCACATTGACGCTGGACGGCGCGGCGACGGCGCTGACGATTCCCGCGCCCGCGCGCCGCGCGCTGGTGCCCCTGCCGGCCACGGCGCAGGGCAAGAACGTGACGCTGACGCTGACCAACAGCGGCGCGGGCGGCGGCGGCGTGTTCTCGCTGCTGGACGCCGGCGGCAACGTGGTGATGACGACGCCGGTCACGGCCACCGGGACGGCGACGCTGTCGCCGCAACTTTCGGCGACCGGTATGTACTACGCGCTGCTTGACCCGACCGCCCTCATGGGCGGCACGGCGCAGCTGTCGTTGACGACCTCGTCGGTGCCAACGCTCACCATCAATGCTGCCAGCGCCACCACGGTGGTTGCCAACACGACGACGGCGACCAAAGTGGCGTTCAACGGCACGCAAGGACAGTATCTGACGCTGTTTGCTACTACGGGCGCAAATGCGGCATCCGTGCCGATGCAGATCTTGTCGCCCAACGGTGTGGTGCTGCCGACTTGGTCGTCCTCGATCGGGGCGACCTTCGAGACGTTCAACCCGCCGGTGCTGCCGGCGAGCGGGCGCTACACGCTGGTCATCGGGCCGACGACAGCCTACACCGGCAACGTCTCGCTGAACCTGACCAGCCCGATCAACCTCGGGACGCTGGTGTCGGGCGCGCCGACGGCGCTCGGCTCGACCAAGCTGCCGGGCCAGGGCGAGCAACTTGCGGTGAATGCGCTGGCCGGCGAGCAGATCAGCGTGACGGCCACGCACACCGGGGGCACGGGTTACTCCGGATTGTTGACGGTACTGTCATCCAACGGGGCCATTCTCGGATCCACGCAGCTCACGGCGTCGACGACGGGGTCGGCCACTGTGGCCGCGAACATCGCGGTCAGCGGTCAATACACGGTACTGCTGCAGCAGATCGGGCTACCCAGTAGCGGGGGGACAGAATCTTTTCAACTCGGTGGGGCGGTCGATGGAGGCACGCTCGGCATCAATCAGCAAATCGTTTCGAGTGCGGCCGCTCTCGGAGAGACGACACGTTTGTACTTCCAAGGAACAACCGGGCAGGCCTTGACTTTCGCAGCCGGGGTCGTGAGCACCGGCCCGTACGCGGCGACGGTCGATATCTATTCCCCGAGCGGCGTGTCTTTGCGGGCCACGACGGGTCGGGTGCCGAAGGATCTCTCGACAGGCACCTCCTGCGCCACGATGTCGGCCTACATGTGCTCGACCTACAGCAACCTGACGTTGCCGGAGACGGGGCAGTACATGGTGGTCTATGTGCAGGCGCAGACGCCTGCTCCTGCGGGAACCGTGACGATGGCGTTGAGCACGCCGCTGGACCGGGGGCTTCTCCCCGGGCTGACGAATGGCGGCTTCGCAACCGGCACCGTGCAGCCTTTGCTGCTCGGACAAGGGTGGCAATTCGAGTACAACGCCGTCGCGGGCGACGCCTATTCGTTCATTATCGTGACGCCCGATCATTCCGTAGCGTGGCAATACCAATACACGGCGACGGGGTCGCTTGGCGATCAGCCGCCGGTCCAAGCGTTGCGGGGCCCCTTCACACCGCTTGTCGATGTTTTCTCCTTCGGTCCTGCTCAGAACAGTGAACGCTATACCGTCGTAGTAAGCCCTAATGACCAGTACGTCCAACCGACGACACTGTCTCACACGTTCACCGTGGCCAACGCGTGGGACCAACCCATTCAGGTCGACGGCAGCTCGAGCGGTTTGTCCAGTAGCGTCGACGGGCAGGGGGTTGTCCTGTCGTTCCCAGGCAGCGCAGGCCAACAGATCACGATGCAGGTGAAGGAGTGGGATTATCAAGCGGTACAGCTGCCAGCGACCCTGTATATCTATACACCAAGCGGACAAGTCATCCACAGTTCCGATTGGAATGCGTGGAACGAGGGCTGCGCGCCTGCGCCGGTGGGCACCCCCTGCACGAACTTGTTTTCGCAAACGGACTACGCAACGCTTCCAGAAACAGGAACCTACCGGCTTTGGTTCCAGCAAGGCAGTCTCGCTGCAGGTGCAACGGGAGTGGCGACGCTATCGAGCCTGAGCGTCGCGCTGAGCAACACGCTCGTCAACAGCTCGATCTCGGTCGTGGGCAGCCCGAATCCCGTGGCGATCGGTGCGAGTTCGAACCTGATCGCCACCGTGACAGGCAACCTCCCCTCAGGAACTGTGACGTTTTATGACGGCGGCACCTCGATCGGCACCGCGGCCATCAGCAACGGCCAGGCTTCTCTTTCGCATGCATTCAATACTGTCGGCGTCCATAGCGTCACTGCTAGCTACGCGGGAGGCCTTGCCAACAACGGCAGCACCTCCGCTGCGGCGAGCGTGAACGTCATGACGGTGTCGCAATATCAGGCTTACATCGCCTCAATGATATCTATTATCAACTCGCTGTTGCTGAGCGATTAAAACGATGACTCCATGGAATGTCCGAAATCATGGTTCAGTTTCGGCTTCTGATGCTTTTTTGGGATGAATCTGATCCGTGTTTTTCGACGAAGAATGAACCGTTTTTGATGAGATAAAGTAATACTCCATACTGGTTTGCGTTTTCGAAGAATTTTTGGATATGGATTTATGAAAAACATCCCAAATCACCCTTTGGCATCGACTCGAGTCGAACGATCATCGTCTGGTTAATTTTGCTATTTCCCCTGATGCGCCTCCGCATACGTTGAATGTCCAGTTCATCCTTCCGGGGCCTATGCTGACAATGACGTCTTGTGGGTAAACTGGACTGAGGGCGGCGTCGATACTGTTGCTCTTTCCGGTATCATGATAAAGCTGTATTTGTCTCAAGTAGAAGTCGCCCTTGTTGGGGGGGCGTCCGATGACTGTCCGTTACGGCGACGGTCAGAGTTGCGGTGCAACTAATGGAATCATCGGACTTTGTTTGAATTGACTCGTTAATGCGATTGCCGATTGATCAATCCTTTGGGCTATCATAGCCAGAAAACATATGGATATCTCAAGAATTGTAAGCAAGCTCTTGTTCGTGACCACGGTGATCTACGCTCAAACAACTGGGGCAGAACCGACCGGCGCAGTGACAACACTTTTGGAGCTACGTCCATATGTCGGCGGAAACACAATTTATGTGTATCCAGCTGATACGTCGCCTTGCAACACAAGTATCTACACTATCGACCTTTCGACACCAACGGGAAAGGCTGCATATGCAACTGCCTTGGCTGCGTTGGTTGCGGGCAAACGAGTGCAGCTTGAAGCAATCGCTCCCTGCACCGGCTTGTACTCGGGATTGCAAAGCATCTACATTTTTCCCAACTAGTCGAGCCTGGAAAGACTTAACTCTCGACAAAGCGTCGGTTTCGAGGCGACCGCTCTGGCGCTATCAAGTCGATGGCGAAGAGATGATCCGCTCCGTCAGGAATAGATATTTCATATGATTCGATTCAAGAACTTACTCGCATCGCTGATCGGCCTCTTCTTCGCGATTTCGGCCTACTCCTGGGACGGTGCGCAGACCGGGACCGTCACTCAGCTCGACGTGACCAACGGAAGTAATTACGGAATACGAGTATTCCTGAGTAGCGGCGTGCCGATGTGTACGGGTAGCACGAACTATTGGGGCTTCTTGTACAGCACCGATTCCAACTACAATACTTACGTCGCAGCGATCATGATGGCTAAAGCGACCGGGGCACGCCTGACGCTATACCTAACCAATGAGGGTGGTTTTTGCCATATCGGCTACGTAACCCTAGTGTGATCAACTAGCTTGCTCGATAGCGTTGTGATACGGGTTCAGGCAGTATCCCAGAGGTCAGGCGGGCTGAATGAGTTGGTCCGAGCCTCAAAGATACAAGGCATCTTCCCGAACACAACACAGAAAATGCACAGCGCCTTGTCAGCTGACTGCATCTTGGCGCGAACTAGCTGACGCCCATGCCCTTCGGGAACTGCAGCCTGCAGCACCCAACGCGCTGGACAGACAAAGCAAGCAACTTGGGAAGCGTCACGCGCAGCGTGCATACCTGCAGGCGCGGCAGCCGTGCTGAAAGAAGGTCGAATGCGAGGGTGTCTTGGCCAGGGTGTCGTGGGCCGGGCGCAGGCCGTCATGGCCGACACCGTGAAACGCGTGCTTGGCTTGAAGCCCAGCAGTTCTGTCAGAAGGCAAAGAAAACTTCAATGTCGATGAGAATCGCCGCCGGAATGGCGTGTAGAAATCACATCTGAAAAAGAAAGGGAGAACCTCGTGAGCAAAGAGACGTCCTCGATGAATCCGTGCGCTGCACATCCCATCAGCTTGGCTGCCAAACGGCGTACGCGGCGTCTCGCGGAGCTGCTGCTTGCTGCGTCAACTGCTTGCGGCTCGGCCTGCGCGGCCCAAGGCGACATGGGAACCGGGATTCCCAGCGGATTCAACATGTATGAGGCGAACGGCGCGCTAAATACGATGGTATGGGCGCTCGGCGCGCCGACGATCTCCTTCCCCGCGGGATGCTCCAACGTCACCCTGACCCAGGCGACGATGGGAATCGATGGCTACAAGTTGGCGGTCGCCGCGTTGCTGATGGCAAAAGCCGCAAACCTGCAGGTGCGCCTCTATGCCACCACCACGAGGGATGGGGGCTGCGGCGTAGACATGGTGCAGATGAACCCATAGGTGGCGAATCTGCCCCCCCCCCCGGGCCAGCGCCAGCGTAGCGATCGCATCGTGCGATAAGCGGCGTCCGGAGCTCTCCCCGATGCCTTTGCCTAACTCTTGCCAGAGTAATGCGTGCGTAATAAGCAGGATTTCAAATGATCTCACAAAAATTGTATTCCGGTAGGAAAACAAAATTGCCATCAAATGCACTTTTGGTTGCGCGCATTGCGAAACTAAAGACCTTACTTTTGTTGGCGGGACTCGCATTCGCCGGGCAGACTTCGGCGTGGGATGGGGCAGTGATTGGAACGATTTCACAAATCGATACGGTTGCCAACGAGCCTAACGATTATGAAGTGCGAATTTATTTAGGCGGCATCACTATGTGCACCGCGACTAATGGCACTCAAGATTTTGCATATATGAATTCAACAGACAATAATTTTAAAGCTACCCTCGCAAACTTAATGATGGCGTACAGCATGGGAAAGACAGTAAACATATACACCATGAACGATAGTTCTGTTGGGTGTCATATTCATTATGTGATGGTTAAAGGATGATTGACTAATTTACGATTCATGGTGAATCGCCCCGGGTTTTGGAGAGGCTCCAAATTTTGAAAAGATGGAGCCATAATTCAACACCCGAACAGTGCCGCTGAGAAAGTTGTTGCGGCCTTAGACGACAACGATGGGCGCGGCGATGACGCGTTGATATCGTGCATCCCCGCAGGGGCCGTAGAGCCGAGTCATTTGGTTACTTCACTCGGTGCCTTGCCCTTGCGGTGGATGTCGAGCACCAACGCATGGATTCAAAAAACTGTCATACTGCTTGCCCATCAACCAGAGCGTCCAGCATGACGGTTTCCTTGGCCGACCTTATCGCGCAGAAAGAAGCGCTCGAACGCCAAATCCAGGCAGTGAAGACTACCGCCAAGGCGGACGCGATTGCTCAAGTGCGCAAGCTGATGGCTGAACACGGTTTGACAGCTGCGGACATTGCAGCGAAGTCATCGTCCAACGCGGGAGCGCTCAACGGCAAGAAGGTTGCAGCGAAATATCGCGACCCAGTTTCTGGAGCAACGTGGACGGGAAGAGGATTGAAGCCAAAGTGGCTTTCGGCAGCATTGGTAGCTGGGAAGTCTTTAGGCGATTTTGTAATTTGAGATTGCAGATCGGCGCCGACGAGGAGGGAGCACTTTCGTCGTCGCTCAAGTCGTTCGCGACGGTAAGCACTGCGCGCCGCATGAATTCGGACACGTCCATCTGACGCACGACAGCGGCGCAGTCATCGAGCTGCGCCAGTCCAAGTATCTGTAGCCGACCACGAATCGATGCTAGATATCTTGCAGATCGTCTAACACTACGTTCCCGCGTTCATCTATGTGGGAACGTGGACTGTCAGATCACAGCCTCTTCCTCAACAATGCGGTTAGTTGATCCCCTACAATAGTATGCTGTGATTGAGTCGATGGATGGTGAGCATTCGCTCTCAGCAAGAAGCAAGCGTCGTCAATTCCAGGGAGCGTTCATGAAGGCAAGAATCGTCTGTTTTGCAGCTGCTTTGTTGCTTGGAGCGGGGCCGGCGCGGGCATCGTGGGATGGCGTGCAGAATGCGCACATAACGTTCGTCGAGGGCAATCAGGGCGTAGTTTTCGTCTATGTCGATACACCACCACAGAGCGCGCCATCTTGTGCAACGCAAACCGTTGGTAGCTTGCGCTACGCGGTCAACGAGTCGACGACGACCGGCAAGGTACAACTCGCAATTGCCTTATCGGCTATCAGTCGAGGCGCTACGATACTCGTCCAAGGATCGGGCGCCTGTGCAGCCTGGGGAGATACCGAAGATGTTCTCTGGATCCGCAGCAACTAAAAGTGGGTTCTGTCGCAATAAGGACGGCGGCCCGAGCGAAGCCCGGCACTGCGTTTGAAGGTCAGATGGCGAGAGAGTAGAACTGGTCAGCATCGGACATGGCTTGGCCTTTGAGGCGATCGAGCTGCCCCTTCTTGATCATGTGCATCGTCTCGATTCCCGCGATCAATCGGCGTGCGCAGTCGAGTCCTTGGAGCCGAGCATGGGCCGCACGATTCGTTTGAGCGCCCGATGATCCCGGCTTATGTCGCACTAAGCTGAGGCAAACTACTACCGGCAACTCACCGAGCAGGCCGCGACGCCGGCCTGACTTAAACCAACTGGCCTCCACGGAAACCGGGGAGATTCAATTCGCCTCCTCGTAGGTTCGGCACGATCACAGGTCGTCGCTACAGCGCCGGTTGTGTCGACTCAGCTCCCACCCACTTTGAGGTAGTTGGGAGCAGGTGAGGAATCATATGTCTAGCCTCGATGTCCTGGAGGCGCCAAGTGGGGCACAGTGTACTAACCGTGAACTAGAGCGGACAAAATTGCGAAACGGGCGATGTTAAACGACTGTCATTTTCTCGGTGTCGATTCAGTTGGCCGGTAGCAGGAGGAGGTAATCGGCGGTGGTGCGGATTGGTAGTTCGGGAGGTTGGCGCAAGTGGCATTACCCGCGTCCGCATAAGACACGACCACCGGCTTGCCTGTGGCGTAGGCAATGTCAGCGGCGGCATACCATTTGGTACACACACCCGGAGAAATTCCGTTCCACGTAGTCTCGGTGTTGCACACCATAGTGAAATCGCCGCGCCAATCGCCGACGATCATCATGCGGCCGTCCGCATACTGGATGATCTTCTGTATCGTGCCGGTACAGCCCAAGGGGGCCGCCAACGCCTGCTGGCAGGACTGCGGGATAGCGAGCAACAGCGCGCAAGCCCAATTCTTCAAGGTGATTTCCTCCTGAGGTGAACACCGCTTTCACTGGCGGCAACTGCAATAATACCGGCGCATCTACGAAGGCGTGCCGCTTCGACGGGAGCGGTGCTTTTCTCCAAGAGCGCCCTTGCGTCGCCTATTCGGAGTTGTTGACATCGAGGTAGGTACGGATCGCCTGTTCGAGCGCGCGGGTGGAACGATGCGTGCCACGACGAATGCAGCGCTCGGTGAGCGTCGAGAACCCGCGTTCGACCTGATTCAGCCACGACGCCGATATCGGCGTGGAGTGAACATGGAACCGCGGCCTGGCGGCAAGCCAGCGCTTGATCGTGTCGGTCTTGTGAATGCCGTAGTTGTCGCTACAGCGCCGGTTGTGTCGACTCAGCTCCCGCCCACTCTGAGGTAGCTGGGAGCAGGCGAGGAATCAGCTGTCGGCAGTGCGTTGCAAGCGGGCGCAGACGGGTACTGGATGGTGACTTGAAGTTGCGCGGCCTGCGCGGCAAGCAAGGCGCCGTACCAGCTCTTGCATATCGTGGGTTGGACCACGCCCTGGTAGACAGTCAGCGTATTGCAAACCGTCGTCCAATCGCCCCGCCAGGATCCGAGAATTGCCACGTCCCCGTTGGAGTACGCAATCACGCCATTTAGCGTGCCTGCACACCACTGGCTAGTCTGGGCTGATGCGACCCCACTGCACATGAGGAAGGCCAAGGGCGCCGCATAGATGTACCGATTTGATTTCATTGCTACTGTCATGAGTTAGAAGTTCGTTGAACTATTCGTGAACCCGTGAGTCCATCGTGTATCGTGTGGAGAGGTGGCCCCGGTGTTCAGACAGTTTCGCGGGTTTGCTAAATGGAACTCTGCGGGGTTGATGTCGAAGTAGGCAACGTGGATGTTGCCGATCAGCCTGCTTGCGGGAGCGCGGGCAGCGAGGCGAAGTAGAACTCGTCGGGCGTCTTCTTGTCCAGCGTCGAGTGCGGCCGGCGCGTGTTGTAGAACTCGGGTTGGCCGTGTTTGGCGAAGGCCTCGTGCAGCGCCTCGAGGCAGAAGTCCGTCTCCATCGTGATCGAGATCCGATGCGCGAGCACGCGCCGGCTCGCCCAGTTAACGATCGCGTATAGGTAGACCCAGCCCTGGGCCATCGGGATGTACGTGATGTCGGTGGCCCAAACGTGGTTGGCGCGGTCGATCTTGAGGCTGCGCAGCAGGTACGGATGCACCTTGTTGCGCGCTTGCTTCTTGCTCGTGTTGGGCTTTGCGGTACAGCGCCTCGATGCCCATCCCGGCCATCAGCGTTCCCACGTGCCGCCGGCCGATGTTCAATCCCTCTCGCGCGAGCAGGTCACGCAGCATGCGGGTGCCGGCGAACGGGTACCGTCGGGCCTGCGCCTTGGTCGATCGCGAGCGAAGCCTGCAGTGCCGGCTGCTGGTCAATCCGAAGCGCGCTTATCGCGTGATGGCCGAGGCCAAGCTGCTGCTGCCGAAGGCGCCTCATCGGCCGCAATCGAGTCGGCTTCACGAAGGCAAGGTGGCCGTCGCCGCGGGCGATGTTCGTTGGTGCTCTGACGGCTTCGAGATCAAGTGCGAGTCGGGCGAGACGGTGACTGCAACCTTCGCTAAGGACTCCTGCGACAGCGAGATCATGGCCTGGCGCGGATGGCCCGGCAAAGGCCTGCTAGGTGAGCCAGTTTGCGAGATGCCTCATCGAGGCCGTGGAGAAGCGCTTCGGCACCGTGGAGGCGCCTCCTGAAGGCCGCACGCTGGAGTTCCTCACCGACAACGGTGGCGCCTACATCGCCGACGACACGTGTCGTGTTGCGCGGGCGTTGGGCCTGAGGCCGGTGAACACGCCTGTGTGCAGCCCGCAGAGCAACGGTATGGCCGAGAGCTTCGTCAACATCTTCAAGCGCGATTACTTCAGCCGGATGGACCTGGCAGACGCGGCCACCGTGATGGAACAACTGCCCGCGACCTTCGAGCACTTCAACACCGTGCATCCGCACTCGAGTTTGAAGATGCGTTCGCCCAGGGAATTCAGGCAACATCAACTGCGAGTTGCTCAGATCGACCGCTCGCTACATTGTGAATAGTTCGTGTCCGGTCATGCAGGGGCAAGATCACTAGTACAAACTATAGCCGCACTATAGTGGTGTGGGAAAATATGCAATTTGGAAACAACTGGGGGACGCATGAACGAAGCATTGGGATTGGCGATGAACACAATACGGAAAAGGGTGCCTGCGCTGCTGACGTTGGCCGTTTGCGTCATTGGCTCAACGAATCCAACTTCGGCGTGGGGCCAGGTCACGGTTGCGGGTGGCTGGGTTGACGTCGGCTTGGTGACTCGGTTGCATGCCGGCGACAACAATCCCGAATTCCTGTTCTCCACCGCGACCCAGGCGATGGTCATTGCATGCACGGCCAACAACGCGGGCTACGAATTTGCGACCAGCGGGTCAAATTCGAGCAGAAACTACGCGACCCTTATGTCTGCCTATGCGATGGGAAAGCCAGTTGCGATCTATCTCACCGGTGGCTGCGGCCTTGCAGGACGTCCCTTAGTCACTGCCGTCGAAATTCACGATGTTCCATATTTCTAAAAAATCGCCTGCGGCCGGGTGCCTGATGGAAGGCCGCCCGCAGCGACCTCTGAGGCGCAGATGACCCGGCCGGGCCGATCGTTTGCACTCAACTTGCGCTGGCTCCTGCTGCAGAACTCGATCATCGTGCCACGTCCGTGCAACTGCAGGGCGTGAAATGACCCGTCGATAGGGTGGCGTTCCGTTCGAAGCACCCCGCTGGCGCTTTGCTGCGGTGGACCATTTGCGAGGGTGTTGAAAGCGTCGTCTCCCTTGAAGTCTGTAGACCGCGTGGACGCCTGGCGAGTCGACTGGTCTCGGTCTGGGTGACGCGGCTTCTCAGTCGGTCAGGTGCGCTCTTTGTGAATCTTCTCCGCGTCGTGGCGGCGAGGCACGTCAATCGCGCGGTACTGCAAGCGGATGCCGGCCTCGCGCATCACGTGCTCCGCACGGTCGATGCTGATTCGGTGCCCGCGGCCCTTGACCTTGGCGCGAATCGCCTTGATCAGCGTCCCCGCCTGGGCGTCGTTGAGCCCCGTCGAATCGGACGTTTCGCCGTTGCGCCAGGCCCGGTATCCACTGATGCTGACGCTCAGCACGTTGCACATGTCGGGCAATGGATAGTCGCGGCGCTGCGCGTCGATCCAGGCGTACTTCACAGCGCGTCCTTCGCAATGTACGCCGGCGCTTTTTTAGGATTTCGACATGCATCTTGAGCCGCGCGTTCTCAGCGCGCAGCCGCGACAGCTTTATCTCTTCAGGCGTGACTGCCTTCGCGCCGGCCGCGTTGAGCTTGTCACCCGCCGCCGCCTTGGCCCAGTTGCGCAGCGTCTGCGTCACCAGTCCCAGCTCGCGCGATGCCATTCCTACGCCCACTTCCCGGGCGCGCATGATGGCCTGTTCCTTGAACTCAACCGTGTACTCCTGCTTCGGAATCTTCTGCGCTTTTCGTCCTTCCGATCTCAGTGCTAACCATTGACCGTTGGAAGGCGAAATTCGGTGGGCAGCTCAAAGGTGCGAACCACCCCTTTCAGATAGGCATCGGCTTGAAGATCGCGAGGCCAAACACCGGATGCAAGCGCGGTACTCGCCAGCGACGACGACGCGACGTACGCCAGCATGAGGTAGACCGTCGCGAGTGGGCCTCCGCCGCTTTCGAACGAGTCGCCGTTGGAGCACGTCGACAGGGACGCATGGAAGAATCCGCGACGGGCAGTGCAGCGGGCGTCGTCGGAGCGTATCTGGTCCAGAACTCCCTGGCCGATCTCAACGACGACAGTGTGCTGGCACAAGGCCGGTTCGCCGGTCGCCCCAGCCAACTAAGCGTCCGAACCGAAGGCTCTGGAAGCACCATTTCACGGGTGACGGTTGCCGGACATGTCGACATTGCTGGTGATGGAAGATTGAGGGCGGCTCCACGACGAAGCAGGGCCGGTCAGACCCAATCAGCCAGTCGCGCCTTCTTCGATTTCTTGTCACCTCCACTTCGATAGAAGCTCCGCTGATTTCGGTACTGGGTCTCATATTCTTCGCTACTCTGTCAACTACGCGAGCGCTGGGAAACGAGCCGCGACCTGACCTGATTGGCTCAATCCGGCAGAATCAGCGACATGTCCTCGGCCTTAGCTTTCGTTGCGCTCTTCGCCATCTCGCTGTGCGTGTGGCTGGCGCTAAAGCCGTTCTTCCCGAAGGTGACGTTCACTGTGACATTCGAGCGAGTGGCGATGGGCTGGCTTCTTGGCGCCGCTGCGATTTGGATGGTGATCATCTACACCGCGTTGGGCGTCGCCGTGTGCGCCGGCATCATGGTGCTTGCCAATCTTGTTGGCGCATCCGCGACGCTCGAACACGTCGTGCGCTGGGTGGCCCGAGACTACCTCGGCTTCCTACCGCTCAGTGCGGCTGAGTTGTGGCCCGCCTTCGCCTTCGGAGCAGTCGCTTGCGTGTGGAGCATCCTGAGCGCGCGGAAGGACAAAGAGTGCTTGCAGCCACTGAGCGACAAGTAAGGCCCTGACCCGCGCGCTCTGTTTTCACGTGCCGCTGTGCGGTGGCAGCGCAGAGCCGATATTGGGAAACTGTCGCGCGCGCGCTGCCAGGTTTTCTTCGTACTGCGTAACGACGGCGGCCAATGCTTCTTCTCGCGAGCGCCAACCTTGGGACAGGTCTTCCTTCGGAAGCCCAGTCGAACGACGCAAGCGAGTCGCGACCTCGATGGCGTACTGCCCCAGCTTCGCGAACTGGTGCCCTCGCTCCCAGATGTATTCGTCGTAGGGAGGATCGAAGCTGCCCGGACTCGCCAAGTAGTCTTCGGCGGCGTCTTGGCGCATCGGGATTGAGAGCACGTCGTAAATCAGCGCGGATGGAAGCGCCTGCAAGTTGACGTCGAGCTTGTATGGATCGAATTCGGGCCGAGGGGTTGTCGTCCGATAGATCCCATTGCCACCCGCCGGATAGCCTGATTCGGTTCCGTCGTCATGGGCGGCCGCGACGCAGGCGTTGATGTACGCCTCTAGGTGCTTGACGACGACGGTGGCGACGAACACCTTCTCCTGCTGCCGTTTCTCTGCCTCGAGGTGGGCGCGCTCAACGTCCTTGCGGTTGCTGTTGCGCTGCCCATACCAGACCCCCGCAAACGCAGCGCCGGCCGTGATGACTACTTTGAGCAATTCCAACCCGGTTTCCACGGCGCTTCCTTGACGGCCAACATGCGTGGCCAATTGCAATTTGGTGTGGGCAATCCTATCCGACGCCGATGCGTCGGACGCTCGCCTTCTTCCTGAGTCGCCAGGCCAAGCGGCAGATGCTTGGGCAGCGGTGGACGCGCTCGCACGTGTGGTTTTCACTGTCGAGCAATGGGTATGATTCCGGTCATGAAGCATTCGAACCTACTGACCGTCGTCATTGCAGGAGCGCTCACCGCCTGCGCAAGCACAGCCCCAGTGAAGATCGGCGCCGACACCTACTACGCTTCGAAGACGAACACGGCGGGCATGTTCGGTGATGTGACGGCGGTTGCTGGCGACCTCATGGTTCAAGGAAATCAGTTCTGCGCTGCGAGCGGCAAGGAGTTCGAGCTGGTCACTCAAACTACGACGTCGAACATCCCAGGTGTCCGATTCGGTGGTGCATCGATCACGTTCAAGTGCGTCGAACACGCCGGCAATCCGGTGATGCGGCCGGACAACGGCGTGTCGACAACAACGCATTGACGTTCGGCTATTCGCCGCTGCAAGCCACGCGGTTCGCGCAGACGGCCACGAGGGGGCGCCCTAGGGACGACAGCGTTCCTTGGTGACGACCTACACGCTATCGTCGGATGGCCTGATCTTTTTTCCTTCATCGATTTGATTGGCCAAGACGGTCAAGTGTGACCGAGCGGACGATAGGACATCGATGATGTCTCCATCGGCCATATAGTCGAACATGATCGGTTGACCACGTAGGCTCTCGAAAATCTCGAATACTCCGGGTCCTCGACTCCAAGAACTGCGTGTGTGCGCCGGGTTGCGCTGAAGACGCGCAGCGCTTCGCTGGTCGAACTCGAACTTGTTGCCGTGGGCTACCCCGTTCCGTAGGTGGAAAATCATCTCCAAGGGCGGCGCGTTGTCGAAATACTGAAATCTCTTCAGCGCGTTCCCGGCGTTGAGCAGCGCGCCCGCGAACCACGCGTGCTTCAGCTCGGCCGATACCTGCGGATGTTCGTGTGCGACGCGGAGGTAGTGGTCATGCGCAAACGTGTGAGCCGATCCATCTTTGCGAGCAACATACCGCTGTTTGCGATAGTCGATGGGTGATCCTTGCGCCTCGGCATGTTCCCTGGTCGCAACATCAAGCACTGCCGTAAATGCGTAGCACCCCTCGTAGAGGACTTGCAGCAGTTCACCGACCTGCCTTGCGTTCTCGGATTTGATTTTCATGTGGGGGAAATGCAGTTGTCAGTATGCGCACGGCAAACACACAATGACGGCGTCAACGAGCATCCGTTTCGGATCCCACAGAAGATCGCCGCCATTCGCGCACGGAGAATCATCGAGCGGACTTGATGACCGTGACTATGCAAGCGATGGAAGCACGCCCAGAACTGATGGCAGCGACTCGCGTGTTTCACTCTGTCTACAAAATCTCTGCATACGAGCGGCCGTTCAGTCGCCCGAACTCGACTTTTGAGGGGAACGGATTCCGTCCGGAGTGAGCCATTTCCACACAGCTCAGCGCCCAGCCAGAAAGCTCAAGGGGCAGCCTGCAGAGTAGCGCCTCTCCGTCAACAACGGCCGTGACTGTAGGCAAGAGCACTTTGTCTCCAAGCGCCTGCGCGCCATGCAGCGCGACAGGGCACGAGGATTTCGGCACGCCAAGAAAGCCGACCTTGCGCACTTCGTAAGTCGTGCCTTGAGCCAATGCCGTTGCAACCGCGGGCAGCAACACTTCGGGCAGGTTGAGCCACCCTTCGGCCGAGTCTGGAATTTGTTGGCTCATAGATCACGATCGGTGACAGACGACGAGGCAGTCTCCCACATTGCTGAGGGATCCGTGTCAGCCCGTCTACTACGCTCTGACGGCGGCTCGCGCCGCTGCTGCGTCCACAGCGGCGAGCAAATGGCCATCGCGCGCGGTGAAATACCGAGCCGTCATCGCGAGCGTTTTATGCCCCACTATTTTCGCAGTCGTCAATTGGTCAACGCCAGCCTCAACGAGGCGCGACACAGTTTCGTGGCGACCGTTGTGCAGGCGAGCGCCACGAAGGAACTTCGGGTCGGGGGCGACGCCGCGCGCCTTGCAGTCGGACTCGTAACGTCGGCGAGCGCGGTCGGCTGATCGGCGCATCGCGCGCGACATGCTTTGCTGTTTGACTTTGAAAACCTGCCCCCCCTTGATTGGCCGAGGCAACGCAGTGAGCAGGGCCACGGCCGCCGTGTTCAGCGGGACTCGTCGCGCGTCGCCGTTTTTGGTGAGGTCCAGCTCGATGAATCGGGCCTCGAGGTCGACTGCCTCCCACGTCATCGCGAGCAACTCGCCCAGGCGCATCCCGGTTTCGACCGCAAGGCGGAGGACGTCAGGCAACTCTGGAGAGGAAGATGCCGCGCAGATAGCGTCGACTTCCAGGGCCGACAGCCGCCGATCGCGCGGCCGCGCCGACTTTGGGCGTTCGATGAGTTCTACCGGGTTGTCGACATGGATTCACCACGCCTTCGCGGCCTTCGTGAAAACGTGGCTGATCAGGGCGAGATCTCGATTGATCGTCGATCCACTGATCGTGCGTTTGCCACGGCCAGGCTGCTTCGCACGGCGATCCTTCCAGTCGTTCAGATGGTGCGCCTGCACCATGGCTGCGTTGACCTTGGCCAGGTCATCCTTCTCGAGTTTCAGCAGTCGCGCCGTTTCGACCACCTTGCCACGCTTATGTGGGGTGACCTCGAGTCTGTATTTCTTGAAGAGGGCACCGACCGTGAACTTGGCTGCCTCCCGTCGGTCGATGAAGATCCCGCGGTCGATCTCCGATTCACAGCCGCGTTTCCATTTCGCAGCGTCCTCGAGGGTGGCGAAGCGCTTTGCTTGCTTTGGGTACCCTCGCGGCGCACCTGGGCTTTATACGACACGTCGCCATGACGGTCGACGATTCGTTGAATGCCGCGGATCGATGTCGCGCGGCTAGGGGTTGTTGCTTTTGACATACGACCAGACTACCGAAGCAATCCGTTTGCTCCAAACGCCAGCCAGGCCAAAACGGGACGCGATTTGTGCCACGGGTGTGCCGCAATTCGAAAAAACGGCCGCTAACCCGCATGGTTCCTGGCGAGGACATTGCCTTCACACGGCAAGGGTCACAGGTTCAATCCCTGTACCACCCACCAAACGAAAAAGCCCGCAAGATCAACGTCTTGCGGGCTTTTTTCATTGC
>FSZS01000481.1_pt1 | contig 57937 bp, 53 predicted proteins | sample 1638881 | NCBI WGS metagenome assembly FSZS01 (sample SAMEA3914813, study PRJEB12502) | metagenome | biome: forest; material: soil | place: Canada | collected 2011-07-07 | depth 0.3 m
CTGGAACCAGGTCTGGAACTCGCCGAAGGCGCCGGGATAGTGAATTCCTGCCTTCGGGAGTGCCATCGCACCAGTATGCGCTGGCTCCGGTTAAATGGATCGCAACAGTGCGCTGCGTCGATGCTCCTGCCGACGCCGTGAAGGTGGGCTGAGATCACCGTCGATGCTGCTGATTCAAATTGGCGCCGCCCTCTTCTTTGCAGCCTTCTTTGCAGCGGCCCGTCGGGGCACCCTTCTTGGCCGCAGGCTTCTTCTCCGCGGCGACAGATACGGCACTCTTGGGAGTGGCCTTCTTCGCGGCAGACTTCGACATTTTCTTGGCAGATGCATTCTTTGCGGCAGACTTCTTCTTCGCAGCCAGTGCCTTGACGACAGCAGAGCGCTGCAAGCTGAAGGCCACGGCCGTGTTTTCTCGACTCGGGACAACCTGCGACAGCCCCGATTCGGCCGGCCTGTCGGATATCAAGCAGAACGTGTACCCACACGATTTCATTGCACAAGTAGTTCCTCGATAATCGGCTCCTCGATTCGAGTCCTCTCATGACCAAGCCCTACGCGCAAATTCAGGAAGCCGCGACGCCGGTCGCGAAGTGCAGAGCCCAGCACAGAAATGACAGGGACGATGGCCAGGCCATCGCGTCGCTTTTCCGGCGGGCATGATCGCGTTGAACACCTAGACCTGCCCTTGCAGCATGACTCCCCGCTCCTACCTCTTCGTTCCAGGCGACCGGCCGCAGCGCTTCTCCAAGGCGCTGGCAAGCGGTGCCGACGCCGTGATCGTCGATCTCGAGGACGCGGTCGCCCCTGCAAACAAGGACGCGGCCAGAGAAGCGCTCGCAGGCTGGCTCGCGAGTCCGGGGGCGGAGACCATCATCGTTCGCGTCAATGGCCCCGACTCACCGTGGTTCGAATCTGATTGTCGCCTCGCTTCCGACTCTCCCCGGGTGCGCGCAGTCATGCTGCCGAAGGCGGACGCTCATTCGCCCTGGTCCGCCTTCGCCGGAAAGCCCGTGCTGGCGCTGGTGGAGACGGCCACTGGCATTGACTCCCTGGACGCCGTAGTGCGCGCCGCCGGCGTCCAGCGTGTGGCGTTCGGCAGCATCGACCTGCAACTCGACCTCGGCATCGAGGATGACGATGAGGCGCTGCTCTACGCTCGCTCACGCATTGTGCTGGGCTCGCGCGCGGGTGGATTGCCGGCGCCAATCGACGGCGTGTGCACATCTCTCGAATCGGGTACTGCGCTCGACGCACACGTCGCGCGCGCGCGGCGCCTGGGGTTCGGAGGTCAGCTCTGCATCCATCCGGTCCAGGTGTCCGCTGTCAACGCAGGATTCCGGCCGACGGCGGAACAGTTGGCCTGGGCAAGGCGCGTCGTAAGCGCTTCGGCGATGGCCAACGGTGCCGCGATAGCGGTCGACGGGAAAATGGTCGATCGCCCAGTTCTCGCGCGAGCCCAAGCGCTCATCGAAGCGGACCGGGCGTTCGGCACGTAAGTACCGAACCGAACGCCGGCTAGTGCTGACGCGTAAACCGATGCTCGCGCCTTTCGGATCTCAGGCGAGCTTGGCGATTGCTTCCATTGCGACGTGGCCGAAGGCATCCCTGGCCCAGAGCGAGACACTTTGGTCGGCAGCATTGCACCGGCCGCAGAGTTGGAACGGCGCGGTGTCGAAGAGCGGTTTGACCGCGCGAAAGGAAAAATGCGTAACACGGCTGTTGGGCTTCTCGCAGCGGAGCAAGTCGAGCAGTAACGTGGCGGTTAGCGGCCCATGCACGACGAGGCCCGGATAGCCCTCGACCTCGACGGCATAGCGTCGGTCGTAGTGGATGCGATGGCCGTTGAACGTCAGTGCAGAGAAGCGGAACAGCAAGACTTCGTCCGGGTGAATCTCGCGCACCCAATCGGGCGCCTCGCTCGCGATTCGTGGCTCGGGGATCGGTTCGCCAGGAGCAGGGTGATCGCGGTAGACGATGTCCTGATCTTCGATCACGGCCATTCCCTTCGGCCCCGCGAGTTCGTGCCGCACCCGCACGAAGACCAGCGGCCCGCTGCGCCCGTCCTTCAAGCTGACGCTCTCGATCCGAGACGTCTTCGTCATCCTGCCACCGATACGAAGGGGCTGCAGGAAATCGATACGGCTGCCGGCCCACATGCGCCGCGGAAGCGGCACGGGAGGAAGGAACCCTCCGCGTCGAGGGTGTCCGTCGACGCCAATCTCGGACTGCCGATGCATGGGCAGGAAATACAGCCAATGCCATCCCGGCGGAAGTTCGCTGCCTGCCCCGGGCTCACGATCGTCACGATCCAGCACGGCCGCCAACGCCTGCGCAGGAGCCGCAACCGCAACCTGCTCATGGGACTCCGAGAGGCCCTCCCACAGCTTGAGATGATCGATGTCGATGTTCATTCGAAAAAGGGGAAGAGCGAGGGCACAAAGCCCTCGTCAATAGTCAAGCGCTTGGCGCTCAATCGTCAAGAGCTAGTCCGCCTTGCGGGCGTCCACGCTGTACATACCAGCTCCGTTTGCGGCGAGAAGCAGGAAGGCGCCAGCGATCGAGATGTTCTTGAGGAACATCATCAACTGCGTCTGATCCGAAAAGTTGATGTGGAACAGCATCCCGGTCAGAACAGTGAAGCCGCTCAGAAGCACCGAGACAATACGGGTCTTCCACCCCACCAGGATCGCGACGGCGCCAAGCAGTTCGGTAGCGATGGCCAGCGGCAAGAGCGCCGCGGAAACGCCGACCGCCATCATGTAGCCGGCTGTCATCTTGTATGCGGTGATTTTTCCGAAGCCAGAGATGAAAAACAAAACGACCAAAAGAACGCGACCGAGCAATTCTGTCGAGTTGCGGAGAGTCGACGATCCGTCCTGAGACGAAGTTCTGTAGGTCGACCTGCTGATTTGATTCGAAGGCACTGCGGACATGGGACGTTCCTATCTTAGGTTGGCTATGAGCTGCGCCATCAGAGATTTCTGAAGCTACTGCTGGCGGTCAGCAATGAGATCGAGGGAGAGAACTTCCACCTCGAATTCGAGCCGATTTCATTCATCCACGTCGTCTTCAAGCCGGTTGATCCGGCATCGAATTTGCCGCCGACTTAGCGACTCCTGTAGTGAAATAGAAATCGATTGCTCTGGAGACAATTTAGCGATCGTCAGACTCCATCACAAGCTGGCGAAGTCGTATTTCACCAATACACGGATCAACACAATGCAGCGCAATGGCCAGCCTCATATCTTGACGAGCGTCGGCATCTTCCTATGCTTGATGATGCGGAGTACTTGACGCGCGCCCTTGTTCATGAGGGGCCGATCCTCCGCTCGATCAGGCGATAGGCACGTCTCTACGCAATTGACTCTGGGAGCTTCTTTCGGGCGCCAGTTCACGGGATGCGCAACTAATCACGACCGAGAGCGATAGAGTCTGCAGCCAAGTCGTCGACCAAGGTCAGGACTACCAATCGCCCGAGTCCGGTCACTCCAAGAGACGCATCAAATGCATGCAGGCGAACCGCACCATACTTCGTGTCGGTGAGATTCGGCGCGCTTGGCTCCTCCGGACGTCCTGAATGTGAGTCCCGGGCGACCAATCAGGAGCGAGCGAGGAAACCCTATGGCGGAGGCAACCGAAATTCACGATCTACCCTCGGGCCGCATCGGCGGCCCATCCAAACGGGCCGGCCCGTCCGATTCGCATGTGATGCGATGCCTCAAGACGAAAGTGTTCTTTGGTGCCTCATCGATGAAAATTCAGACAGGCCAGTGCATTGGCGCATTGCGCCGACTTCATTTGGCCAGCGCCCTCACCTTTACCGGGGTACTTCGCTCGCGTCGATATTACGCTGCAGCTGCGCGTGCACTCTTCAGCGTCTTCGCCCACCACGCAAGCTCATCCAGAAGGCCAGTCGCGCTCTGCGCCAGATGCGGGAAATCGTCGAAGGTCTTGCCCTGCTGCCAGATGCCGAGGAACTCGACCATTCCGACGTGCACGGCGTTGCGCACGGAGACCATCTGCAGTTCGGCCGCGATCAGTCGAAGCTGCTCAATCGCGCGCGCAGCGCCGACGCCTCCGTAGCCGACGAAGGCCACTGGCTTGCGCACGAACTCTCCGTAGGCGTAGTCCAGAGCGTTCTTGAGTACCGCGCTCGGACCGTGGTTGTACTCGGGGGTCACGATGATGAAACCGTCCAAGCCAGCAAGCTTGGCAGCCCAGGCCTGGGCACGCTCGTCCTTAGCCGCCGCCCACGCCGGAGACATCGCCTCGTCGAAGAACGGTAGAGGGTGGTCTCGAAGGTCAACTAGCTCGAATTGAAGGTCTTCGCGCTTTTCAGCGATGGTGTGGATCCAGGCAGCGGGCTTCTCGCCGAAGCGGCCTGCGCGCGTGGAGGCAATGATGATGCCGATCTTGGGTTTGGTCACGGAGGCTCTCCTGGGATGAATGCGGGAATGCAGTAGCGTAGAGTGCGTCCGCCATCGAGACTAGATAGGCAGATGGGAGTGGTCTCATCCAGTTTTGATGTCAATCAATGATCACTGCGATCAACGGAAACTCGATTAGGCCGTCCAGCGGATGTGTGTCATCCAACGGCGCCTGCTTGTCCTTGCGCGTGGCGCGCTATAGAGTCGCGTCGTGTCAGCGAGCTAGCTAGACAACCGAGCAGACTCGGCAGGAGACCACGATGAGCATCGCGCAGCCGGCAGGCGGCGGGTCATGAAGCCCGATCGTGTCGAGGATGCCCTCGCCGCATTGGCACAAGGTTCCATGGTCGTCGTCGACGAGTCTCGCGAAAGCGAGAGCGAGAGCGACCTGATCCTCGCGGCCCAGCATCGAGAGAACGCGGCATACCTGCAACCTTCAGGTCGAGGTTATCCTCGGCCACATGCTTGGCTTGCCAAATGGAAATCTCCAATCATGGATCACTCATGACGGATCTGAATGATGTTGCGATCTTTGTCCAGGTTGTGAGAGCCGGCAGCTTTGCCGAGGCCGCGCGGCGCCTGGGCAGGCCGGCGAACAGCGCAAGCCGACGCATTCAGCAACTCGAGAAACGGCTCGGAGTGCGCTTGATGCAGCGCTCCACGCGCAAGCTGACGCTGACCGATGCCGGAACAACCTTGTTCGAGCAATGTGCCGGCGCTATCGCCACATTGACCGAGGCGACAGAGGATTTGATCGGGGGCAGCGAGATACCTAGCGGCAGGGTTCGCGTGGCAGCTCCAGCCGATTTCTTCAATGTGTTCCGAATGGAGCTGATCGCCGAGTTCCTCGACGCCCATCCAAAGGTTCGTTTGGAATTTGTGTTAAGTGACGAGCGAGCGGATCTGGTGGAACAGGGAATCGATGTTGCTATCCGAAGTGGCAAGGTGCTGGAACCCACGATGGTTGCCCGCCGCATTGGAACGGGGCGAGCGACGCTTGTGGCCAGTCCGGCATATTTGGCGGCACGGGGAATGCCTGATTCAGTCCAGGCGCTGGCGACTCACGACTGCGTGACGCTGCCTCAACCTTTGGGGCGCACTGTGTGGCGCCTGGACGGTCCTGGCGGTGAACTCGAGGCGCAAGTCACCGGACGGTTTTCTGCCAACACCGCACAGGCCCTGCTTAAGGCCGTCCTGGCGGGCCTTGGCATTGCACTGCTCCCTTCGGTCATGACGGCGTCGTACGTGCGCGCAGGGGATCTGGCCGAGGTACTCCCTGACCATGGTGTCGATGGTCGCGAGAGCTACCTCGTTTATCACAGTCGGCGACAACTGCCACGCGCGGTCAGCGCCTTCATTGAGTTCGCCATGGCAAAGATGCTCGACGAAGGTTTGGTACGTGCGGTGTCTGGAGACCGCACGCCAGACCAGGCATGACCAACCCGGGCGACTGACGGACGCTAGCGCGCTTCCGGACCCCTGTCCCTGAGCGCCCGTATCCGTCGCGTCTGCCGCACTACTGCGGCATCAGCGGCGACCACACGACGTGTACAAGTCGACCCCTGCAGGCACGAGCTGCACGACACCGTCATCGACTCCCTGCATCCCGGTGCACTACCAGTTGCCTCATCAGAAGCTTCTAGGCAGGCCGAGCAGATGCTCCGCCACGTATGCAAAGATCAGGTTCGTCGAGATCGGCGCAACCTGGTACAGCCGTGTCTCGCGGAATTTGCGCTCGATGTCGTATTCATTGGCAAAGCCGAAGCCTCCGTGCGTCTGCATGCACACGTTGGCCGCCTCCCATGAAGCCTTGGCCGCGAGGTACTTGGCCATGTTGGCCTGCGCCCCGCATGGCTGGTTCGCATCGAACAGCGCGGCCGCCTTGAAACGCATCAGGTTGGCCGCCTCGATCTCAATGTATGCGTCGGCAATAGGGAACTGTACGCCCTGGTTCTTGCCAATCGGGCGATCGAACACGATGCGCTCGTTGGCGTATTTGGTCGCCCTGTCGATGAACCAGTAGCCGTCTCCGATGCATTCGGCGGCAATCAGCGTGCGCTCGGCGTTCAGGCCATCCAGGATGTACTTGAAGCCCCTCCCCTCCTCGCCGATCAGGTTTTCCTCCGGGATCTCCAGGTTGTCGAAGAAGAGTTCGTTCGTCTCGTGGTTGACGAGGTTCGGGATCGGTCTGACGGTGAGGCCGTTGCCGATCGCCTGGTGCAGGTCGACGATGAAGATCGACATGCCTTCGGATTTCTTGCCGACCTCGGCAAGCGGCGTCGTGCGCGCGAGCAGGATCATCAGGTCGGAGTGCTGCACGCGCGATATCCAGACCTTCTGCCCGTTGACGACGTAGCGACTGTCCTTCTTCACGGCTGTCGTCTTGATCTTCGTCGTGTCCGTCCCGGTCGTCGGTTCGGTGACGGCCATCGACTGGATACGCAGCTTGCCGGCGGCGATGCGGGGAAGGTACTCATCCTTTTGAGCCTTGCTTCCGTTGCGCAGTAGCGTACCCATGTTGTACATCTGCCCGTGTACGGCACCGGAGTTGCCGCCGCTGCGATTGATTTCCTCCATGATGACCGTGGCCGCTGTCAGGCCGAGCCCCGTTCCACCATACTCCTCCGGAATCATCGCAGCCAGCCAGCCCGCTTCCATGAGCGCATCGACGAACTTCTCGGGATAGGCCTTCTGCTCGTCGATCTTGCGGAAGTACTCGTCGGGGAACTGGCTGCACAGGTGGCGGACGGCATCGCGTATTTCTTGATGCGAGTCTGCTTCGTTCAACATGGAAATCTCCTTGTCTGGAATCGTGTGGTGACGATGCGCCAAGCGTTCGAGTCAGGACGCACCGCCGTCCCTCGCGTGCGCGTCGTCACACTGCCTCAGATGCGGCGCTGCACCGGCTTGACGCTGTCCGAAGCGTGCGGGTTCAGAATTCGAGCTGGCTGTATGTCCGCTCGCAGTGGCGCTGCTCCACGGCGTCGGGGCAGGTAGAAGGCGGGTCCGCGATCCCCAACCACCAAGCTCATCCACCTCTCGGAGAAATGCGGGCGCAGGCATTCACACCTCATCAGCGGCCGAGAAAGTTCGGGGAGCGCTTTTCCATGAACGCGCGCACGCCTTCGGCATAGTCTTCGCTGAATCCCAGTTGCTTCTGCAGATCGCGCTCGAGGTCCAGTTGCTGGTCGAGGGTCGCCGTGCCGCTGCTCCGCATCGCGCGCTTGATTGCGGCAAGCGACAGTGGCGAAGCTGCCGCCAGCTTGGCCACCAAGGCCTCGACTTCGTCGTTGAAGCGATCATCGTCTACCGCCTTCCAGATCAAGCCCCACTGCTCGGCGGTCTGTGCAGATAGCGGTTCGGCGGTGAAGGCTAGGCCCATCGCGCGCGCCTGTCCCGCTAGGCGAGGAAGGATCCAGGTGCCGCCCGCGTCCGGCGCCAGACCGATGGAAGCGAAGGACTGGATGAACTTCGCGCTCTTGGCAGCGATGACCACATCGCAAGCCAGCGCGAGATTCGCGCCCGCCCCCGCCGCCACGCCATTCACGGCGCACACGACGGGCGCCGAAAGCCTCGTCAGCCGCCGCACGAGTGGGTTGTAGCGCCGCTCGAGTGCGTCCGACAGATCCGGTGGTGGCGATCCCGGCTCAGTCTTGCGTTCGCGAAGATCCTGGCCAGCGCAGAACGCACGGCCCACTCCCGTGAGCAAGAGCACCCGAAGGTTCGGCGTGGATTCGAGCAGATCAATGACCTGCCGGATCTCCGCGTGCATCTGCACATTGAATGCGTTCAGCCTGTCAGGCCGATTCAGCCTCAGGCGTGCAACGCCCATGCTCATTTCGAAGATGATGGTTTCAAACATGATCAGTTCCTCCGTAGAGCATGAATCGACTCGCAACGTCGAAGCACTGCCAGACACACTGGCACCATCGACTCTCATTGGTACACGGCATTCCACTGGCTCACCTGCAATTGACGAGCGATCTCGAGCAGTCTGAATTGCAGGCGCAGTGGGTGGCTATTTCCGGTCGAGCCGCTTGTGCCGGACGCGGGGATTGGTCGGTCAGCGCGGCTGCATGGTCACGTTCTCCCGCAGCATCTGCTCAACTTCACCTTCATCGAATCCCGCTTCCCTGAGGATCTCCGCACTGTGCTCGCCGAGCCGCGGCGCTTGGCTTCTGACGCTCGGCGGCGTTCGTGACCAACGTCCAGGGATTTGCAGGGTCTTCAGACGCCCCTCGCTGGGATGCTCGGTCTCACCGAAGAATCCGATGGCGTTTAGATGGGGGTCGCTTAACAGGCTGTTGGGCGTGTGAAGCGGATTGGCGGGTATGTCGGCCTTCTCCAGGAGCTCCATCCACTCGGTGGTTGTCTTGGTCGCCATGGCGTCCGCGACCATCCCATACAGCTCCTGGATATGCTTGGTACGCCGGGTGATGTCGCTTAAGCGCGGATCCGTTCGCCAGAGCTCAGGACGACCCATCAGGTCGCAAAAGGCTTCCCAATGGCGATCGTTGTAGACCAGGACGCAGATGTAGCCGTCCTTCGTCTTGTATGGCCTGCGTTCCCGGACAAGGAGGCGGTCATATCCCATCGGACCCATCGGCGGCACGAAGGTATGTCCTTGCAGGTGATCACCAAGCACCAGTTGCGCCATGGACTCGAACATCGGCACTTCTACCGCCTGGCCGACACCGCTGGTGCGTTGATCCAGAAGCGCGGCCAACACCGCGTTGACGACGTGCAGGGCAACTGTTCTGTCGACGATGGTTACAGGGACATATCGCGGAACGCCATCGCCGGCATCGGCCGACAGTGAGGGCAACGCTGTAAGGCCCTGGATCAGATCGTCGTAGGCTGGCTTCTTGGCATAGGGTCCGTCCTCGCCGAAGCCGAAAGCTCCCAGATGGATCAGTCGCGGATTGACCTCCCGCAGCGTCTCATAGTCAAGGCCCAAGCGCCTCATGGCCTGGGGCCTCACGTTGTAGATCAGGACGTCAGCGCTCTTGACTACGGCGAGGAAGGCTTTGTGCCCCTTCGGCGTCTTGAGGTCGAGTACAACGCTGCGCTTGTTGCGGTTGAGGTTCAGGAAGAAGGCGCTCATGCCCGGATGACGCGCCGGCCCAATGCCGCGCGTGCTGTCACCCGTGGGCGGCTCCACCTTGATCACATCCGCCCCCAGGTCGCCCAGGATCTGGCATGCCCATGGCCCCATGAGCACCGAACTGAGCTCCACCACTTTCACCCCCGCCAGCGGCGCATGGGTCGTGGCCGCCTCTTCGCCCGCGGACGTTCTTGAATGCTGAACCATGATGGCTTCCTCGCGGTCGGTCAGCGCAGTGTCCACTTGGCCTTGGGCACCGTCCAGCGGTCGACTTGCGCCTCGCCAATCGGATTTCCGAGCTGCGTGTATGTGAGGGCCGCCCTCACTGCAACAGATCGCGGCAGGTCTTGCGCTTCCCAGACCGCTTTGACGGAGCCCTGGATGGCCGCGCCGGGCTTGGAGGCAATGATGGCCGCGAGTTCGTGGGCACGATCCCACAGCTTGTCGCGGGTCGTGACCTCGGTCACCAGGCTGATGCGCAAGGCCGTCTGCGCTCCGATTCGCTCATCGTTGCCGAGCAGGATCATTCGCATGATCTCGCCCACTGGAATCCGTCCCAGCATGCCCGTCGGCTCGACCGCCGAGACCATGCCGAAGGTGACATGCGGATCGAAGAACTGCGCGTCCTCAGAGCAGATGATGATGTCCGCTTCGTTCAACCAGTAAAAGGCGCCGCCCGCCGCAATGCCGTGGACGGCGCAGATCACGGGCTTCCATACCGCATTCTGCTTCGGCCCGAGCGTTGGGCCAGGGTCTTCCCAGTCGAACGGAGGGAGCGACTTGTCCGCCCAGCCACCTTCCTTGACGTCGGCCCCGGAACTGAATGCCCGGTCGCCTGCCGCACGCAACACCACGGCCCGCACCTTGCCGTCGCCTTTCACCTGGCGCCAAACGTCCTTGAGTTCGGCGCCCATCGTGTGGTTGAACGCGTTCAACCGGTCCGGACGGTTCAGAGTGATCGTAGCCACCCCGTCGTCGGAGATCTCGTAGAGGATAGTCTCGTAGGACATGGTTTCCTTCAGCACTGTTTGGAGTGAGGCCAAGGCATCGCGTGATGTCCGGGCCACGCGCGAGGAGCATTGATTGCTCCGTTCGGATCCCATCAGGTGAGTAAAGCGGTGCCTCAGGCCGCCGCGCCGTCCGGCACATCGTCAGCACGTGCGGGACTGGCGTCGGGTGCGGCATGCCGCTGCACCTCGAAATCGATCAAGCTGCGTAGATTCTGCGCCGGCGGAGACGGCAGTTCCATCGGGGCGCTTCGCGTCGGCAAGAGAACCACCGCTTCGCCAGGCGTGACGATCGTGCCCCACTGGTTTTCGATCCAGACCTCAAGATGCACCTCGTTGCGCCCATCGATCTGCTGTTTGTCCTTGACGCGCCCCTTCACCCAGTAGGTATCGCCCAGATAGACGAACTTGCGATGCTCGCAGCGCAACTTCCACAACCAACCGTCGTCGCCCATCCAGTTGGTGATGAGATTGGTTAGGAACGTCTCTCGCATGCCGCCATAGTCGTAGGGAGTTGGCATCCCGAGCTCGGCGGCCCACTCCTTTTCCCAATGCAGCCGCTGGACGGTATCGGGAATGTTGAGCGCATTCCTGGTGAACAGGCCGGGTGCCTTCTTGCGTACCTTGTGCGACACGCCGAAATTACCCGGCGGTGTCAGTTGCATGCCCCATCCGATGTGCCAGACGATCAGATCGCTGACGCGGAGCGGCCCCCGTGCGATCGTCTGCAGGTCGGCCCCCGGTTCCACGTCTTCCCAGTACAGAGTTTCGGCGCCCCTGATCTTCTCGGTGGCAACCGCCTCATCGATCTCGGTGATCTGTTCGTCAGTGTAGGGCTGCGGGAGTTCGTACTCCTTCTTGCGTTCCGCCGTGGCGTGCCGCTCCGCCCGCAGCCACGTGCCGCGCCGAATGGCGACCAACTCGTCGTTCTGATTGCGGGAGATGAAGGCAAGGATTTCCGCGACCGTTCTGCCGCTGAACCTACTGTTGTCGCGCACCTGCGCTCCGACCAGGGCGCAGCGCGTCAATAGCCGGTCATTCAGCCGTTGCGGCCGCCACCATTCGAACTCCATCACGGCTTGATAGGAACCCAGGCCGCCAAGAGGGTCGCCTTTCAACAGCGCCTTCTGCTCCGGGCTCGGCGAAGCATCCTGCTCGCCCATCGTGTAGATAAAGTTCGGCGGAGCGATCAACCCCTTCCAACGGGTTTTGTCACCGTAGGTCTTGTTACCCCAGAGCGGGTTCTCATCGCCATATCCCAAGGCGAAGTGGCGCACACCATCGAACGTGACCTCCATGTTGTGTGGAGATCGGGGTTGATTGAACTCCAGCCCCACACGCTGTTTCAGCCGTGCAATGCCCTCTTCCGTGATCACCCCAAAGCCGGATTTTTCAGTTGCCTCGCCCATTGTCTCCATTCCTCGCTGATGCCGGACTGCCCCTCGGGCAGTCTCCATAAACGTATATATAATTCATATGATTGAACTTGTCTAGCACAATCTTGCCGCTGCTAAGCGGACGGCACAGGATCGGGCTCGCGCCGGGGCCAAGCGCTGTGGAGTTTGGTGCCGATTGTCTTTTGTATAACCTATCTATATCATTAAAGACTGCGACGTCACCGCGGTCGACGATCCCCGCTGCTGGGTCTGGGCGCCCCCCCCGGACCACGAACCTTGGAGCTGAAGATGCCGCGCTTTGTAGTGATCGGTTTGGGAGAGGATGGTCGGTCGAAGGTCGTGGAGATCCGTGACATCGCCGCCGGAATGTCGCCCCGCCTACCCGGTGTCGGCTGGAACTGTGCGTGGAGCACACTGCATCAGCCGCCGGAAATTCCATGGCCCCGCCGAGGCCAGGACGATGAGTGGATGGATCTCGAACTGCCGGCGGGGGCGACTCGTTGGGCCCTCTTCACCTTCGAGGCGGGCCTGTCCACGCCGCTCCATCACACCGCCACCCTCGACTACGACGTCATCCTGGATGGCGAGGTCACCCTCGGCCTCGACGAGGGGAATATCCTGCTACGCGCGGGGGACTGTGTGTTGATCCCCGCTGCAATGCATAGCTGGCAGACCGACGCCAGGTCATGCACGATTTCCGTCGTGTACTCTGGGCTCGAGCCACCGCTGCCGGCGTCCCGATGACAACGGCATCGACCGAAGACTCCCGTCAAGGATGAGCGCAGCCTTTAAGTCGGCGTGTGGACGACGAGAGAACCGCTGCTAACCCGCCGCAAGCCAGGTTTGGGATGAGGTAGGTTGCGATCCAGCCTCAAATCACCAGTCGCTATGACGAGCTGGTGCATTGTTCGTTGCCCGCAATGTCCCCACCTGCTCCACACCACCGGCGACGGGGTCGCCCGCCGCGCACTGTCGCAGGAAGGCAAGCCACCTTTTCAGGCGACAAGGACTTTAGGTATCGCGAACTCGCGCCCAACCATCGCACGGGCAAACAGGTAGTTTGAGCGGCCGCGATCAGGCAGACTGTCGAGGTCGACGCGGCCGCGCGCATCGCAGGGAAACACCATCCCTCGGCCTTCCTTGAACAAGGACTGGAAGAGGATTTCGAAATGGTCTGACTGTAGAGTAGCGTTATCGGATGTCATGGCTGTCTCCAAGACTCTGTGTTTGCAGCTTAATCCTATATATCATTTAGACGATTGCAAGCGTTTTTGGAGAACCATCTCTGTCGACATGGATTTGAATGGGCACGCCCTCTCGGCCGATGGCCTGCGACGCTGGGCGCCCAGACGAGTTGCTACACCCGGGGCGTGCTGCCGCCGCGATCATGGATGGTCGTTAGCACCATCAGCGCACGGCCACACGTGGGGGCTGGCGTCGCGGCGCGCCTTGACATCACGGTTGCCTACACTGAGGCGGCGACCATGACGTTTGGATGCGACCTTGACGTCGGAGAGTGCCTCCATGCCACGGAGGCGAAGGTGCGCTGACTCCCGCTCCGGGCCTGTGCGCCAGGATCTGCTGAACGTGCGTTCGACCGCGCGATCAAGGACCAGCGTGGACGTCGTGATCAGAGACGACGATTGATCGCCGCCGCCCCATCTGATTGACAAGGGGCGTCATGACGAAAGGCGCGATAGTCCCGCGCGGCCGTAATAGGTATCCAGCTCAATGCGCTGGCGAGTAATGCGACGTGTCCGCGATCTTGACGAGCGACCTGGGCGAGAGAGGCGCCAGGCCATCCATCGCTTAGGATGTCCGCCGCCGCCCAGCCGCCCAGATTAGAGCTGGAGACCGCCATCCACGGCGAGCGACTGCCCGGTCACGAACTTCGCTCGCGCCGAACACAGGAACGCCACGGCATGCGCGATGTCATCCGCGCTGCCGATCTGTCGCATCGGCGTCATGCTCTTCACTACATCGAGGAAATTCGGATTGCCGCTGAGCGCTGCGTGGCCGATGCCGGCGTCGATACACCCCGGCGCGACGCTGTTCGCGCGGACGCCGAAGTGCCCCTCCTCCTTGGCAATGGCCCGCATGAGCGCTTCGATCGCGGCCTTGGGTGCGGCGGACAGAACATCCGCCTCCGGACTCCTCTCGACGGCGCAGGTCGTGATGGCGCACAGAGCGCCACCGCCCTCACGGACGTGCGTCAGCGCCCCGCTCATGAGGTTGAAGCAGGCGTTGGCATCGTCGCTCATCGTGCGGGCCCATTCCTCGGCCGTCAACCTGCCGACGTACTCCGCCTTGAAGGCCGGTCCCGACGCGTACACCACGGTATGAATCCGCCCGAACCGCTCGCGAGTTTCATCCAGGTACTTGACGACGGCCGCGGAGTCGCCGAGATCCAGACGCGTGGCGACCGCCTGGCGACCAAGCGACTGAAGATCGCTCACCACCTGCTTCGCCTTCTCCTCGCTGCTGCGGTAGGTCAGCGCAATGTCACAGCCTTCGGCAGCCAGGGCTGCACAGATCGCAGCGCCGAGTCCGCCAGTGCCGCCGACGACGACTGCCACCCCATTGGGAAACCACTTGGCCATCTTTGACTCCATTTAACATTCAACGTAGTTATCTTATATATACGATTAGATCGAGGCAAGCGCTCGGCACACAGGCAGGAGGGCTTCAGGTTTCGCTGGTCGCCTAGGAGTACGGATGCTCATGGGCGTCACGTTCCAGTGCGTCACGCAAATCGGGATCCGCCAGTTCAATCATTCGCTTGATGCGTTGGCGCCTGGACAGCCCGCGCAAGTCCGCAACGCCGTGCTCTGTAACGACGATTCCGGCGTCCGATCTCGCCGTACTCACCGGCCCCGACAGCCGGCTCACAATCCGGCCGACCGCGCGCCCGGCGCCTCCGACTTTCGACGGCAACGCGATAATCGGTAGGCCGCCTTTCGAAAGATGTGCACCGCGCAAGAAGTCGACGGCACCGCCGACCGCCCCGACGTACTTGCCCCTGGCCACTTCCGCATTGACCTGGCCCGTCAGGTCGACTTCGATCGCCGAGTTCACAGCCACGAAGCGGTCGATCCGCTGCAAGATGGACAGGTTGTGCGTGTAGGCGGTGGAACGCATCGCCAGGGATGAATTTCTGTGTGCGAACTCGTACAGCCGCCGGCTACCGACCAGCAGGCCGGCGACCGAGACGCCCGCGTCGACTACCTTGCGCGCGTTGGTGACGACGCCCGCCTCGACGAGGTCGACCAGTTCGTCCCCGATGACGCCCGAATGGACGCCAATGTCCACATGACTTCTCAGTTGAGTCAGGACGGCCTTGGGCAGCACCCCCAATCCCACTTGCAAGGTCGAACCGTCGTCGATGAGTTCCGCGACGCGGCGTGCGATGGCCAGTTCGACTGGACCGGGCGCGGGCGTCGAGATTTCCATCAACGGCCGTGAAGTTCGAACTATCACGTCGATGTCTTCCTCGGCCACGAGGCGTTCACCCGCAGTCCATGGCAACCGGTCGTTCACTTCGGCGACAACGATCCGCGCAGTGTCGATCAAGGGAACCAGGTACTCGTGCGCCAGTCCCAGGCTGAATCCTGGCGTGCCCTCGAGCTCCGCCAACTGGAGCAGCAACACGTCGATTCGCTCCGGCAGACGCGCTGCCATGTCCGAATAGTGAGCCGGCACGATGTCGAGCAAGCCGGCTTCGACCAGCCTGCGGTTCTCACCGGTCCCGCAATAGGACAGGAAATTGACACCGTCCGCATTGAACGGATCGACCGTCGCCGACGAATGGGAAATCCCGATAAATGCGCTGAAAGGCCCGACACGATGGCGCTGCTCCATCAGGCGCTGAGTCAGCGGCGTCGGCTCCGCGGTCGCTTGCCCCCACGTGACCGTGTCGCCCGGCCGAACCAGGTCGACGAAGTCGAGCTCGTCCAGAGCAAGCCGGAGGGCCATCAGGCGGCCTCGACGATCGCCGCCAGTCCTTGACCGCCGCCGATGCACATGGTTTCCAGGCCGTACCGTCCCTTGCGGCGCTTCAGCTCATGAAGGAGCGTCGTCATCATGCGAACACCTGTCGCTCCGATAGGGTGTCCGAGCGAGATGCCGGAGCCGTTGACGTTCAAGCGCGACCGGTCGTCCCAATGCCAGCCCTTCAATACAGCCAGCACCTGGCAAGCGAAGGCCTCGTTAAGCTCCACAAGGTCGATCGCATCAAACGACAAACCGGTCTTGGCGAAGAGACGCTCCACGGCAGGCACCGGGCCGAGTCCCATCGTCGCTGGATGGCAACCTGCCGCAGCCCATCCAACCACGAAGCCCATCGGCTGCAGCCCCAACTCCGCCAACTTGTCTTCCGCAACGACAAGACATGCCGCCGCCGCGTCGTTCTGCTGGCTCGAGTTGCCGGCCGTCACCGTACCACCGTCGATCAACGCCCGCAGCCTAGCCAGGGTCTCGGGTGTCGTGTCGGGTCGTATCCCTTCGTCTCGGCTCACGACGAGCGGATCCTGCTTCTTCCGCGGAACCGTGACGGCGACGACCTCTTCGGCGAACTTTCCGTGTTCCCATGCAGCGGCGGCTCGCTGGTGGCTAAGAGCGGCATAGCCGTCGGCTTGTTCCCGCGTGATCCCGTACTCCCGGGCGAGGTTCTCGGCCGTCTCCACCATCCCCGAGATCCGTCCGAAGCGGTGCTCTGGTTGCGAACGCTCGCGTCCGCGATCCAAGCGATCGTAGAGCGCGGTCGTCCCTGCTCGCGTGCCCCATCGAGTCCCCGTTGAATAGTATTCAACATTGCTCATGCTTTCGACGCCGCCCGCCATCACCACGTCGCACGCGCCTGTCTGGACCATCATGGCTGCAGTGATCAGGGCCTGCAGGCCGCCGCCGCAGCGCCGGTCCAGCTGCATTCCGGGCGTCTCGATCGGCATGCCGGCGTGCAGCGCGATCCAGCGCCCGATACAGGGCGTTTCGCTGCTCGCATAGGACTGCGCGAAGACGACGTCCTCGATACGCGCGGGATCCAGGCCCGTCCTCGCCAGCACCTCGTTGGCGACGATGGCCCCCAATTCCTCCACGGGGACAGATCGAAAGACTCCCCCAAAGGTGCCCACGGGTGTACGGACCGGGCTGACGATCGCTGCACGTCGCATGTTTGATGACTCCGTTGTGCCCGCTGGCGCCGGCGCAATCGCGCTCCGGCCCGCGGGCATGTCTTGATGGGATGACAGCTAGTGGCTCGTCCTGAGATGACTTGCCCACTACCTCGGCCGTCAGAAGCCGCAGGTACGCTCCTGTCAGACCGGGTCCCAGGAGAAAACGTCGCTGCTACGATCGAGCGGCACGAGTGATGGCTTCAACGCGGGGAAGCCGTGCTCAACGATCGACTGCGGCGTCCAGCCATCCTGCCGATGCACCGAACGAAGCGGCCGGCTCTGACCCATCAGGACGATCTCATTGTTTCGTGCGACCAAGATCTGGCCGGAGACCTCGCAGGCCTCGTCCGACGCCAGGAAGACCGCCAGCGGCGCATTTTTCGCAGGAGTCATCTGCATCAACTTTTCCACGCGCGCCTTCTGCTCATCGGTGTCGGCGGGCAGCCCGCTGGTCATGCGGCTCCAAGCGAATGGAGCGATGCAGTTGGAACGCACGTTGTACCTAGCCATGTCGAGCGCGATGGACTTCGATAGCGCGACCACACCCAGCTTGGCAGCCGAGTAGTTCGCCTGGCCGAAGTTGCCGATCAGGCCGGAAGTGCTGGTCATGTGCACAAACGCGCCGCGCTCCTGTTTCCGGAATTGCTCGGCAGCGGCTCGGCTCACGAAGAAGCTGCCGTTCAGATGGACTCCGATCACCGACAGCCACTCTTCGGGCGTCATCTTGTGAAACATCGCGTCTCGCAAGATGCCGGCGTTATTGACCACCGCATCGAGCCGGCCGAAAGCATCGAGTGCCGCCTGGACGATTTTTTGTGCGCTGCCCCATTCGGACACGCTATCGGTGCTGATGCAGGCGCGGCCACCTTGCGCCTCGATGATTGCCTTGGTCTCTTCGGCTGGCGTTGCCGAGCGACCCGTTCCGTCGAGCGACGTGCCGACGTCGTTGATGACAACCGCCGCTCCCGCAGCGGACATTGCCACCGCGATCTCGCGGCCGATGCCGCCTCCGGCACCCGTGACGATCACAACCTTGTCTTGAAGAAGCACCTGGAACTCCTGGTAGATCAGTCGAGGTTTATTTAGCCGCGGCACTGCGCCGCGATAGGGAGGAATGGAGAATCACGGCGGCCCGCTCCGGCTCCAGTCGAACTCGGCATGACCGTTGTCGATGACGACCACATCGCGCTCGACGACGCGGCAACGGAACGAGCCGTCGCGCCAGATTTCGGTCCGGATGGTCTCGCCGGGATAGACCGGTGCAGAGAACCGCGCCTGCATCCGTTTGAAGCCGTCCGCGCGATAGTGGGCGAGTGATCTGAGCAGCGCGTGGCAGGCCACGCCGAACGTGCACAGGCCATGCAGGATCGGCCTTGGAAATCCTGCCTGCCTGGCAATGTCCGGCGCGGCGTGGACGCTGTTGTCGTCGCCGTTCAATCGGTAGATCAGCGCCTGTTCGGGGCGTGTCGCCAGGTCGACGGCGATGTCGGGATCCCGCTCGGGCAGCGCACGAGCCATCTTGACGGGCCCGGTGGGGCCACCGAATCCGCCTGTACCACGTAGAAACGTGGTGCTGCTCGTGACGGCCACCAGTTCGCCGGTCGCCGCATCGGTGACATGCTTCTCCGAATAGAGCAGCGCCCCGCGCCCGGTGCCCTTGTCGATCAGTCCCGTCACTCGGGTACGACCAATGATCTCGCCCTCGACTGGCAGCGGACGCAGCAGCTCGATGCTTTGCTCGCCATGCAGTACTGTTTTGGGGTCGACGCCGGTGGCGGGATCCGAGAGCCAGAATCCCGGATATCCGAGGGTGACGGCCATTGAAGGTACTGCGACCAAGCCTCGTTTCTGGTCGACGAAGTCGAGTTGCCCGTCGTCCATCGGATCCTGGCCGAGGCCGACCGACAGCGCGTAGAAGGCGGTGTCGCGCTTGGTCAACGCCTGGCGGACTTCAGGGATTGGAAAATGCAACAGCTTATCGTGGTCGAGCATGGGATCGCTCCCCTCGGTTAGATGGCGCTGGGCGCCCTAGCGCCAATCGGCGTGGGCTATGCGCGCGCGACGAGTGCCGTGTCGGGTTCGATGAAGAGCTGCTTGATCTCAGGTGCGCTCGGCTTGAGCAACTGCGTGCGCGGGATTTCGTCGACGAATTTGAAGCTGGCCGGGATCTGATACGGCAAGAGCGTCCCGGACAGGAACGCGCGCAGCTCGGCGACATCCGGAGTCGGAACTCCGGGATTCAAGGTCATCACGGCCACAGGAACCTCGCCCAGGCGCCGGTCGGGGATGCCGACGACGACGGCCTCCTTGACCGCGGGATGCGCGCCTATGGCCTTCGCCACGCTATCCGGGTGAATCTTGAAGCCACCTCGATTGATCGCGTTGTCCTCGCGACCGTTGATCCAGAGGAAGTGGTCGCCGTCGAGGCTCGCCCGATCCGTCGTGCGGACCCATTTCGTCGGGTCGCCGAGTTGGCTGCCACGGAGTTCGAGGATGCCCGTCGTACCATAGGGCAGCACTTGGCCGCTCTCACCGTCCACGACGCGGGCCTCGATGTTCTGATGGATGCGGCCGACACTGCCGCGCTTCTTGGGATAGAAATCGCGGAAATCCTTGATGGTCCATCCGGCAACGCCACCAGCAAACTCGGTCGCACCGTATTGCACCAGGACCGGCAGGCCGTAGCGTTCGAGGAACGCATCAATGATTGCCGGATCGACCGGCGCGGTCCCGGACCTGAGCGCCAACAGACTTGAGAGACGCTCACGCGGAACATCGGCGTCCAGGATCATGCGCAGCGCCGCCGGCGGCAAGTTCGCGACCTTCGCTCCATGCCTCTCGATTTCCGCGACCCACTCATCGACGTGAAATTTCTCCTGCAGCACGAGCTTGCGCCCGTCGGCAAGGGTAGTCAGCGCACCGAAGATGCCGCTGATGTGCGTCAGAGGGGCCGTGACGATTCGCACTCCCGAGCGCAAGACGGGCCCATCATCCCGACCGCTCTCGTATTTGTGACCCTGGATGAAGCTTTCATCCAGGCTGGAGCGGTAGAGCGCAATCCGCTTGGGCGTGCCGGTCGTGCCGCTCGTCAGCATCTCCACCACGACGTCAGGCCGCAAGCGGTCGTCCGCCAGCACGACCGGCTCCAGCCCGTCGCGCCACACCACGGTGCCGCCCAGCGCGTCAGGCAGTCGCAGCATAGGAATTGAAGGTCGCGCTGCCTCGACAGCCGTCTCGAGGCCGGCCAAATCCTCTTCGATACCGACGACGATGACGGGAGCCTGACTCTCGATGTCCGCGGCGAGCCGGGCTGCCCCGAGCAGTGGATTGAAGGCAATGGTGCACCGTCCGGACACGATGCAGGCCACGAACGCCGCCATGTGCGGCGAGCGGCTGCGAAGCAGCAGGCCAATGCGCGCGCCTTGCGGCACCCCCGCACTGTCCAGCCGCTCCTGGACTTGCCGCGACAGCCCAGCGAGTTCCCCCCAACTGCCCCAGACGCCCTGTGACTTGATGGCTTCCCCGTCAGGGTCGATGGTTGCGACCTCCTGTAGATAGCGCTCAATGATCATGGAATCCGCCCCTTGCACAGAAATGGAGTGCCGCAGGCAACGCAGCGGCACCGATCAGCCTTCGGGCTAATCATATATAGAAGTTAGATGTAAAGCAATGACCATTGCAACTCTCGCGCGAGCGTCCGATGCCGCAAGTCGAGGTTCAATGCGTACGTAGTGCGCAGGTGTCTCTGCACGCAGTCGGCACGGCGGCTCGTGCACCACGAAGCCGCGTCGCCCGTGCCATCGCGCGCTCTCACACTGGGTCGTCGTGGGTCATCGCGGCAACCGAAACTGCGCGCGGCGCGCCGCAACATACGCTCCGGGCCGGGCACGGATTCGCGGCGGAGTACCTCGGCGATCGGAGTCTTTCCGGATAGCTGCGGCATCGCGCCGAGTGCCGGGATCTCGAATGCGAGCTCCTCGCGCACCGCGCTCGGCACGACATTCTCAGCGTCGTCCAGGTGAGACGTTCAGACTCGCCGTCGATCGTTCAGCACCGAACGCAGGGCGCGCAGCGTCGGCGACAGCGTAAGAAAGTGGGCAACGGGCTCGGCACCGGATCAGTCAATCGGCGAGCCTTCGCCGCCTGCGGCCGATTGTCGCCGCGATGATGATCAGCTCAGGTCCATGCCGTTTCGTCTAGGACGTCGATCACGGACGTTTCCGCGATTCCCTGAAGCAGATATTCGCCGGCCTTGGCCATGTGCACTCGCCAATGCTTCTCAGCTGCGGCCCCTTGCCCGGCGCCGATGAACTCGATCAGGCGTTCCTGCGACCGCACGCCAGCTCTGGATCGCTTCAACGTCAGGGCCGGATCCTCGGCTGGATGGCTACGATGGGCGAGCTGCTGGTGCCGTGAGACGAGGTCATGCAGCGCAATGCCCTGCAACGCGAAGGTCTGATTGCCGCACTGCTCCATGAGGATGCGGTGGAATTCCGCCGCGTAGCCGGCGATCACGGGGCGCTCTTTCAGCTCGGCTTGTTCGAGGGCAATGTGTGAGCGCAGCGCCTCGGCGGCTTCGGTCGGTCGAGACTCAGCAGCCAGCCGAGCGGCGAGCGGCTCGATCATTGAGCGGGCTGCATAGATGTCTCCTAGCGTGACGCCTCGCGTCTGCAACGCCACCCCCATGGCTCGCGATACGAAGCCGACGCTCGGCGGGCAGATGCGAGACCCGCCCCGGGCGCCACGTGTGACGCTGATCAGGTTCTCGAACTCGAGGATCCGCATCGCCTCGCGAATGGTCGGCCGAGATGCGCCGAACATCTCGATCAAGGTGGCCTCCGACGGTAGGAACTCGCCGGAACCGAGCGTGCCGTCGACAATGGCCCGCCGGATCTTGGAAGCCACGACCTCCGCCATCTTGGGAATGCGAACCTGCGTATTGGGCATGAACTGGGCCATCGATATCCTTCACTGACATATTGGGATGGCCTCGGGACCCGCTCGATCGAGCCGTCCTGAAGCCATCATCGCCAACGGAGACGCTGATGATCGTGGGGAATCACCAGCTCGCTGCCCTCGGCGGCTGCAACCTAAGTATATAAGTTCGATGATTCCAGCCGGCGGCACGTCAGCCCCGCGCAGCAGTGGATCAACGCCCGGTGAAACGCGGCGGCCGCTTTTCGCGAAAGTGCAGCAGCCCCTCGGCGAAATCCTCACTGAGCAGGCTGGCCTTGGTCTCGAGCATCGATAGCGCAAGGGCATCGGCGAACGACTGAGTGCGTGCCTGCCAAAGCTGACGTTTGATGATGCGTGCGGACCGCGGCGACACGCTGCGAGCGAGGTCTCGCGCGTACTCCAGCGCATCGGGCAACAGGCGCTCGGATGGCTTGAGATGGTCGACTAGCCCGATGCGCAGAGCCTCATCTGCGCCCACCTTGCGTCCGGACAGCAGCAGATCCGCCGCTGCACCACTGCCGACCAGCGCTGCAAGGCTCGACGCGAGCCCCGTCTCGGCGACCAACCCGCGCTTGCCGAACGGTGCAACGAACGCGGCCTCCCCGCTGGCAAAGCGAAGGTCGCACATGACGGCGAGTGCCAGACCGATCCCGGCGCAGGGCCCATTGACCGCGGCGATGACCGGCTGCGGAACAGCCTGCGGAGCGCAATAGCGCGACAGCAGCTCCTGCGGCGCGCTACCGACCAGTTCCCGGTAAGCTCCCGTGGCCTCCCCTGGTCGCGGTACATGCGCCGTCGCCCCCTTACTTTCGGAGAATCTCTCAAGCCGTTCCATGTCGGCGCCAGAGCAAAATCCCCGCCCTGCTCCGGTCAGCACCACGGCACGGACGTTCTCGTCCTGTGCGATCCGCACCATGATCTGGTCGAACTGACGCCCCATCTCGTTACCCATCGCGTTCAGACGCTCGGGTCGATTCAGAGTGACCAAGGCCACCTGATCTTCGATGTGCAAGCTCACATACTGGGGAGTCGGCGGCGCTTCCTGCAGCGTCGGCACCTGCATCTGGGACATGGCGTGACTCCTTAGGCAGTGCGGTAAGCGTCGGCGACAGCACGCTCTTGCGTACGCTCGCCGCCGGCCAGATGACGCAGTAGCACCGCGCGCTTCAGGAACAGGTGCAGCCCGCTTTCCGCTGCAAACCCGATTCCGCCGTGAATCCGGATGGCCATCGTGGCATTCTCGAGCGCGGCGTCCATCGCATAGGCGCACGCGACGGAAACCTGGAATGCCGCCTCGGGCGCTTGGTCACGCAGCGCGATGGCAGCGAAGTACAGCTGCGACGCCGCTGCTTCCGAGCGCAGCGCCATGTCCGCACAGTGATGGGCAATCGCCTGGAACGCTCCGATGGGCTTGCCGAATTGCTCGCGGACTTTGGCATATTCGACCGCCCGGTCCTGCATCGCCTCGGTGATGCCCGTCAATTGCGCGGCAACCAACAGATTCGCATGCAGCCACAGCCGCTGCTCAGGGTCGCTGTGCCAGAGTAGCGCGGGCGCCGACCCGGAAGCGCGGACGAGCTCGATGGTCTCGTCCGTCGATTGCACAACCTCGCGTCGATCGAAGTCAGCCGCTTTCGAGAGTGCGCTCCCGTGCGGTGAGATGCACAGCACGATTGCGTCCTCGGCCTGGGTCAGGAGATGAAACTCGCCCTGCAACCCGACGGCGGAGACCTCTCCAGCCAGCAAGCTCGCGAAGGCCACACGCTTTGTGCCGGCGACGATGTGTTGCGCCAGTTCGGCGTCGCCTGCATCCGACGCCAGTCGCGCGGCCAGCGCCGCGGCAAGGACGTTGGGCGTCACGCGCTGACGGCCCAGCTCGCGATGCACCAGCGCCTCGTCGGCTACCGAGAAGCCGGCACCTCCGACAGATTCGTCCAATCCCATGCCGATGCATCCCAAGTCGGCGAAGAACTTCCAGGCGTCCCAGTCCGGTGCCTTGCCGCCGGCCCCTCTCGCAATGGCGCTCGCGATGCCGCCAATGAACTCCGACTGCTCGTCGGTGGGCAGAATATCGATCATGGCTCAGTAGCTCCTAGGCAGGCCCAACACCCGCTCCGCGATGATGTTGCGGCGGATCTCCGAAGTGCCCCCGGCGATCACGTACATGCGGTCGCCCAGGAAGCCGCGTACCCAGCTGTCCGACGGGCCGTCGAATTCAAGCATCTCGCTGCCCAGCAAATCCAGCGCGGCAGCACGCACCCGCTGCAGCAACTCGCCAAAGAACAGGAAGGGCACCGTCGCCTGCGCCCCGCTCGCCTGCCCTCGATTGCTGCGTGAAATCGTCGCGTAGCTCAATGAGCGAAGAACCGCTGCATCGGCTCTTAGCCTGGCCAGACGAGACGCCAGCGCGCCATCGAGTCCACTCGCTCCAGCGCGCGTCTTGGCCATGTCGATCAGCTGCTCGACCAGCTCACCGACCTCCACGCCGTGGTTGGCCGCTGCCCCGGCACGCTCGTTGGTCAGAGTGGCCATCGCAACCTTCCAGCCCTCATTCAGCTCGCCAACCACATTGGAAAGCGGCACACGCACGTTGTCATAGAACACTTCGTTGAAGTGCTCGTCGCCTGTGATGGTGCGTACGGGGCGGACGGTGATCCCGGGGGTCTTCATGTCGATGATGACCCAGGTGATCCCCTTGTGCCGACCGGAGCTCGGATCGGTGCGCACCAGTGTCTCCTGGTAGTCGGCATATTGCGCGTGACTCGTCCAGACCTTCTGCCCGTTGACGACCAGATGGTCCCCGTCGATGTCAGCGCGCATGCGAAGGCCAGCCAGATCCGAGCCCGCGCCCGGCTCAGAGAAGCCTTGGCACCAGACCACTTCCCCTCGAAGGATTCGCGACAGGTGAAAGCGCTTCTGCTGCTGGGTGCCCAACGCCATGACGGTCGGGCCGGCATGATTGAGCGCTATCGATAGGCAGCCCACCGAAGGGGCCCTGGCGCGCGACAGTTCTTCGTACCAGATCATTTGCTCGACGGGGCTGAGCTCGACGCCGCCGTACTCCTCGGGCCAGCTGATCGCGCCATATCCACCATCGTATTTCGCGCGCTGCCACGCCAGGTCGTACGCCCTCATTGCCGGCCCGTGCGGCGGGCGTCGCTCTTTGGGCGCGTTCGTGCGCAGCCACTCGCGCGCCCTCTCTCTGAACTGCCGCTCATCCCGCGAGAAATCGAACTGCACTTTGCGTCTCCTGTTAATCGTCTCACATAGTATAATGATATATACGTTTAACTTCGGGCGATTGTGAAAAATCGTTAACGCATGTCCCTCAAGACCCGTATCACCGAGATGTTCGGCATCGAGCACCCAATTGTCCAGGGCGGCATGCAGTGGGTCGGACGGGCTGAGCTCGTCTCCGCCGTCGCCAATGCCGGCGCGCTGGGCTTCCTGTCGGCACTTACCCAACCGACGCCCGAGGCGCTCACGGCCGAGATTCGGCGCTGCCGCGAAATGACCGACAAGCCCTTCGGCGTCAACCTCACCATCCTTCCCTCGATCAACCCACCGCCCTACGCAGAGTATCGCGAGGCGATCATCGAAGGCGGTGTCAAGATCGTGGAAACAGCCGGCTACAAGCCCCAAGAGCACGTCGACGTCTTCAAGCAGCACGGTATCAAGATCATTCACAAGTGCACTGCCGTGCGCCACGCGTTGTCGGCCGAGCGCATGGGCGTGGACGCCATCTCCATCGACGGATTCGAGTGCGCGGGCCACCCCGGTGAAGACGATATCCCTGGTCTGGTGCTCATTCCCTGCGCCGCCGACAAGGTGAAAATCCCCATCCTTGCCAGCGGTGGATTCGCCGACGCCCGCGGCCTGGTTGCCGCGTTGGCCCTGGGGGCAGACGGGATCAACATGGGTACCCGATTCTGCGCAACGCAAGAAGCGCCAATCCACGAAGCGTTCAAGCAAAGGCTGGTCGAGCACGACGAGCGCGCCACCGACCTCATCTTTCGAACCTACAAGAACACGGCGCGCGTCGGGCGCAACGCGATCAGCCAGGAGGTGCTCGCGGCCGAGGCCGAGGGCAAACCGTTCGAGGAGGTGGCGCATCTCGTGCGCGGCATTCGCGGCCGCGAGGGATTCGAGACCGGGCGGATTGATCACGGTGTCTGGTCCGCCGGCATGGTTCAAGGGCTCATCCATGACATCCCGACGGTGCGGGAACTCGTCGAGCGGATCGCCTCGGAAGCGGAAGCGATCATTCGAGGACGACTTCCCTCCCATCTGGAGTGACGGCTGGGTCGAACGCCCCGCCCCTATAGCGCCCCCCGCCGCATCGCGGCGGGAGCGCCAAGCCGCTCGCCTCAATCCGGCGAGAAGGTACCGGGCTCAGGCAAAGACGGGGTTCACATCCATGTAGATGCGATAGTCGGCGACGAGGCCACCGGTCATGCCGAAGATGTTGCAACATGGCAGACTGACGACGGCTCCATCGAGCCGTACGTAGTGCACCGTCATCCGTGCGATGAACACATTGGGGTCCTCCTCGGCTCGCCAAATATCATGGATCTCGTGCCGGACGCTGCGCAGCTTCGACGTGACTTGGCGGGACAGTGCGCCAACGGCCTCCCTGCCGCGAACCGGATCGGCGTTTCCGAAGACCAGCACGACATCGTCGGTCAAGAACCCAAGCATCGCATTGATGTCGCCGCTGTCACTGGCGGCAAACATAGTGCGAATCGCAGTGGCCTCTGGTTTGATGAGTATCTTCGACATGGCTTACCTGTGGTGGTTGCGCTTCAAGGCGGAAGAGGAAACTCGTCGAGGAACGGCTGGAACTCCTCCTCCACGTCGATCTGCAGGGTGCCGAGAACCCGAATCACAGCGTTGGCGTGAGAGACGAGCAGCGTCAGGTCGATCATGCGCGGCATGTCGAGGTGCATCAGGAGAGCGCTCCATGTCTCTACGCTCATCCGACGATCCGAGGTGATCTCTCGAGCCGCGCGTAGCACGAGCGTCTCGACATCGCCGAGTCCGCAGGACTGCCCCGTGCTGGCTGCGACGACGCCGCGGATGTCCTCGTCCGACAACCCCGCCACGCGACCGATCTTGACGTGGTGGCTCCACTGGTAGGCCGTGTTCGTCAGGTAGCCGACCTGCAGGATCGCCAGTTCACGCAATCGGGGAGGCAGCTCGCAACCGCGTTGGAACCATCGGCCGGGCACCGACCAGTGGCGAAGTCCTTCCGGACTATTGGCCAGGGCCCGGTAGATGTTCGGCGGAGCTCCCCCCTCGGGCGCCTCCGATGGCGCCAGCAGCGGCACAAGGCGCTGCGCGTTGCTCAGGGACAGCAGAGGACGATCGTCCTCGCCGAGGTCCGATGCGGACAAATAGGGGACGCGGGCCATGGAATACAGCTCCAATCTGGGTCGTCGGTTTCTAATGGAGGCCGGCCATCAATTCGGCCAGGTCGTCGGGCTGAATGAGCGAAGGCGGCATCGGCGGCGCCCAGACATTGGCGGCGTCCATGACGCTGAAGACGCCCGGCTTCCAGAGCTGATCGTCAATGATCTCGTCCATGTCGGAGTAGTACTCACTCAGATTTCCAGCAGGGTCGCGGAGGTAGTAGAAGAAGTTGGACCCGACCCAGTGTCGCCCGAGGCCCCAGGTGTGTCGTTCCGGATGTCCTTCGAGGACGGCTCGCGCACCGCGGCCGATCTCGTCAATGTCCTCGACCTCCCACGACGTGTGATGGAGAAAGGACACCGGTGCCGCCTGGACGACCAGGTTGTGATGGTCCGTTGAGCAGCGCATGAACGTCGCGTGATCCTTGACCTCATCGGTAAGCTTGAATCCCAGGCCCTCCATGAAGAAGCGTCGTGAGGTCGGGGCGTCGACGGATCCGATCCCGATATGCCCGAGCCGTCGCGGGCGTACGGGCGCGGCGCGTAGCGCGGCCGCAGAGCGAACGTTGGGGCGGACGATGTGGCCGGGTGCGTTGTACAGCGGAGTCGTGACGGGCTGGGCTCGCACGTGCGGGACGATCGAGATGGTCACGTCCAGACCACTGGCCGGCTCGTTGGTCTCCAGTCGATCTCCCGCAATGCGACTCGCCACCTGTAGGCGCTTCAGCGATGCGGCGATGCGGCCCAGGTCGTCTTCGTCTTCGGCTCCGATTCCCAGGGACAAGAGCCTGCGGATCGGCGCCTGCACGATTCGCAACTGCCTCGGGCCACCGTCGACCGTTCCGAACCATTTCACGGCCGGATCGGTCGTCGGCTCGGGAATGAGCCCGAACTGCGTGTAGTACTCGACGACCTCTTCGACATTCGGTACGCCAAGCGTGATGTCTGTGATGCGATGAATCGACATGACTGGTCTCCGGGCTCAAGCGTTCACGAACAGGTGCCGCATCTGCCCAATGCCTTCGATGGTCGTGACGAGTTCGTCACCCTGCATCAGGAAGCGCGGTGGATCCTGGTGCAAGCCAACGCCCGCGGGCGTTCCGGTGAAGATGACGTCACCAGGCTCGAGGGTGACGAACCGCGACAGTTCCGAGATCACATTGGGCACCGGGAACACCATGTCGGTGGTGCGGCCGTCCTGCATTTGCCGGCCGTTGAGGGAACAGCCGATGGCGAGGTTGCCGGGGTCGGCAAATTCATCCAGAGTTGCTAGCCATGGGCCGGAAGGGCTGAACCCAGGGAAAGATTTGCTTGGCCCGAACTGCGGAGCCTTGCCTCTGAGCTGAACGGTCCGCTCCGTCAAGTCCTGGCCCACCGTCAAGCCGGCGACGTAGCTCCATGCCTCCTCGGCCGGCACGTTGCGGGCGCGCTTTCCGACGATCACGACCAGTTCCGCTTCCCAATCGACTGTCTTGCCAGGCAGCGCCACGTCCGAATAGGGTCCGGTGAAGGACGAAACCCATTTGGTGAACACCATCGGAGACTCAGGCACGGGAAAGTCTCCCTCCTTGACGTGCGCGCGGTAGTTGGCGCCGATCGCGAACACCTGCCGGGGGCGGGGCGACGGCGGCCCGAGGTCCTCAAGGGCATAGGGGGTGGCCTTGAAGTCATGCGGGGCATGTGCTGCCCACTCGACGAACAGGTCCCAGTTTTCATAGACCGACTGCGGATCGTGGCCGAATCGCCCACCACTCGCCTTCTCGACATCGATCGCACCTTGCTCGGTGAACAAGGTCAGTCTGTTGGAAAGATTGCCTACTTTCATGATGTCTCCTCAGGAATGCGCGCCAGGCGCGGCAAGGATCTGGTTGAACGCTGATGCCAGCACGGCATAGGGGTCGTCTGACCCGCCGATGGCCCGGAAGCTGATGAATCCGTCCGGGCGCACAAGCACGGCGCCGGTCGGCGTGATCTGGCGGTTCTTCAACCAGGCCAGCCTGATGTCGATCAAATCACCCTCATCGACGCCGACACGTCCCGAACGAATCGGAATTCCGCGCTCGCCCGCCAATCGTTCGGCGGCCCGCGTCCAAGCGTCGCCCTTCTCGCCGGCAATGAGCGCGAAGTGGCCATCATGAATCAATGACCGCAGCGGAAGACGTTCACCGGCACGGAGCACCCATGCATGCGGCAGCGGAGCGCCTGGCCGCGTACTGGGTTCATAGAGGCGCACGGGGTCCAGCGGGATCGGCGCGGGACTTCCATCGCTGACGATCGCCGGCGAGTCGTAGGTGTAGCCGAAGTCGGTGTTGTGCTGTCGGTACTCCAACGTCCGCTGGCCCAGGTACGTGCTGAAGGCTTGTCGACGCTCCGCGGCCCCGGGCAGATCTTCCCAGAACAGGCGCAGCGCGGCTCGGTTCTCCTCGACGCTCCTTTCCGGAGAAACCCCAAGGGCCGAGGACATGTTTTGAAGGTTTTTAGCTGCGCCTACCGCTGTCTCAATATTGGCGGCATCCACTGCACGACGCTCAGTCTCGTACGTATCGAGCAGCCCGTCGCCGGCCCGCCCCGCCAGGACGGCTGCGATCTTCCAGCAGAGGTTGTAGGCGTCCTGGATTGCACTATTGAGCCCGAGGCCGCCAGTTGGCGGATGCCGATGCGCGGCGTCGCCGAGCAGGAACACACGGCCCGCTCGAAACTCGTCCGCAAGCACGGTTTCCATCCACCAGTCGGCCTTGTGATGAATCGTCGGGTTGAAGTCCGAGAGTCCTAAGGTCTCCCGCAACCATCTGATGATGTCCAAGTCGGCCGGTTCAGGATCGTCCGGGTGGAACGACATCGTGACGCTCCACTCCTCCGACCGGTTCCCCCAGTTGTCCGGTCCCATGGCGACCAGAACGACCCCGAAATGCAAGTGCTCCGGATGCTCCGGGTTGAACACGAAGCGGAACTCGACTTCGGGATCGTCGAAATACTTCGAAAGATCTGCGGACATGTGAATCATGACCATCTTTCTCATCTTGGCCGCACCACCCATCTTGATGCCGATCTGATTCGCCACGGTGCGGCCGCCGTCTGCCCCCAGCAGATAGGACGACCGAACGGTATAAGTCGATCCGCTCGCGCGGTCGAGGATGATCGCGGTCACGCCGTCGGCGTCCTGATTCAATTCGATCAGTTCATGATTGAAACGAACCATGGCCTCTTCACGCTGCTCCGCGTGTTCCTTCAGGATCGGCTCCAACCGGATCAGCGGCAAATTTGCAGTCGGGCACGGACTGGCGGCGATGTAGTCCGGATCGGCATACCCCCCGCCCCAGGCCTCGGCGAACGCCAGCCGCCGGCCGTGCCCGTCTTTCGGACCGCTTCCGCCCAGGCCGGAATACCACCCGAAGCCCTTGAAATTCTCGAGCGGCGTGCTGCGGGCAAAGATCGCCGGGGCAACGCCGGCATCCGCAAAGATCTCCATGCTGCGCTGGTTCAGGATGTGTGCCTTCGGCATCCTGGACGTATCCGCAAAACGCGAGACCAGCAAGGATCGCACCCCCAGCCTGGACAACAGGATCGAGGAGGTCAGGCCGGCACCGCCGCCGCCCACGATCAGAACCGGTACTTCAATATCAAACTTCTTGTTCACACTATGTCTCCTTTCATGACACGTACCCGAGCACGTCACCTCTACTGCTTGACTGACAGGCGCCTCGACGCAACGCCCGGCGTGTGCTCGTGATCACATACAACCAATCCGCCTCAACTACGTATTGGCGGAAACGACAAGCCTTTCTCGATTTCGAACACACCCCTATCAGCGCTTGAACGAAACACGCATGGCAGACTCCGAGACGAACTCCGGCCCGCTCTCCGCCTGATTTGTCTCCTGGGCCGACGAGACTTCGGCGCTTCGATCATCAAATGCATCGCGTAGCAGGAAGTGAGACAGCGCCGGAATCAAGATAACCGCGCCGAGCATGTTCCAGACGAACATGAACGCCAGCAAGATGCCCATATCGGCCTGGAATTTGATGGGGGACCATGCCCACGTCACAACACCCGCGGCGAGCGTCAACCCGATCAATCCAACGACCTTGCCGGTGAACATCATCGATTTGCGATAGGCGACGGCCAAGGTCGCGCCGCCTCGTTGGAGGGCCAACTGCACGCTCAGCAGGTAGAGCGCATAGTCCACGCCAACTCCGACACCCAGCGCCGTGACAGGCAGGGTCGCCACCTTGATGCCGATTCCGAGCGCGGCCATCAGTGCCTCGCAAAGCACCGACGTGATGACGAGCGGCACAAGCGCCACCAGCACGGCGCGCCAACTGCGAAACGTGACGAAGCAGAGAACGATCACCGCTCCGTAGAGCATGAGCAAAACGGAGCGATTGGCGGATTGAACCACTACATTTGTGATCGCCTCGATGCCCGCCGATCCGGCCGCAGGTAGGAACTGAATGTCCTTGGAATCGTGTTCCTTCCCGTAGGCGACTACTGCATCGAGTACCTGTGAAAGCGTCGCCGCCTTGTGATCTGAGAGATATGCGACGATTGGTGTCACGGAACAGGACTCATTCGTTACGTCCGGCGTCGCCACCTGCGCCGCGGTGAACGCCGCATCAACGAGGCGCTGGTCCCTGCTGATGGTCTGCCATTTCCCATTGCCGTCGAATTGCCCCGCAGTGACCTGCCGAACAACCTCGGGAAGCGAATCGACCGATTGCACACCTGGCTGTTGCCGTAGCGACCATGCCAGATCATCCATGCCGATCAAATTCGACCAGCTCGCGCATTCGTTTGCAGGTGTCTTGACGATAACGGCGAATTGGTCGCTCGACAGTCCGTAGTGCGCCGTGATGTAGGCGTCGTCCAGGTTGTAGCGCGACGACTTTCGCAGTTCCGGGGCACCCGGGTCCAGGTCGCCAATCCTCACGTGCAGACCTTCCACGAAGCCTGCGACGCCGATGGCGGCGAAGATCGCGACCGTAACCGTTGCCCAACGACGCTCGGTGAAGCGATCGAGCACCGCCCAGCCCCAGGGAAGCCAGCGGTGCTTCTCAGAGCGCCCTTCAAGATGGCGCGACGCCGCCCTGCTGTCCACGCCGATGTAAGACAGGATCACGGGAATCAGGATCAGCTTCGTCAAGATCAAGACACACACGCCCATGCTCGTCTGAAGCGCCATGTTCTTAATGATCGGGATGTCGATGAACATGAGCACCGCGAAGCCGACGACATTGGTCAAGAGCGCGGTGAGCCCCGTGAGGAAGAGCCGACGAAATGTGTATCGCGCGGCGACGTATTTGTGCGTTCCGCGCGCCACGTCTTGCATGACGCCGTTCATTTTCTGCGCGCCGTGCGACAGGCCAATCGCGAAGATCAGGAACGGCACCAGGATGGAATACGGATCCAGGACGTACCCCGCCAGTTTCATCAAGCCAAGCAGCCACACCACGCCAAGCAGCGAGACGCAAACGATCAGTGCGGTGCAGCGTACGCACCGCGTGAACCAGTAGATGAGCGACGCGGCAATTGCTGCGGAGACGAGGAAGAACCGTGCCACGCCAACCAGGCCATCCATCAGGTCACCGACGAGCTTGGCGAAGCCGACGACATGAACCTCCACTCCTGGCACCTGGTACGCGCGGATCTTTTGTTCGAGTTCGTGCGAGAACGCTCGATAGTCGAGCGGCGCACCTGTTCGAGGGTCGATATCGAGTAGTGGCACGATGATCATGCTCGAGTGCAGATCATTGGCCACCAGCGTGCTCTGAATTCCCGCGCGTGCGACGTTCATGCGGAGTGCGGCGATGCTGGCTGCGGATCCGTCGTAGTCCGGAGGCATCACCGGCCCTCCGCTATAGCCGTCCTCCGTCACCTCGGTCCAGCGAACGATGGGCATCCACAATGACTTCATCCACGAACGGTCGACGCCCTGAATCAGGTAGACCGCATCGTTGATCTTCTTCAACGTCTCCAGATACTTCGGATCGAAGATGTCACCAGTGGTATTTTCAACGGCGATGCGCAGCGTGTTGCCGAGGCCGCGCAGTTCGTTCTCGTTGGCGAGATAGTTTCGGATGTAGGGGTGCGAGCTGGGAATCGTCTTCTCGAAGCTCGCGTTGATTCTCAGCTTCGATGCCTGGAACCCGAGAATCACTGACACGATCGCGCACAGGATAAGCACGAAGGGCCGGTGATTGAAGACAAGGCGCTCGAGGAGGCCGCCCGATCCTCGCGGAAATTTCGACAGTTCGCTGACGACCGGCATGGTACCGGTCATGTCGGCCGATGAATCTACTTGCGCAGTCACGGTTCAGTCCTCAAGGCGTAGCGGCGAGTCACGTGGAACGCACGCCGCACTGCACGTCGGCGGCACACGCCGCCCGCCGCAGTCGGCGTTCGGTCGTCAAAGCGCCGGCATGGCGTCGAGAATGACTGTCTTCGTCTCCAGAAAGGGCAGCAGCCCCTCCGCGCCACCTTCCCGCCCAATGCCCGACTGCTTGAATCCGCCGAAGGCGATAGTGAAGTCCGCCCGGAACGAGTTGTGTCCGACCGTACCCGAACGCAGTTGCCGTGCGACGGCGTATGCACGGTCGACGTCGTTGGTGAATACCGACGCGTTCAACCCATAGATGGAGTCGTTGGCGATCTCCACGGCCTGCGCTTCGTCGTCCGCGGAAATCACGCTCAAGACTGGGCCGAAGATCTCCTCGCGTGCAATCGTCGAGTGGTTATCGACGTGCCCGAACACGGTTGGCTCGACGAAGAAGCCTCGCTGAAGGTGGCGCGGACGCCCTCCACCGACGGCCAGCGTCGCCCCTTCGGCTCTGCCCCTTTCGATGTAGTGTTCCACCCGCTCGCGCTGGCGTCGCATGGCGAGCGGTCCCATCTCGGTGGTAGGGTCGAACGGGTCGCCGACCTTCAACGCGCCGAACGACGCGCTCAGTGCGTCGAGCAGGGCATCATGACGCTGGCGAGTGACGATGATGCGCGTGAGCGACGCACAGGACTGACCTGTCAGGAAGCCCGCCATCTTCGAGATGGTCGCCGCTGCCGTGCCGACGTCGTAATCGTCGAGGACAACGGCCGCCGACTTTCCTCCCAGTTCCAGCGTGCAACGCGCCACGCGCTCGCCGCAAATCGCGCCGATGCGGCGTCCTGCAGCCGTCGAGCCCGTGAAACTCACCTTGTCGATGTCCGGATGTCGCACCAGATGTTCGGAGACCTCGCGGCCCGCAGTGAGCACATTGACCACGCCAGCCGGCAGCCCGACCTTCTCGCAGATCTCGGCGAAGACGTAGGCTGCAGTCGGCGCCTCGGGCGCCGGCTTGAGGATGACAGTGCATCCGGCCAGCAGGGCCGGCGCGATCTTCCAGGCAATATTGATCGAAGGGCCGTTCCACGGAATGATCGCCGCCACCACGCCGACAGGTTCGCGAACCAGTAGTCCGACGTTGCCGCTTGCGGGCTTGCGCTCCTGCACGAAGGGATAGTTGTCGGCCAGGTCCGCGTAGTAGCCAAAGACGCCTGCCAGACTCGGTGAGCGCGCCTTGGCAAGACTGTGAATGACCCCTGATTCGATTGTCCAGGCCAGCGCGAGATCATCCCCACGCGCCGCCATTTCCAGCGCGATGGCCCGAAGGTACTTCGCTCGCTCGGCGGGGGCGAGACGAGGCCAGGGGCCACTGTCGAAGGCTTTGCGCGCAGCGGCAACTGCGCGATCGACATCCACCGTCTGCGCTTCGGCAACACGGAGGAAAAGCGTCTCTTTGCCGCTGTCGAAGACGTCGATCCTGCTCGGGCTGCTGGACTGAATCCAGGCTCCGCCGATAAAGAGGCGGTCAGGCTGTTGCACGGGGGCGCTGGTAGTGGTTGCGGTCATGGTTGTCTCCTTGTTCTTGATCGTCGAGCCGCTATTGCGCCGTATAGGCTCCATCCGCAGCCAGGATCGCCCCATTCACGAACGACGCTGCATCGGAGGCCAGGAAGAGGACACATTGCGCAATTTCGTGCGGTTCCGCCAGCCGCCCGCTGCCCGGATAGAGCGTCCGCATGCGCGTCTCCCATTCCTGTTCGGTGAACCGCGCCATGTTCGCCTTGTTCATGCTCGTCGCCGTCGCACCGGGTGCCACGGCATTGACGCGCACGCCGGCAGTACCGTATTCGATGGCGGCGATCTTCGTCAGGCCGGCAACCGCATGCTTGGAGGCGACATACGCGCTGCAGTTCTTCACTGCAACCAGGCCTGAAGCAGAGCAAGCGTTGACGATGGCGCCGCCACCGTTCTTGATCATGGCGGGGATGGCGTACTTCATGCCGAGCCAGACGCCCTTGGCATTGACTGCCATCACTGCATCGAAGCGACTCTCGTCCAACTCGCACAACGGCGAGAAGTCGACGAGCCCCGCGTTGTTGAAGAGAATGTCGAGGCGACCAAACGTTGCGACCACGCGCTCGACCATGGCTGCCACCTGATCGGACTTCACCACGTCAACGGTGATCGCGAGTGCCTTGCCTCCCGCATCCTGGATCAAGCGCGCCGTGTCCGTCGCGGCCTTTGCGTTGATGTCGGCCACCGCCACCACTGCGCCTTCGCTCGCGAACGACAGAGCAGTCTCACGACCGATCCCGTCACCGGCGCCGGTGACAACAGCAACTTTTCCTTCAAAGCGTTGATTCATTTGGTCCGTCCGCTGGTCTGTTTGTCCGCCCCACGCGAAAGCCGCGTGGGGATCAGTGAATCGATCGGTCTCGCGTTCGAGTCGATGCCATAAACGTCTAAATCATATATACGTTAAATAGACGCTGTCAAGAACAATGGATTGACCGCGCCAAGCAGTTCGAGGTGCGCGGCACTACACGCCAATGCTGCAGTGCAGCGTGACGCAAACACCTTAGGGCAGACGTGTCGGAGGAGTTCCTGATCCCTCGCGAGACCACACGCCGCTGTGGATCGCGGTCATCAGCAATCAACGAAATCTCCACACCGACATCTGCGTGCGATGAAGGACGGACAAGCGTTGTGACACCGTGCCTGATGGCCACATCGCGACCGGGTCCGCGAGTGCACGACCTCAGCACCTGCTGTCGAGTGCGATGCACCGCCGATGCCTCTGGGCGACTCGCCACGCGCGCTGTCCATTCAGGTCCAGGCCTCCTCATCCAGGACATCGACAACAGAGGTCTCTGCGAGTCCTTGGAGAAAGAACTCGCCAGCCTTGTCCATGTGGGCGCGCCAATGCCTCTCGGCGTCTTCTTTGTGTCCGGCATCGATGAATTCGATGAGGCGCTCCTGCGAGCGCACGCCCGCCATGGTTCGCTTCAATGTCACGTCAGGCGCTTCCGATGGATGGTTGCGATGGGCGAGTTGCTGATGTTTGGAGACCAAATCGTGCAAGGCGATGCCTACCAACGCAAACGTCTGGTTGCCGCACTGCTCCATGAGGATGCGGTGGAATTCCGCCGCGGAGCCGGCGATCACCAGGCTCTTCTTGAGTTCCTCGTGCTCGACGCCAATGTGCGCGCGCAGGGCTTCGGCGGCTTCGGTTGGACGGGTATCAGCGGCCAGCCGTGCGGCCAGCGGCTCGATCATTGAGCGGGCAGCATAGATGTCGCCCAGCGTCACGCCGCGCGTCTGCAAGGCGACGCCCATCGCCCGTGACACGAAGCCGGTGCTGGGAGCACGGATGCGAGACCCACCCCGGGCGCCCCGTGTGACGCTGATCAGGTTTTCGAATTCAAGGATCCGCATCGCTTCCCGGATGGTCGGACGCGATGCACCGAACATCTCAATCAGACTGGACTCGGCAGGCAGAAATTCGCCTGAACCGAGGGTACCCTCGACGATCGCACGCCGAATCTTGGCAGCGACGACCTCCGCGATCTTGGGAATGCGGATCTGCGGATTGGATTTAAGTCGTGACATCGGAGGCTTTCGCTGAGGCGTGGAAGGTCGATCTTGCGAAGCTATGATTTCCCCGATGTTGGCCCGGGCAACGGGTCTAGGGCGCTATCCCCCAGGCTCACGGCCCGAGGACCATTCGAGGTCGCCAGCACAACGCGTCCGCCGGCGGCAGACGCGATGCCGAACACTTCACCCGCCATCACGCTCCATGCGCTGGATATGCGGGTGCCTCCGGCTGGCAGCCTCATGACCCTCCCGGCCTGCGTAGCGAACAGCACGTCACCGTGAGCGCTGAAAGCGTGTCCGACGATGGACTGCGCAGTTCCCGTCTTGAGCGCCACCCACGAGGTGCCGCGGTCGTCGCTCAGGAACGCATGCCCGTTGAGGCCATAGATGATGACCCGCGCCAAATGAGCGGCCACGCCGAACAGAGCCCCTTTGTAAGGAGCATCCAGCGTATTGAATTTCCCCGCCTCGCCATCGAATCGGAATGCCGCGCCCTGTTCCCCGGCGACATACGTGTTCTCTGCATCTCCACGCACTGCATACAAGTGATGGTGCTTCGGGTTGTCCGTGCGATCGGCCATCGGCATCCAGGTGAGTCCGGCGTCGGAGGTCCTGAAGAGCATCCCGAAAGCACCAACCAAATAGCCTTCACCCACGCTCCTGAACCACACGTCGAGGAAGGGGCGCGCCGCAGCCTGGGATGCCCTATTCCTCAAGTACTTCAGCTCGCGTAGTGCCGCCGCGTCGCCACGCGACGCCAGGCCCTCGTAATACGACAACTCGATTTCATAAGCCTTGCGACCGTCGAGGCGACGTTGCCAGCTCACGCCACCGTCACTGCTCGACAAGACGATGCCGTCATGCCCGACAGCCCATCCGTTGCTTGTCGACGGGAACGCAACCGCGCAGAGATCGGTCGATACCGGCACACTCATTTGGCGCCACGGCGCCGTGGGTGACGACTGACGCAATATGCGACCCCGCTGCCCGATGGCAATCAATGCTGGCCCCGCAGCGGCAATCCCGACAACCGGAGCCCGTAATTGCAGCTCGCTCAACTGCGCCGGCCGGTCTATGGGATCCGCGAAGCGCGACGGGATCGCCCAGGCATGGGCAGCCATCGAAAGGACCATGGCCAGGCTCACGTCGCGACGCCTCATATCCGAACGCGTATTCATTCCGCCCTCCACTTGATCGATCTCAGAACCCCGCCTTGAAGGTCAGGAAGACAGCGCCCTTATCGTTGTACGCAACGTTGCCGTTGTTGCGCACGACTGATCCCACTTGGTCGGAGCGGGCGTGAAAGCCTTCATAAAGTAGAGAGAGGTCGTATTGGCCGCGAAACTTGAAGTTGACTCCCGCCGAATAGGTGGTGGACCCCTGGAATCCTCCGCCATTGTTCGCTGCGTTGCCGCTCAGACCATAGTTCGCGAAAACCGGCATGTCGATGTCCACCGACGGAAACACCTGCAGCCACTGCGGGTCAAAACTGTATGCAAGACCAACGAAGTTCTTCGTTGCGCAACTGTTCCACTTGTCGGTGCACGTTCCGTAGCCAACGCCGTTGAACTGGGCGGCATTGCGCGTCACCGCTGACAAGTGATTGAAGGTCAATTCGAGAATCGCACTCCCCGTGTCGTAGAAGCGTGTCTTGTCCAAGGACCACAGCGCATTCAGGACGGCATTCCACGTATCCCCGGACGGCCCCTGTTGACTGACCGGGTCGATAGCGGAGGGCGACAGCGCCGTGTTTTTGCGATACGAGATCTCCGCGCCGACGCTTGCGCCAGCGATATCGCGTGCCGCGGTGATGCCCAAGAGCTGCGTGTTCCTTGGATAGACGAGCCGGTAGCCGCTCGCGGTAACCTCGGGCGCGCCCCATGGCATGTAGTCGTCGAATTTACGGTAGTAGACGCCAAACTTCGTTTGCAGAGGCTCGACCGTCCATTGCGCGTTCAGCCCGAAGTTGCCGTAGTTCCCAGGCTCCGACGGTGCCAGCTTTGGCAGCGGGTTGCCGCCTGGCACAGGGAGCTGATTCGGCCCGTCGAACAGAAAGTCGACCGCTCCGAAATAGGTTCCCCCCGCAGGAAGGCGCGTCGGCTTCCATTCGAGAAAGTATTGAGCACCAACAGAAACGGAAGGTGTGAGCTGCGATTGAAGCGACAGCGAGGCCAAGGGAAGGAAGAGCGTCTTGACCTCGGCGCCCGGGTTGGTCGTTCCCTTGATCCCATCAATGGGCGACTGCGAATAGGACACCGCGTAGGTGTTTGAGAACAGAGCCTCACCCCAGTACTGGGTGTGGCGCCCTGCTCTCAGGCTGACGGGCACGTCGCCGATGAGGAAATTTCCGAACGCGTATGCGTCGAGCAATTCAGCCGACGGCCCCTTATAGTAACGCTCTACGTATCCGCTGAACCTGTCGTCGGCATAGCCACTCGCGCCGAGGATCGGATTGGTTTCGGCCTTGGAGCTGCTGTACGCCGGATCGTACCAACCGTCGCCGCTAAAACGGACACCGTAATTGTCCTTGTACTTGACGACCAACTCCGACAGCAGACTGAGCCGGCTCGTGTTGATGTCACCGCGATCGAATTTCAGATCCCCCCCGCCGGCCACCGAGTTGACAATGTATTGCCGCCGCTCTTGGGCGCGAATGCCCAACGTATATCCGACCGTGTTGTTCCAGCTGACGCTGAGGTCCGGATTGCCGTCATCTGGATCCGCTGCGCTTGCCATCCCCGTGGTGAATAGCATCGAAGCCGCGATGACCGACGCCATCAATGCAAATCGAACGTGCTGGAACGACCCATTTCCATTTTGCTTGGTTGCCATTTGCTTGGACTCCTGAAGTTCTGTAGACGAAGTCGCCCCTCGCACGAGGAGCGCACGATCTGTCGAGTGTTACTTCTTGGTCAGGGAAGACTGGCCCGGAAATGCTCCCGGGCAGGCTCCGGCGGCGCGCTATCGGCACCACTCGCTCGGTAGCTAGCCAGCTCGTGCCCGGCTAGGCGAATCCCAGACAATCAGTCATTGCCACTGCCGGCTAGTGCCTCGGGCGTCAGTTCCCGATCGCCCGGGATGCGAGGATGGAAATCGTAATATCCGGTCGTACTGGGAATGACGTTCAGCGAGTAGTTCCCCTTGGCAAAATCGAACACGGAATACATTCCCGCAAACGGGCCCGGGACGTCATACACCTGGATCGGGTAGGTGAACAGTCCCCTGTAGAGGTTGCCTCCGCTGTCGTAGTTGTCGGCCATGCCGGCCGCGGATGCATCCTCGTCGATATAGACGACTCGCTTGCTGTAGGCGTGGCGCATACCAGCCTTCAATGTCGCCTCGACGACCCACACCCGATGCAGTTCCCAGCGTTCGCAAGACGGGTCGAGCGTGTGCGGCTTCAATGCCGTTTCACCGACGCACTTCATGGAAAGCTTGTAGTTGTTGTACGGTATGTACATCTCCTTCTTGCCGACCAGCTTGAAGTCGAACCGATCCATTGCTCCCGTGAACAAGAACGCATCATCGAAGAACGACGTGCCCGCCGCCGGGGCAGCCGGCGTGTCGTAGGCAAATGTCGGCGCCAGCTTCATCCTGCGCTGCCCGGGATCGAAGAACCATGCCTTTCGGGGTTGCTTGAGGGGATCGAGATAGTCGGCATAGGCGACGACCTGCCCCCGCGATCGCGGCGGATTCTTGAAGTTGAAGACTACGAAGTTGTACTTGTCGGGATCGGACCTCGTATCGCCCAGGTAAAACGGCGTCTCCATGTAGCCGTCCACTTCGCTGGCGAGATACGGGTGGCCGGACGTGTCAACAATCTGCACGCGAGAGTCGTGCAAGCCGACCGGCGGCTGGTAGGCCACAAGATGGTTCCACATCACCTCGAAGCCCGTCTTGGGGATCGGAAACGGTATGCCGCCCCGGCAGACGGGATCCAGGATCAGGCCGCCCTGCAGGGTCTTGCACTTGGTCGCATTGCGTTTCGTGGCGTCGTACACCGACTCTGGAAAGGCGGCGGTGCGATGCGTAGGGTAGATGTCGAGGTAGTAGCCCGGATTGCGTTTCAGCAGTTCCTTGGCACCTGAACTCAGTTTGTCGGCATAGCTCGCCACGTTGCTGGCGTCGATGCGAAGGACCGGCTTTTCATCCTTGAACGGATCGACATACGCGCCCGGCGCCAGCTTGCGAACATAGCCCGGCGGCGGCGTCGCCAAGCCGCCCGTCCATGCCGGGATTTTGCCGTCCGCGCTGCCCGCCCTGAGCGCTCCGATCGGCGTCAGCGTACCGCCGAGCTCTTTCGCCTCGTCCGCTGACACTTCCGCCTTGCTAGCGTGGTGCCCGATGGCAAGCGCGCAAGCAAGTACCACTCCTTTGAAAGCGTTCATGCGTGTCTCCTGTCATGTAATGGTTGAAGCCGGAGCGGCGCCCCTGGCCACGTCGTACAACTAGTTATATTGTTTTAATCGTCTATAGGATAGTACGATGCAGATCGCTGTCTAGTGCTTGAAAACCCTTAGAAACTTGCTGAAGAAGCGGCGGTGGCGCTCGACCGATCAATGCGCCTCGCGCAAGGTCTCGCTGTACACCGGCCAAGACGTGGGCAAGGTCACCCGCGTCATGCCGGCGGCAGATCGGTTCTCGGAACACGACGCCGAGCTGCCGCACTTTCAGAGTCCTCGGCCATCCGTCGGACTTACAGGAGGCGCTAACTTGCGCCATGGAGATGGTCACCGCCCTCCAGCAAGCCGCGCCGAACATCGATTCCCTGCGCCGAGCGTCGGTGGCGTCAGGTGCTCACCACTCGCTTGCGACGGTCCGCAGTTCGTCATCCAGCCTCAAGCCCGGCACGCGATGGATGGACACCATCGGCTGCCCGAGCCATTCGAGCCAAGTGTGTACGAGTGAAATCCAATCGCACCCACTACCCAATCAGGGCGCTTGTGCATAAATTGACCCTCTTGAATTCACACCTTCCCACGCTGGCTCCCTCGGTTGCGTGTCGCTTGGCGCGGCCATGGCGTGAGTCGAACAATTGAGTTCGTTCAAGGTCGATGGCGGCCTTGCGTCTGCCGTCTCTCTTTCGTTACTAAGCAAGCACGTAGCCCTTGGCCTCCCGTCCCACCAGTCGAGAGGTCGCATATTCGGAGATCGCGCAATGAAACTGATGAGCAAACCCTTCCCCGCGCCCACCGCCACCGAGGCGACTGCGCGTCGCGTCATTCACCGTACCCGAGGTCACGGCGGCGGCCCTGTCACTCGGCTGATGAGCCCGTCGGATCTGGGAGAACTGCTGCGTCCATTTGTCTTCCTGGACCACTTCGACACGAAAGGCGCCTCTCAACCCCAGAGCGAGGACTACGGCCTGCATCCGCATTCGGGCATCGCGACGCTGACCTGGATGCTCGAGGGCAGCGTGAACTACGAGGACACGATGGGCCGGAGAGGCAAGATCTCCGAGGGTCACATGGAGTGGATGCAAGCAGGCGGTGGCGCCTGGCACGGAGGGAATCTCGCCGATTCACGACGAATTCGTGGATTCCAACTCTGGGTCGCGCTACCTCCCGAGTTGGAGTTGGGTCAAGGCGAGAGCATCTATCTGGCGCCGCAGGCGATCAAGAGTGAAGGTCCCGTCACTGTGCTTCTGGGCCAATACGGTGCCGCTGCGAGCTCGATCAAGTCGCCCTCGTCGATCAACTACTTCTCGGTCAAGCTAAAGGCAGGTCAGCGATGGCACTATCAGCCCCCGCAAGGACACACTGTCGCCTGGGCAGCTGTCAGCATCGGACAGCTATCCGTCCCTGACAAGGTGCAAACCGGCGAGCTGGCCGTGTTCGAAGACTCGTCCGAAGCCATCGACTTCCGCGCCGACGCCGACACGGAATTCGTGGTCGGCTCCGCAGTCAAGCACCAGCACGATCTCGTGCTCGGGTACTACTCCGTTCATACCAGCCCCAGCGCCTTGAGCGCGGGCGAAGCACGCATACGGGAGATCGGCAGTAGGCTGCACGCCAGCGGACGCCTGCGCTGATTTGTCGCGCCCGGCCCTGAGCGCGACTCATTGGTCGCCGCGGCGTCTCGCGCCGAAAAGATACGGCCATTGGCGGCGTGACCCAGGCGAAAGCCACCTTGGCGCGCGTGCCGGCGCCACAAGGACCGAACTTTGCATTGGCCGAATTCGCGTTGCGATGCGAAACCTGAATCACGCGGCCCCAGCCGCGCTCTCGCATTCCTGAAACGAAGGCCCGAGCAGCTCGCGAACTAAGAAGAGCGTTCTTACGTAAGCCTCGATCCGCCAGACGGAGTGCCAGCCCTGGCAGCTCTTCGTCGCGAGTTGAAACAAGGATCTGCTGGCGGCCGCATGCGGTCAGATCCTTGAACTCAGCCGTGTATTCCCTCTTCGGACTTTTTATCCTTCCGATCTCATTGCTCAGCATTGACCGTTGGAGGATGAAATTCGGCGTGCAGATCGCAGCACCCGGAGCAATGCCGGGGAGACAACCATCGAGGCAAATACGGGATTGCTTCAGATGCACTTCCAAGCCGAACAAGATTGGATGTGATGTTGATTTCCATTCGAGCGGCAAGTTCCTGAGGAACTGAGATTGTCTCCGCCGATGGACGAGTCCAATCCCATTCTGCCGGCTAGTCACCCGATCGCAGGACGCCTAGCATTCTCTTCGTGTCCAGAGGGCGCCTATGGCAGCGCTCAACCCTCACCCCAGTTCGGCCGAGCCGAGAATCGTTCACTCGCAGCTGAAGAGATCGGAGAGAACTTCAAATGCTAAAAGGCAAGACTGCGCTCGTCACGGGCTCAACGTCTGGCATCGGGCTCGACATCGCGCTGAAGTTGGCATCTAACGGCGCCAATCTGATCCTCAACGGCTTCGGTGAAGCTACCGACATCGAACGGATGCGCAGTGAGATCGCAGAGCGTTTTGGCGTAGCCGCGCGCTACGACGGCGCCGACATGAGCCGCCCCGACGCCATCGAAGCCATGATGCACAAAGCGCTGAGCGAGTTTGGCGCTATCGATCTACTGGTCAACAACGCGGGAATCCAGCATGTCGCACCCGTCGAGGAGTTTCCGCTGGACAAGTGGGATTCAATCTTGGCGATCAACCTGTCCGCGAACTTCCACACGGTGCGGCTCGCGCTGCCGGCGATGAAGAACCGCGGTTGGGGTCGAATAGTCAACATCGCGTCGGCGCATGCGCTGGTGGCGAGCCCCTACAAGTCTGCCTATGTCGCTGCCAAGCATGGCGTCGCCGGTTTCACGAAGTCTGTGGCACTCGAGGTGGCCGACATGGGCATCACCGTCAACGCAGTATGTCCTGGCTACGTTCTCACGCCGCTCGTGGAAAGGCAGATCCCTGACACAGCCAAGGCACGCGGCATCAGCGAAGCGGAAGTGGTGCGCAATGTGCTGCTCGCCGCGCAGCCTACCAAGAGGTTCGTTACCGTCGAGGAAGTCGCGGCGCTGACCGCCTTCCTGTGTAGCGACGGCGGCGCGTCAATCACCGGTGCCATCGTGCCTATCGACGGCGGCTGGACTGCGCACTGAAATACTGCAAGGACCCATGAAGTGAAACCAATCGACGTTCTCGATCTGCCATCGATGCCAATGGCCTCCCCTTCATACCCCAAGGGCCCGTACCGCTTCGTCGATCGCGAGTACCTAATCATCAGCTACGAGTCCGACCCCGAGGCGATCCGCAGCGCGCTCCCCGCGCCGCTTCGGCCCGACGGCAGCGACACCGTGATGTACGAATTCATTCGCATGCCGGACTCCGCGGGGTTCGGCGACTACACCGAGTCGGGTATCGTGATCCCAGCGCTGCTGCATGATGAGCATGTGAACTTCACTGCGCAGATGTACCTTGACGACGAGCCGCCGATCGCCGGCGGGCGCGAGATCTGGGGCTTTCCGAAGAAATACGCAAACCCGAAGCTAGCGGTCGTTCATGACACACTGACCGGCACGCTCGAGTACGCTGGCGTGCAGATCGCCGTCGGCACCATGGGCTACAAGCACCAGCACATCCTGTACGACGTACTGGGCCGCAAGGCCTGCTCGTCGGACTCGATCATCGAGAAGATGAGCAGGACGCAGGTCAATCTGAAGCTGATCCCGGACGTCGACGGCTCGCCAGCGATCGCACAGTTGGTTGGCTACGAACTGAGCGATATCCGGGTGCACGGGGCGTGGTCGGGACCGGCACGGCTGCATCTGGTGCCCCATGTGAACGCACCCGTCGCCGATTTGCCAGTGCGCAAAGTGCTGGGAGGGCTTCATTTCGTTGCCGACCTGACGCTGCCCTATGGGCGTGTGCTTCATGACTACAAGAATCCATCACAACCTGCGGCGTCGCGAGCGGCGCTCTCGGAGGAATTCTCCGCATGAAAGCCGCGAACAAGCGCAGGCACTTGCCTGGGCAAGTCGTGCTGGCACTGCAGGGCGGTGGCGCGCTCGGCGCCTACCAAGCTGGTGTATACCAAGCGATGCACGAGACCGGCATCGAACCTGACTGGGTGATTGGAACCTCGATCGGTGCAATCAATGCCGCGCTCATTGCTGGCAATCCCGCCACGCGGCGATTGGATCGCCTGCGTACGTTCTGGAACCTTGCCGAGCAGCAGTTGCCGGCGACCGGACCGATGGCCTGGATGGGCATCAGCAGTTTGCTGGCGACCATCAACACGGTGGTACGCGGCATTCCGACCTTCTTCGTGCCCAATCCGGCGGCGATGTTGGGCGTGCATGCCGACGTAGGTGTGGAGGCGGCGTCGTACTACAGCACTGCACCCTTGCGCAAAACCTTGACGTCGTTGATCGATTTCGACCACCTAGAGCAAGGCAGCACTCGGCTCACGGTTGGGGCAGTAAACGCACGTAGTGGTGAAATGCGCTACTTCGACAGTCGCAGCGAGACGCTTTCCGCCGACCATGTGATGGCGTCGGGCGCCCTGCCGCCCGCATTTCCCGCCGTACGCATCGAAGGCGAGCCGTACTGGGACGGCGGCATCTACTCCAACACGCCGATCGAAGCGGTTCTCGATGATCAACCGCGTCGCGATTCGGTCATCTTTGCAGTCAATGTGTGGCCGCCCGATGGACCCGAGCCGCAGTCGATCTGGGACGTGATGGGACGGCAGAAGGACATTCAGTATGCGAGCCGTACCGAAAGCCACCTTGCGCGGCAAAAGCAGATGCAGCGACTGCGCCGAGTGATCCGTGAGTTGGAAAGGCAAATTCCCGCCGGCAAGCGATCCGATCCCAAGGTGCGGGAACTGGCATCGTGCGGTTGCGGAGCGACGATGCACGTGCTGCGGCTGCTCGCGCCTCGGCTCGAGGGCGAGAATCACACCAAGGATATCGATTTCACTGGTGCCGGAGTGCGTGCCCGTTGGCAGGCCGGCTACGACGACACGCTGGCGATGATCGAGCGCGCCCCGTGGGAGGATCCAGTGGACCCGCTCGCAGGCGTGATCGAACACGTGGGGTTCAAGCGCTGAACGTGTGGACGCACGGCTGACGTTCCCTTCGGCACGGGCTACGCCGGCGCAGCTTCCAATGGGGACGGCGCCGGCAATCTCGTGGTGGACACCTCCGGCTCGCGCCTGAACAATTCGGTCACCTTTGTGACGCCCAAGTTCGGCGGCTTCTATGCCTCCGGCGAATTCGCGCTCGGTGAAACCAGCGGGAACTGGCGTGCCGGGCGTGAGACCGGTGCCGAGGTGAACTGCGTGGCCGGCCCGGTGTACGTCGGCGTGACGTACTACGATCTAGACAATACCAACGGAGTGGGCACTGCACGCCAGGTGATCACGGGTGGCGGCACGTATGCCTGGTTGATCGAGAGGGCCTCGTTGGCCAACGACAAATTGCGTGTGGATGACCAATGAAGTTCAGCTTGTTATGCTGAAACACCCTCGGTGTCTAGATTGACTAGGCGAAAGCCCTCCGCCTCCTTCTTCGAGGTTTGGTAGTAGCGCATGTCGACTCCGAACAATCTTGCCAAGCCGGACACGGAGGCCACCAGTTGCTCGTGTTTGATCGACTTGGCGTCGTCGCGCAGACAGAGGTGATAAAACGCGCACCAAAATGCCGCTGCTCGATCGAAATAGATGTCCGTCGAGGGACCGATCACAGAGATGCAACCAGAGGTCTGCAGCAGGCTCTTTGCGCATCGCTTGTTCATGACCGAGCACGAGGAGAAGAACACGCGTCTTCCCTTGAGAACCGGTCGCAACATATCACCGAGCTCCTCGAAAGTCAGGCCGTCTAGCGTCAGGCCAATGCCGGTTTGGTTGCCGTGGCAGGAGATGTGCAGGTACCGGCAATCGCTCCTCTTGAACTCCTTGATGGCCATTTCAAGCTCACGGGTCGTACGAATGTAGACGTAGTGCGACTCCGATCCGGACAGGCTCAGCATCTTCGAGATGTGCCCTCCTTCGAGGAGATCGTCCTTCTCATCGTCGCGACCGAGCGATTCGATGATGAAAAGTTCTGGTTTGGTCATGTGAAAGTCCTTTCTTCGTCCTCGATTCAATGCCAAAAGATCTTCGTGGTGCCACGGTCAGCTTGGCGAGCGAGCCATCCAGAGCCAACAAAGGCTACTTCCTCGGCGTGACCAAGAAGTGGAGCTTCGAGTCCGGCGGAATCTTCGGAATGCCCGTTTGCGCCAGATTGTCCAGCGTAGATTGGATCGGGAGTGCCTGCATGAAGAACGCGCCAAGTCGCTTGTTCAGCTCGCGGATCCAGTTTTCACTGTCGTCCTTCGCCAGGAAGTCGATCAGCTTGTCGCTCAGGGGATCCGCCTGGTAGTGAAAGGTTGCGTTGCGGAATCTGCGAAGGAGATCCACGTAGTCGGCGGAAGCAAGCACCTCATCCAAGGGCGCGAACGGCAGGCCCAGTTCCTTGTAGCCTTCGACGACCACATAGAGCAGGGCGTACCAAACCTGCATGCGTGCGAGCATCGATGCGTTTTCCCCGAACGCGACGTACTCGAAGCCATATTTCGCTGCGTCCACCGCCTCCTGCTCGGGAGTGCCCGTTCGCTGGCGGAGCACAACCCGCACCGCGTCGGCAACGACCCAGTGACGGTGCAAGGCTGCGAGTTTGATAAGTTGATCGTTCATCGTCAATTCCCGGGCGCGTCGCGCCCATGTTGTTCAAGTAGGTTGCATCCAACCGGTTGACCGCAAGTTGCCGCGAAATCCGCTGCCGGCGGTTCGCGATTCAGTTCGCATGTATGGCGTCGAGGTCTACTGCTGCTTAGGTTTGCGCTTTTCGACCTCGCAAACATCTGGCTCGAAGCGCCAGTCCTTGGCTTCCCGTACCGCGACGACTATTTTTCCCTCCTCCAAATGGTCGCTCGGCTCGGTGACGATCGTGCTGCCGCATTTCTGACCTGGATTGAACTCGATCTGCACGACGAGCGCACGGATAACAGGACCCACCTTCGCCATCGGCAGATCTTCCAATTGACCCAAGCACCACAGCACTGCGGCACCAGCTAAGGAGACGGCCGCAGGTCGCATCGTGCGTACGGCGCTTTCCCACTGAAAGATGCGTGCGGACGTCCCCTTCTTCATGTTCTTACCGTGCATCAACCGATAGGCGACCGACGCCTTCTCGCTGCGTCTCGTCAGGCGAGGCAAAGCGGATGCGACCGTTCTTAGTTGCTGCGCCAGGATCGAGCCAAGCATGATGATGGCGTACGCTACCAAGCTCACTATTGACAGCACCGAGACGGTCACGGCCAGTCCGATCAGCGGGGTCGCGAGCCAGTGAATCAGTCGCTCTGTCGCCACGAGGTGCTCCGGATCGAGCCCGGTGGCCTGTGCGACCAGCTTTTTCGAGAGTACGTCGCCTGCCCAGACGCTGAATGCGACTACGGCCGCGTAGAACGCCTTGCCGGTCCACCGGGCCCACGCAAACTTGGCCATCGCGATCGCGATGCGTGCCGCATCGAGTGCCCCGGCAAGGACAAACATGATCCCCACGGCCCAGACCACTGGGATCAGCGTGGGGAGTGCACGAGGCCAACAGGCCTGGAAGATCAGCAACACGAAGCCGATCATCAGCACGGTCAAATGCGTGAACTCAACCTCCCAGCGGACCGCGAAGGACTGTCGGAGCCGCCGAACGAACGTCACCACCGATTTCAAGGCCCGCCGGCGAGCTGGCCGCTTCCTGCTCGCGAAGTGCTTGGCCAGCGAATAGATGGCAGCGCAGATAAACACGAGAGGCACCAGGCTGCGCGCAGTCACGGTGGTGATGGCGAATGCCGCCACCACCAGCGCGACCCATACCGCAGCAACTCGCGAGAGCGGCGTAGGAAAGGTGCGATTGATCGTGCTGATCATGCGCGTGTTGAACGATTCGAAGGACATGGTTTGATTTACCGTATTCAAGAAGATTGGCGATCGGGCAGCTCGTTCCGCCGACAGCGGCAGCGACTCCGCGCCGCCCCGGCGATGCTGATGTCGGCATCGAGATAGCGGCCCGGCTTTGGACACGGGCCGCTAGGACGGCATGTCGAGTCAGTTGGGCGACGGCCGCCGCAGGAGGCTTCCCAGCAGCGCCAACACGCGGCGCCACGACCGCGGTGGAGCGCCGCCTAGGCCCGATTGCGGCGACTTGGGAGTCAGCCGCTTCGGCTCTTCTCGGACGTCGAACCGGACGTCACCCGTCTCGAGCGATGACGTGTGCGGACAAGCGCGATTGCCGAGCAGTGCTGCGCGTGCGCTGTTGCGAACCGTATTTTTGTTGCCGTCGTACTCCAGGTAGGCGGACGCAAGGCCGGCGCGGTGCCACGGCGTGACCAGTTGCGTCAGCATGCCGACCGCCAGGGACGCCAGGAGGCCGTTGGGCCAGACGACCTGCGGGCGAGAGCCTGCGGCGCCGTACCGCTTCGCCTCCTGGGCAAGGCTTTCATCGGTCACGACGCCGAAGCACCGCAGGCACGGGCACCCGGGCATCGAGAGCACCACCTGGCCGGCGATGAGGTACTCGCCCCCGACATCGTGCACGTCCATGCCCATGTCGATGTAAGGGATCAGGTGACGCCGGCAAAAGCGATCGAGATCGTCCTTGGCCACCACCGAGTCCAGTCCGCCGACGATGACGTCGCAGCCCTTGAGTTCATCGAGCGCCTCCTGCCAGGACACGGGGCATTTTTTGATTCGAGCCTGCGGCAGAACGCCTCGAATCGTTCGCTCAGCGATGTCGACCTTCAGACGCTTGACTTCCACGTCCTTGGCCGTGCCGCTGACCAGCCGATTCAGGTTGGTGTCTTCAATGATGTCGGGGTCCACCAGGACGTGCCCGCCGATGCCCAGATGCGCCGCCTGCTGCGCGACGTGCGAGCCGCCGCCGCCGAGCCCGACGTAGCCAACCGTCAGCTCGTGCAGGATGCGGTCGCTGTCGGCGCCCAGGAAGCTTTGTCGATCGAGTCTGCTCATGCGACCTCCCCGTACCGAACGAACGGCGATCCCACCGAGATGAACCGGTGCACGTAAATCGGCTTTTTCTTGGCAGCCACCCACACACGCCCGCGCGCCGAATCGTTGCTGAGAACGATCAGGCCGTGCGGCATGGAGGACACGACGTTGAAGAAGCTCGGCACGAAGTTCTGGGCGTCCTTCAGGTCGACCCCGCTGAACTCCGGGGTTCCACGGCCGCCATGGCTGTGGATGTGGAACAGGGCCGATCGCGTCGCGTAGGCGCGTTGAAGGCCCTTGCGCATGGCGCCCGAGCCGATCATGGCGCCGACCTGGGGATTGCGGATGTAGTCCTCGTCATCGACAGACAGGTAGTCGCGCGCGGCGACGACGACCATGCCGTCGGCGGCCCGCGCGCAGCCCGCGATGACGAAGCCGACGCGCTCGTGCGCGAACGGGTGCGGCCTGGCGAGATCCCGGCGTACTCCTGCAAAGAGCGCGGGCGTTGCTTTGAAAACGAACTTCATTGCAAGGCCCTCACGTGGTTGGCGAGGATCTCGATCCAGGGCAACGTCTTGGGCACGCCCTGGAAGGAGATGACCCACCAGGTCTCGCCGGCGATCACTCGGGTCACCCAGTTGTAGGCGACCGTCGTGGGCACCTGCCGATCGAGGAACAGGCGCGTCGTGTAGCTGCTGTCGTCGTTGGGGTACAGCAGGGCGCGCACGACCTGCTTGTGCCCCGCCTTGCCGACGGCCAGTTCCGGTATATAGGCGAAATCGACGCCCCCACAGGAGCCGGCCTGGGCGGCCGGATAGAGGCCCTGCAGCCTCTTGAGTTCTTCGGCCGCAGTGCTCATGACGACGAGCCGCAGGGGGCGTGCGAGAAAAACTTCTGGCCGTTGTGCACGCGGATCTGTTCGCCGGGCGAGAGCTCGACAAATTCGATGCCGCGCACCACGTCGAGGACGTAGCCGGCGTCGACCTTGAAGATCGTCTTGAGCTGCTCGGTCGTGTACACGCCACGCGGGATCTTCTCCGGTTTCTCGTTGTACTCGACGACAACGTCCTTAGGCAGGTGGCGCACCTTGAAGTGCTCGATGCCCGCGGGCGCCAGGCTGACGCGCTCGCCCTCGCCGATCACCTTTTCGCCGCCGCCGGGCAGTTCCTGGATCACCTCGACGTCGCCCCGCGTGCGCGACAGCAGCTTGAGCAACGCCTCGTCGACGTCCGAGCGCGGCCATTCCATCTGGCCGCCGTCGAGAACGAAGCGATACATGCGATCGCTCTTCATGACGAACAGGCGCTGGTTTTCGGCCAGCGCCAGGTCGATCACTTCGTCCAGACGCACCTCGGCGGTCTCACCCGAGGCCAGCTGCTTGACGATGACGGTCGCCTCGGCATCTTCGCCGCCGAAGCCGAGCGCCTGCAGGAGATGACGGCCCGTGGTCGCTTGCTCGTGAATGCGTGCGTCACGCTCGACCAAGTTCTCGTTGTAGATCTTGATCGCGAAGACGCGATCCGTGGGAGCACCTTGCGGGTGCAAATCGTGAGTGTCGATATTCAATCTAAATTCTCACTGGATGAGTTCGTCCACGCCCATGCCTCAATGCACGTGCGGTCTACGGAAATCGCTCAGGAAAACTTGACGCCTGGTCCCAGGCCTAAGACACTCTCAACTTCCACATCGAGTTCGGTCTAGGCCGGAGTCACCCCAGGGGCAAGCTTTCGAGCTTGCCCTTTTTATTTGCCGCTGGTCATTTCGCCTCCCTTGTCGAGTTCGTGGCCCATCGTAACCTCAAAAGACCCTATGCGCCACAGAGAACACGTTGAAAAGCAACTTTTCACCAACATTTAATGTCAATGAAACAGACTTCTCAGTGAAATTGCGGGTAAACCCTTAGAGTCAGAGTTATTGACAGTAAGTAGCATTAGCGCTAATAGCGCTAAGCCAGAGCGGAACGGGGAAACAAATGATCGATGACAAGCGCCTGTACGAGACGCTGGGAGTTCGTCTCAAGCAACTAAGAGAAGGCCAAGCCGGTGGCAAGCGAGGGCGCTTGACGCAAGGCGAATTGGCAGAACTCGTTGGCTTGGAGCGCACTTCGATTACAAACATTGAGAGCGGGAACCAGAAGGTTCCTCTTCATGTTTTGTTCCGCATCTGTGAGCAACTAAACGTCAGCGTCACTGACCTACTTCCTTCGATGAAGGATGTGACGGTGAGCGTGCCAACCGAAGCAGCCTTGACCTTTGGGTCGCAGACAGTGTCTGCAACGCCATTGGTCGCTCAAGCCTTGGCTGGAATCTTCGCCGAAGCTGTGAGCTATGACTCTTAGTCGTAGCGAAATCGAGCAAAGCGCTCAAGATGTCCTGTGGAGGGCCGGGGCCATAACCGCTCCAGTGGACCTCAACAAGGTAGTGGCGTCTTTAGAAGCAACGCTGCACTATCAAGCGTTCGAAGACCACGTCTCTGGCGTCTTGGCTGTCCAGGGGGGTGCCAAGCACATCCTCGTAAACAGTGCGCACCATCCAAATAGGCAGCGATTCACCGTGGCTCATGAATGTGGGCACTTAGTTCTCCATCACCAAGCTGGAGATCGTCTATTCATTGATACCCAAATGCATGTGTACAAGCGGGTCGGTGTGCCCTCAGCGAGCGTCTACACAAGCGGCGAGTCGACCACCACGCCAGAGCAGGAACGCGAGGCAAACCTATTTGCATCTGCGATCTTGATGCCTGCGCCGCTACTGAGTCGAGCGATCGAAACCATTGACCACGACTTAGACGAAGACGACATGCTTTCGCTTGCCACCGCTTTCGGCGTCAGCGCTCAAGCCATGTCGATCCGGCTCCAGCGCCTGAACCTGCTCAGCGTCTGAACCACGTCGCTGGACAGCGAGTGGCTGGCATCCGTCTTGCCACATCATCTGTTAACAACATTGACATTTGGTTCATCGGTTGTTCTTGCAGCAAACATGGACGCATTAAATCGTTGATAAGCGTTGCAAATGCCGCGTTCACAGCGTTGCGAGCATGGTCCGTGCCGTGTAGCGTACGCTTCTAACGATTCATCTAGTTTTCGCAAGTGGAAAAAGCTCTCAGCAAGATCCAAAGGTTTTGCTTTCCCAGGAGCCAACAATGATGCAAGTTCTAAACCTAGAACTCCCAGACGAATTGCTGGGCATCGCTCAAAAGGTGTTTGGCAGCTTGGGCGAGCCCGTCATGATTCCTGCGAACGTGATCGCCAGGATCGACCGCGTCATTGATCAGTCCCTTGTAGACACACTTCTCGATGTTCGTGAGCGCGAACGGGCTGTGTCGTCTGATGCGCTAAAACTCCGGATGCGCTGATAGTTAGCGTATTGCTGTGTTACAACGCCGGGCATGGCGTTTCGTTACAAGCTGCGCGCGATCACCCCGCAAGACGATCCGCAGGCGCTCCTTCAAGAGATATATCCGTCCGGCAATAGCTTCGGAGAAGTGCTCTCCGGCGAGGGCAAAGCGCTGCCTTGGGTTGCAGTCATTGGGCTCCTAAAGTATCACCGAGCGAATCGCCTTTTGATCCAGCACGGGATTCGCGACCCTGACTTCCTCGAAGAGCATCAGGCGTTCTACGCGAAGCAGCACCGGCCGGTCACACGAAAGTGCGTGCGAATCCATGCATTTGCGATTGACGTACCCATTCCGGCCGAGTCCAACGAAGCCGCAGTACTGGAGTTCCTCGACGCCGCAAAGGCATCCCCGGACAGTTACATTGGCTTCGTCACTGTCCGCCCGCTACGGCATGCGCCTGTGGGCGCAACCATCATTACTCCGCCAGTCAGCAGACAACCGAACGCCTACGACGACTTTCCTGTACATATCGCAGGTATCGAGTTCTCAGTGAGCGGCACGCCCTTTCTTCAGCAGGACAGTGCGGTAGGCGCATGCGCTCAAGCGAGCATTTGGATGGCGCTCCGAACGCTGCGCAAGCGTCAAGGCAACGCTGCGTACTCACCCGCTGAACTCACGGTCGCAGCGACTCGCTACATCTCGAGCGACAGAACGTTCCCAGGGCGGATCGGACTGACGATTGAACAGATGCTGGAAGCAATCCGATTCGCAGGTCATGACCCGCTGCACCTGGCAATCCGAAATCGGATCACCGTAGAGGAAAAGACCGAAGTCGTGCTTCGCCGCGCGGTTCCGTATGTCGAGTCTGGCCTACCTGTGATCATCGGCTTGGCACATCCAAACGGCGGCCATGCCGTTGTTGCGATCGGAGTGCAGAACTCGTCCGCGCAAGTGCACGACGAAACAGTCAGCCATACACAGGATGAAGGCAAGACCACCATCATCTACACGCCATCTTCGGCATGGACATCGGCCCTTGTCATCCACAACGACAACTCCGGCCCGTACCAGAAGCTAGGCGCTAGTCCTGACGGTCACTATCGTTTGGAACACGCCTCGAGCCTCATCGTGCCGCTACCTGACGGTATCTACACAACCGCCGGTGAAGCGGAAGTGCTCGCCATGCGTGCATTGGTGAGAGTCTCAGCGATCTTCTCGGCCGGCACGACGGGAACGCCAACACTGCCAGAAGTCCCGTTCGTGTTGCGCACGATCTTGTGTACCCGTCATCGATTTCGTGAGTGGGCAAAGGACGATGCGACACTCCACCAGAAAGTCAGTGCTAGGTACAGAACGCATGAGCTTCCTGAGCAAATGTGGGTCATCGAGATTCACGCCAAGTCAGTCTTCAATCCGGGAGATCCGGCGGCGGCGTCGCGTACTGGCGAAATCGTTCTCGATGCCGCAGCCGACCCATTCCATGCGGACGCCTTGATTTTTGCGCGAGTCACGAGCAAGTTGTGGCCGTCGGGGAAGGCATCGAAGAACCTTTTGCTCTGGGAAGACGACACTGGCGTGGGAGCGCTCGGAACTACCGGCTGCGAATTCGGATTGCGCCTTCTCAAGTCTTGGTAGCTCGCGCGACGCGTTTCGGTACCTGCCTCAGTGTCCACTGTCGATCGTGACGAGTGAGCCAATTCCACTTGCCACCGAGCTCTGCCTTTGCAATCGCTCTCGTCAAACCGCGGCGGGAAAGTACTAGGTCGCGCACCGCCTCCCGGAAGGTCGCTTTCTTGTGCGCATCATCTCGGTATTTCAACCGCCGTCGAGGCGGAAAGCGCTGATTGAACCAGTCCCGATCATGGTCGTACAGCCACTGCGCCGCTGGCCACGCCCGACGTGCAGAGGCCGACAGCATTGCAACCTGTTGGAGCTGTAACTGACCCAGGATTTCTTTCCTGAAGGTCATTTTCTTAGTTGAGTCAGCGGAAGGCTGCAGACTCAGTTGATAGGGCAGGGATGTTTCCAGCCATACGCGGTCGTTTCGTTGAAGCCAGGCTACGTGCTTGGCCAATGGGCCGGATCCGCCTCGACTGAGAGGCCTCTTCTCGGTGAGTGCGGCCGACACAGCATTGCGAGCAGCGATTCGCAACTTACGCCTCGGTTCGTTCAATCCTTCGACGATGAAAGAGATGACGTCGCCGTCTACCTCGGGGTCAGTCGTAAGGTCAGATAGCTGAATGACGAAGCGTCTCAGCGACGCGTATCCGATGTTCGCGGATCTCGCTGTAGTCCGAATGCTCTGTCCTTGCGCGAGCAACCTAAGGGCGCCAATCGGAACGCCCGCGTTCGCAGCAATTACTTCGGCAAGTGCGGTGGGATGATCAGCGGGTGCTTCAAGCGATTGACTGACAACACTTCTGAATGTCGCCGACCCAACGACCCCTTCGATTGCACCTCGAACAATGAGGCGCCCGCCGACTTCGCCAGGGCCTGCCAGACTCTGAAGTTCGTCACGCACAAAGTCCATCGCCAGAAGTCCGGGAAACGAGCGGCGAAGCTCTGAAATGGACGACACGTTCCACCGCCTCTGAATTTCATCCTCGAGAACAAGCACTGCTAGTTCGAGCCCTCCGAGTAGATCGACTGTACGGTCGACGATCGCAGACCAAGTAGTTGGTCGAAACGTAGATTCGCCGCCCACACAGAGTTCGGCACAGATAGTGCCAAGGTGTGCTTGGCCTTCGGAGTATTCGATTCGCCGCGACGTGCTGAGCCGCTTGCAATGTCCACACTGTTCACCTGGCAGTCTCGACGAATATCCAGTTTGTAGAGCTGCTCCGCAACCAACGCACCGCCAGACCAGCGAGGTGAAGTGCTTGTGGCAGTGCTTGATGAACGGGACTTGATGACACGCGTACCAAGGTCCAAAGCCGTGTACAGCCTCATCTTCAGCAACGCAAGCGCTGCAATGTCTTAGCGCACCGCGGCTGGGTCCAGTTCGAGCCCGGAGGGGGAGGTATTCCTTGCAGACTGAGGCTTCACCGGAGGAAAGCCGCTCGGCTAGATCGGTCTCTCGTATCAGTGGAAGGAAATGCCGGTAGAAGGAGAACAGCGAATGGCGATCGAGAACCTGTCGAGCCGTGATCTCGCTTCGAAACAAACGTTTGGCCACCGCCTCGGCGTCAACCGCGAACAAGTTCGCGCCAGGTTTCGTGCGCCCGTAGATCGCTCTCTGGGCTGCCGAACTACTCTTCTCGACCATTCGCCTCTGCAGGGCAACCGCGGAAAACAGGATGGCACCATGTGGCAGCCAAGCAGCCGAGGTTACAGCGGGATAGATGTCGTTGGGCCTTCTCGAAGCCATGGACGATGCAGATGCCGATTAGTGATCGCCTATCCTAGGTCATCGCCAGAAAGTTCGGTGCATTTCGCCCAAGGACTGCGTCCACGTTCTCGCTCGAATAGGGAAGCGGGAGCCCAGGAAACAATGTTCATTGCCCGCTGAATACCTGGGCTACCAGGGTGTTTAGGACTATTTTTTTCCTCGGCGCCTTCGAAGGCCCATTTGCAGCCGAGGTTTCTGGACTATGGTTCGGTAATCGCTGTGAAAAGCGCTACGCCCACACCAGGGGCAAGGGCCGGAAGTTGTTCAGGACTCTATTCCCTCGGACCATTGCAGGGTTCAACTGAATGAAGTTCACGACAGGCAAATGGAGTCTCGCGCAAAAGGCTGATGTTCGGTCTGCGCCAACTGTAGCGGGATCGAGCGGTC
>FSZS01000202.1_pt1 | contig 39380 bp, 42 predicted proteins | sample 1638881 | NCBI WGS metagenome assembly FSZS01 (sample SAMEA3914813, study PRJEB12502) | metagenome | biome: forest; material: soil | place: Canada | collected 2011-07-07 | depth 0.3 m
GCATGCGCTAACTCAATGCGTATACGTCGTAGACAACCGTGTTTTCCCTTAGCCTCGCCTCGCCGATGTTGATGAACTGCGTCCGGTTCATCCACGCGTATTTCGGGTGCGCCGTCCTCATCCGCGGCGCGGCGCGGATCTGAGCAATCTCCGGAACCTCGCCTCGAAGGAAAGCGGAGTATCCATCCACTCCGGCGTCCAGGATGCCATTGTAGGCGACATCGATCAGAGCGCCGTCGTTAGCCTCAATGGTGATTCGCACATCGAGGACGCAGACGCCATCGGCGCGTAGCGTAATCCAGTCCCCACCTACCGGCCTGAGCTTCCCGCTTAGACGCGGCCCCCACACCTCGCCTGCAGTGACATAGAAATTGGCTCGGATATCGTTTGGCACGGTTCCAATGACCTCCGGCGGCGTGAGGACACCACTGTAGCTGAAGACATGCTCCATCTGATATTTGATCGGCACGAATTCCTCCCGGACGATTTGATTGTCTACTCTGCTCGTTCACCACTGCGCTTCAGGCAACGGCCTTGTCCCGGCCCACCCAGAACTTTTTTCTCAGCTCGCTCTTCAGAATCTTTCCCACAGGGCTTCGTGGCAGGTCATCCACTAGGTGCACTTTCTTGGGGGCTTTCACGCTTCCCAGGTGATCCTTGACCAGGGTGATCAATTCCGGCTCGTCCGCTTGGTAGCCGGCCTTCAGCACCACAAAGGCATTCACCGCCTCGCCCCACTTGTCGTCGGGAACGCCGATGACGGCGCATTCGTAGACCGCCGGATGCAGGTTGAGTACCTGCTCGATTTCGTTCGGGTAGACGTTGAACCCGCCAGTGATGACCATGTCTTTCATTCGGTCGACGATCGATATGAATCCGTCCTCGTCCATGATTCCTACATCGCCGGTGTGGTGCCAGCCATACGCACGTACTTCGCGGGTGGCATCCTCGTTCTTGTAGTAACCCGGCGTTACAAGCGGCCCGCGGACGCAAATCTCGCCCGCGTCGCCCCGAGGCAGTTCCCGGCCATCGGGATTCAGTATGGCCACCTGATTGAACATCCCGGCCTGGCCGATGCTGGCCAGGCGACGGTCGATCACAGCGCCAGACGCGTCCCTGTAATCCCATGGCGCCTTCAGCGTGATCGTCGCCGGAGCCTCCGATTGTCCGTACACCTCGGTCATCACCGGCCCAAACACCTCAAGCGCGGCTCTCAGCTTGTCCAGCGAGGTGGGAGCGGCGCCAACGAAGAAGTGCTCGAGCGATGAATAGTCGTGGCGCCTGGCGCCCTCGTGCGCCAGCATCATGTACATCACGGTGGGCGGCACAAACAGGTGCGTGATCCGCTCCTGCTCAATCATCGACAGGATTCTCGGGATGTCCGCACCCGGCAGGATCGTGTTGCACCCTCCCTTGGCGAAGTGCAGGCACCCGAATAGTCCCGCGGTGTGCGTCATCGGCGCGATCACCAGGTGGTTGCTATTCTCGCGGTAAGTGAAGTGCGACCACATGTGGGCAAACATGCACTCCACGTTGCGGTGCGAAATCATGACGCCCTTGGACTTCCCGGTTGTGCCTCCAGTCGGGAATATCGCGAAGAGATCACCCGGCTCCTCAGGACCGGGGTCGCATGAATCCCCCTGCCCTGCCAGCCATACATGGAGGCTCAAACCCGCGGGGTCATCGTTGGTCAGGCAGACCATCTCCCTGATCGACGGAACCATCTTGCGCAACTGGCGCGACTCCTCCGCATAGGATCCGTGATAAAACAGGACTTCACAGTCGAACCGGAGGAGGAGATCCGCATTTACCGACACCGGGTTCCTGGGATTGATAGGCAGCCACACACCTTCGGCGCGAAAAATGCCCAGGAGGGCCACAAAGGCAATGTTGCTGTTTGGAGCAAGGATCCCGATGTGGGTCTGCTTCTTGTATCCGCGCCCCTTGATCGCCGCGCCAATCCTGCGCACCTGGTCGTCGGCCTCGCCGTAGCTGAGGCAGCCTGAATCGTCCTTGAAGGCGCATTTCTGGCGATAGAACCGAACGCCGTTGTCGAAGAAGTCGATTATTCGCACGAATGGGTCCCGAGCAACTCAGGCGCTGATCCGATGGCTCATCAGGCCCCGGCTTTCGAGGAAGCCCAGGATCTCCCGGTGTCCAAAGGCAGCGCAGGCGGAGGTGAAGCCGACGCCATGGTTTGACTCGGCCAACAAGCGGCTGGCCGCATAGGCCTGCACCGCGGCGGTCACGATGTACGGATTGACCCCGATTAGCGTCGCGCTGACCTCCTTTAAGGGACCTCGCGCGACGGCGTGGTCAATGCTGCGGTTGACGCTGGTCTTTTCCCGGGGCGGCATGCTCGCGGAAAGCCCACGGGCGAAGCTGTCCATGACGGCGTATCGCTCGGCCTGGCTCTTGCCCTCGACCTGCTGCTTCATCTTCTTGGCCTGCTCGATCAGGCCCACCATCAAGTCCCGGTTCGGGAAGCCAACCAGGCCGATGCAGTTCCGGACGTGCGGATGTCCCTTGTAGAACTGTGGGAGCTGGGTTCCACCCCAAGGTAGGCCCAGATTCGTAGAGGCAAACCCCGGGGTCACGACCTCGCGGCTGTCACCGAGGCGCCATTCCACGTATTTTCCGTCCTTCAGGAAGTAAGCTGTCTCCAGCAAAACCATCATGATCGAATTGGCGGACCCCACCGTCGGCATGATGGTGGGAATGCTGACGCACTCGAGGGTGTCGATGCCGCCCTGCTCGACACACAGCTCCGCCGCGATATGCAGTGGCACAAACATGTACGACACTGCTGGGGCAAGCACCAGTTGCTTCTGCCTGAAGGCGTTGCCGTATTCGCCCTCGATAGCGATGGTCGAAGCTTGCTCGCCGGTTGTGTCCAGATAGTGGCAGTCCGCCTCCAAACAGGCCTGCGCCACCTCACGGAAATACTTCAGAAACGGCCCCACTGTGTTGCAAACCACCCGTGCACCCGAAAAGAGCCGGGCGAGCTTCTCCGTCTCGTGCTCGACCTGCACCACCTCGAAGTCGCCGTTCTCGATGCCGGCGACGCGCGCGGCCATGTTTTCGCGAATCTTCTTGGCGTCACGGCCGGCGGCGATGAATGGAATGCCGAGGTCGATCAGCTGCTCCATGATCAGCATGCCGGTATAGCCGCTCGCGCCGTAGACGACTACGGGCTTGGTGGATGCGATCACGATGGTGCTCCTCGATTTGGTATTGGTTCGTTATGCTTTCGAAGTAACGTAGACCCGTATCTGCACGAGGCACCTACCCGCAAAGTGTAGAAATGCGATTGCGGCCTTTTACGAGGGCCAGAAAGTGTCGTGGCGGCCATTCCCTGGGGGGCGTATTTCTTGGGCGTACGCTCAGCCACGCAGGCCCAGTTTCTCCCATCCCGGCAGCAGCGAAGCCGATGCACTCGGGCGGGCCGCCATCCGGCCCATCCAGCGGCGAATGTTGGTCAGGGACTCGCCGAGAGGCTGGCCGTTTCGGGCATCCGAGAAGAAGTCGAGGCAGCAGAACAGGACCAGGTCCGCAACGGTGAGTCGCGCGCCGCAAAGATAGTCGCGTCCAGCCAGGAGGCCGTCGATCAGCGCCAGACCTTCCCGCCCTTTGGCCTTGAGGCCGTCCGCGGCCTCTGGCAAGCACCGGATCCGGTCTTTGAACATCTCCAGCCCCTCGTGATAGCGGAAGGCGCTGTTCATGTGCTCGGTCACGTTGAGTTCCACCCGTCTGACCCACATTCGGGTCTCCGCCCGCTCGAGAGGAGTGGAACCGATCAGCGGTGGATCGGGATGAAGCTCCTCGAACAACTCGCAGATCGCCGACGTCTCGGCCAAGAAAACCCCGTCGCCTAGGTCCAAGGCCGGGATCTGACCCAGGGGATTCTTTTGCCGGAACTGCTCCTTGCGGTTTTCTCCTCCAATGGAATCGATGTACTCAACTGGAACGGACAGCTTCTTCTCCGCGAGGTACATCCGCACCATTCTCGGATTCGGACCCAGTGCACTGATGAGCTTCACGCGCATTCCTCCCGGAATATTGAGTTGTCAGACGGGATCGCCTTCGAGATCCACAATCGGGGGCACGCCCCCTCCAGCAATTAGCCCCGAGACGTCAGGTCTTTCAGAAATGCCTCGGCGTCCGGCGAAAATGCCTCGTGTCCTCGCAGCCGATCGAAGTGACCGAATGCGACGCTGTACTGAGCCCGGCAGTTGTCCGACAGGAGCGGCTCCAAGCCGGCGGCACGCAACAGTTCGCGGTGCGCGTACTCGTTGAACAGCAGGCTCAATTCGACGAAGAAGCAGATGTCGGCGATGGACAGGGTCGGTCCCGCCAGGAACGCCGAGGTCTGGCTCAGCGCGCGCTGGATTCCCGGCAAGTAGGACGCCATGGCTGCCCGCATGGCCGAGTGGACCGCAGGAGGGATCTCCCCCGCCCTGAGCGCCAGGACGTATGTCTGCACGTCGCGCGAAAACAGGAGACTCGCGTCTAGGAACCCATCGATCCGGGATGCCGTGAACGGATCGGCGCCGTAGAGCTGCACGGTGGCGGCGCCAAGGCGCGCGACCGCCCGCATGATGCTGTTGGACTCGAACACGCCTACGGCGCCGTCGGGGCTGAATGCCGCAGGCACATTTCCGAAAGGGTTCGCCTGAAGAAACGCATCGGTCTTGTACAGGGTGGTCTTCAACCCGACGACACCGGCCCTCGCGAGGTGCGGCAGGGAGGCCTTGTCCGCTTTGGAGAGATGACGCGCGTCGAAATCCCACAACCAATTCGGGAGTTCGGACGTGGGCGCGCCCCTGATTTCGACGTCAACCCCGCACAGGCGGGCCGTGATGGTTGCCTTCCAGATCCGTGGATTCGGAAGGTACGAGAATATTCTGAGATCGCTCATCTCGTGGGTCGCAAGGTCAGGGAAGCGGGCATCAGAACGACTCTTTGTGCGGCCGCAGGTCGATTTCCTGGGTCCACGTACTACGAGGCTGCTGATGCAGGAACCAGTAGGTGTCCGCGATTCCTTCGACACCCAGCAGGCCGTCGTCGCCTCGCTGCTCGACCATCTTGGGCATCAGCCTCTTCAGCCGGCTGCCGTTGATTCCACCGTCGATCACCACGTGCGCGATATGGAGTCCCATGGGCCCAAACTCGCGAGCCATGCTCTGTGTGATCATCCGCAGTCCAGCCTTTGCGGCAGCAAAATGGGCGAAGCCTGGCTTGCCCCGGAGGCTTCCAGAGGCGCCGGTGAACAGAATGGTGCCTCGTCCCAACGGCGCCATGCGGCGGGCGGCCTCCCGACCCACCAGGAAGCCTCCGAAGCACCCGACTCGCCAGAAATGCTCGAACTGCTCCGCGGTAAGCTCCCGGAAGTCGATATGCTGGTTGTTGCCGGCGTTGAAGATCACCGCGTCGGCGGGTGCGAAGCCGGCGCCAGGCTCCATCGCCAGATCGAAGAGCTTCTGGATATCTCGCTCCGAGGTGGTATCCGTCACCACGGCGTGCGCGCTGCCGCCGGCGGCCACCACTGAATTGGCCACCTGCTCAATCTTGCTGGCCGTGTGGCCGGCGACGAGGACGTGATATCCCTCCGCGGCGAAGCGGTGGCATACGGCTCCGCCGACGCCGATTTCCGCGCCGACGCCGACGACGACTGCTGTGGGCTTGCCCATCCGCTCCTCTGTGACGCCAAATTTCTTGCTTGGGGTTTGTTCGGCCGTTGCCGCCCGCCGAATCTCCTTGGCCCGTGACATCGGGATCATCAATATATGTTCAGGCATCGACCTCGGCACTACTCGAAAGGAGTAGTTCGTCACCCGCCGCTGTGACGATAGGATCGTCGGTACGCTACTGCGGCATCGTGTCGCCGGGCGCCGCACAGCCAGGAGCCCCGGATGCCGCTTGACGAGTCCAAGGTCTATATCGTCGGCATTGGCATGACGAAGTTCGGCCTGATGCCGGACCGCAGCATAAAAGCGATGGTCGAGGGAGCAACGATCACCGCGCTTTCAGACGCCGGGGCATCCGCGGGCGAGGTTGAATGTGTTTACTTTTCAAACGTCGGGCAAGGCATGATTGAGGGACAGGTCTGTGTGCCTGGTCAGATCGCCTTGCGGCCGCTGGGGTTTGAAGAGATCCCCATCGTGAATGTCGAGAATGCCTGCGCCTCAGGCTCTACCGCCGTGTATCTGGCGTGGATGCAAATTAGAGCTGGAGCTGCCGATGTCGTGCTGGCGGTCGGTGCCGAAAAGCTGTCGACGGACGATCTGCACCGACGAAATGCCGTATTCGCTGGCGGTTATGACGTTCATGAATCACATGCAGTCTTTGCCGAATTGGAAGCTATGGCCGCGGACGCACCGGCACCCGGGGTTGAGGGGGCGCGTTCGCCATTCATGGACATTTACGCCTATTGGGCGCGTGCTTACATGCGGGATTTCGGTGCAACGCAACAAGATCTAGCGGAAATCTCATCAAAAAGTCACTGGCACTCGACCATGAACCCATTGTGCCAGTTTCAACATGCTCTATCGGTAAGCGAGGTGCTGGCCGCGCGCGCCCTCTCCTACCCGCTCACCGTTCCCATGTGTTCCGGGTATTCGGACGGCGCCGCTGCGGCCGTACTTTGCTCCGCTGCCGGCGTCCGCCTTCTCCGTGCGGCAGATCGGGCAGTGGCCATCGAGTCGATCGTCCTGGCTTCCGGAAGCCAACGCAACGCCAGGGATTGGGACCTGCATATCACACGGCTGGCCGGGGACAAGGCCTACCGGATCGCAAGATTGTCTCCGAACGACATCGATGTTGCCGAACTGCACGATGCGACGGCCTTCGGAGAGTTGCTCAACGCCGAGAATCTGTGGCTGGTACCGCGAGGCCAGGGCGGACGAGCGGCCGCCAGTGGCGAGACTCGTTTAGGGGGAAGGATTCCGATCAATGTGTCCGGGGGCCTGCAATCGCGCGGTCATCCCCTGGGGGCTACCGGGCTGGCTCAGGTGCACGAACTGGTCGCCCAATTGAGGGGACAGGCAGGATCCAGGCAGGTAGCGGATGCTCAATATGGGCTTTTCGAGAACGGCGGCGGCCTGCTGGGCGTCGAAGAAGCCAGTGCAGTCGTGGGGATTCTCGGCCGGGTCCGCTAGATGAGGCCGAGGCGGCGCGCCTTATAGACCGCGGAGCCTCGCTGCGTGACATGCAGCTTGGCGTAGGTATTCTTCAGGTGCCATTTGACCGTGTCGATCGTCACGCAGAGGACCTCGGCGACCTGCTTGTTCTGCAGGCCTTGGCCCAGCAGCGAGAGAACCTCGATCTCCCGTGCGCTGAGATCCTCGATCAGGGCTTCCTTGCCGGGGTGGTGGCCGTTCGGCCCAAGGCCCGGCGAGGCCAAATCCGGGTGCACATCGAACGATCGCACAACCCGATCGACATATGACCTCGAAGCGCCATTCAGACCGGTCTTGGACGGCACCTCCAGGTAGCGTTTGCACCCGGCCCATTCATCCGCGAAAATGCGGATCAACCCCATCCTCTCGCCAAGGGTCAGCTGCTCGTCGAGCAACCGTAGCGCCTCGCTTTGCCGGCCCAATTCGGCGAGCAGCCGCCCGCGGATGAGCTCCAATCGGACCACGTCGTACAGCTGGGATCCCCCGGTCAGGCGCCCGAGCAAGGCTTCCACATCGCGTAGGGCGTCTTCGAGGCTGCCGTCGTGCGCCTGAATCCTGATGTGTGCCAGCGCAGCTGCAAACTCGATCTGACCGGAACCGCACCGCGCCGTGGCTTCATCATGCCTGACCAGGTAGGACAGACGTTCCGCAATCGCCTGGGCGGTTCGAGCGTCATCCAGGAACAGGTGATGGCAAACCCTCTGCTGAAGGCATGCGGCCAAGACGTGGAAATACGAGCGCTTCTCAGCCCTGGATTGAAGGGTTTCGAGCACATTCTGTGCGCCAGCGAAGTCGCCCTCCGCCTGCAGGAGCCTCGCCTTGCTTAGGTGCGTGACCAGCAGGGCTTCCGGCAGGGCGACCTCGTCGATCACATCGAGGCGATCCGCCAGCAGTTCCCTCAGCGCTTCAAATGCATGCGTCTCGTACAGGACCTCGCTGTAAAAGCTCGCAATGGTGCACGCAGGAGCCGATCGCCGGCCGCCCTTTTGCGTGGCCCTTTGTAGCTCGTCCTCGAGGATCTGCCCGGCCAGCTTGGCGTTGCCGCGGCGCATGTAGCTGTAGGCGCTGAGGGAGGTGGCGTAGCACGTCGCATAAAAGGACCGTTCGTCCTCGGTCCATTTCTTGGGGCCGATGAGCGTTTCGCGCGCCCTTTCGAATTCGCCAGCCTGGGACTGCGTGATCGACAGCAGATTGCATCCCACCGCGGTCAGGAAAGCGTTCTGCTTTGCAGATTCCATGGACCACCGACGCACCCGCGCGCTGCAGGCCGTCACGTTGCCCTCGAACAGCTCGCATAGGCCCAGGACCAGCTCGATGTTTTCCGAAAGCTCCGGAGTGACGTGATCCGGCGATATCGTGGACATCGCCTGGCGCGCTTCAGCCGGCTGATTGCTGAGCGCCATTGACCAGGCCTGCGCCACTTTTAGCTTTGGCCGGGTTCCCAGTTCGGCCGAGGGCAATTTGCCGATGAGTTCCAGGCATGATCGGAGCTCGCCGTTCTGGACCATCTCCAGTGCGGAGCTCTCGATCAGTTCCGCGGCGCGCTCCATCTCGCCCCCTGCGATCGCGTGGCTCACTGCTTCCGGGTGGTAGTCGTGGCTTTGGCACCAGTCGCTAGCCCGTCGATGCAAACGATCGACCTGGATATCGCAGCGCTGGTCCAGGCGGCGCCGTAAGACCAGCGCAAACAGCGGATGGTAGCGATAAGTGTCACATCCACCGGACGCGGTGAACAGAAATGCACCATCGCGCTCGATATGCCGCAACCGGTCGGCGGAATCGGTCCGATCCAAGACGTAGTCGGCCAGCGACGCACAGAGTCGCGGCAGGACAGAGGATTCTTCAAGAAACCCCGCTTCTTCGCGGCTGACACAGGCCAGGTAGGCCGTGGAGAAGTAGGATCGGAGCTCGTCGACCAGCGAGGCCGTCTCCGCGACGCCGGGAATCCATGCGGTCCCTTTCCGGTGGGCGTTGACGGCGAGTTGCAACCCGGCAGGCCAGCCCTCGGCCCACTCGAATATCCGTTGCAAGTCATCGGGGTCAGTCTGCTTGATCGCCCGCGACCGCGCGATCGCCTTCATCTCCCCAAAGGAGAAGCGCACTAGGTCGGTTCCAAACACCGTGGCGCGGCCGGCGATCTCCAGTTCCATGACCGGAAAGCCGGGCATCCTTCTGGACGCCACGATGATGTGCACGTTGTCCGGGACGTACCGCACGAAATCGTGAAAGGCTTCGTTGGCCCGCGAGTCCGCGATGACGTGGAAGTCATCGATGAAGAGGAACACGTCTTCGCTGGCGTCGGCCAGTTCGTTGACCAGCAGGCTCATGGCCGCGAGTGGTGACGACTCCTTGCCACGTTGGAGCGATTGGCCAGCCTGCTCGCTGATCCGGCAGCCCGCTGCCTGAAGCGCGGCAACGATCTCGGAAAAGAATTGGCAGAAACCGTTGTCCTCGGAGTTCAAGGTCAACCACGCGGCCTTTTGACCGTTCTGCAACAGCGTTTGGCGCCATTGCGCCATCAGGTGGGTCTTTCCGTACCCCGCTGGGGCGCGAACCAACACCATCCTCGAGCTCTTGCAGCCTTCGAGGGCGGCAAGAGCTTCGATTCGAGGGACTCCGGAATCCCCGCTTACCGGCGGCGCCAGCTTCGTGCGAATGACCGGCGGCGCCGGGAGCCCAAAATTCGAGCGGGACATGAGGGCATCCGGCGCCTAGCGAAATGCAGCATCCCGCCGGAGATGGAATCCAGTTCGTCCCGAGGCATCGCACCCGGAAGGGATCGTAAACCGCTGCAATCGACCGATGTACATCCCGCCGCCTCCTCTCTCATTGCGCTTCTTATATTTCGAGATCTCGCGGTCTCTTCCCTAGCCGACTTCTAGTTGAAGGCGAGTGGATTGTCGGCTAATGTTACTTCCTATTGTGAAGTGACACAAATGCGAATCTCCGAGATCGGCCAACTCACCTGCTCCGTTGCACGCACCGTCAGTGTCGTCGGGGATCCCTGGACTTTGATGATCGTGCGTGAGTTGTTCATGGGCAGCCGCCGTTTTGACGAGCTGGAGACCTATCTGGGGCTGTCCCCGCGGCTGCTCAGTGCCCGGATGGCGGCGCTGACCGCAGCGGGCATCGTCTCCAGACGGCCCTACCAGACGCGTCCGAAACGCTACGAATACCAGTTCACCCAAAAGGGCCTGGATCTCTGGCCGGTCATCATTGCGTTGAGAGCCTGGGGCGACCTGTACGAGGGGGACAAGACAGGCAAACCATCCGTGATCCTGCATATCCAGTGTGGACACATTTGTGAACCACGGCTTGCATGCTCGGTTTGTCAGGCCCCGATCGACGCCAATCAAGTACAAGTCGAGCAGTCAGCTGCCTCGCTGAAGCAGCGCAGGGCTCTCGCCGCCGGCGGCCGGCCACGCGGCCAGGCGGCACGTCGGGCTCGCTCCCAGTAACGTCGACTGGCGCCCGCCGAAACTGGAACGATGCTCGTGCTTGCCCCAGATTTGGCAGCAACCACTGGCTTGCGACTAGCGCGCCCTCTTCCAATGTCCACTCTGGGCCGAAACCGGACACGGCCATTTCCCTGGAGCAGACATGCTCTCGAAGCGCTGATATGCCTCGCCTTCCTCGCAGACGAGTCCGGAGACTGACTCCGAGGCGCGAGTTTTACAAAAATAGGGAAAGACCTGGGCAAGACTTAGGGGTGGCGCCAAGGGCACCAACCCTTCTTGATGTCCGCTGTTAGCGACGGGATGTCGCGTCCGCGTCAGGTCCCCGCCACGAAGGCGGCATCAACCGCTATCGCCTTTGCGGGCACATTCATACATCGCAGCTCCAGGAGTGAAGACGCCAGCCTTCACGCCGTAGCATCCTGATCCGAGTCAGGCGGCGAGCGCTTGGCCACTTCCTCCCCGGCAATCTGCATTGCGCGTTGAACTGCCGGATAGCCGCCGTAGGGCAGCATGTTCAGCAGAGTCTCGATGATTTCCTGCCGGCTCGCCCCTGCCGTCAACGCCGCGTTGACATGCACGCGCAACGGCGTTTCCGTGGCGGCGGTGCCTCTTGCGGCAAGTGCCGCGCAGGCGGTCAGCTCGCGCGTTTTGGCGTCGATGCCGGGGCGGCTGAAGATGTCTCCATAGGAATGCTCGAGAATCATCCGTCCAATCTCCGGCGCGATGTCGTCAAAGCCATGCAGCACCGCTTCGCCCGAGGCACCGGACGTGCCTGCCAGTGCGGTCTCCCCGCGTTGGCGGCGCAGGCGGCGGTGTTCCGACGGTTCGATGCTGCTTGAAACAACGGCCGCTGCCGTATCTGCGGCGGGTGATGGAAGGTTCTCGAACACCGCGCGCGCGATCGTGAAGGCATTGAGAGCCGCGGGGAATCCGGCGTACACGCTGGTCTGGATCAGGGCCTCCAGGATCTCGGTTCGGGTGGCGCCGACCGCCGCTGCGCCTTGCAGGTGCAGGCGCAATGCCTCGGTCCGGTTGCCCAGCGTCGCCAGCATGCTGATGACGGCGAGCTGCCTGACCCTCGCTTCGAGCCCGGTGCGCGACAGCACTTCACCGAAGGCAAACTCGATCGTCCACCGCCCCAGCTCCGGCGAGATGGCGCCGAGCGCGGCTACCAGGGCGTCCGGCTGATCCGGCCCGAGCATCAAGCTGCGGAACGCCTCCAGCCCGTGTCCGTAGCGGTCTCTTCCATCGTCGTCTACCGGCGGCTCCGGGGCGAACGCAATGTCTCGCTCCGCGATCAGCCGCCGGACGATGCCGATGGCGTCGATCGCCGCCGGAAAGCCGACCACTGCCGTGGCAATGAACAGGATCTCGACCAGGTCCTGCACCCTGCCGCCGACGTTCAGCAGCCCGCCCATGTGGAACTTCAGTTGAGGCTGGGCCGAACCCTGGGCAAGGAGCGAGGACACCGTGCAGATCTGCCGCTGGCGCAGGTCCAATCCGGGCCGGGACAGCACGTCGCCGTAGGGGAATTCGACCATCAGTCGCGCCAGGTCCGGACAAGCCGCTGCGAGGCTGTTCAGCGGACCGTCGAAGCCCTCCCCGCCGATCCGCTCGAGCAGCGCCATGCCGCGCTGGAATCGTCCGGTTTCGTCGCTCCCCGCGTTCACGGCGCCACCGCCGGGGACAGCCTGGAGAAGCTGCGCAGATCCAGCTCGCCCTCGACCAGGGACGGCACGTCCTTGATGAAGGCCTGCATGTGCGGCAGCGAAAAGTGCGCCGCGAGGTCTTCCGCCGAGCGCCAGTTCTCGTAGACCATCCACAGGTCGGCGTCGTCATTCGAGCGGTGCACTTCATAGCACAGGCAGCCGGGCTCGGCGCGGGACGCCGCGACCAAGCCAAGCAGGCCCTGTCCCAGGTCGTCGGAGCGGCCGGCTTTTGCCCGGATGAAGGCGAGGTTGGTCAGGATGTTCATGTTGTCCTCCGTAGTGCTGCTGTGAAATCAGATCGGGGATTCAGCGTTGGCGGTGGAACAGCATCCCGCCGTGATGCAGCACGCCGTCCACGAAATCGCCATCGGCGGTGAAACCGGTGTCGTCCCGGTATTCGATGTGGCTGCCGTGGACTTCGTAGCGGCCCTGGTAGGCGCTCTTGCGGTGCCCGCGCGCCTCGTCGTACCGCCCGTTGGCAAGCAGTTCCTGGCGGACGTGACCGTCCCCGGTCACCCACATTCCGATATAGGGATGTTTGGTCATTGCAGTTCTCCCGTTAGGAAGCTCAGAACGGGCTGGCGGTCGGGCGCACCACCAGCTCGCTAACATCGACCTCGTCCGGCTGCTCAATGGCGTAGGCGATGGCGCGAGCAATGGCGTCCGCAGGGATGGCGATCGCGCGGAAGGTCTTCATCTCGTTGCGGCCGGCCTCGTCGGAGATGCTCTCGGCCAGCTCGGACTCCGTCACGCCGGGGCATATCACCGTGACCCGGACCTTGCTGGTTTCCTGGCGCAAGCCGTCGGAGATAGCGCGGACCGCAAACTTGGTCGCGCAGTACACCGCCGCGGTCGGCGTCACGTGCAGCCCACCGATGGAAGAAATATTGATGATCTGCCCGAAGCCCTGCGCCTCCATGTGAGGAAGGGCGGCGGCGATGCCATGCAGCACGCCGCGGATGTTGACGTCGATCATGCGATCCCATTCGTCCATCTTCAGGGAGCTGAGCGGCGACAGGGGCATCACGCCAGCGTTGTTGACCAGGACATCCACGCGACCGAACTCAGCGCGTGCGAAGTCGACGAATCCCTGCACATCCTCGCGGCTGATCACGTCGAGGGCGCGGACACGCGCCGATCCGCCGGCTGCCGTGATGGCCACGGCCACGCTATTCAGGCGATCGGTGCGGCGCGCACCAAGCACCACGTGGGCGCCCTTTTCGGCGAGAAGCCTGGCTGCGGCTTCGCCGATGCCGCTGCTGGCGCCGGTGATGACGACGACTTTTCCCTTGATATTCGACATGACAGTTTCTTCTGGCTATGGCTGCGGCGGTGGGGCCGGAGCCGGTTGATCGGCACGGGCACAGATTGCCGCCGCTGCGCACGCGCAGCTCTTGCGGCCTTGCTCAGGCTGTCGGGATTTTGCGCAAAGCTTGCCGAAGCAAGCCGGTGCGGGAAGCGCCGCTGGAGAACTAGAGCCGGCTTCGGTACTCGCTGGGTGTGACCCCGGCGTCGCGGCGGAAGACCTGGGAGAAGTGACTGGGGCTGGAATAGCCGACGCACAAGCCGATGTCGATGACACTTTGTTCCGTCTCGCGCAGCAGCCGGCGCGCCTTCTCCATTCTCAGCCGGATGAAATAGCCCGATGGGGAATACCCGGTGCTCTGCTTGAACATCCGGCAGAAATGGAAATCGCTCAGGCCGGCCGCGCGCGCCAGCCGCTCGAGGCGGAAATCCTGGTCCAGCTGCGTCTCCATCAGATCCGTGACCTTGCGCAGCTTGAACGCCGGCAACCCTCCGGCCGGGCGCCGGCGTCCGGTCCGCGGATCGCTGTAGCTGCGCAACAGATGCACCGCGATGCCCTGGGCAATGCCCTGCACGAACAGGGCGCTGGGCTGGCGCGGCGACGTCAACTCCCGGCGCAACTGCTCCAGCAGCACGGACAGCACCTCGTCCTGCTGGCCGGAGACATCGCGAAGCCCGGCGTCGGCCATGTCCTCGCCGAACACATCCTTGAGCGCGCGCTTGAGCAGCGGCAGGCCCAGATAGAAGTGCATCACCTGGAAAGACTCGGTGCCAGTCGCCTTCCAGCGCATCTCGTACGGGCTCTTGGTATGAGTCAGAAAGAAGTCGCCGGCCGTGACGTGGCTGGCCTGCCATGCCGACCCGCGCTCCCGCTCCTCCACAATGGCGCTGCCGGACAGGACCCACACGATCAGCGGTTCCGGCACCGCCGGAACGAGGATGCAGTCCTGCACCTGGTTGCGGGAGAAAATCTGCACCAGCAAGTCCTTCCACGGCCTGCCGCTGCTGCCTTTGAGCAGGCTGCCCGGGATGCTCCGGTCCAGTTCTCCGGCCGAGGTGCGCTCCGACGAGGTCATGGCCATTGCTTGCAGGTCGCTTGGGGAATGATCAACCCGACTCTGCCATATTCAGCCTCGCGCTTCGAGTGCCTGGACGACGGTCGCGCGCAAGGTTTGAGCAAGATCGCGACAGCCAGCGCAATCGGTCAAAGGATGCCGGCGATCCGGGGTCGCACGCTATGCCCCGTGCCGCCGGATCCGCATCCGGCCATCCCGGTTCGAATTGAAGGCGGCACATCACGTTCATCAACTGGAGAACCGACATGACGCACTCAACCGGCAAGCAGCAAGCTTATTCCGATCGGACGATCGACGAGGTCAAGGACAAGGTTGTCCTCATCACCGGCGCCGCCAGCGGCATTGGCCTGGCCGCCGCCAGGCTGTTCAACGCCCGGGGCGCCAGGGTGGTGGCCGAGGACATCAACCCGGAGGTGGAGCGCCTGGCCGGCGAAGGCATGGCGACGCTCGTCGCCGACGTGTCCAGGGACGGCAGCGCCGAGCAGGCCGTGGGCCTGGCGCTCAAGCGCTTCGGCCGTCTCGACGTGCTGGTCAACAACGCCGCGCGCATCCTTTACAAGCCGGTGGTCGAAATGGACCGGGCGGATTGGGAAATGGTCATGGCCACGACCGCGACCGCCGCGTTTCTGCATTCGCGCGAGGCGGTCAAGGCGATGCTACCCAACAAGAGCGGCGCCATCGTCAACATCGCCTCCTACGCGTCCTATTTCGCCTTCCCCACCATCGCCGCCTACACCTCCGCCAAGGGTGCCCTGGCCCAGTTGACGCGCACCCTGGCGCTGGAGGTGATCGGGAACGGCATCCGCGTCAATGCGATCGGCGTGGGTGACGTCGTTACCAACCTGCTCAACGACGTCCTCGAGGATGGCCGCGGCTTTCTCGCCAAGCATGGAGAAAGCGCCCCGATCGGCCGCGCCGCGCAGCCGCAGGAAATCGCGGAAATCGTCGCCTTCCTGGCGTCGGAACGCGCCAGCTTCATCGTCGGCTCCGTGGTGATGGCCGACGGTGGAATGAGCGTCCAGATCAAGTAGCCCCCGCACGCGAGCAACCCGGACAGATCGGAGCCCATCATGAAAATCCATTCCAAAAAGGACTATCCGCTGGACCAGATCCGGCGCCACCTGGAAACCGGCCCGATCGTGCTGGTCAGTTCCGCCTGGAAAGGACAGGTCAACATCATGACCATGGGCTGGCACATGATGCTGCAGTTCACGCCGGCGTTGCTCGCGTGCTACATCTGGGAGGGCAACCGCAGCTTCCGCGCGATCCTGAACTCGAGGGAGTGCGTGATCAACATTCCCACCATGAATCTGGTGGATCAGGTCGTGGGGATCGGCAACAGCACCGGCGGCAGGCCCAACAAGTTTGCGAACTTTGGCCTGACGCCGGTGGCCGCCGAACACGTCGCGGCGCCGTTGATCGGCGAATGTTATGCCAGCTTCGAATGCCGCCTTGCCGATTCCAGCCAGGTGTCCAGGTATGGCCTTTTCATTTGGGAAGTGGTCAAGGCGCATGTCGCCGACACTCCGCGACACCCGCGTACCCTGCACTATCGGGGTCAGGGCGAGTTCATGCTCGCAGGGCGTGCCGTAAACCTGAGAGACCGGTTCAAGACTCAGAATTTGTAGTCACAACGTGCTGGTCGAGGCCATCGCGCGGCTAGCGACCGCTTTGGGCCAACTTTGCAGACATCGGTCCGCCGGCCTGAAAGCGGACATGCCGACCTTGGCCCCCCCCTTACCCTGATAGCGGCACGTTGTCGCCAACACAAATTACGAGCACCTACTCATGAACGAGCCGATTCAGTCGCCCAGTAGCCGCAGCTCGCGAGCAGGCTCGATAGTGGCGAAGTCGATCTTCCGCTGAAGGCCTTCTCGGAGGTTTTCTGGCATTTCGACTGTTACGGCATTGCGCCCGCGACCCGCGACAATCTGCACGCCATCCGCATGCTCCAGGATCTCGGTCAGATGCCCGGCAAGCCGTCGCCGGCGCGCACCAAGAGTCAGAGCTATGACAAACCTCATGGCCGTCTCAATTCATTCAAATTTTGTGCACCGTGGGGTCACGCAAGAGAACATCTGCTCGGTCTTTCCCAGTGGCTGGCGTCTATAAGTCCTCGACACGCACGACGATGAAGGACGTGTTGTCCCGCCGTGGCAGTCTCACCTCCAGCACCATCGTGGCGATCGATTCCGCAGCGTCCACAGCCGTCGGAAGGCGCAAGGACTCACGAATATACCGGTGGTCATAGGGATCCAGTCCATCGGAGGCCAACAGAATCACATCCCCAACCTGAAGGTCAGGCTCAACCACCTCGATCTGATCACCTTCTTCATCGGCGCGCTCGGCCCCGACAAAGATTCCCAGCGAGCAGGAAATGTCCTGGCGCACGGTGATGCGTTCCATCACCCTGCCACGCAGCAACCAGCTGGAACTGTCGCCGACCGATCCTACGCAGGCCTGCCCGGTCTGCGGCACGAATACGCCGCCGATCATGGTGGTCCCCGGACGATGGACGCCGCGCCCGCGCACTCGCTTGGGGATCGCGTGGTGGCCGCCGAGGAATGCCCGGACCAGTCCCTCACGCAGGCTCCGCATCGGCCTGGCCAATGCCGCCTCCAACGAGTCCGAGACCACCTCGATGCCGACCTCGGCCGCCTGGCCCCCGTTGGGATGCCCGCCAAGACCGTCGGCGACGAGTGCAATGAGCGCACCGCTGTTGGTGAATCGTCCCACCAGGCGGTCCTCCTGCTCAACGCGCTCCCCCTGGAGTTGCACGCTCGAAATCTGGAAGTTCATGAACTTGCGAGCCCCTCAAGTTGCATGCCCCGCCATGTGCGGCGTGCGAACCAGACCAATACAATTTGCCCGACCACGCGAACGCCCGAGCACAGGGAATGCGCCTCCGGCGCCGCGGGCACGCGTCGCGCGAGGCCGCCGAATGTGTTGCGGATGGTGCGAATCAGGATGTCTGCCAAGTGCACCAGGGCGGCTGGGCGCAGCTTCTCGGAGACGCGGCACAGCCAGCGCTGGTCGCCGTGGGTGTCGCCGGCAAACAGTATGGTCATCCTTGTTCAGGCCGTTCGGCCCTGACCTCGATGATGCCGTTCAGGAACACGACACGGTCCCAGACATACTCGGCCTCGCGGTCAACTCCGGGCGGGCCCAGCAACTCGTAGATGCGGCCGGACGCCGTGCGGCCGCGCCGGGTCTCGGGGTCGAACTCCACGATGCGCGTGGAAACGCGCCCCGTGTAGTCATCGGCGCGGACGCCGACGAAGTAGCGGGCGCCCGTGGTGTCCTGGCGGATCGACCATGAGATCAGCCGGAGTTCTGGCTCGTCGGCAACCGAGGCCACATTCCAGACGGTCGGGCCCGGGATCAACGACTCAAGGACTGCGCGAAGCTCGGCATCGGTCTGCTTGGTGTTCATGTTTGGTCTCGGCTTGAGGATGGTTCAAGGGCCTTCGCCACGTAGGCCAGGTATCCGCCACCCCGTGTGTCGGAAGCGCATCCACGTTCCCGGGAATGGTCTGCGGGGCTTCACCCCGTAAAGTGATCTCGTCGGGCTGCCCGATGTTGCCTTGATGGCCGCGTTCACGGCGCAACCTCGATCACCAGATCCCAGTTGAATTCGCAGCCGGTCTCTTCCGGATAACCACCCTGATTGCTGACCATGCGGACGCCAGCCACCTCGAGGTCGCAGGAATAGTGGGTGTGGCCGTGGATCCAGGCCAACACCGGCGGGCGGACCAGCTCGTCGAAGTCGTTGTGAAACGCCGCGTTGCTCAGCGCCAGCAGGTACTTCGGGCTAACGGTCCGCAGCGTGGGGGCATGATGCGTCACGACCAGCAGCGGCCGTTCGGACGCGGTGATCTCGTTCTGGAGCCAGAGCCGGCTCTTTTCGCACCGCCGGATGACGTCCACCGGCATGATGCGGGCGGTCTTCCGGGCACGCCGGATCAGCCGGAAGTCCACCATCTCATGCTGGGCCATGGCGATCGCCGTGCTCTGGGTCAACGCCCCCATCGCGCGGTAATCCGTCCACAGGCTGCAGCCCAGCACCCGCAGCCCCGCGATCTCGACCGACTCGCATTCCAGGACGTGGACGTTCGATCCGGCGACCGCAGCGTGGGCCTCCTCCAGCAGCATGTCCCAATCGTGCTTGTAGAATTCGTGGTTGCCGAGCACGTACACCACTGGCCGGTCAGGGATGGCCTGCTTCGCCCATTCGATGCCCTTGATCCCCTCCCCGATGTCGCCCGCCAACACCACCAGGTCTTCGCCGCAGGACGGCAGCTCCAGCGGCAGGTAGCGCCTGAACTCGAGGTGCAGGTCCGAGAGGACGCGCACTTTCATGAGGCGTTCTTCAGCCAGGCCAGGTAGCCGGCGCGCAGGCCGTGGACGTCGTTCAGGGCATGGTGATAGGGATGCCCTGACTCATGGTAGAGCGCCTGCGCATTGGCGAAGACCGGGATCGACGTCCACTGGTTCAGGTCGAGGCGGTTCGGTGCCAGTTTTTTGGGCCACGGCTCGCCGATTACCCAGGTTAGGAGGTCGATGTCGTAGAACGAGTCGCAGGCCAACTGGCCTTGCTCCGGCAGGCCCTCGATGAAGGCGCGCAACCGCGTGCGCAGATTTGCGAAGTCGCCGGAAATGGGCGGCTGGGCGGTCATGAGCGGCAGCACCGCTTCCCGCACGAACCGCGAGCAGATCCTCAACGGCACGTCGTTTCGTTCGCCATAGAACTCATGCCGCCCGTCCGCGGACACCATCGCAACACTCAGCAGCACCATCTCCGGGCTGATGTCGGTGAACTCCGTGTCGAGAAAAAGAATCATGGATTCATCGCCCTCAAATGCCATTTTGCGGTCGTGCCGCCCGTAGATCGTGCGGATGATGGTCAGATCCAGGATCCTGAACACCCGCCCGATCCAGAACCTCATCAGCTTGCGCATGGCAGTCGCTGGCCACAGCGCCGTCACTGCTTGAATTCCGCCGAAATGGACGACACCGCAAGCCGGACAGCCGTGACCAGCAGGAACAAGCCAATGACCTCCGGCAGGGAAACGCTCTGCCAGGCAGGCGGAAGAAAGCCGAACATCCGCGTTCCCAGGCCGAATACGGTCCACAGCAGCCAGACCGGAGTGCTCATGACTGCGGTATAGAGAATGTTGACGAGGATGAGGGTCGGCAGCGTCAAAAGTAGTTTCACCCGAAACTCCGATCCGGCACGCCCTCCCGGCTCCAGATCAGCAGCCCTTCCTTGGCGGCGGCACGCGCAAAGCCGGTCGGATCTGCTTCCGGATCGGAAGTCATTTGCGCCCAGCGCGCTCCTGTGGTCGTGATCACATCGAGCCTCCGGTACTCCGCGGCATGGTCCAGCTGCAGCCCGTGATCGAGTTGCAGAACCTGTTCGTCAGGGCGAATCACGATCAGGTCGACGTCGCTGCAGCCGTCGAAATCGGACCTGGCCCAGGAGCCATACAGCAGCACCCACAGAACGCTGGTTTGAGGCGCCTGCTCCGCGACGGCGCGGCATAGCGTGCTTTTCAGGGCTTCAGCTCTCCGGCGGCGAATCTGCTGCAGCGCATGGGCTGGCTGCCCGTCCTCGGGCACAACCGGATCGGGCGCATCGGAGAGGGAGGGCAGTCCTCCCCTGTTCAGCACCGGTTGCGGCCAATCGGTGTCCAGCAAGGCCTTGCCGGCGAAGTTCACCATGGCCCAGGCCCGGTCGCGGAGTTCCTGGACATCATGTTCGTCAAACAGGTCGGCGGCCGGAAAGCCGCCGTCCACAATTTCTTGTTCGAGCAGGACATGCGCGCGAGCCAGGACCCGCGCGGCGTGTGCGAGATCGGCACCCAGCTGCGCCGGAAGCCCGTCATCCTCGAGTTCCTTCCAGAGCGTCGAAAGCGGCAGCTTCCGCCCGCCTTGTCGAGCCGCGGCGACATGTACCGCCAGCACCGCCGCCCGGGCCGCACGCGCGCTTTCCAGGCAGGACATCTCCACTGCGGAAACCCGGGTCGCGCAGCCGTAATGCAGCAGCGCGCGTTGCAGCCAGAACCTTGCCGCCTTACTCATAGGATTCCCCCTGATATTTTCCGTGTCGGGCATCGTCGAGCTCGCCGGGGCGGATCACGTTCCGTTCAGGTCGACGATGCCGCGCAGTCCGACCCCGAATACCTTGAAGCTGAAGAAATGGCACATGCCGCTGTGGTTTCAACGCATGATCCAGCAATGGAGGTGCCCCGCTGGGGAGTGGTGCCACGCTGACGACCAACAGGGACGTGGTGCCCTGGTCCCATGTGCATTGCGGGTGGGGGCGTTGCCGCCATTCATTCGCCTTCACGATACTTCTCCGGCAACCGAGCTGATGCCCCAGGTCAAGCACCAGAGTTGCCACATCAGATCTGTGTCGCCACCGCGATTTTCCGGGCCGATCAATTCGTAGAGGCGCCCAGAAGCGGTCCGCCCACAGTTGCCCGCGGGGTCGAACTCGACAATGGGTGTGCTCACACGCACGGTATTTCCATTGTTCCTGTGCCCCACGAAGTAGCAGTTGCCGCTCTGGTCCCGCTTGACCGTCCACCGGTACAAGCGCACGAGGGGCTCGTCCTTCACCGGCGCGCTTGGGCGAATCCAGAAGGCGAAGTCGGCAGTGTCAACCTTGGCCATTTGCATCCTCTCGCACTTCGCCGAATGCAGACCTGAGCCCCTGTCTCATTGCAGCCCCTCGGGGCCGGGCATCGGCGTTCCGGCCCCATCACCTGCGTGGACGACGTTGCCGGCCAGGTCGACGATGGCGCGGAGCCCGACACCGAATACCTCGATCCCGTTGGGAAGCTCCGCCCGATAGGTCTGGTGGTGATGACCGTGATAGATCCTGGAGACGCCCATCGCTTGCGCGAGATCATCGATGGCCTGAAACCCATGCCGATGGCATGAAGGGGCTACGTGGCACACCAGCACGTCAGCCCGCAGGTCCCAGAGGCGCTGGTAGTCCTCCCACCAGATCGCGCCCCTGGCACGCACGCTGCCGAGGCGAAGCGAACGGCTGTCGGAATCCAGCTCGCGCAACCGCCTGAGCGATGGGCTCCCGAGCGGGGGCAGCGGCGGATACCACGCCCGCCCCTGGAACCAGCCGCCGAGACCGGCGAGGCGCAAGCCATCGACCTCCAGGACTTTTCCGTGCAATGCCCCCGGCAGTAAGACCGGGGATTGCAGCCGGTCGTAGTAATCGAGCGAGTCAAAATCGTGATTGCCTGGCACCCAGAGGAAGCGCGTGAGGGCCAGCACGTCCCGCAGCGAGTGCTCGGCCGGCGATTCCAGCTGGATGTCGCCGACATGCACGATTGCGCTCGGGCGAACCCGGCTCACGACGCGACCAAGCCAGCGCTGGTCGCCGTGGGTATCGCCGGCAAACAGGATGGTCACGGGAACGGATCCCATTCAGCGTCCCGCCGTGGCCAGCCGGGCCGGGCGTGCAGGTCACAGAGGGTGCGCCACCAGACGCGCTTGCGAAGCTCTCCTGGCGCTCCGCAGACTGCGCAGGTGCGTACGCAGGCTGCATTCGTCTTCCCCACCAAGGGCTCAATGAGTTCCTGCAACTCGTACCGGGCGCTGCCGACCTCGCTGAGCGGCACGATCCCGTAAGGGCTGTCAGCGCAGATGAAGTCCACATAGATCGGCCCCTCCGAGTAGTAGGCGCGCAGCCCCCCGAACTTCTGCTTGAATTGCCGCCAATGGAAAAGCCGGCGGAGTTCTGGATCCTGCAGCACTCTGTCGACCTCGGCGCAGAGCGACTCGATTTCCGGCAGCCAGCCGGGCTCGGGCTGGAATTGCCGCAGTGGCCGCACAAATTGCTCGGGATAGCGCTGCTTGAGCATCTCCAGTTGTGCATCGACTGCGCCAGGGGGAAGCAGCGAGTCATCGGGATTCCGGTCGTCCTCGAGGGCGAATACGGTTTCGAGCAGGGTGTGGGCAAATTGCTCACGGTCGCTGGCTGACCCGCTGGCCGGGTCGGCCTCCGCAAGCAGCAGGGCTGCAGGACGCACCCTGCTGATGAACTGTCCCACCGCGTCGGGCCAGTTGCGATCGCGGATACGGATGACCAGCAGGTGCTTTCCGGACTTGCGCACCTCGGCTGAGGGGTCGCCGCCGACGGCGATGACCGCGTCGGCCAGCGCCAGGTTGCGCGCGGCGATCGTGGCGCGCTCCTGCACCGGCAGCGGATGCAGGCCGACCATGATGCGCGCACGGTCCCAACCGTCGGACTGGATCCCTCGTGCAAAGCAGCCGGCCGCGGGCACGCCGAAGCTCACCGCGAACTGCAGGGCACCGCGCGCCAGGCCGGTGTCACCCGAGCTGACCAGGCGTTCTACCGGGCTTTTCCACCACCTCGCCGAGGGGCTCGTCTCGGTTGCTTGGGTTCGCATGGTCACTGGCCCGCTCCGGATACGGGTTCGGCCTCAACAATCTGGTTGACTCGCTTGTAGGCCTCCCAAACGTACTCGGCGTCAGCCGAGTAACCCGGAGGGCCGAGGAGCTCGTAGACCCGGCCGGACGCGGTGCGCCCGCGGCGCATCTTGGGATCGAACTCGACCACTCGGGTGGATACCCGGCCCGTATAGTCGTCGGCGCGCGCACCGACGAAGTAGCTTGCGCCGGCCGTATCGCGCCGAATCGACCATTGGACGAGCGCGATCTCCGGTTCCGCGGCCACCGCATCGACCGTCCAGAGCGAGGCTGCGATGGCCGCCTCGGCGATCGCCTCCAGGGCCTCAACATCAGGTTTGCTGTTGCTCATGACTGGGCTCCAGCAGGCGGAGCGCCGATGGACACGATTGCCAGGGAGGTGTTGTCCTGCTGAGGCTTTTTGTCGGGTTCACCGAGGACGTCATACACTGTGTGCTTGAACATCGCGCGGCGAGCGAGCGTTTCACATGGCACGCGTACGTTCGGCCCTCCGAGGTACGCCTTGATGAGGGAATGGCTCAGATCGCCGATGCCGTCGCTGGCGAAGAGGTAGCTGTCACCCGGGAGGAGGTCCAGCGGCCCTTTCACCTGCACGCCAGGCAACCAGCCGCCGGCGCGCTGGCGCAGCATGCCCACGGCTGAGACCAGCATCCCGTTTTGGGTCTGCGGCGCGAATAACAACTCCAGCTCGCCGTCATGCAGTCGGTAGAGAAGGCTGTCGCCGACGTAGGCGACATGGAACTGCGCCAGGCGCGGGGTGAACAGGCCAGCGATGAGCGTCGATGCGGGAGGACTGCCGGGCAGCGCCGCTGGTTGAAGGCGCGAGACAGCGGTGTGAGCGGCCTTCACCGAAGCACGTACTGCATACGTCAGATCCTGCATCGGTCGGCGCAGCGACCATTGGAGCGAGCGCATCGCCGAGAAGCACGCGAGCTGGGCCGCGTGCTCCCCCATTGCGTGGCCACCGACGCCGTCGGCGAGCAGCACGATGAGGGCCTGGGGGTCTTGTCGTACAAGAAGGCAGTCTTGCTGAAGGGCGCGATCCCCTTGCAGCTGGGCGCTGGAGACCTCGAGCGATACCAGCCAGCCGGGTTGATGAATCGTTGCCATGGATACCTCGTTCGTAGGGTGCTGCCTATCAATTCCGCAGCGTTCGGTATCTGCTGGGTCTTGTCGCCGGTTGCTTGCGATTCGATCCGGCGCTGCAAGGCCTCGGCTGGCTCTTGTGAGGACAAATGAGCCACCTTGGCTTGCACGATCACTATTGCGCATGGATCCGTTCAGGGTTCCCATCGAATCTCGTATCCGAACCGGTCCTAGCAGACGAGTGCCAACCCGTTCTGCCTGCACCCTGCCATCGCTTCCGCCGCCATCGGGAACTCCAGGCATTCATCCCCGATATTGATATGCCAGCTGTAAAAGTGGTCCGAGCGTTCTCGCAAGATCTTGCTGACCGATCCCGGAGGCAGATGCTGCAGCGGATCGCTCGCGGTCATTTGCAGCACCGGACCACCACGAGCGTGGTGTTGTCCTGATCCGGGGGACGCGCATCGATGACCGTCCTGACACCGTGTCGTCCATCCGTGGACAGGAACGCCAGACTGAGCAGTTCGATGCACGGGGAGACATCCCTGAACCCGGTGTCGAATAGCAGGATCTTGGGAAAACCCTCCGACCCCGCATCGCACAGTGCAGATCTGCTTCCAGTTGTGTCCGTACTGCAGGGGACTCATTTGACACCTCAGCTACGCCTCAGAGCGCGGCGGAGAATATGCCTGCACTTTTTCCAGCGTCAATTGATGTGCGACGCGTGATGATTGACTCACGCCCTTTCGACCTGGAAAGCTGATCACACCGTGAGGCGCGTGATGATTGACTCATGCTTTCCACACAAGCATCTCTCTTGCGCGCGCAACTCTGCGGCCTTCACAGGGCCGCGCGGGTCTCCTGCGCAGCTCGAATTACTCGAGGAACATTCGTTGCTGTGAGAGAGGTCAACAAGCGCGTGCAGGCTGGCAAGAAACTGCGAGGGGGTCAGGTGGTGCTGTTCAGCGATTCAACCCAAAGAGCGCTTCACCGGCTCAGTTGATTGTGATCGCGATAGACGGGGAATAGGGTTTCATATTGCACCACCTCGAGATTGTCCGCTGCTGCGTCTCGGGGCTCGGTGTAACGAGACCCATTGGCCAACACATAAACGCGACCATTCTTTTCGCAAATTGGGGCATGGATTTCCGACAACCGCTCCAACTTCCACTCGGCAGAGCCGTTTAAAGACGGCGGGCTCAGCAGCAAGGCTTGTGTGAACTCGACGGTCTCCGTCATATGAATCAATGTCAGTAGGACTTCTTCATCGTGGATGATGATTCGCGCCGTCCACGGATCTTCCCCGGCCTCCCGGACCCGGCACGTCGCGAAAATCAATCTGTGCTCGCCATCAAGCTGGAAGTAGCCCCACGCGCGCTCGCCCCGCGGATATGTGTCGTCCACCTGCCGTTCCGCATCTGCCGGCGTCACCAGCATTTCTCGGTCTCCCTGTTCTCAGTGTTGCGTCAACCGAGTTGGTTGACATGGGTCTGAGAATAGCGCGCCAGGAGACGTTGCGCCAGTAGGCGCGCGCCTACTGCCGCGCGTCGTGGATCGCAGTAAGTTGCTCGAATGCCAAAGAAAAAACCTCCTCGACCGGCTTCCGAGATCGTGGAAATACGGTCAAGAAGGCGGTCCGGACCTCCGTCGGCCGTATTGGCGGCCCTAGGAAGTCACATCCGCAAAGTCCGCGAGGCTAAGGGGTTTAGTGTCGATGTGGTCGCGCATGCTGCGGCCATCGATCGAGCGCACGTCTTTCGCGTGGAGCGCGGATCAAGCGCGGCCTCCAACGTCCTGCTGCTCCGGCTGGCAGTGGCCCTTGAGTGCGAGGTGGGGGATTTATTCCCCCCTGTTTCAACGCTTCGACAACTTCTCGAAGAAGAGGTTGGTTCAGCAAGCTGATGCTGGCCCAAGAGGGCGGTAGGTCACTGGTCCCCTTCTGCATCGGATCGACGTCTGAGAAAGTTTCTGGGCAGTTAGGCTCGCCGAGGGCTGTCCGCTCCGCTAATGACGCAGTACCGCTCTACGGCATTACACCTCGCAACTTGGCGATGGGCCTTCAAGAACGGCCGCCCCAGCAAATTTGCCGGCGCGGTAGTCCGCTAGGCCTGCTCGATCACCTCGTGCGCTCACTACGAACGGACCGTACTTCACCACCGGCTGGCGCGGCAGCCTGATCGCCAGCAGCAGGAAGTGCACATACTGGCTGCGCCGGCAGCCCAACGCTGCGGGCGCAACTTTGACGCCGGTGCCGGGATGCCACCCTCGTATTGGCAGTCGCCCAGCTCAATCGCTGTAAGTCTAGGTTCGCTCGCCCACTGTGCCATGTAAACCGCCTCGGTTTACATTTGTAAGGCGTTTGGTTGACATGGAGTGAATATTGAGCTGAAATGATAACTAAGGGCCGCATGGTCCGTTAGTGTTTCAGGACTTAACCGCTGTTACAGTTTGTTAATTTGTAAATAACTCTGATAGATACGCTTTGTTATTTACAAAATCAGCGCTATTTAATGACAATATTCATAAAAATTCTCTTACGCTAAAGTGACTTGGCGTCTATAGCGCTTGCCAAGAGGTAAACTCTCCCCTTCTGAAGCACCGCACGCCGGTTGCACGGCTTGCGCACAAAAAAACCCGTCGGGATCGCTCCCGGCGGGTTTTTCATTTCAAGCGACGGCGAACCGCAGTCCGCTTACTTGATGTGCTTGCTGACGTGCTTGGTCATCTCGAACATGTTGACCGAGGACTTGCCGCCGAAGATCGCCTTCAGCTTCTCGTCGGCATTGATCAGACGCCGGTTGATCTTGTCCTGCAGTCCGTTCTTCTTGATGTACTCCCACAGCTTCTTGATGATCTGACCGCGCGGCAGCGGCTTGCTGCCGACCACGGCAGCGAGCAGCGCGGTCGGCGTCATCGCCTTGAGCAGCGCCGGACTGGCCTTGCGCTTGCTCTTCTTCGCAGCCGCTTTCTTCGGTGCCGCCTTCTTGGCGGCCGCTTTCTTGGCGGCAGGCTTCTTCTTTGCCGCCGGCTTCTTCTTCGCTGGCATCTTCCCGTTCTCCAGATATGTCGTAAGCCCCAAGGGCCCATCCATACTAGCGGAGTTGGGGAAACAAGGTAGTGGTTTCAAATCCGGCGCAGCGACTGGCGAAGCTCCAGGTTCATTCGACCCGCTGGAAATCGGAGATCCAGTTGGTCTCCCAGGTCTTGCCGGCATCGGGCGAATAGGCCTGCTCCCAGTGACCTGATCGGGCTGTGACTTGCGTCCAGGTGAAGCGCACGCGGATCGGCTTGCCCTTGAAGGTATCGTCGGCGTAGAAGGTGCCGACGCCCTTGTCGAAACGGCCTTTCATCGGCGGATCGAGAGCGCCGGAAGGGTCGCGCCCGTCCAGCCACCAGATGGCCCACAGCCCGGTCCTGGCATCGTAGGCACGGATGGTGAGCCCGCTATAGGCGCCACCCGGCATGTCAAAGTCGTTTTCGATCGCATTGCCCCAGCCGTCCATGGTCTTGTAGCCGCTCTGCCTGCCGTCGAATTCGACCCACTCGTGGCTGCCGGCCAGGCGCTCCTTCAGGCGGCGATGATGCACGCGCCATTCACCCATGCGATCGTCGAAAGCGTGCAGGCCGGACAGATCCCCTGCCGGCACGGCTGCCGCAACCTCCGCGGCGGCATGCGCGGCGGCAGTCGAAGCGGATGCGGCGGCCGGCTCGACCCGCTGGAAATCCGAGATCCAGTTGGTCTCCCAGGTCTTGCCGTCATCGGGCGAAAAGGCCTGTTCGAAGTGAGCGGTCTTCGGCGTGGCATGGGTCCAGACGAAACGTACGCGGATCGGTTTGCCCTCGAACGTATCGTCGGCGTAGAAAGTGCCGACGCCGTGATCGAAACGGCCCCGCGCCGGCGGATCGAGCTCGGCGAAAGGATCGCGCCCGTCGAGCCCCCAGGTCGACCACTGGCCGGTTTTCGCATCGTAGGCGGCGACCCCGACCCCGCGATACGGGTGGCCCGGCAGATTGAACAGGCTGTCGTCGACGTTGGCCATGCCGCCCAGGGCCGCGCGGGTGGTCGCCGTGCCGTCGAACGCGATCCAGTCGTGATTGCCGGCGAGGCGTTCCTTCAGGCGGCGATGTTGGACGCGCCATTCACCGATCCAGAAATCGAAATCGTGCGCCCCGCTCAGGTCGGTAGCGGCGGACGCGGGCGGCGGCGCGTCTTCGGAAGAATAAGCGGGCGCGCCAAGTGCGGCGGCCAGAATGCCGGCGGCGAGTGCGAGGGGGAAGTGTTTCACGGGATGACGCTCTCCTGTGGTCTGCGATCCTGCAAGGGGTACACGCCGGCCGCCGCGGCGCATTCCGGATAAACTCGGGGAATGCGGAAGCGTCCGCCGCCGGCGCGGGACGGCTGCACACTAGACGCCACGGTGGACCTGGACAATATCCACTTTCGAACCATTGCTTATATCCACTTGAGGACCAGCGGGGCGACCAGGGCGCCTTCGATTCCGACCACCCATGACCCGCTTCAAAGCCGACCTGCTGCTCCTGCTCTGCGCCTTCATCTGGGGCACCGCCTTCGTCGCGCAGAAGGACCTGCACGCCGCGGCCTGGCCGGCGCTGTTCGTCGCCTCGCGCTTCCTGCTGTCGGCGTTGCTGCTGGCGCCGCTGGCCTGGTTCGAGGGACGCCGGGCCGATGCGCCGCCGGTACGGCGCGGCGATCTGGCGCTGGGCGGCCTGATCGGCCTGTGCCTGTGCACCGCGGCGACGATGCAGCAATGGGCGCTGAGCGGCACCACCGCCACCAACGGCGGCTTTCTCACCGCGGTCTACGTCGCCTTCGTGCCGTTCGTGGTGTGGGCGGTGGCCGGCACCCGGCCGCGGCCGCTGGTGCTGCTGGCCTGCGCCATCGCCGTGCTTGGCGCCTGGCTGCTGGCGGGTGGCCGGGGCGGCGGCTGGTCGCGCGGCGACCTGGTGCTGCTGGCCTCGGACCTGCTGTGGGCGCTGCACATCACCCTGATCGCGCGATTCCTCGGCCGGCTCAACCGCCCCTACCTGCTGTGCTTCATCCAGTATGCCGTCACCGCTGCCGGCGCCGGCCTCTTCAGCGCCGGCGTGGACCATGCGCAGTGGCCGGACTTCCAGGCCAGCCTGCCGGCCATCGCCTATGCCGGCATCGCCTCGGGCGGCATCGCCTACACCCTGCAGATCGTGGCGCAGCGTTACGCCCCGGCGGCCGAGGCGGCGCTGATCCTGTCACTGGAAAGCGTGTTCGCCGCGATCGCCGGCGCGGTGATCCTGCATGAGCGCCTGGGCACGGTGGCGAGCATCGGCTGCCTGCTGATCCTCGCCGGCGCGGTGATGGTGGACCTGGCCCCGGCGGTGCGCCGGGGACTGCTGCGGGTAGCGCGCGGGCCGGCGGGAAACGAGCTCTCCTGAGGCGCAAGCGGACGGCCCCCCGGACATCACGGTTCGTCCCCGATGCTTTCCAGTAGCGGCCCGTTCGTGCTATTTAAGCAGCTTATGCTTCGTTTTCCGGTCCTTTCCCGCTTTCTCATCGCCCTGGGCTTCCTCGCCACGCAGGCGATGGCGATTGCGCACGCCACCAGTCACGAGCTGAAGGCGGAGAGCACCACGACCTGCGAAGTCTGCGCGCTGGCGCATGCCGCCGGCGGCACGCCCGCGGTGTTCGACGTCTCCGGCATCCTAGTCCCACGCGGCAGCGCTGCGCTGCTGCCCGTAGTCAGTGCCGTACCACAGCGCCACGCCGCCCGTCCGCCAAGCCGCGGTCCTCCCGCTCTCCCCGCCTAAACGCTGTCAGGCATCGCGCGCCCCGTTGGGGGCCGCGTTCGTTTTATTGGGGAGAGGATCCGTTTCATGCGCAGACCCGGTTCGCGCCAGGCAATCCATATTGCCGGTGCATGTGGCATTTCAATGTTGGGCTTTTCGCTGCCGGCATACGCGGCCGACGCCGGGACTGCGTTCAATCCCAAGATCAGCCTGGTGCTGCAGGGCACCTACGCCAACTACGGCAACGACGGCCCGGTGCACATTCCCGGCTTCATCCTCAGCACCGACACCGAATTCCGCCCGGCGGGCCTGTCGCTGCGCGAAACCGAGCTGGCGCTGGAAGCCAATGTCGACGACTACTTCCACGGCTTCGCCAACATCTCGCTGAGCAACAACAACGACGGCAGCACCACGGTCAGCGTCGAAGAAGCAGCGATCAACACCACCTCCCTGCCCTACGGCTTCGTCGCCAAGATCGGCCGTTTCTATTCCGACATCGGCTACCAGAACCACGTCCACACCCATGCCTGGGATTTCGTCGACGCGCCGCTGGTCTATCGCACCATGCTCGGCGACCAGCTCGCCGACGACGGCGGTCAGCTGAAATGGGTGGCGCCGCTCGACGTGTTCCTCGAGTTCGGCGGCGAGCTGACGCGCGGCGGCAAGTTCCCGGGCGGCGGCGACAAGCGCTCGGGCGTGCCGGCCAAGGACGTGTTCGTCCATTACGGCGACGACTTCAACGACAGCTCCTCTTATCGCCTGGGCCTGTCCTACTATCGCGTCGATTCCGACAAGCGCACCACCAGCGACGACCTCGGCACCACCACCTTCTCCGGCCACAGCGGCCTGGGCATTCTCGACTTCATCTACAAGTGGGCGCCGCACGGCAATCCCACCGTGCACAATGCCGTCGTCCAGGGCGAATACTTCGTGCGCAGCGAACGCGGCGCCCTGGTGTTCGACCCCGGCACCTCGTCGGTGATGAGCGACTACCGCGGCCACCAGTCCGGCTTCTACCTCCAGGGCGTCTACCAGTTCATGCCGATGTGGCGCGCCGGCGTGCGCTATGACCGCGTCGGCAGCTCCAACGACGTCTCCGACCCGGCCGCCGGCACCACCCTGGCGATCCTCGGCGACAAGGGCCACCCGCAGCGCTACAGCGCCATGGTCGACTGGTCGCACAGCGAGTTCAGCCGCCTGCGCCTGCAATACAACCGCGACGAGTCGCGCGTCGGCGGCAGCGGCGACAACCAGGTGTTCCTGCAATACATCTTCAGCCTGGGTTCGCACCCGGCCCACACCTTCTGAGCTTCCGCCGATGAAAATCCTGTTCCGCCTCGCCGCTTGCGCCGCCATCCTGGCATTCGCCGCCCCCGCCTCGGCCGCGCTCAAGGTGTTCGCCTGCGAGCCCGAGTGGGGCGCCCTGGTGCAGGAAATCGGCGGCAAGGACGTGGACCTGTACACCGCCACCAGCGGCCTGCAGGACCCCCACCAGATCCAGCCGCGGCCGAGCCTGATCGCGCACTTCCGCAACGCCGAGCTGTCGGTGTGCACCGGCTCCGAACTGGAGATCGGCTGGTTCCCGGTGCTGCAGCAGACCGCGGCGAACCCGAACATCCAGCCGGGCAAGCCGGGCCTGTTCGAGGCCAGCAAGTTCGTGACGATGAAGGAAGTGCCGGAGAAACTGGATCGCGCCGAAGGCGACATCCACCCCTACGGCAACCCGCATATCCAGACCGGGCCGGACAATATCGGCAAGGTCGCCGCGGCGCTGACCGAGCGCCTGGCCGAGCTCGACGCGGCGCACGCCGACGCCTACCGCGCGCGCGGCAAGGACTTCGACGCACGCTGGCAGGCGGCCATGGCGAAGTGGAAGGAGCAGGCCAAGCCGCTCGCCGGACTCACCGCGCTGAGCTACCACAAGGAATGGATCTACCTCTACGACTGGCTCGGCATGAAGGAAGTCGGCGCGCTGGAGCCCAAGCCCGGCATTCCGCCGAGCGCCGGCCAGCTCGCCGCGCTGCTCGAAGGCTTCAGCCGCAACCCGGCGAAGATGGTGGTCTACGCCGCCTACAACGATCCCAAGGCCGCGCAGTTCTTCTCGCAGAAGGCCGGCATCCCGGCGGTGAAGCTGCCCTTCACCGTCGGCGGCGTCGACGGCACCGACGACCTGTTCAAGCTGTTCCAGGTCAGCATCGACCGCCTGCTGGCGGCGGCCAACGGCAAGAGCAGCGACTGAGATGTCGTCACTCGGCTTCGACTGGTCGCTCCTTGCGCCGCCGCTCGCGGCCGGCCTGGTGGTGTCCGCCACCCACGTCACCCTGGGCCGCGAGGTGCTGCGCCGCGGCATCATCTTCATCGACCTGACCATCGCCCAGATCGCCGCGCTCGGCGTGATCGCGGTGGAAGCCGCCGGCTATGAAAGCCAGGGCTGGACCCTGCAACTGGCGGCCGGCGCCGCCGCCCTGCTCGCCTCGGCCCTGCTGTCCTGGACCGAGCGCAAGCTGGCGCCGGTGCAGGAAGCCCTGATCGGCTGCCTTTACGTCGTCGCCGCCTGCGTCTCGATCCTGCTGCTGGCGCACAACCCGCACGGCGGCGAGCACCTGACCGAGCTGCTGGCCGGGCAGATCCTGTGGGTCAGCTACGCCCAGGTCTGGCCGGTGGCCCTGCTCTATGCCGCCATCCTCGCCGTCTGGTGGCTGGGCGCGCGCAAGCGCCCCGGGCTGTTCTACCCGCTGTTCGCGATCAATGTCACCGCCTCGGTGCAGCTGGTCGGCGTCTACCTGGTGTTCGCCACCCTGATCCTGCCGGCGCTGGCCGCGCGCGGCCTCGGCATGACTCGCGGCCTGCTGCTCGGCTACGCCGTCGGCGCCGCCGGCTACGCCCTGGGCCTGTGGCTGTCGGTGCCCCTGGATCTGCCGTCCGGGCCGCTGATCGTCTGCGTGCTGGCGGCGCTGGCCTTCGTTGCCGGCGTGGTGCGCGCCCTGTCCGGCTCCAGTCTCGGCGGCGAGAACGGGCACGGCTAGATACAACAGACTCCGATGCGCTTCCCCATCCTTTCCCGTTTCCTCATCGCCCTGGGCTTCGTCGCCGCCCAGGCGGTGGCGGTGGTGCACGCCACCAGCCATGAGCTGAAACCGGAAAGCAGCGCCACCTGCGAAGTCTGCGCCCTGGCCCACGCCGCCGGCGGCACGCCGGTGGTGCTGGACGTTGCTGCCCTGATCCTGCCCCGCATCATCGAGCCGGTACGGCCGGTGCTCGCCGCGGCGCCCACGCCTCCCTTCACCCTGCCGCCAAGCCGCGGCCCTCCCTCCATCCTCGCCTGACCCAGCCGTCGTTGCATTGCGCGCCGTTCGTGGCCGCACGCGTCCATTCATCATCGAGGATGAACTCTCATGCTTTCCTTCGCATTCGCTGCGCGCCGCTCGGCGCGCGGTCAGCTGATCGCCGTTTTCCTGGGGCTGTCCGGTCCCGCTTTTCCCCTCCACGCCGCCGACGAACCGCAGCTGCTCGCCGCCTCCAATAGCGAGGGCACCGTCGAGGGCATCGTCGTGGGTGGTGACGGCACGCCCCTGGCCTCAGCCAAGATCCAGCTGTCCAATGCCGCCGGCAAGGTCGTCGCCCAGGCCCAGACCGATGTCCACGGCGTCTTCACCATCACCGGCGTAGCCCCTGGAAGCTATACGGTGAGCGCCGCCAAGTCCGGCAAGTTCAACAGCGTCGAGGTACAGGTCTCCGCCGGCCAGAGCAGCAGGGCCAATCTGGCGCTGGGCAGCCAGCAACTGCAGACCGTCACCGTGACCGCCAGGCGGTTCGAGCGGGCGCGCAATTCGCTCTCCCCTTCCACCGGCAGCAGCCAGTACACCTTCAACGAGAAGGCCATCGAGCAGCTGCCCGAGGGCGACCACACGCCGTTCAACCACGTGCTGCTGCAGGCGCCCGGCGTGGCCAACGACTCGTTCGGGCAGGTCCATATCCGCGGCGACCATAACGACATCCAGTACCGCCTCAACGGCATCATCCTGCCGGACGGCGTCAGCGGCTTCGGCCAGGTGTTCGACCCGCGCTTCGCCAAGAGCATCACCCTTAACACCGGCGCGCTGCCGGCCGAGTACGGCCTGCGCACCGCCGGCGTCGTCGACATCGTCACCAAGGACCATCTGAACGAGGGCGAAGTCGACGTCTACGGCGGCAGCCACGACACCATCAATCCGAGCTTCCAGCTCGGCAAGACCTACGGCGACTTCAGCGCCTATGTGACGGGGCAGTATCTGTCCAGCAACCTGGGGGTGGAGAATCCCACCGGTTCGAGCACCGCGATCCACGACTGGACGCAGCAGGGCAAGGGCTTCGGCTACTTCTCCTACCTGCTGAACCCGCGCACCAAGGTCAGCGCGATCCTCGGCGTCACCAGCACGCGGCTGGAACTACCCAACAATCCGGACCAGCCGGTCAATTGCGATTTCATCAACCAGCTCAACGGCAACACTAGTTGCGACAATACCGCGCCGCCGAATTCGGCTCCCGTCGGTTCAACCAGCATCAGTTCCAGGGGCCTGAACGAGCGCCAGTACGAACGCAACCAGTACGGCATCCTGGCGCTGCAGGGCATCGGCGAAAACGAGCTGACCTACCAGGTGGCGCTGTTCGACCGCACCAGCACGGTGGAATTCACGCCCGATCCGCTGGGCGATCTGGTGTTCAATGGCGTCGCCGCGCGCATCAAGCGCAAGGCCTCGGCGCTGGGCCTGCAGGGCGACGTGAGCTATCCGCTGAGCGCATCCCATACCCTCAGCGCCGGCTTCTCCGGCAGCACCGAGGACGACCGCGCCGACAACACTTCCACGGTCTTCACCACCGCCGCGTCATCGGGCGGCGCCACCCCCACTTGCGGCGCCGGAACGACGCTCAGCGCCGACGGCACCACCTGCTACGGCGGCCCGGTCAGCATCGTCGACAACAACCCCAAGAACGGCAACACGCTGCTGAGCTTCTACGCCCAGGACAAATGGGAAGTGACCAACAGCCTGGTCGTCAATTACGGCCTGCGCTTCGACAAGCTCAATGCCTACACCAGCGGCAGCCAGCTCAGCCCGCGCATCGGCATGATCGACTACCTGACGCCGCGCACCACCATCCACGCCGGCTACGCCCGGTACTTCACGCCGCCGCCCAACGAACTGGTCGCCACCGCCTCGCTGGCCAAGTTCGCGGGCACGACCCAGGGTTTATGCCCCTCGGATCCGAACCAGCCCTGCAACGACCCGGTGCGCGCGGAACGGGCGCATTACTTCGACGCCGGCGTCGTTCACCAGCTGACTTCGACGATCAACATCGGGCTGGATTCCTACTACCGCTATGCCCGCAACCTGATCGACGAAGGCCAGTTCGGCACCGCGCTGATCCTGACCCCGTTCAACTACCAACAGGCCCACATCTACGGCGTCGAGTTCACCAGCGCCTACCATGACGGCAACCTGTCGGCCTACCTCAACGTCGCGCGTTCCGTCGCCCAGGGCACCAATATCGTGTCCAGCCAGTTCAATTTCGCGCAGGACCGGCTGACCTATATCTCCAGCCACTACATCTACCTGGACCACGACCAGTTGTGGAGCGGTTCGGCCGGCGTCTCCTACAAGTGGTGGGGGACCACGTTCGGCGCCGACGGCACTTACGGCAGCGGCCTGCGCCGCGGCTTCGCCAATACCGGCAAGGTGCCTTCGAACCTGCAGGTCGACGTCTCGGCCAGCCGCAACCTGCACATCAGCGACGGCTTCGGCGATCTCGGCCTGCGCGTCGCGGTGCTCAACATCTTCGACCGCACCAACGAGATCCGCGACGGCTCCGGCATCGGTGTCGGCGCGCCGCAGTTCGGGCCGCGCGCGGCGGTCTACTTCGGCATCAACAAGCCGTTCAGCCTCTAAACACGGGGGGAATGGAACATGCCTTGCCTGCACGGCAACCCGGGCCGCCGCGGCGCTCTGCTCGCCGTATTCCTGCTGGGCGCCGGCGCTTGTACCGCCGCCCAGGCTTCGGCCCACAAGCATCACGCGGCGCCGGCCGCCGCGAATCTCGCGCCCCTGCCGGGGACGCGCATGGCCACTCTGGAGGTGCCGGTCGAGGACCAGCCCGTCACCTCGCCCTACGGCTGGCGCATCCATCCGATCCTGAAGCGGCGCCGCTTCCACAAGGGTGTGGACTACGGCGCGCCGGAAGGCACGCCGGTGTACGCCGCCGAGGACGGCGTGATCGAGGAAATCGGCCGCCGCGGCCACTACGGCCTGTACCTGCGCATCCGCCATTGCGCCGCGGTGCAGACCGCCTATGCCCACCTCGCCGCCTTCGCGCCGGGCCTGGAGGCGGGCTCGGCGGTGAAGCGCGGCGAGGTGATCGGCAGCGTCGGCCGCACCGGCTGGGCCACCGGGCCGCACCTGTACTACGAGGTGATCGTGAAGGGCCACCGGGTCAATCCGAACCGGCCGGGCCTGCAGGTGCCGGTCGACCTGCGTATACCGGAGCCGCAGCCTGCGACCGCCCAACAGGCTACGGCCAGCGGCATGCCGTGACCGTTCGTCGTCCGGGCGCCCACACGGGGCCCGGACGCACTTACAACAGCCTTACCTGACGGACGATTCAAATGACGGGGGTTGCCCTGAGGCTTCAGATCAGGCACGGTAACGCCCGGGAGTTGAGCCGGAGCACCGCTCCGGTGGCGGCATCGCAACAAACGCGCCCTCAGAGGCGTGCGGCACCCCAGGGTGCCAATCCACATTAGGCCAAGGTCCAGGGACGCGGACTTAAGCGAGACATTGACGTGCATGCATTGGCAAACCATAGGCCGCGAGGCCTGTACGCAGTAATCGGCTTGTGCGCCGCCCTTTCCGGGTCGGCGTACGCCACGCGAGGGCCGGAAGCGGGACCCGCGCTGCAACTCTCCTCCAGCCTCGGCAGCGCCGGCGAAGTCGCGGCCGCGACCCTGGTGCCCGCCGTGCTGAACGCACCGCTCCCCGGCGCGCGCGTCACCTCGCCGTTCGGCTGGCGCATTCATCCGATCCTGAAGGTGCGCCGCTTCCACAAGGGCGTGGACTACGGCGCGCCGGTCGGCACGCCGGTGCACGCCGCCGGTGACGGCGTGATCGAATCGATGGGCCGCGAGCACCGCTTCGGCTGGGTGCTGCGCATCCGCCACAACGGCGAGGTCGAAACCGCCTACAGCCACCTCGCCAGATTCTCGCCCGGACTCAAGGTCGGCAGCGAAGTGAGCACCGGCGACGTGATCGGCGCCGTCGGCCACAGCGGCTGGGCCACCGGCCCGCACCTGGACTACGAGGTGATCGTCGACGGCCGCAGCGTTGATCCGGACAGCCTGCGCGGCAATGGCAATCCGCCGCTGCACCTGCTGCCCACCGACCGGCTGCTCTCGCCGGTCCCGGCCGCGACAGTGGCCTGGCGCCAGTACGACAACAGCGCGCTGGGCGCGCCCTAAGTTTCGTTGCGCAGCGTCTGCGCCAGGGCGCGCAGGCGCCGGCCGGAGTGGCCGACATAGGGATTCGCGGTGTCCCAGGCATAGCCGGCGAGCACGCTGCACAGCAGCTGGTAGACCCGCGGCGGCCGCCGCTCGCTGAGCATGATCTCCTGCAGCGCGCCCTCGTACCAGGTCTCGACATAGCCCTGGAAGGTCTCCACGCCGAGCATCAGCGCCTCGGTGAACTCCGTCTCCCAGTCCACCGTCTCGCCGCGCAGCTGGCGCACCGCCAGCGGCACCGCCAGCGAGGCCGACTTCAGCGCGATGGTCACGCCGGAGGAGAACACCGGGTCGAGAAACTTGCCGGCGTTGCCGAGCAGGGCGAAGCCGGGCCCGTGCATGCTCGACACGGCGGTGGCATAGCCGCGGATCTCGCGCGCCTCCGGCCACAGCGGCTGCGCGTTGCGCAGCATGCGGTGCATGCCGGGCTCCTCGGCGATGAGGCCGTTGAAGCGGGCGGTGATGTCGCCCGGGTACCTCTGCAGGAAGGCGTCCTCCGCCACCACACCGATGGAGGCGCGGCCGTGCGCGAACGGGATCAGCCAGTACCAGACGTCTTCATGTCCAAGATGCACCGCGACGCGGATCTTGTTGCGGTCGAAGTCGGCGTCGACGATGCGGTCCTCGACGTGCATGAACAGCGAGGCGCGCACCGGGAAGTCGGCCGGGCGGTCGAGGCCGAGCAGGCGCGGCAGGATGCGGCCGAAGCCGCTGGCGTCGAACACGAAGCGGGCGCGGTGCAGCGCCTCGCGGCCCTGCGCATCGCGGCTGGTGACCAGCGGCTGGCTGCCTCCGAAATCGGCGGCGGTGATCTCCTCGCGGTAGCGCACCTCGGCGCCCTGGCGCTGCGCCTCCTTGATCAGGATATGGTCGAAGTCGGCGCGGGTCACCTGGTAGGCGTGCGGATGGCCGGCGCAGGTCTTCATCGAGAAGATGAAATCGGTCTTGCGCTCGCCGCGCACGATCTGCGCGCCGTCCTTGTACTGGAAGCCGGCTTGCTCCACCGCCTCCAGCATGCCGGCTTCCTCGAGCAGCACCAGGCTCTGCGGTAGCATGCTCTCGCCGATGGAGAAGCGTGGGAACTGGGTCTTCTCCAGCACCCGCACCGACAGCCCGGCACGGCGCGACAGCGCCGCCGCCATGGCCCCGGCGGGACCGGCGCCGATCACCAGCACGTCGACCAGCGCTTCCTCTTGCATGCCCCTGGAATCCTTTTATGCCGGCAGACGGTAGGCGGCTTCGACTTCGATCAGCAGCTCGCTGCGGCAGATGTCGCCGATCACCACGCGCTGCGGCGCATCGCCGAACAGCTCGTCGAGCTCGGCGCGGACCCGCGGCAGATCCTCGGCACGGCGGAGGTAGACGATGTAGGAATCGGCCTTGAACTCGCGCGCCTCGCGCCCCGGCAGACGGGTGTGCACGGCATGCGCCAGCAGGGCCTGCAGGTTGGCCGCGGTCTGGCGCAGCTGCGCCGCCGGGTCGCCGGCGAAGGCCGTGGCGTGGCCGACGATGCTGGCGGTGCCGGATACCAGCAGGCGCGAACCGTCGGCCCAGGGCAGCAGGGTGGCGCGCGAGAAGCTGGGGCTGCGCAGGCCGTAGGGCCGCGGATAACGGAAGGCGCTGACCTGGCGCGGATTCTCCACCTGCTGGCCGGGCCGCTTGCCGGCCAGCACGATCAGGCTCAGGCCGCCGCCGCGGGTGCCGATGGCGGTGGCGGCGGGCAGGCGCGATTCGAAGTCGGGGCTGTCGGCGACGGCGCGGTAGCGGCCGACGCAGAACTGGCGGTA
>FSZS01000396.1_pt1 | contig 35833 bp, 35 predicted proteins | sample 1638881 | NCBI WGS metagenome assembly FSZS01 (sample SAMEA3914813, study PRJEB12502) | metagenome | biome: forest; material: soil | place: Canada | collected 2011-07-07 | depth 0.3 m
AGCAGAACAGCGCCAGGGTGATGCCCAGCACGGTGAGGCTCATCTCGCCGTCGCGCTCGACGATGCGGCCCAGCGGCGCCAGCAGGCGGCGGCCGAACAACATGATGAACGCGGCGTAGAGGACGGCGCCGCCGATGGCAAGCACCGCGACGCCCGGGCCGGCGCCGAACGTCGCCAGCACGATGGCCAGCACGCACCAGGAGCACGCGTCGTCGAAGGCGCCGGCGGTGAGCGACAAGGTACCCAGCGAGGTGTTGGCGAGGCCGCGCTCGTTGATGATGCGCGCCAGCATCGGGAACGCGGTGAGCGCGATGCACGCGCCCATGAACAGCGTCGCGTTCGTCTGCGAGATGCCCGCGGCGAACAGGCCCGGCACGTTCAGCAGCAGCGGCGTGATGAGGAAGGCGATGAAGAACGGGGCGGCGATGCCGGCCATCGACACGCCCACCGCGCTGCGCGCCTTGGACTGGAAGTGGTTCAGCTGCAGCGTGGTGCCCACCAGGAACATGTACAGGCCCACGCCCAGCTGCGCGCCGGTGTAGAGCACGTTGCGCGTTTCCTTGGGGAAGATCGCGCCCTGCAGGTCGGGGAAGAACAGGCCCAGCAGCGACGGGCCGAGGAACACGCCGGCGATCATCTCGCCCACCACCTGCGGCTGCGCCAGGAACTTGCGGCCGAACCAGCCCACCACGCGGCAGGCCAGCAGGATCACGCCCAGCTGCAGGAAGAAGTGGACGCTGAAATCGCCCGGCGAGTACGTCCTGGCCACCGCGGTGGCCGCGGGGCCGTGCTTCGCGAATACGTCACCCGCGATGTCGAGGATCCCGCCCATCATGTCACTTGCCATATCGTTTCCATCTGTAGTTGTGCAAAAGGTCTTCGGCCCGTCGAGGCGCAACGTGCTATCTCCTCGGGAGTCGTCGAGTCGAGTGAACGACTTGATTCGACGTACCACTCGATGCAAGCATCGGCAGTGCGATCCATCCACCCGAAACCCCTCAGGGTCGATCCCCGGGGCTCGGTCTCATCGTTGGCTACTTCTGCCAAGAATGATGGGCTTGGCTGCGACCTGATATTCCAGGCGCCTACGCGGATGAGGTATGCGGCGAAGAGAGCACCGCCTCAGGGCACCCCCGATTGCTCGATTCTGGTTCCCAGCGGATTCTTGATGTTGGCGCCGACTCCGCTTGGAGTCACTGCGCCGACTGCACAGTGATCCTCCCGGCCAGAGCCCTGCACCAACGTGCATGCCCATCCTGCAGCGAAATGCCTGGGGCATCTCTCCAAAATCACAGCATTGGTCGTTGGCGTGTTTATCCCGTCTCTCGATTCAGATAAACCAATTCACGGGATGTGCACTAGCAACTGGGGCATCGAGATTGGCGAGCCCTAAAACGAAAATTCATTTCGGGCTGTCAACTGCTCGACGGCCTCAGCCAACAAAAGACTATGCTGCTCTTTCACGCCATGAGCACGCATCGTGACTGTGCGCTCTTCCATTTCGCGCGCACCAAGCATTAGGCTGACAGGAATTTTCTCTAGCTGCGATGTGCGAACCTTTGCACCCACGGTCTCACCGCCGAAATCAGTTTCGACTCGCAGTCCCGCTGACTTCAGCAATGCTGCCACTTCCTTGCCATAGGGAACGAAGGCTTCCCCGACAGTCAGTACTTTGACCTGGACGGGCGCAAGCCAGAACGGAAACGCACCGGCGAAGTGCTCCACCAGTATGCCGATGAAGCGCTCAAAGCTGCCGTATATCGCACGGTGGATCACGACGGGTCGATGTTCCGCGTTGTCTTCACCGACATAGCTCAGATTGAACCGTTCAGGGCCCTGGAAGTCCAGCTGGAGCGTCGCGGTTTGGAATTGACGACCCAGCGCGTCGGTCACTTGATAGTCGATCTTCGGGCCATAGAAAGTACCGTCGCCAGCCTTGAGCTTCAGCGGGAAGCCGTTTTCGAGAATGGCATCACGCAGCGCGTTTTCCGCGCGGTCCCACGTCTCCAACGTGCCCAGATACTTGTCTGGGCGCGTCGAGAGCGCAACCTCGATGCCCATGTCCAGCTTCGAATAGACGCGTTTGACCATGCCGATCAGAGCGGTTACCTCGCGCCGAACGTCATTCTCGGCCACGAAGATATGCCCATCATCCTGGGAGAATTGGCGCACCCGCGTTAGTCCGGACAGTGCGCCGGACGCCTCGTTGCGGTGGAGCACGCCCTGATCGTGGAATCTGATTGGGAGCTCCCGATACGACCGCCTTTGTGCGCCGAACATCAACATGTGACCAGGACAGTTCATCGGCTTGAGCGCCATGAGCCGCGGCGGCTCAGCCAATTCCGTCGCTGGCGGCAGTTCTCCTGCGGCGCGCAATAGGAGCTCGTTTTTCTCCGCCACGAGGAACATGTCTTCCTTGTAATGCTCCCAGTGACCTGACTTCTTCCACAATTCGTGATTGAACAGCAACGGCGTCTTGACTTCGACATAGCCCTCGCCGAACAGCAAGTCCCTCATCTTGTTGGCGAGCGTGTTGTACAGGACGGTGCCCTTGGGAAGCCAGAACGCCGAACCAGGAGACCACTCGTGGAACATGAACAGGCCGAGTTCGCGACCGAGCTTGCGGTGGTCTCGCGCCTTCGCCGCCTCGATCCGTTCCAAGTGCTCCTTAAGCGCAGTCGAGGTTGGGAAGGCTGTCCCGTAGATGCGCTGCAGTTGTTCGTTCTCAGGCTTGCCTCGCCAATAGGCGCCCGCGACCGACATCAACTTCACATGCTTGAGCCGGCCGGTACGGTCGACATGCGGGCCGCGACAGAGATCCGCGAAGTCTCCCTGCTTAAAGATCGAGATAATCTCCCCCTCGGGGAGGCTCTCGATGAGTTCGACCTTGAAATTCTGGTGCTCGCTTGAAAACTTCGCCAAGGCCGCTTCGCGCGAAAGCGTTTCGCGCTGAATCGGCAGGTCCCGCTTCGCGATCTCCTGCATCCGCGTCTCGATGGCAACGAGGTCCTCTGGCGTGAACGGCCGGGAATAGGCGACATCGTAATAGAAGCCCTCCTTTACTGCAGGGCCGATACCGAAGCGAGCTTCGGGAAAGAGCTCACTGAGGGCATGAGCCAGCAGGTGCGCTGCACTGTGACGCAGGCGGTGCAATTGATATTCGCTGTCGTTTTCAAAAGCGTCCCGACTCAGCTCGTGGTCTTCCAGCATGAGATCTCTCGTAAGGTTAGTGCGCGCGATGATCACGCGAATCACTCATTTTGCACGATGCAGCTCGGAGTCCCGCCCGCTGCCTCCATTCCACTCGACATGGCCGCCTTCGACCAGGAACGGCACCAGCGGCGTGATCAGCTCGCCTGTCACAGACACCTTCAGCGGCTCGCCGTCGTCAGGGGCGCGTACCATGAGTACGACATCCACGGGACGACAGCCCAAAGGTTGGGCTGTTGCTGCGTCCTCAGGGCAGCGGTACGGGCGAAGCCCGTCGATACGCTCGTCGCCCGCATACAGCTGAGTCCGGATGATCTTTAGCATTGGGAACCTGCCTAAGGCGACCAAGGTGTGGTCGGCCTTGCCACCCAACTGCCGACGCACGATCAGCAGATGGGTCGCGGCCTGATCGACCGACGTCGGCAAGACACGCAAGTGCGAGGCGGTTCGACCGTCAGAGTGAACGACGTCCAACGACGGCAAGCCATCGAAAGAGCTAGCGTGCGCGGCCGCTGCGATGCCGCCGGCAGCGAGCGCCGCGCCGGCCCGCAGCAAGCCGTCGAGCCAGGAACGACGGCATTCCGCGCTCATAGATGGACCTCCAACTGTAGCGTCACGGACGAGAACGTACGCGTCGTCGTGACGAGACGCTGATCGAGCCCCTCGCTTTCGTATTGGTTGGACCGCCGATCGTCTGGGGCGAGCGCATTGTCGACGGACAAGCGCAAGCTTGTGTCAGGCCAGACCCGCCAAAGACCATAGATCGCCAAAATGCGCTTACGGTCAACCACCTCGGACTGCGTTACGGACGTGCGCGTGAAGCCACCCTTTTCATATTTGAAATCTCCGCCGACGGTCATAGGCAGTCCGTTCACGCGCCAGTCGAGGCCGGCCGATGCAACTATGGGCGTCTGGCTAGCCAGCCGATTCCCGGGCGCCGCCAAGCTCTCGAGCCTCGACCAGTTCCGCGTCAGGCCGCTCCGCCACGAAATGTCCGGCAACGACGCGAACCACCGACGCAGCTTGCCGCTCGCCTCGAGTTCGATCCCGAAGACCGTGGCGGTGCCGTCGTTGAACGGGGTCTCGACCCACCGATCGCCCACGAGCGAGACATGGCGCATGATGACGTTGTCGATGCGTCGCGCATACGCGTTCGCCGCCAGTAGTCCGTCCTCGCCGACATAGTGCTCGTAGCCCAGGTCGGCGCCCCATGCGAGCTCCGGGCGCAGCGACGGACTACCCTCAAAATCGGGCGTCGTAGCGGAGTTGTCGTTGACCAGCCACGGCCGCGGGATCAACTCCTTCGCGGTCGGTGCCTTATAGGTATGCGCAATCCCGAGCCGCACTTGGTCGGACTTCGTGTCCGGCACCTTCCACGTGGCCTGGAATGTGGGGCTGAGCGCGTCCGACCGAATGACGACGGGCGCAAGGTCGGTCCCGGAGGTCGTCGTGTGGAGCGACTCCCAGCGCACACCGAGGTAGGACGAGAGGCCCCGCGTCATGACCCACTCGTCCTGCAAGAACAACGCCATCCGGCCCACGCGAGCCGTGAAGTCCTGGTCGAGATCCATGACCGGATAGTTCGGCTGCGGACTCGTCTCGACCTGCGCTCGGGATTCCGTGCGACGGGTCGACTGTCCGTCCCAGCCGACGGTCGCGGTATGGTCGTCGACGACGGACAGCGACAGCTTACCGCTCGCCGCAAGACTATCGTCATCGAGGTCGGAGTGGACCGTTCGCCGCAGTACAGGCGCGGCCGACGCGTCCTGCCCGTTGAACACGGAACTAGCGCTGCGCGCGTTCTTGGACAACACAATCTTCGCTTCGAGGCTCGAGTCTTGGCCAAGGCGGGTCTTGCCTTCGATCGTGCCTCCGAATTGGCGAGCGTTCTGCAGGGATGTCTGGTCATCGAGCGCGATCGGCGCCGGCACGCCGAGCAGCACATCGCGGCTCTCGAGCGCGTTGTCCTGCGAGTGCCGGCCTTGGATCAGGCCGTTGAAGTCGATGGTCGACCCGCCGGCCGATTTCCAAGACAGCCGCGGTGTCAGTCCGAGGACGGTCTGCCGTAGCAATTCCGTTGTGGCGGTGATCTGCCGGAACTCGGGTTCGCCATCGGCGCCTGCATCGACTTCGTCGGCGAGTGACGGAAAGGCGTCCCGCGTCAGGCCTACGTTGGCATTTAAGCCGTACGAGAATTCCCCAGCGTGATCGTCGGCATCCGCCGCTACATTGTTCGACCACCATTTGCCAGCGCGGCTGGCACTCGCCTTGACGTCGGGCGCTCTGCGTTTTTTTGGCCGCAAGAGGACGATGTTAACGGTGCCGGCAATCGCTTGCGCGCTCATGTCGGCGGTCGCCGAGCGAAGCAGCTCGATGTGGTCAATGAGCTCGGGCGACAGCGATTCAATCGAGAAGCCAGCTGGCGCCGGATCCCCGTTGATGAGGATCTGTGTATAGCCACTTCCAAGACCTCGCAGCCGGATCTGGAACTCGTGCGCCGAGTCGCTCGAAACAGACACGCCGGGTACGTGCTGGAGCGCGCTAGCGAGGCTCGCATCGCCATAGCGTCGAAGCTCGTCACCGGCCACGATCTGCTTGGCCACGATCGAAACCTTGCGTTGCTCGTTGCTGCCGCCGCCGACGATCTCAACTTGCTGGCTCGCCGCGGGCGACTCGGCGGGCGTCGGTGCGGGCGCTGAAGCCGGCGCGGATGATGTGCCCTGTGCGGAGACGGTGCCACCCAGACAAGATAGAGCGAGGGCGAGCGCGTACACGCGGTGGAGCGCGGATGGCAGGCGGGGCCGGATTGCGACGGGCGTTGCGTCGTATAGGGGCATGTCAGCGTTCCGAAGACATCGGCTCGGCCCGATCGGCCCGCGCTGCCCCCGGATATGCGGCGATGGCCGCTTCCCAGTTAGCGCCGTCGAAGTCGCGAATCAACAGGGACTGCTCAGGAAGCGGATCCAGGCACCGTGCATCGACTGAGAAGCCGTCCGGATCGGAACGCGGCCGGTAGAACGGCTTCACGCCGCAGACGCTGCAGAACGTGTGGCGTGCGACGCGTGTATTGAAGCGATAATCGGAAAGCAGTTCGCTGCCGGAGATGACGCGCAAGTCCTCGGCACTTACGGCGAGATGCAGGAAGCCCGTCATACTGCAGACCGAGCAGTTGCAGCGGTGGGCGATCAACTGCGTACCGGTCCGCACTTCGAAGCGGACGCCCTTGCAATGACATGACCCGCTGCGCCAAGCGCGCGGCGCTGCCTCCCGCTCCGCCGCAGAGTTCGACGTTTCCTGTTCGATAAGTGTGCGGCACCAGTTATGGTTGAGGCCGTAAGCCTCGAGGAAGAGCGCGGAGAACCGCGCATTGTCGGAATGCGGCACGATCGCCTCGATGAGCCGGTGCGTCATCTGTGCGTGATACAGCTCCGCCGGATCATCGCCGCCGACATGCGCGGAAAAGTACTGCAGTTCTTCGCGCGGAATGGCACTCGCTTCGGCCACCCATTCCCATAGGCTCTCGATGAAATCGCCCGCATGCAGCTCGAAGGCGACCATGAAGGCGCATCGACGCACCGGGTCTGGCGACGACAGTCCCTCGTGAAGCGCCATGAGATAGGCGCGTGTATGAGGCGTGTAGTCCGGCGTTACCGGTCGACCCAGCACGCGGGAGGCATCGTGCCGGAAGAGTTCGGCATGGTGGCGGCGCTCCACTTCCAGCAGGCGCGGCAAGCCCACATTGCCGTGGCGCAGGGCAAGGTTGTGCCCACCGAGTTCATCCCAGTACAGGAACGCACCGACGGCGCTCGTGAGCAGGACGTCGCGGGGCAAGTCGCGGTTGGTGGCGATAGCATCGAAGATCGCCTCCTTCGCCGACGCCGCCTGCAGGTACGGAAATGCCTGGGATAGCGCCATCACGCCGGTCAGCACCGCATCAAGACGCGCGCGGCGTCGCTCCTGGCTGAAAGGGTGTGGTCCGAAGTGCTGCTGGGCGCGCCGCTCAAGGTCAGCGATGGTGGGTTGTGGCGCGGGCTGCGCCTGTTCATTCTGATTCATGGTGGCTACGCGTCGAATGTTGATAGGAAAGAATGACGGTTCATACAGTGCGGGAAGTGCGCCAAAGGCCTGTCAGTAGCTGCCAATGGAAGGCGGCGTACGAACGGATCTGGTTTCGCCGGTTCGAGCGAAGCCGCCGGTTCACGGCCGGCAAGTTCGAGGAAGGCATACCCGGATACAGGTGGTGTTCCGCATGGAAGCCGCCGTTCCACAGCATGATTCGCATCAACACACCCGAGATAACCGAGCGGGTGCAATCGAGAAGGTCATCGGAGGCGCCCAGCCCATGGTGCTCCGGCAGCGCGAAGGCGGCGATGAAGGGGCCCGCTAGAAGATACGGCACCCAGTATGTCTCGATCAAGATCACGGGATGGTATCCGGTGAGCGTGGCGAGCAGGATGCACCACAAGCAAAGCGCAACCGCCTCGGTTCGCAGGCTCTGCTTCTGATCGCGATCATCTTCGTCCGTCTTCCGAAGGAAGGCCGTGTGTATCGCACGTTTCAGCGGGCCAGCCGGATTGCGGACGAACATCCGGTTCAGATACTCGCGCAAGCTGTCAATTGTGTGCAGCGATTCGGAGTCGCCCGGTACACGGGTATAGCGGTGATGGACGAAATGTGCTTTCTTGAAAAGCGTGAAGCTCGCGAGGAGTGGCAGGCACCATGCTAGTCCGAAGACTCGGTTCACGCGGCGCGAAGCTGCAAAGCTTTGGTGCGCACAGTCGTGTGCGGCATTGAGGCAACCGCAAAGGAGGATGCCCATGCAGATCCAAGCGAAGACGCGTAGCGTTGCCCACGAGGTGGTCGCGGCGACGCACGCGAGCGTGGCGTACAACGCAATATTGGCCGCCGCGTGAACGAGCGAGCGTGCCAGCGAGCGTCGATGCAGCGCAAAGAATTCCGCGCGTGAGAAGATAGTCGTCGCAAGCGCTCCTTGCGTCATGACACGGCCTTTGTGGTATGCAGCCGTCTATCCGCCCGCGCGCGGCATGCTCGGCCGAACTCGGCCAGAATGACTCGGTGGAGCGGTGTGTCGTCAACGTACCACTCCGCATGCCATTGCACGCCGATCGTCAGCGCGCGAGCGCCGGGGACGTGCAGCGCCTCAATGGTGCCGTCGTCAGCGGTCGCGTCCACGACGACGCCCAGTCCTAACCGGTCGACCGCTTGGCGGTGCAAGGAGTTCACTTGAAAGTCGTCGATCGGCAGCGCGTATTGCCGCGCTGTCGACGCAAGCCAGCCACCAGGCACGATGTGTAGGGGATGTGCGGCGTGGTAGCGATCGGCGAACACGCGCTGCTTGTCCGAGCGATGGTCCCTACGGCCCGGGATCTCGTGAACGTCCTGGTGCAGCGTGCCACCCAGCGCCACATTGATCTCCTGCATGCCTCTGCAGATGCCGAGTAGCGGCACGCCTTCCTCCACAGCGCAGCGTACAAGGGGCAGCGTCGTCCAGTCGCGCAGCACGTCGAGGCGCTCAGGCGCTTCGCAGCGCGCGCCGCCGTAGATGTCCGGCGCGACGTTACTCGCAGCCCCCGTCAACACGATCCCGTCGGCCAGCACGGCGTAGTGCCTAACCGCAGCCGGCACGGCTTCGTGCGCAGGCAACAGCAGCACGGTGCAGTCGAACGCGTGGCCCACGGCGTCGATGTATCGCGCAAAGACGGCCTGGTGCTCCAGCAGGGCGAAGCCCGGCATATCGATGTTCTCGGTAGAGCAGGAGACGAGCACCAGAGGGCGCGGCGTTGTCATGTCCATGCGGGGCTCGCTTCAGCGCACCGCGCAACTGGCCCACGGTACCTGCATGCCCAGCAGGATGGCAAGGCAGCCGTCGTGGCCGAACATGTAGTTGCTCATCCGCTCGCCAGAGAGCAACAGCGGACCTCCGTGGCGATACGCCTGTATGTATTCCTCGAGATCGCCAAGGGGCGTCTCGCGGCGTGCTGTCTGCCAGAACGGCGTGTCCAGCCGCTCATTGAAGCGATAGTGCATCGCCAGGAAGTCGCGGATGTTGGCCCACTGACGCGTCGTCTCGGCGTTGAAGTTCGCCACCGTCTGCGGCGTGATTTCTTCTTGCGCCAGTCCTTCGGCGAGCAGGCGCGCCTGGTTGCAGATTAGTTGAATGTTCGTGGCCTCCAGCGGCTCAACGAATCCACACGCGTTGCCGACCGCGATGACGTTCTTGACCCAGGCGTGGCGGATGTGACGTGTCTCGAACGGTACGATACGAATCCGCGACGGATCAACGCGTGGATTCTTGGCCAGATATTCTGCGATGGCTTGGTCTTCTGAGATGAATGCGCTGCAATGCACGTAGCCCCGGTTCACGAAGCGCTCGTGCTCGATGCGCCAGCACCAGCCAGCATCCATAGTCTCCACCGTGGTGTACAGGCGCACGGGCTCGTCACGGGCGCGCTCCCAGCCGCCCACCACCGCCTTGTCGCAAAACAGATGCTTGCGCATGTCGACGTAGGGTTCGTCGAGCATGCCGTTGATCAGACGACCGCTGAAACCCGAGGCGTCGACGAAGAAGTCAGCCTCCCGTACTTCGCCAGTGTGCAGCGTGATGTTGCGCACGCCGTCATGGTTAGCTAAGCCGGAGACCACGGTCGCGTCGATGAGCTCGCCACCGAGCGCCTCGAACCGCCGTTCCAGCAATTCTACGAAACGCTGGTTCTCGAAGTGATATCCGCTGCCGTTGCGCAGCCTCGCCTCGATGGCTTCTGGCGTCTCGCGGGCGGTCGCCGGCAGCTTGCATTCGTGCAGGCCGTAGTAGCCCCAGCCCTTGGAGCTCGAAGGCAGGATCTGGTTGTCCTGCTGAACGGCGAACGGGAACGGATAGTCGAAATAGGGACGCGGGCCCCACTCGAAACGCACACCCAGCTTCCAGGTCGGATTGACGTCGCGGTAGAAGTCCTCGCGCGAGATGGCGAGATAGTCGTGGATGAAACGCGGCGTGGCAGCGAAGGTGCCTTCGCCCACCATGATGTGTCCCATGGCCTTCGAGCGGATGACGCTGACCGGCACGCCCGGACTCTCGCGCAGCAGGCTCAATGCAGTGATCAGGCCTGCTGTACCGCCGCCAACGACGATGACTTGACGTTTCATTGCTTCTTCTCACTCCTGGATGAACTGCGGCCGGACGCCGGGCGCTTGGTTAGATACCGGCCTGCGAACCCGTTCGCGGACTTCGGTGGAAGGTGCCAGCCGTGCGCGCAGCTGCGACGCAATGGCTACGACGCTCAGCAGCAGGAGCGTCTGTTCGAGTCCGAGTGCGACCACAGCGACGGCGGTGGCCAGGCCCTCTGCCATCGCGCGCGCGCCCATGGCGCGCAGGCGACCGACCATCGCGATCACCATGTCGCTGCCGATCAGCGCGAGCACGGCGGCCAGCAACGCCAGCGGCGCGCCGGAGACTAGCGGCCCGAGTGCCAACGCGAGCGGCACGATAGCGACCGCCGCGATCGCTCCGGGTAGGCGCCCACGGGCGCCGAGCGTCACGTGCGCGGCCGATCGGTTGAACGAGCCGGACGACGCGTAGCACCCGAACAGGGCGCCGACGACATTCGACAGGCCTTGCGCGAACAGTTCGCGTGTCGGAGCGAACCCGTGTGTCGTCTGGAACCGTTTCGCGATCAAGGCCGTCTGGAGGCCGCCAAGGATAGCTATCGACAAGGCGGTCGAAAGCAGATCGGGCAGCAGGTAGCTGTCCTCGCTCCGCAGCAAAGGCAATTTCGGCGTCACGAACGGCAGGTCGATGCGGCCGATCTGTGCCACGAAAGGATCGGCCATGCTATCGATGCAACTTCCCGCCAGGTAAGCAATACCGCCGGCTACGAGCGCGGTGACGAAGGGCGGCGCCTGCAGGTGTCGTCGCGCGGCGAAGCCCGCGGCGATGGCGACTGCGGAGATGAAGCAATCCAGCGCATGCACGTCACCCAGGCTGGACGCCGCGCGCGCAAAGGCAAGCCAGGGCGCGTCGGTCGAGATGCCCATCATGCCGGTGGCCGGGCCCAGTTGCGACAAGAGGATACTAATGCCGACACCGCCGCTAATGCCGCAGGTCACGCGGTCGGGCACCAATTCGAAGAGGCGTCCGCTGCGCAAGCCAGCCAGCAGCAACTGGATGACGCCGGCGACCACGGTCACGAACAGCACAAAGGAGGCATAGCGCTCACTGCCAATCGGCGCCATAGTGTTCACAGAGGCGCCGATGGCCAGGCAGATCGCCGTGTTGGGACCGGACAGCACCGCGCCGCTGCTTCCGCACAGGATAGCGATCAGCACAGGGATCGCCGACGTCAGCAGGCCGATCCCGGCCGACATGCCGGCCATCTCGGACAGCACGACGGCCTGCGGAATCATGATGAGCGCGGAGCCTAGTCCAACGCGGAACGCGCGCCGGGTGGCAGGCATGTCGACCGCCGGGATGTTCATTTCGAGAGCAGTCCCCGTACGAGGCCCTTGCGTGGATCGGGCCAGCGGTTCTGGCGAAGAATCCAGGCAGCCACGTCTAGGGCCTCCTGGTCGCTAAGGTTCGCGGCACCTAACGGCATGTTCGCTTTGAGGAAGCCGCTCAGCAACGGGAGTTCCGACATTCCGGCGCCCTTGTTGAAGCTCGACATCCCCCAAAGCGGTGGCATCACCTGGCGCGAGCCGTCGCGCCGCCCCTCGCCAGTCTCGCCATGACAGGCAGCGCAGCGTTGCGCGAAGAGCCTCTCACCCTTCAGCGGGTTGGGATCATCCCCGGTCCGCGTAACGGTCACGAACCCCCGCCCTGCCGTCCTCACTCCGACCGTGGAGCCACGGGCCAGCCATCCAGCGTAGGCCTCCAGCGCGCGCATCTCTGGCGCGTCTAGTGACGGTGAGAAGCCATTGAGGCTGTACACGAAGCACGCTTGCACGCGTTCCTGGAAGGTGATGACGCGGTCGACCTTCAGCGAGTAGGCGGGATACATGCCCCACGCCGCGGTCATCGGCGCAGCATTCGCGCGCGTGCCAGCGTCCAGATGGCAGTTGCTGCACGACAGCGCATTGCCACTGTAACGAGACGCGTTCGCGGGTGTATCCGTGAAGATGCGGTAGCCGGTACGCACGAGATCGCCGTATGGATCGTGCGGGAGCGCGGTGAAGGACTCGCCGCTGACATTGCGCAAGTCAGGCGTCGAGTCAGGCGTCGCATTCGCGGGTTGGTCAGTAGCGAGGACGAGGAGGGCAAACGCACCAGCCAACGCTGCCCCATGTCGCCGAAAAACGCGTGGTTCAAGCGATCGCATGGACATGCACTCCTTGCGCATGCAGATATGGAATCCGCGCATCACCGAAGTTCGCCAGTACAGTCCCGACCCCGCGCAACTGCTCAAACAGGCTCCACGCGTTGCCACTGACCATGCTGCGTCCGATCGGATGAAGGATCTTTCCATCCTCCACGTAGAACGAGTTCTGCGCCATGCCGCGGAAATCGAGCGCGCCTTGCAGTGGTTCGCCGCGCAGACCGGCGAGCAGGATGCCGCGGCGAGTCTTCGCAATCATCGAGTCGAGTGAGTCATGGCCAGCACCGACCGCCAGGGTGCTCCATTGAGCCGCTGGCGCCGTAGCCTCGGGCGCGTTCTTGAGGTGGCGCAGGATGCCTCGCTCAATCAAGGTACGCGCAACGCAGGCCGTACCGACGTCGTCGAAGGCGGCACCGCCCGGTAGCTCGGCATCGAGCGGGTCGTCGACCAGCGTGAAGCACGGCGCGCACACCTGCTGGCCGACCATGTCGTCGAGCGACCGACGGGCCGCGTTAACGCCGCGCGGGCGCAGCACGCCCGCGATGCCACGGACGAAATCGCAGCCGACGCGCGGCGCGAGAATCACGTCGCCAGTGAAGCTCGGCGCGCGTGAGCCGGGCTGTCTGCGCGCGCAGGCCAGTTGGAGCATCGTGCTCAGGTCACCGAAGTCGAGCAGCGCGGGCTCGTGACGCGGGGACCAACGCGAATAGCTATGCAGACCGTGCGCGCCGCTGCCGTCGCGATGCGCGAAGACGAGCGAGAGCCGTGCGCCGTCGCGACGTTCCTCGCGCGCGCCGTCCATGCCCGCGACATGGCGACGCCGACTGACCCACTCGTAGCTGCCGCTGCGCACGACGATCGACGGGAACGCGATTGTGAGCTCGGATCGCAGGCGCTCGACGGCCCGCCACACGTCAGCTTCCGAGCATGTGGCAATAGGCACGGTTGCGTGATCGTCCGCGCCCGGCTGTGTCAGCGGCTGCATGCCCTCGATGAGCGCGGCTCCAGTGTTCGCGGCTAGCCCGGCAATCGCGTCGGCCAGGGCGTCCGGCGACCGCGTCGCCAGGGCACGTGACACGCGCCTTCCTGCTACTAAGACCGAGACGTTCGCTCGCTCGCCATGGATCGAAGCGGCCGAGGCAGCGGCGGCGTGGCTGAATTCCACCCGGTGGGTGTACGTCGTCTCAAGGAGCACGGTCATGCTGTGCAGGCCCGCACGTCGTCCCGCGGCGAGCGCCTCTTCGAGGAAGACCCGGTCGGCGCTTTTCGGCCAAAAGCGGTTCACTGCTGACCCCCAAGCCACATGCGCGTGGCCACGCTCGGGCCCCCGACGCCCACCGGCACCTGCTGCTGTTTGCGGCACCACGCATTGCCCAGCCAGGCGAAATTGTTGGCGGCGCCGGTAATTCCGCTAAAGACGTCGAAGGCGTTGCCGGCGACGGTGCTGTCATGGACCATGCGGCCGATGCGGCCGTCAACGATCTCGTGCAGGCTGGAGGCCCCAAACGTGAAATCGCCATTGAGCTCTGCATGGCCACCGGTCACCTGTCCGATGAAATAGCCTCGGCGAATACCCGCGACGAGCTCGTGCGGATCGGACATACCCGGCAGGATCGCGGTGTTGCGCATACGCGGCAACGGGGTGTCTGCGTAGCTCTCAGCGCGCGCATTGCCGGTTGCCAGCGACGCGCAGGCCGCAGCGCTGGCGCGGTCGTGCATCGCGCCGGTGAGCCGTCCCCGATCGATCAGTACGACGCGCTCGCACGGCGTGCCTTCGTCGTCGATATCGACCGCGGTGTCGGAGTGGCCGTCCCAACCGCGTCCGCCATCGTCGACGACGGTCACGAACGGTGGGGCAAGTTCGTCGCCGAAGCGCCCTGCCGCGGCGCTACCGATGGCGATGTTGTCCGCCTCGCACAGGTGGCCGAACGCTTCGTGAGCGAGCAGGCCCGAGGCGCCGGAGGCGACGACTACGTCGTGCCAACCTTCGACGACAGCGATGGCCTGTCGTTTTCGTGCCAGTTCCTCGACGAGGCCGGGCAACGCCGCGAGCGTCAATTGCTCCAGCGCCTCGCCGCACGATTCCCATTCGCCAAAGCGGCTCCCTGTGAAATGCACGCGCGACGAGGGCGCGGCACGACTCGCGACCACCAGCGTCAGCGCCGTGCGCGCCGCGGCGCAATGCACCAGTCCGGCACGGGATGACGCCAGCGCGCGTTCCGTCTCGAGTTCGTCAAGGATGATGGTCATCACCTCCAGGTCCGCGCTTTCGCGTCGCACTGCGTCTGCCAAGCGGCACAGCGCCTCAGCGCGCTCGCGCGTCGATAACCTTCGCGCCGTGTTGCGACGATCGAACCTGCTGTCTCGTACGTTCGACGGCAGGCTCACCGGCCGCATCGACGAGCCGCCCGCTTCGGCCTGCGACAACAGGTACCGTACCGCCTGCGAACTCAACTGTGGAACGGCCCACAGGGCACGTGCTCCGTCTTCGCGCACGACACTCGTCCCTTCGATGGCCTGGCTTCGTACTCCGACCCGGCCGTTGGGCTGGAGCACGCTGAGCGCCGACCGGTTCGACTGCATTCTCAAGCAGACGCCGGCGGCGATCGGCACGTCGTAAAGCAGCGAGTGCATGGATTGAGGGAATCAGGCAGCGGCAACGGCTACAACGATCGGACGAGTAGCCCAGCGAGTTCCGGTAGCACCGGTAGCCGCGGCACCGAGGAGCAAGAACAGCGCCTCGATCGCGTGCAGGATGCCGCCGACCACGAGGCCGTCAACATGCTCTGCGGCGGCGCCGGCCGCGATGCGGCACAGCGCGAGCGGAACCGTCACTACAAGGAGTCCCTTGGCGATAGGCATGAACGAGCCTCTCGTCTGCGTGAGGGCGCGCCAAGGTGTCCAGGAAGACTCGCCCAAGGCGAGACCGCCCACCATGGGAAGGAAGCGGCACAGGAAGTAGATCGACACCAGAAAGATTGCGGAGGCGCCGGTGCAGCCGACTGCCACGCGCAGCGCCATCGGCGGCAAGCTCGCGTGTACCCACGTCCAGTAGACTTTCAGTTCGGCCGCAAGCACGCCCTCAAGCGCCACGGCGACGACGAATTCCCAGAATACGAGCAACGCCCATGCCGACAGGGCTAGCTGGGCACGGGTCGCGCCAGTGACCGCGCGGGCCGCGCCGACCATCGCCCCCGCAAGGCACGCCTCGCGGATGAAGATCAAGCCGATGGCCCGCGGACTTTGGATCTGGTCATAGGCGGTGGCTTGGTCGAGCCCAAGGCGCTGTGACAGCCACACGCGCCAGAGGAGCGCCGCGACGAGTAACGCGAAGAGCAGCGGCGAGTTGGTCATCAGGCCGGCTGCGCCGCGCAGCGCGAGGGCCCGGATGTCTTTCTGGGAAACTTGTGTCATGGTCGAAGCTCGTGTCGTGGAAGAAATCGTCATCACGGCGACCGAGTCGCCGGGGATCCGCGGCGGCGCCGCATCGTGCCGAGGGAAACGAACGCGAGGGCGGCGACGCTGAGCGCGGCGAGGACGCTTCCGCTGAAGGCTGGCCGGCCGATGCGTTCACCGCATTCGAAGAGGACGCCGGCAAACCAACTGCCGAACATCACGCCCAGCGTCTGCGACATCTGCTGCCGGGACATCGCGGCGTCAATCGCGCCGCCTCGGCGGCGAGCGCCTTCGCAGACGAGGAAGTCGAGCGAAGGCCCATAGAACGCCTGGCTGGCGGCCCAGGCGATGGTGGAGCACAACAGCGCGATCACCGTCGGGTGGCCGACCGTCATTGCCAAGAAGGTCAGCGCCATCAAGGCAAAGCCGAACATGACGAGGCGCTCGTGACCGCGCTCGCCGTCGGCAAGCGAGGTGACGCGGTGCTGCATACCGATGGCCACGGCCGTCGACACCCAGAAAACCATCGACACCGGCACCGCAGGCAGGTAACGCGGCACGTACAGGCTCATGAGGACAATAGGCTGCGTGGCTAGGAACCAGAACGCGACGATCCCGATCGTCCCGGCCGCGCCTTGCGCACCACCCAGCACTACTCTCGGCGCCGCGGTGCGCGCGACGCTCGCGGTGCGCGCCGTTGGCGTCCGGCGATGCGCGCGAAGTGCGACCTGCACTACGAGCGCGTAGGCGGCGAACAGCCCACTGGCGCCGAGAAGCACGGTGCGCAACCCGAGGCCGGCGGCCGCGGCGCCAGCCAAGTAGCCGAATGCCATCCCGTAGCGCAACGCGATCGAGAGACGGGCAAACAGGCGGGATTTACCGTCCGGTGCCAGCAATATCAAGTGGTGCTTGAGCGCGGGATATGAACAGCCCGCGCCGAAGCCGGCCACGGTCGCGGCCACGACGATCGCCGCCGGGTGCTCGGCGAACGCCATTGACGCCAGAGCTACGCCCTCCAGCACGATTGCGGCTAGCGGCGAGCGCGGGGCAAACGCCTCGCGTCGGGCGGAGAGCCACGAGCCGCCCACGCGGCCGGCGTTGACCGCGAACATCACAGCGGATGCCCACAACGGCGAGAACGCCAGCCCCGTCTGGGCGAGCACCAACGGCAAATAGATTGCGTTGCCTGCGGCGCTCAGCGCGACCCCGCCGAGCAGAAGCCGGACGTCGCGCTCTTGCGAAGCCCCGGCGGCAGACGGGGCGCTTCGCTGGAGGGATGGGAACGTCATCGCTTCAACGTCCCGAGCGCTATGGCCTTGCGCTCGCACCATCCGAACACCAGACCGCCGACGATGAACAGTGCCGCGGCGCAGGCCGCGATGATGCCGGCGAGCCGGGCCTGTTCTCCGGCCGAGTCGCCGAGGAAGCGCTGGCAATAGGCGAATCCGGCGACGAAGCCCATGTAGAGCGGCAGTTGCAGGAAGGCGACGGGCCTTACCAGTAGCGATACGCCTGACAGCAGCAACCCCATGGCGCCGCCAAGCGCGCATGAGGCCGGCACGACCAGCCAAGCCATACCGGCGCGCGGCAGCCCCTGTCCCAGCACCCTCAGCAATAGCACCACGAAGAGTACCGGCAGCATCGCGCGGGCCATGCTGGTGACGCTGCGGGCGAAGGCGAAATCGCGCAAGGACCACTGCGATAGTGCCATCCGGTCGATAATGCCGTTGTTGATGTCGCCCTCGAACGACGCCGGCGAATGCGTCATCGTCGCGACCAGCGCGACCCACGCGATGAACGACACCAGATCGCTGCCCGACTGGACGCCGCTGCCGCTCGCCGGCAGGTACCGGTAGCCGAAGAACAGGCTGCCCAGTACGGCATTGCCGAACAGAAATTGAAGTCGGTTGCTGCGCAGCGTCTGCACTTCGCGGAGCGCTTCTATTCTCAGCAGGTTCATGCCCGCGCGCCTTCATTGGCGCCCATGTCGAGCACGCGCAGGTAGGCGTCCATCAAGGACGGGCGCCGCGTCTCGATGTGGCGGATCCCGAAGTCGCGCAGTTTCCCGACGATCTCGGCGAACTCGGCCGCCGCGCACGGGATGCGCAATTCCCTGCGGGTGTCCGTGAAGCACGCCTTCGCGGGCAAAACTGCCAGCGGAAGCTCCCTGTCGAGCCAGACGTGGAATTCCAGTGCCTCCCCGTCCTTGCGCACGTTGCAGCGATGGACGACGCGGCCTTCATGCAGGATGACGGCGCGCTCAGCAGTCGCTTCGACGAAGGGCAGGTCGTGGGTCGTCATCAGGATGCCCAGGCCCTCGTGACGCAGCTCGCGCAGCAGACCCTTGAGCGCCAGCACGGCCGCGGGGTCAAGACCGAGAGTCGGTTCATCGAGAACGAGATAGCGCGGCGAGTGCATCAACCCCGCCCCGATGGTCAGCGCCTGGCGCATGCCGCGCGAGAGCTTGCGCACCGCAGTGTCGCGTTTGGACTCGAGATTTAGGCGGCGCAACAGTGCTGGCGCGCGTGCGCGCGCGACAGCGGCGCCGACACCTGCTAGCTCGCCGAAATAGAGCAGGTTCTGCATCGGTGTCAGGTCTTCCAGCAGGCCCTGGCCTCCCTCGAGCACGATGCTGCAGGTTCGCAGCGGACGCCTACGATCCAGGACATCCTCGTCACCGATCGTGATGCGGCCGGCGTCGATGTTGATGAGCCGCCCCAGCGCCTTGACGAGCGTGGTCTTGCCGGCGCCGTTGGGCCCCAGCAGTGCGACGATTTCACTCGGTTCGATCTGCAGCGAGACATCCTGGAGCGCCGCGACCTCCGCGCCGCGGCGGCCATAGGTCTTATAGACACCGTCGAAGACGACGGAGGCGTCCGCGCTGGAGTAGGCGTTCATGAGGGTTCCTGCAAATCCATGAAGCCGCGGGCGATGGCGATATGTGATGGCATGTCGGCGGCGGGATCCTCGGCGACAAGGCGTTCCACGCGCTCGCGCTCCTGCGGCTCGATCTCTAGCAGCGTCGCGAAGGCAGCTGCGCGCGCCTGGGGCGACCCATGCCGTGTGGCCACGGCGGTCAGCGCGTCGAGCGTGGCGTCGTCATGCAAGTAGCGGCACATCCCGATGAGCGCGTAACGCAGGCCTACGAGGTCGTCCAGTACCGGCGCGATCGTGCGCGTGCGCATGTCGAAGAAACGTTGCGGCCGCGCCAGGAGCACCGGGTGGTGCACCACGAGATTGAGCGAGACCGAGAAATCGTCCGGCGGAAATTGGACGTGAACGTCTCTCGACGCTTCGTAGACCATCGCGTCGCCGCGTCGCAGGTAGGCTTGCCCGCGTTCTTGAAGCTCGACGCGCTCGCCTACGCGTCCAACGATCGACGCTTCGTCGTATTCGAACAGTTCAGTACGGTAGCCGGCACCAGCATATCCGACGGTGACGAAATGGAAGTTGTGGTCGTGCGCAAGGTGGTAGGAATTTAATGCCGCGTCACGCGAGGCAGCGGCACGGGCGATCGGTGCCCACAGATTCGCGCGCACGCAGAAATGCGTGTCGCGATGCAGTTCGAACGAAAATGGCGAGTGCGTGTCGGCCTGGACGTCGTCCGCAACGGCTTCGAGCAGGTCGTTCAGGCGCGCTTCCAGCAGTCCGTCGCGGCGGGCCAGTCGTGCGAGTAGCGGGACGGATGCCTCGAGCGATTGCATGTCGAGGAGATCGACGTTGGTACGCACGAAGTCGACATACTCGTCCAGGCCCATGTCGGCGTGGACGGGCACTTCGGCCAGATGTTTCATGTGGCCTCCCGCGCAGCCCGTCGGCGCTCGAGGTGACTTGCCGCAGCGACTCGGATGCGCGGGTGTGGGTCGTCGCACAGACGCTCCAGCAGCTCGTTGGCCAGCACCGGATCGATGCGCGCGAGGTTTTGCACGGCGCGCCAGCGAAGAGCGTGGGAAGGGTGCGTCTCGACGAGACGACGCAGCGTCGGAGCCGCCCCCGCCAAGCGCAGCGCACCGGCGGCATCCGCGAGCGCCGAGCCAGAGGCGGCAGCGGCATCCAGGCTGACGACGCCGCGGCAGGCCAGACTTGTACGGTCGAAGGTCAGCTCGTAGAGCGGCGCGCGTGTCGCCACAAGACGAAGTACCGCGACGGGGGCGCTCGCGCACGGCGTCAGGGCCAGCGCTTCATTTGCGCTCTTTCGCAGCACCTCACCGGCCACAACCTCGCCGACAGACGCGGGCTTCAGCGTGGCGGACGCATCCGGAGCATCTTCTTCGCAACAGTGACGAACATCGAAACGTGCTACGGCAAGGCGCCCTGCGCCAACGACGCCGTACATTGCGTCACAAGGGCGGAAGTGGATGGGTGTGCTTTTTCGGAAATACAGTTTCAGCGAAACTATGACATTGGAATCGCGGTGGAGCACTAACAGATCTCGACTTACGGACCTCAATGCTCTTGCGGTCGATTCGATTTCATTCTCGGCAAGCGTCTTGACGCGGTCCGCAAGCAGGTTAGAAATTTCGCCAGATTCGATTACCTGTCGAAATTGATCCTCGCAGCCACGCAAACTGCCGATCGGCAATCTGGCAACCTCTCGGCTCAGGGCCGCCATGTAATTGTTTCGCACAGGTCGTAATCGGTCTTGACATTGACCGACCGTAATGAATTAGAAAGTTTGACCGGAGAAGGCAATGCCCTCCCCGGCGATATCAGCAATTAGCGGAGGACGGCGTGGATGAAACTCGCCACGACGCAGCCCAGTTCGCCTTCTGCTTCAGCGGCAGCAGCGACGGCGACTTCGGCGTCCAGGTCTTCGATGACAACTTCAACAGCCTTCGGATGATTTTGCATTTGCAATCTACTTGGTTAATGGCCGCGATATTGCGGCAGATTAATTATCTTCGAAGTCATCACTCTTGATACCAGGGAAAACGATAATTAGCGCTGAACATTCGAATTCTTGCTAGCAACAATTGAGCGACGGGTGTTCGGGCGCGCGACGAACATCAAATCGAGTTGCGGAATGGCTTGCTGAATGCTTTCTTCACTCGCCGTCCAGCTAATTCTGAACGCATTTCGAATACCAAAGAACGAACCCGGCGCCAGTAATACGCCGAATCGACTGACGCCCGCCTCGATCGAGGCAGTCAGATCATCCGGCTCTGGTAGGACGACCCATGAAAACGGACCGACCTCCGCGTGATGGGCCGCCCACGATGGTCTCCCGTCCAGCCAGGACGTGATCTTTCGTCGGCGCGAAAGCAGCGAATCACGTACACCCATCTCGATCGAATTGACCTGGGAAAACGCCCGCACAGCCGCCGCACATTGCGCCGGCGGGTAGGGATCGCCAAGCGTGTCGCGCAGGAGGCTTAACGCCGCGGAGACGATATCCTCATCCGCGCACAGCCAGCCCGCGCGCGCGCCGCCCAGACCGTGTGTCTTGGACAGCGCCCCGACCGCCACGACGTTTCCTCCGATCGCGCACGCAGACGACTCGACATCCGAATGGAAGTTCCCATAGACTTCGTCCACAATCAACCCGATGCCGAAGGACTCGAGCATCACCGCGATCTCTCGCAGGCGGTCCGTGGTCAGCAGGGCACCGCTCGGATTGTGGAGGTTGGAGATGATCACGGCGCGCGTGCGCGGCGTGATCATCGAACGTAGAGCATCGGAGTCGAGGTCGTATTGCGCGTCAGCGCGTCGCTCGAATAGCCTGACCTCCGCACCGAGTCGACGCGGGATTCGCGACATTGCATCGTATCCAGGCGATTCAACGAGCACATGATCGCCAGGCCGCAGGATGCAGGCACACGCCAGCCAGAGCGCGTGCGTCGCACCGAGCGCGGGAACGGCACGTGAGGGATGGACACCGGAATGCTTCGCGATGCACTCGACTAGCACGTCGAACGATGGCGCCACGTTGTCAATCGGCCCAGCCGGAGGGGCGGCGTGCGCCGGCAGGGACAGGCCGGCGCGCGCGAGGTTGACGCGCGCCAATGGAAAGTGGCGAATCGCCCAAGCGGCGTAGTCGCCGTGCAAATCGACGGAGGGCTGGCGCAGCTTCATGCAGGGCTCCGATCGGCGCCCGCGCCCGATAGCGCCGCGCGTACGCGGGATTCGACCTTGCGGGCCTCAGCAATCGAGGTGTCGACTACGACGCATTCGAGTTCGTGGGCGTCGTCCTCGGGGCAGGCCAGCACGACAACGCCAGCCTTCGTTGCGGGATTGAACAGCAGGCCTTCGTCACGCAGGATATCGATCGCCTTCCGCAGTTTCGGTGCCGCGACACCACGCACGGAGCTGACGACGCGCGAATCAGCATAGCGCTTGCCGACGATGCGCTCTCCGAGAGCATGCATCACCGAGCCTCCGCCCCAACGTGCATTGGTCTCGTTGAAGACGATATCGCCGGCCGCTGTGCGAATTGCGTCTATGTTGATGGGGCCGCGATAGCCGATCTGCGCGGCGGCCGCTGCCAGCCTCGCTGACAGAGTAAGGGCCTCCGCCATGCCGGCGCACGGCAGTATTGCGGGAATGTCGAGTCCGATCCAGTCAAGCTCCATTGCCGACGAGTCCGCGCTGGGCTCGAACCGGACGTTGCCGCTGTTGGCAAAGGAAATGCACCCGTCGTCTTCGATGAAGTACTCGAAATAGAAGATGTGGGACGACTCGAGATAGCTCTCGACCACCACCTCGTTGCTGGAGGCATCGGTGAGCCGTTCCCATAGGCTGCGAGAAAGAGCCCCAAGATCGTCTCCAGCATGGACGGTGTCGCGCGTGCCCGGTAATGCTCGCGGCGCTCCCCTCGTCACCGTGATGTTGCCCATGCCGCCTGCTGCATCGTCCCGCTTGACGATGGCGCAGCCGGTTGGCACGAGGCTGTTCTCAAGTAGCCGCGCGAGTTCAGTCGATGTGTGGGCGATGCCGCCGGCTGCGATCGGGATGCCGGCGCCCGCGGCAAGTCGGCGGAAATGCGATTTCCGATTCAACAGGTCGGCACCGCATTGAGCCGCGAAGCGCGAGTCCGCCGTCCGGCGGATGCCTAGACGCTCAGCCAGTGCCGCTACACCGGCCGTGTTGAAACAGGAGTCGATGCGGTCGATCGCGCGAGACCGTACCGCGACGCACAGGTCGTCCGCGAAGGCTGTGGAGGACAACAATTCCTCCGAGAGCAGTCGCCCGGTGCAGATGACGGCGACGGTCTCGATGTCGATGCCCAGGGTCTCGCCGACGTAGCGCAGGAAGTCATCACCTAGGGGCACGGGTGTGACGAGGATGTCGCCGCGCTCGACGAACCACACATTGCGCCAGACGCTCATGGCGAGCGGGCGAGGACTTGAGATATCGGCATCGAGCAGGTGCACGGTGCCGACATTCATTAGGATCAATTTAGACATGGGCGCGCGGAGAGGCGAGGCTACAGACTGTGACGCTCATGAACCCGCCGGCTGGGGCAGGAACCGGACTGCGAAATCTATTCGCGTAAGGCGAACTGGCTGGACATCACACCCGGAAAGGCGCGGCGACTCGAGTCTGTCGACTTGTCAGTCGACTTCGACGACCTCATCGACCTCATCGACTGAGATGGGGCGGATGGGTATCTTCACGTAGGCGCTCCGGTTCGCGATGCGCAGCTTGTCGGCTTCCGAGCCGTAGCGTCGATCCAGGGTTCGCGTCGCGCGCGCCCACTCTGTCAGGCTGACGGCGGAATCCAATTGTTCGACGACGAAGGGGCTGCTCCGCCATTCGAGCGCGCGCTGCCAAAGTACATCCAGCGGCTCCTCCAGCAGGTTGCCAACCTTCGCTTCGTAATTCGTGACGGCACGCAATTGGCCATCGGGCTCGATATGCGCAATCGAATCGCTCAAATGACTCAACGGCGAATTAGGCAGGAAATAGCGGGCATCTGTCACAGAGATCGTCGCCACCCCCCTGGAAAGCTTCTGGAGTGCACTTTCGGCTTCACCAAGCTCGATCAACTGCTCGTCGCTGAGGAGTTCGTTGGCGACGAACGATTCCTCCTGCGCAAGCCCTTCGGGCACTACGGCACCGAAACGTATGAAATCAAGCTTGGGGAACCTGGTCGTGAGGTCCACGACGAATTGCTCGAGATTTCGGCGACCGCTGCGCGTCACAGTGAAGTCGACACCAACCGTAAATTCGGCCGCAGCATCTCCGCGCGACAGCTTGGCCGCCTCAAGCAATTCCAGCGTGCGGATAGCGCGATCGAACGAACCAAGGCGGCCCCGCACGAAATCGTGAGTCTGCGCGTCGGCGCCATCAATGCTGATCGCCACGCTTCTGACGGTGGAAGCCAATTCGAGCGCGATGGCTTCGGACATCTTCCATCCGCTGCTGAAGAAAGTCACGGGAATGCCGGCACTCGCCAACCCGCGTACAACGTCGCGCCACCAATGAGCAAGCAACGGCTCTCCGCCACTAATGGAAACACGCTGAGGCTTCGCCGCGATGACGACCTCTAAGACACGCAGCATTTTTTCACGCGTCAGCGTATTCGCTGGACGTCTGCCAGATTCCGAGTAGCAGTGCTGACAACGTAATGGGCACGCGTGCGTGAGATCCCAGATGAAGCGCTCGATAGACGGCGCATCCGCTTTGGCGGAAAAAGAATGGCTCATTGACTTTAGAGTTTTGGCCAGCTTGTTGAAAGACATGCTTGCACTCTGGCAGCATTGCCCCCCTCCCTTGCCGACACCAGCTTCATTACTCGCTATCGGCCGCGAGCACCATTGAATCATTCTGGCTGGTGTTGCAGCCACTTCGCGCTAGGGAAAATCCGTAGTCAAAAGCAGTGCCATGCACTGCGCCAATTCTGTGCATTGCGTGACCAAAATGCGCACGATTGCGTGCGCGTCACTGCGCATGTCGGTCGTATACCCGATGACGTATAGCATCTACAGTTTGTTGAAGAACACGAGCGTCTCGGTCGACTACTGTGCACGCAACCCGTCTCGGGTGCGTCAACGCCTGCCGGCGGCACTGCGCGGACGCGTTTCGTAGCGTTCTCACACAGGTGCGCCGGGAGACCGGCAAGGAGTAGGTGGTGCAAGTCCACTGCGATGAAGGAGTAGCGAACCACATCGGCCCCGAGCCGTGCGCCGTCATCCGCGAGGATGCCGGCGAAGCGTCGGTAGGGGAACGTGCAGGCCAGCCATTGAGCCGCGATAGAAAACTGTTCCCGGGTGCCGACGCTGTCTGTCTAGTGGAAGGCCACATGTCCGAGTGCGTCAACGCAAGCACTCGGACAACCCGGCGTGGTCGGAGAACCTGGCATGCGCGCTCGCTCTTTGCACGGGAACCGGGAGATCTCGGGTCTGACCAGCCGCAGTACCGGGCTGGCCCGCATCGGGAAGGCGAGGAGCCGTAGCCGATGATGAACGGACCCGAGAAGTCAGACTCCGCCATACGAGCGAAGAAGCCTGCGAACAAGGCCGGGCACCGGCTTCGGAGCGGGTGGAGCAAAGGGCGGGGACCAAGGGGAACACGGGCCAACCGCACACGCGACGGACTCAGAGCCGCGGTAGCGTGTCACAGGGGCTGGAACGTGTACGGCACGCTGCAAGGCAGCGGAAGAAGGAGAAGTTCACCGCGCTGCTGCACCATCTCACGACCGATCTGCTACGGGATTCTGGACACGCATTTCGAGCCCACGCATCTCGACGATGCCGTGGTCATTTTCGAGCGCGATCCGGCTGGATCTCCGCTTGAGAAGACGCTCGCCGCTCTATACGATCAACGGCTTACGCAATCTTGGTAAGCGCGCCAGGGATACATCTATCCCCCGTCGAAGGCAGCTTCCGGCGCCGATTCAGTGAAACGGCCGAACGGGCGCGCCATCTTTCAGAATTCGGTGAGAAGCCCCAAAAAGGCCCTCTTTCCAGACGAACCGTCCCATGCAGGCGATTTCACTCTGGCTGCATAGCAGTCGTCGGTGCGGCGCACGGCCTTCGTCAGGAGGCACATTCAAACTGGCCTTGGACAGACGACATCTGGGCCCGCCAGTCGGTTCGCCCAAATCTCCGCCTCGACGCCGGCAGGCGACTAGCTCCCGGTGGTAGCTGCCGAGCTGCGGCATCTCCGGCAATTCACCCTTCAGGCGAGCCGCCCGGAACGGCGCACCCTCACGGCGGAACGAAATCCTAAAAATCGAAACGATCCTCGCAGAAAGTGGATCAAATCGGAGATAAACTGCTACGCCAGCCCAAAAACCGGATCGTCGTGGACAACTTGTCGGAAGTTCTGAAGATACTCGACGGTGCCTTGCGTGCCAACGTGAGTATGGCGGCGAACTATGCCGGGCTGTTGGCCGACAAGCTTGAGGAACAGGGCGACCGTCAACACGCTCGTCAGATTCGCGAGCGCCTGGCTCGCGCTCCGGGTGCTTTGGCCTCAGTTCAGGATGCTGAACGCGGCATCAGCCTCGGCAACCTGCCGGTCGACGGCGAAAGCCGTCTGCACACCGTTGACGTTAGTCAGCCTGAAGCTCGCGACGTTAGTCTTGTGCTTCCGAATGCCATCGAATCTCGGATGCAAGAGTTCCTCGCGACCGTGCGCCACCACGACGCACTGGTGGCGGCCAACGCGGCTTTGCCAAACCGCCTGTTGATCCATGGACAGCCGGGGACCGGCAAGACTCAACTTGCTCGCTGGGTCGCTGCCCAGCTCGGACTCCAGCTACTCACCGTGCGTTGCGACACTCTGGTGAGCAGCCTGCTCGGCCAGACCAGCCGCAACTTACGCCGCGTGTTCGATTACGCGGAACAGCGTCAATGCGTGCTCTTTCTGGACGAGTTTGATGCGCTGGCAAGTGCCAGAGGCAACGAGCGCGACGTAGGTGAGTTGCAGCGCGTGGTCATCGCGCTATTGCAGAACATCGATGCATTGCCAGATAGCACCATTCTGCTGGCGGCAACGAATCACGATCATCTTCTCGATCCTGCGATCTGGCGTCGCTTCAGCTTCCGCGTGCCAATGCCGTTGCCCGATGACGGCATGCGTGAGGTGTTGTGGCAGCGTTTCCTAGGCAATTACGGTCCGGCCAGCTTGGACATCAAAGGGTTAGTTGCCCGTTCAAACGGTGTGACTGGCGCAGTCATAGAGCAGATCTGCCTGGATGCCAAGCGAAACGCTGTGCTCGCGGGCCAATCGCAGGTCGATGAGGACGAAGTGTTTCGGCGCCTCGGGTTGACCCTGGCGCTGGTCGAGCGCGTTCCGCTGAGCACGCGCGACGCTGAGATGCTTTGGTTGCGCAGATGGGATCGAAAGTTCTTCTCGCTACGCGTACTAGCCAAGCTCTACGGCGTTTCAACGCGTCACGTCACCAATATCACTCAAGAGGGAGCACCAGATGGCCACGAGGAGGACGACAAAAAGCCCGGCTGATCCGCAGAGGCCGGTGCCGCGGCCCAGCCCGGCAAACCCGTTCCAGCAGATCGCCTTCGAGAGGCGGGATCTGCAGGGCATGAAGACGGGAGGCGGACCAAAGAAGGAATTTGTTCTGGTCGACGCGGCCTACCGTGAAGCCTTGGCCGACACACTCGATCGGGCCACTCAGCTGCTGGTGCCGCAAATGCGCGCGCATCCCCATCTGCTGGCGCCGCTGACGTTCCGGCTCAGGCACGAGTCCATCGCTAAGTCCCACCGTCCAACCAAGGTTGTCGAGGAGTCAGGCTTGGTGCCCGCTGGTCACGAGCGAGTCGAAGAGATGCTCGTCGGCGCTCACGGCGGCAGCATCGCCGCGCTTCGCAGTGTGATACTGGAGCGCGACATCAAGGAGATTCGGGCGAACCTAAGCGCGATTGAGCGGATCGAGCCATGGGGCCGCGCACAACGCAATCCGGAAGGCACCCTCGCCGTACAGCAGCAAGGCCGGGCGCTGCTGCGTTTCTTCCGTTACAACAACGATGCCGCGAACGCCAGGCTATTCGATGCGGTGCGCGGGCTCTTTGCTCATCTCGGCCTCAAGCACCGCTTCTTTCGGCAGGGTCGCCATGGCTGGTTCTATGCCAGCTTGCTCGACGTGGGCAATGTCAACGAGGAGAAGCTGGACGAACTGCTCGGTTTCCCTGGCCTTCGTCGATTGATGCCCGAGCCGCGTCTGTTTCCCGCAGCTACGGTGCCTGCGGGACCTGCAGCGGACGTCGCGCCACGACTGCTCGCGCCGATGGAAGGCCTGCCTACGGTGGCGGTATTTGACACCGGCACCGCAGCGACGGCGATTGACCTACGCCCTTGGGTCGTTGGCACAAAAACCTACGTACTGCCGCCAGATACTGATCATCAGCATGGTACCAACGTCGCCTCCCTGGTCGCCGGCGCTCGGAGCCTGAATGACGGCCACGACGATCTGCCACTGTTGGGCGCCATGGTTTACGACGTCTGCGGTTTAGAGTCCGCAGGCGGAGGCTACGTCGGCGACATCATCTTGCGTCTGGAGGATGCCATCCGAGACCGGCCGGATGTGCGTATCTGGAACCTCTCGCTGGGCACATCATTTGGATGCGACGAGCAAACCTTCAGCGAGTTCGCTCAGACCCTCGACCAACTCAGCGACCTGCACAACGTCCTCTTCGTCGTGGCAGCAGGCAACTACCTATTGGAGCCGCGCCGCAGTTGGCCCGCGTTGGCCACGCTTCAGGATCAGGTGTCGTGTCCCGCCGAATCGGTAAGGGCTCTGACGGTGGGAGCCATTTGCCATATCGGCGCACCCGATACGCTCAATGAGGAGGGCGAGCCAGCCGCTTACAGCCGCCGTGGGCCCGGGCCAGTATTCACGCCTAAGCCTGACATCGTCCACGCCGGAGGCGGAGTCCACGCCCCCTGGAACTCCGGCGCAGCGAGCGTCGCCGTCCTCACCTCCGGCAACGCCCGCGCGAGGGGCTTCGGCACCAGCTTTGCTGCACCCATCGCCTCAAGCATGGCAGCGCACGCATGGGAGGCTATAGCTGGCGGTACCGGGCTTACTGCCACGCCTGCATTGGTCAAGGCGCTCATGATCCACGCAGCCCAGTTGTCTTCGCCGCCATACACGCCCTGGGAGCGGCGGTATTTCGGCACCGGTCTGCCCAAGGACGTAGTGGCAGCCCTATACGACCGAGACGACAGTTTCACCATGATCTTCGAGTCTCGTCTGGTACCGTCGTTGCGGTGGCGAAAAGCTCCGTACCCGATTCCGGAGGGTTTGATGCACGACGACAAATTCAGGGGCGAGGTCATCATCACCGCCGTCTATGCACCTCCCCTCGACGGCAACGCTGGAGCGGAGTATGTGCGGGCCAACATCGAACTGAGCTTTGGCACCCTAGACGGCGACAACATCCAGAGCAAGGTACCCCTCGCAGGCGAGGATGGCACGAACGGGTACGAGTCAGCCCAGGTCGAGCACGGCGGAAAATGGGCCCCGGTCAAGGTGCACCGCAAGGTGTTCGCAAATGGGGTCGGTGGTGACACCTGGGCTTTGCAAGCCCGAATGTTCCTCCGCGAGTTCGAGCCGCAACTTGCGGAAGGGTTGACGGTCTACATCCTTTGCACTTTGCGCTCGCTAGACGGCGATCCCGAGATCCACGCGCAGGGACTACGTGCTCTGGCAACGACCAATTGGGTACGTCAAAGCCTACCGGTGCGGGTGCCGATTCAGGCGATGGCGTGACGTAACTGATGCCCGACGAGCGGCCCTTGCAGCGAATATTGTCTAGGCCAGCGGTCGCGCCCATTGACGCCGAACCGAACTACCGATTTGCAGCGACGGACTAAACCGCTCTCGCGGTAGGCGTACCGGCGACGTTTGTCGCCAAGGTTTTGCGATGTTGACGAGCGAGGCAATCCGCCTCGCTCATCAACAGGAGCAGGATCATGGAACGTTCGACTCCCACCGTCTCGCCGTTGCGCCAACGTATGACGGACGACATGCGCATGCGCAAGTTCGAGCCCAAGACGCAGGCCGCCTACCTGCGAGCCGTCACCAAGCTGGGTACCTACCTCAAGCATTCGCCCGACCCCGCCACCGCCGATGATCTGCGACGGTTCCAGTTGCACCTGGTCGATGACGGGACGTCGCCGATCACGCTCAATGCCACGATCTCCGGCTTGAAGTTCTTCTTCGATGTCACGCTCAACCACCCCGAGCTGATGGCCAGGATGCAGCCGGTCAAGGTGCCGCGCACCTTGCCAGTGGTACTGAGTCGAGAGGAGGTCTCGCGCCTGATCGCTGCGGCCTGGAACCTCAAGCACCAGACGGCGCTGTCGGTGGCCTACGGCGCCGGGCTGCGCGCCAGCGAGGTCATCTCACTCAAGGTCGGCGATGTCGACAGCCAGCGCATGACGCTGCGCGTCGAGCAGGGCAAGGGCCGCAAGGATCGCTACGCAATGCTGCCGCCCATCCTGCTCGAGCGGCTGCGGGTGTGGTGGCGCGTGGGCCATGCGCAGGGCAAGATCCTGCGTGACGGCTGGCTGTTCCCCGGGATGGATCCCACCGACCCACTGACCACGCGCCAGCTCAATCGCGCCATCCACGCGGCCGCCGACGCGGCCAAGATCGACAAGCGCGTGTCGATGCATACGCTGCGTCACAGCTTCGCGACCCACCTGCTGGAGCAGAAGGTCGACATCCGCATCATCCAGGTCTTGCTCGGGCACACGCATCTGGAGACGACGACCATCTACACCCATGTGGCCACCGACCTGTTGCGCGAGGTGCTGAGCCCGCTGGAGGCACGGCCTTCGTCGTGAGGCGACCGCCGTGGGGCAACGCGCCCTCGAGGTCGCCGACATCTTCCGCATCCACGGGCCGGCTTGGCGCGCCGCGCAACGCGGCCACCTGAGCCTGGCCCAACTCAAGGTCATGTCCGCCATCGAGCAGTGCCGCAGCGCGGCCCTTGGTGGCCATGTCCTGCGCTGCGAAGGGTGCGGCGTCGAGCAGGTCTCGTACAACTCCTGCCGCAACCGGCACTGTCCGAAGTGCCAGAGTGCTGCGGCCAAACGCTGGCTCCAAGCCCGGCAGGCCGACCTGTTGCCGGTTGAGTATTACCACGTGGTCTTCACGCTGCCGGCGCCCATCGCCGACGTCGCATTGCAGAACAAGGCCGTGGTCTACGGCCTGTTGTTCGACGTGGCCGCCGAGACCTTGCTCACCATCGCCGCCGACCCCAAGCATCTGGGCGCGCGCATCGGCGCGACCTTGGTGCTGCACACCTGGGGCTCGGCATTGACCCACCACCCGCATGTGCATGGCGTCGTCCCCGGTGGCGGCCTGGCGCCCGACGGCAAGTCCTGGGTCGCGTGCCGGCCGGGCTTCTTCCTGTCGGTGCGCGTGCTCTCGCGGCTGTTCCGGCGCCGCTTCCTCGAAGAGCTCGTGCAGCGCCATCGGGCCGGCCAACTGAAGTTCTTCGGCGAGCACGTCGCGCTGGCCGATGCCAAGGCCTTCGCACGGTGGCTCGCGCCGCTGCGCCGATGCGAGTGGGTGGTCTACGCCAAGCGGCCGTTCGCCGGGCCCGAGGCCGTGCTGGCCTACTTGTCGCGCTACACGCACCGCGTCGCAATCTCCAACAGCCGTCTGCTCGCCATGGACGACCGCGGCATCACATTCCGCTGGAAGGACTACCGGGTCAAGGACGGCGCGGCGGGCAAGACGCGCCACAAGACGATGACACTCAGCGCCGACGAGTTCATGCGGCGCTTCCTGCTGCATGTGCTGCCCGGCGGCTTCCATCGCATCCGCCACTACGGGCTGCTGGCCAACGGTTGCCACAAGGCCAGCATCGCGTTGGCACGCACGCTGCTGGGCAAGCCGAGCACGACAGAAGTTCCCACCGATGACGCCGGCGGCAACCTCGTCGCCGACAAACCGACCTTCGTCTGCGCGCACTGTGGCACGGCCATGCTCATCGTGCAGATCTTCGCGCGCCAGGCGTCGATCCGCGGGCCACCGCAACAGTCGGCCTCGCGATGACTGCGCGCACGCTTCGACCTTGCCGCAATGCACTGGTTCTCGGTTCACGACAGCCGGTGGGCGTAACCTTGGCTCGGCGACGCCGCAGCGCACTTCTGGCCCGTCCAGATCCACTCGCAACACCGAACCCGGACTGCGTCGTAAGGCGCGCCCATCGACGGCATGCCTCGCTTCTCGCTTGCGCGCTCGCCCACAGCAGCTCTGCGTTAACTACTATCGCCATAACGCAGTGGCGTCCTCGGGGCCTGCGGCCCGGCCCGCGGTTTCCTCCCTCGAGGTTTGTCCAACACCTGCCCTCAGGACCAGGCGGTTCGGTGCCGTCTCGGCACGCGGGCAGATGTCGAACAAACCTCATATGGTCGCCACTGTCAATCGCGCTAGCGCATAGGTTGATGATGGAAATTGATTGGAGATTGGGATCGATAGGGTGATGCGACTCGAGCGTTGAAGCGACGATGAATCAGACTCATATCCGCGGATTGGTTACCAGCACTTCATCGATTCGTCGTGGGCCTGCCTCGCTCTAAAAACGGAGATCAGCCTTGCGGTGCCCTGGTAGGTTTGTCGAGGGTTGCCCTATCGTTGCTCGTGTCGCATCGCCAGATCGATCATCCATAGCCCCAATTCATTCAAGCCTTTGCGCCGGCTTTTTCCTGCAACGCTTGCATGCCAATCGCCCAGTTGAAGCCCGCGAGCTCGCGGGCAACGGCGATGCAGGCCTTGTTGGCCTGCAGCCCGCGCTCGCGCAAGCTGGCAAAGCGCTGCGTCAAACGTAGCTGTGCCTTCCAGCCCGTCTCGCGTATCGGTTCGGACAGGTCTTGCTGGCGTATCAACGCTGACTTGCCGATGCGCGCCTTGAAGCGATAGTGCCAGGCGGCCTCGGTCAACAGGCGACGTGCGTGCGCGTTGCCAGTCTTGGTGATGCTGCGGCGACTCACACGAGCACCGCTCGAGTGTTCGGACGGCGTCAGGCCGAGGTAGCCCATCAACTTGCGCGGGTGAGCAAAGCGGGAGAGATCGCCAATCTCCGCGACCAGGCCAATCGCGGTCACGGCTGCGACGCCACGCAACACCTGCAGCGCACCAACCACCGACTCGAAGCGCCATCCCGTGACGCAGGCGTGCTCTGCCGCGGTCAGGCGCTCGACGCGTTCGTCCGCGGATTTCACCGCAAGCCAGTATTCGGTGAACGCGGTCTGTGCGGCACCGGCCCCGAAGTTCAGTGTCGCCAGCCAACGGTCGTAGGCGCCACACCAAGCCGTCTTGCCCTTGTAGCGCACGTCATGGCGCAGCAAGAAGCCCTTGAGCTGCTGGCGTGCCCGGGAGCAGAGCGGCTGTTGACTGCGTCTTCACGTGCCCGCGACAGGTCACGGATCGCCTCGTCTTGCGGATCAGGGATCCACACCGCGCTCAATTGTCCGGCTCGTGAGCACTCGGCCAGTTGAATGCTGTCGCGCCCATCGGTCTTGACGCGGTCGCCGGGACGATGCGGAATCTGCGACGGCGCAATGATCTCGCAAGCGAAACCCTTGGCCGCCAGGGCGCGCTGCAGGCCGAAGCCCGTCGGCCCAGCCTCGTACACAACGTGCAACTGCCCGGCAGGGCCGACCTTGGCCAGCACCTTCAAAAGCTTGCTCACGTCGTGCGGAACTTTGCCGATCAGCCGTCCCGGGGCTCGGCCGGGATCGGCTGCTGCCACGCTGATGCTGTCCATGTGGACGTCCAGGCCCACGTGAATCTTGATACGCTCTTCCATGGCCGGTCTCCTGGTTGCTGACGACGCAAGTCACAGCATGTAGCTCTACGCGCCTTGGCGCGCAACCTACGGTGTTGGGGGACCGGCCGCCTGGGGATGGCGACCATGATGTCTAAACGGAACCAGAAGTCCGAAGCAGTTGTGCGCCTGTCGGGTGGTGATGGAGGACCTGACGTTGGCCCTCGCAGCTTCATGTGCGGCGTCGGGTGCACCTCGTTCGGCGCCAACTCTAGCCGGCACCACATGGGGCCGGAATCACTATCGTGTCACACACCGGGCGCACGCCGGGCGCACGCCGATTGCGCGAGCCGTCGGTTCTGTGTGACTGCGCAAATTCGAACGAGCGGCCGAATGCTGGCACGCTCGTCAGACCTTGCAGTCCCCAGATAGACGGGTCGAAAGATGCTGTGTAGATCCGGTCGCAAGTCTCCATGACGTGGCGGCAGACGATCCCCAAAGGCGTGCGCATCATGTCCAGGCCTGCACTGTTTCGAACGTGCAACGATGCGTTCGCGATCCGCCGCGCCATCGGGCCTCGCAGCCCTGTTTGGCCGGCTTTCGGTCACTATGGCAGCGCGATCACAGCACTTCAGACACTCCCGGGCCGCTCCCTGGGCCGATCAGCATTCGAAGGCGGCACGACTCCCGGGCATACCCCGGGAAGACCCCGGGTACTCTGCTCAATGATGGCTAGCGATGCCGTCCCGGATCACAACTTGTTCCGGGATGAACCCCGTCAGCGTTCCGGTTTGCCCTACTTTTGATCCGGGCAGGATGCCAGATGTGCCGACAACAGCAAGTGTTGTCCGCGCATCTGGATGAACTCAGGGCTCCGCCCCGAGACCCCATCGACCGAAGACCGAAAAGCGCTCCCGGGAGCGCGGGCAAGCGGCGAGGCTAGGCCAACTCAGTGCGAACTTCAGCGTAGGCGAGGACCTCGGAATCCGGGACCGAGTTCCCGAGATCGGGCGACAGCTCCAGCAAGACTTCGACTTCACGCTCCTGCTGTTCCAGGAGACGGGCTCGAAGCGCGTCGAGACCCTGCGCTTCGAGGGCTTCAAGCGCGGCCGGGGAGTTGAACGCCCATCGGTCCAGCACGCTCCAGCCGAAGCGGTTGAACGGCTGCCTCGCAACCGTACGGAGCGTCTCGATCTTCAGCACCCTGGAGGCGAGCTCCAGCGGCGCGTGGTCATTCAAAAGCATCGAAAAACTCCTTAGGTCAGAAAATTGGAATGCTGGTTGTGCGTGCCTACGTTCGCATTCGCGGACGCGGGCATTCTGCTCATCATAGCCAGCCATTCCCTCGCGGTCCACAGCCAGAAGAGACACCCGATGTTCTTGCCATGGGGTCTGCGGCGCGCGTCCAGCCGTGCGACCCGCTTGCCAGCGCTGCGCACTGTCATGCCGCTCGCAGGGCTGGCCCGGCCTCCTCAAGAATTCGCGCCTGCGGCTTGACTTGCTCGCATCGCTCTTCACTCAGTGCTTCCGAGGCTGAGGGTCGAAAGCCCCGCCCGCTCCATGAGCGGGGCCTTCGACCCTCAGCCAAGCGGCACAAGCCGCGTGGTTGAAAAGGGAGGAAGAACCCGGTCAAACCCCAAAACTGACTGGAGAACTGCATGAAAAGACTGATGGTTGTGACGAGCTGGATGTGGGCGACGGCGACGTCGGAGGTGAACGCAGACGTGCTCGTCATGCTCGTTGGCATGACGCCTCCGAGAAGCCTTCGCTGAGGTGCCGCCATGTTTGCATTCCTCACATTCTTGGGCGTGTGCTTGTCGGCACTCGGGGCATGGGTGGGCCTGATGGCCATGATCACAGGCGCATTGGTTGGCCTCTTGCTGGCGCCGATCGCCCTTGTCGTTGGATTCCGCCGGTACCGCAAGGCGCGTCGCCAGCGCTAGCACCGTGCGGCGGGCGACGCCGATAGGCCCCGGTACAGTAGCGGTACACCCATCAGCTTCGCCCGATTTCGACCAACTTCGCTAACTGCTTGTCAGGCAACAAGTTTCAGGCTTTCCAAGCTTCGGAAGACTTCGCTATGATTGCCTCGACAGCCCCCGTTGCTCGCAAACTCATAATCCTTTGGTCGTTGGTTCAAGTCCAACACGGCCTACCACCGAATCAAGGACTTAGCTCCGGTTGCGGAGAGCAAAACGGCGGTCTGTGACG